>QFCS01003800.1_pt1 | contig 11207 bp, 9 predicted proteins | sample 3576561 | NCBI WGS metagenome assembly QFCS01 | reverse complement strand
GGTGTGGTGCCCGCCGGGCCCGAAGCCGCCTTCGTCGATGTCAAGCTCGAACCAGCGCTCGAAGCTTTTCGGGTCGCCTTCGTAGACGTCTTCCATGCGCAGGTTGTGCTCGATCGGCAGCAGCCAGACCGCGGGGAAGTTGTCGCGGTGGTTGGACGAGATCGCCACCTGGGCCTCGACGTAGAACGGCCGGTTGCCGCTCAACAGCGGGAATCGGCCGGGGTAGGAATTCATCTTCGCGGTGGCGAGCACGCCGCCGCGCTGCATGACGACGCCGTCCTCGACCTGCTCGTAGAGGCTGCGGTCCTTCACCTTGGTGAAGTAGAGCCCGGCGTAGTACTTGTGCCCGTCGGCCCGGCCCGTGGTGAAGTCCACGTCGTCGAGCCGGGGGCAGTCGCGGAACAGCGCTTGCGTGGCGCCCACCTGCGCGGCGCCTTCGGGTGTCGAGGGGTCCTGGCAGATCAGGCCGTCGTTGGCGCGCGCCAGGCTTGCCGCGGTGAGGCAGGTGGCCGCCAGCAGCCACGAAGTCCATCGGAAGGCGGTGTCGGTGCGCATGCGGGATCCTTTCTTCTTGCGTGTCAGAGGCGGTGGACCAACTGGCCCGCGTTCACGTCCGAGGCCGTGTGTGCATCGCTGGCCTCGCTCTGCGCCACCAGCTTGTGCCCGGTCAGGCGGCTCAGCTCGGCGCAAATGGCAGCTTTGTCGGCCGCCTTGTCGCGCAGGTGCGCCACGGCCTGCTCCAGCTCCATCACCTGCGCGCCCACCAGGAAGCGGTACCAGTAGCCCTGCAGGAAGTGGTAGACGAGGCCGCTGCGGCCGTCCAGGAAGCCCAGCTGGAAGACGTAGCGCCACACGAAGTACAGGGCGGCGCTGACGGTGAAGGGGATGCGGTTGTAGATCCGCTCCTTCACCCAGCGCTTGGACGAGGCCTGGAACGAGGCGCTGTGCGCGTTGAGCGCCTCGTCGCGCGCGAACAGGCCCAGGCGCTGGTTGAGCACCTCGATGGCCTCGCGCGTGGCGTACTTGTTGTGCTTGTCGATGAAGTAGGCCAGGTCGTTGAGGTTGTGGTCGGCGAAGCCGCCGTGGAAGGTGACGGTGCGGCCGCCCCACACCACCATGTGCTCGTCCATCCAGCGGTTCTCCATGCGGCCGTGCCCGTGGCGCCACAGGCGCAGCATGACCAGCGGGTAGCGCCCGCCGTGGCGTACCCAGCGGTCCATGAAGATGTGCTTGCGCTTGAGGTTCACGCCCACCACGTCGGCCGGCAGCGCGGGCAGCTTCTCGGCGATCTCCTGCGCGAGGTCGGGCTCGATGATTTCGTCGGCGTCCAGGCGCAGCACCCACTCGCCGCGGATGTCGAGCGTGTCCAGGGCCCACTGGAACTGCCGGGCCTGGTTCACGAAGGCGTGTGTGCAGACCTCGGCCCCCAGCCGTTGCGCGATGTCGGTGGTGCCGTCCGTGGAGCCGGAATCCACCACGCAGATCTGGTCCACGAACGGCTGAATGGAGCGGATGGCGCGCGCGATGTGGAGGGCTTCGTTGTAGGTCAGGATGATGGCGGTGATGCTCATGGGGAATCCTCCTCAGGCGTGAAGGGTGGCGATCTCGGCCGGTGGGCGCCGGGGCGAGAAGGCCACCCTGGTGTCCGGCGCGCTGGGCTCGCCGAAGGCGATCATCAGAATCAGCCGCTCGCCGTCAGGGATGCCGCCCGCGCGGCGGATGGCCGATTCGGTCCGGTGGTCGATGGCGAGGTTCAGCGGGCAGGCGCCCCAGCCCATCGACCGGCAGGCCAGCAGCAGGCACATGGCAAACAGCGCGCCATCCACGTAGGCCTGGTTGCGCTGGCCGGGGCCGCCCCAGGCGCAGATCTCGGAACTCACCACGAACAGGTTGCCCACGCTCTCGGCGAAGCCGCGCGAGCCGCCTTGCAGCGCGAGTAGCTCCGCGATGCGCACCGGGTCCTGGTAGGTGTGCACGCGCGTGGCCTGGCGGTTGCACTGGGAGGGCGCCTGCTGCGCGAGCGAGATTGCTTCGACGATGCGATCGGGGTCGATCGGCGCGTTGCGCAAGGTGCGCACGCTCGAGCGGCTGGCGATCAGGTGCTGCAGGTCGCCGGCGGCCTGACCGTTGAAGGAGTACTCGCGCGTGCCGCCCTTCCACGGCTTGGGCAGGCGCGCTTCCCATTGCTTCAGGTAGGCCCTGATCTCGTCGAGCAGCGGGTCGCTCGCGCCCGCCTGGGCGTGATAGTTCAGGTAGGCCTCCAGCGCACCCAGCGACATGTGGGCGGGCACCGGCGAGTACCCGATGTCGTAGCGCGAGAGCGCGGCCATCACGAAGCGGACCTTGTCCTTGCCGAACAGCAGCCGCGGCTGCTGCAGGGACAGGCCCTTCTCGATGGTGTGGGCCTCAATGATGATTTTGTAGAACGCGCGCTTGGACCTGTCCACGAAGGGCGAGTACGAGTTGAAGCGCAGGAACAGCACCGCGTCGCGCAGGGCCTCGCTGAAGATGCCCGCCACCTTGGCGATCCGGCTAAGCATCGGGGCCCCCTCGGCGTTCGGTCAGCACGCGGTGCCTGATCTTTCGGCACGGATGCCCGACGCAGACCGACCAGGCCGGCATGTCCTGCGTCACCACCGAGCGCGCGCCGATGACGGCACCTTCGCCGATGACCACGTTGGGGTGCACGAAGCTCTCGGCCGCCACCCAGGCGTGGTCCCCGATCACGATGGGCCCGGTGGTCAGCGGCCGCGACAGGGAGCGGATGTCGTGCGAGCCGGCGCACAGAAAGCTGCGCTGGCTGACGGCGACCTTGGAGCCGATGGTGATGCGGCCCATGCTGTAGCAGTCCACGCCATCGCCCAGCGCCGACAACTCGCCCATGACGAGGTTCCACGGCGCCCACACGCGGCACGAGGGCGCGATGCGGCAGCCCGCGCCGATGCGCGCCCCAAAGGCGCGCAGCAGGAAGCGCCGCCAGCCGTGCAGTGCCCAGCGCGGCGTGGGCCGGAACGCCAGCAGCCAGACCACTTCCCACACCAGGCGGCGCAGCTTGTCGGCGGCGCTGAAGTCGTTGCGGTAGCGCAGGGCGCCGAAATCACTCAGGGAATCGCTCATGGGGTTACGGCCCTCAGTTGCGCGCTCAGAAAGTCGCTGCCCGCCTGGCGCAGGTCGCCCAGCCGCTGGTCCACGTTGGCCCAGTCGATCGGGCTGTTCATCAGCGCCTGGGTGTTGTGTTCCGAGAAGCTGGGCGCGAAGCGGTTCTCCAGGCGCACGGCGCGCAGCAGGTTGATGGCGCGGGCATTGGCCGCGGCCTTGTCGCCCGTGAGCCCCGCGACGATGAAGGGTTTGCGGAACAGCAACGCGAACACGGTGCCGTGGAAGGAGTTGGTCACCACGAAGCGCGCGTTCTTGACCAGGCCGACCCACTCGCCGGGGTCGGGGTACACGGTGGTGCCGATCTCCGCCCAGCGCCGGTGCGGGTTGTGCGGCGACAGGATGCGGCAGTTCAATTGCCGCGACACCAGCTCGGCGGTCTGGCGGATGTTGTCGGGCGAGCGCAGCCCGTAGCAGAAGACGTAGGGCTCGTCTGGCGCGATGGGTGCGCGATCGGTGAGTTCGGTGTAGTTGTCGTGCAGCAAGGTCGGGTCGGGTACGTTGGCCGGTCGTTGCCCGGTGGCCTGCTCCACCAGCGTGACGCCGGAGGCCTCGCGCACCGAGATGGCGTCGAAGTGGTGCAGCAGGCGGGGCAGTTGCTCGGCCTCGGACGAGGACACGCGGTCCCGGCCGAAGCTGGCGGCGTAGGAGATCTTTCGGGCGCGAAAGGCGTCGGCGAAGGCCAGGAAGTAGTTCGGGTCGAAACCGAAGTGCTGCGACGGGCTCCAGATCTGGTCGCTGCCCGCCACGATCAGGTCGAAGGCCTGAGCGGCGGCGAGAGACGCGCCGTTGTCCGTGGGCGCGGCGTCGCTGGCGACGTCGAGGAAGCGCTCGCGGAAGTGCGCGAACTTGTCGCGCTGGTCGCGGTTGCCGAAGTGCTGGTGGAGGAACGACGACAGCGCGAGGTAGACCACCTTCAGGTTGGCCTTGAGCTTCTCGGGCGAGGTCGGCAGGCTGAGCCGGCCGCCGTGCTCGATGTGCGCGGGCCGGTAGTCGATGAAGTGCGCGCGGTGGCCGTGCTCGGTCAACCAGCGGCGCAGGGCGTAGGCCTGCAGCGCGGCGCCGTAGTTGTCGCTGAAGTGGAAGGTGAGGATGCCGACGTTCATGGGATCAAGCCTTGGGTGCGCGCCAACGGCGCGGGTGCCAGGGGGCGGGTCATGCGGGCCATCTGCTGCCGGTTCGGGGCGCGCCCGCCCATGAGGACCGACAGCACCCTGGGCGCCAGCCGGCGAAGCGCCCAGACCGCAGGGACGCACACCAGCAGCGCCAGCAGGGGCGAAAGGGCGAAGTGGGCGAGAAAGACCGGCGGGGTGTCGGCGTGGCCCGTGCGCTCGATGGCCATCCACCACAGGCCGGTGGCCATGCCGTGGGTGCAGAAAATGAAGAACGCGATGGGCTCGAACCTCAGCAGGACATCGCCAGCGCGGGTGTCCAACAGCCTCGACGCGGCCGCCCAGAAGACCACACAGCCCGCCGCACGAAGCGCGATGTCCAGCATGGCGTAGGTCACGCTGCGCGGATCGGACGCACCCCAGGCCGGTGGCAGAAAGAAGGGCGCGGCCGCCAGCAGGACCATGGCCAACCCCGCGGCCAGCACGGGTTCGCGCGGCATGGCCTGCGCCGGGATCGGTGCCTGATGCACCCACCAGAGGCAGCCCGCGAAGTAGAAAAGGGGAATGGCCCCGTTGAGGAACAGCACGCCGTCCAGGCCCAGCAGGGCGTTCAGCAAGAGCGCGGCCGTTGCCGTGCGCGGCAGCCGACGCGCCAGGAAGATGAGGGCGGGCGAGATCAGGGCGCAGACGAAGGCGTCGCGCAGGAAATAGAGCGGTGCCATGGCCGGCTGGGCGGTGAGGGCCAGCACCGCGTTCGGCCATTCCTGAACAGCGGGCACGGCCGTGAAGCCCGACTCCAGGGTTTCCTTGGCGAGGTAGATCAGGTTCCACAGCACCAGGGGCACGATGAGGGAGAAGAACCGGTGGCTGAGCGCTTGCGCGTAGGGGCGCTGGCTCAGCGCGCGTGCCAGCAGGTAGCCCGATAGCAGGCTCAGCAGGGGCACGCTGGTGTGGCCCAGCAACTGCCGCAGGTAGTGGATCAGGCCCATGGGCGACAGCAGGGACTCGGGCACGCCGGGCTGGTACGGCTGGGCGTGCGCGTACACCAGCAGCAGGATGCAGAGAATGCGCGCCAGGCGCATGGTGTCCGAGACCCTGGGATTCACTGGGGTACCTTCGCCCTCGCGGGCTGCGGTGCGAGCCTCTTCGGGCGGCCGGGCGAGGCTCATGGCTGCTGTTCCCCTTGGTGCATCGCACGCTCCAGTGGCGCGGTGGGCCGCCGCGCCGCCGGCCGGGCCAGCAGGCGCAGGGCGTGGTGCTGGAAGCGCGCGGCCGCCACGGGCCCGCCCAGTCGGATGGACTCGGTGCTCGCCAGGGCCGCGCGGTCTCCTTGGAAGTCCCGGCACACGCGGCGCAGGCTCGCCAGCAGGGCACTTGCGCTGCCGGCCTCGAACACGAAGCCGTTGCGCCCGGGGTCGATCACGTCGCTGGCCCCGCAGCGGTTGCTGCAGACCACCGGTGTGCCCACCATCAGGGCCTCGTTGACCACCGCGCCCCAGCCATCGAAACGGCTGGGCAGCACCAGCGCGTCGGCGGCGGCCATGGCCCCGGCGATGCCGGCGTTCGGCAGGCCCGGCACGAACGTCACGCGATCGGCGATGCCGAGTTGGCGCGCGAGCGCCTGCAGGTTCTGTTCTTCCGGGCCCTTGCCGATGAGGCGCAGGCGTGCCGAGGGCTCGTCGAGTTGGCTGAAGGCCTGCAGCAGCAGGTCGACGCGCTTGCGCGGGATCAGTTGGCCCACGTACAGGATCTCCTTGTGCCCGTCGCCTGACGGCGGCGCTGGCGGCAAGGGCGCGCCATCCACCACGTGCAGGAAGGGCACGATGCGGTCCCGGGGGTAGCCGCAGGCCGAGAAGAAGCGCGTGCCGCCGTAGCGGCCCGAGTGGCCGATGCAGAACAGGCCGCGCAGGTGGCGCCTGTAGCGCAGCGCGTCCCAGGTGTAGAGCAGCCAGCGCGGCAACAGGCGCGCGCCGGGCTCGTAGCGGTTCTCCGTCATCAGGAAGCGGTGCACCGGCGCGCCCAGGCTGGCCTTGAAAGCGGCCAGCGGCAGCGCGAAGCCACGCAGGCCGAAGAACACCTGCACCGAGCCGGGCAGCCGCGCCAGTTCGGCGATCTGTTCGGGCGTGGGCGCGATGTGCGCGCGCACCTGGCCGGTGTCGGGCAGCGGGTAGCCGCGCCCGCGGTAGTAGGCGGGCACGTCCTCCGTCACGCACCAGTGCACGGTGTTGCCGGGCAACTCCGCCAGCGCCCGGATGTACGGGGCCTGGTGGAACATCAGGTAGGAGTGCCAGAAGACGTAGGTCATGCTTGCGGGGCCGCGTGGTGGCCCACGGCGGCGCTGGTCAGGGGGAAGTGGGCCGACCGGGGTCGGGGCGGGCTCAGGTTCAGGCGCAGCAGCAGCAACAGCACCAGCAGCGAGAAGGGGTTGCCGACCGCGACCAGGTAGCGGTTGAAGACCGACTGGAACAGCACGAACACCAGCATCAGGCCGCTGAGGAAAAGGACGGGGTCCATCACCCCGGTGGCGAAGCTGCGGGCCAGCGCGCGCCAGGCGGTGACCACGAAGCACAGCGCGATCAGCAGACCGAACACCACGCCGTGCTCGAGCGCGAGGTTGATGTAGGAGCTCTCCACCGGGAAACCGATCACCTCGGGCCCGGCGGCGCGCACGCCCCGGCCGGTGAAAAACAGCAGGGGGTCGGAGAACACCAGCAGGACGCCCTCGCGCCAGATGACTTCGCGGCCCGTGGCGCCCGACTCCGTGCCGCGGGTGGGCGAGTCCAGGTCCAGGATGACGGTGAGGTAGTCGGCGATGGCGCCCGCCTTGACCGCGGCGACGACCAGCAGCGCGATGGCCCCCAGCACCAGCGCCATGCGGGCCCGGCGGGAGCCGCGCCAGGCGATGAGGACCACGGCGATGGCACCGGTCAGCCCCAGGGCGAGCAGGCTGGCCCGCGCGGACGCGGCGAGCACGATGCTCAGGCACAGCCCCGACATCAGCAGCGCGAACAGCTTGTGGTGCAGGCGCGGCGTGGCCAGGCAGTGCTGGAAGAACAGCAGTGCGCCGCCGCCGTACACCAGCCCGCTGAGGTTGGGGTGCATGCCCAGCGGCGCGAAGCGCACCAGACCGACGCTGTACTCGACGGTGCCCGCCACCGACGCCAGGTACTCGGCGGGCTGTGTCGCGAGCACGGAGGCGATGAGCGCGATGTAGGCGCGGCGGAACACGGCGTCGATGCTGGCCGCTGCGTCTTGCCGCGCCAGCACGGCGGCGGACGCCAGCACCACCAGGAACATGGCGCCGTACGCGGTGGACATGGGGTTGCCGCGGATGAAGGCCACCAGCATGGCGAACAGGAACGCGGCGCCCACGATGGCCTCCGCGGCGCTCAGTTCGAGGCGGCGCGTGCCGCCGGCCATCAAGGCCAGGCCTGCGGCGCCGAGGAACAGCGCGACCGCCCCCATCTGCACGGCCTGGAACGCGGGCCCTTCGATGTACCAGCCGCCCACGTAGACGGCCAGGCCGAGCAGCCACAGCGAGACGAAGCGCAGCAAGGCGTTCATGAAGCGGGTGCCCGCTTGAAGGCGGCGTGAAGACTGGACATGGCGGCGGGCCACCCGGCCGACGCTGTGATGCAGCGCAGTTGTTCGACGGTGCTGACCAGGCGTTGCGGCTGGTGGGTGGAGATGAGCAGGCGGCTGTCGAAGCGGGCCAGGGCGTAGGCCAGGGCCAGCGCGCCGGTGGCGTCGGCCGGGTCGGTGCCGGCGGGCAGCAGGCTGGCCAGTTGGTCCCGCAGCTGGCCGTCGCGCGCCATCGCCGGTCCGATGGCGGGCGCCACGAAGCGCAAGGCACCGTGCAGCACGTCGGCGGGATTCACCGTCGTCCAGTCGGCGCCCGGCGCGGGGCATCGGTACTGCCGCACGGAGCCGAAGCGCACGAGCTGGTTCGCCGGCTCGCCGGTGGAGCTGCCGTAGGCGCCCAGTTGGCCCGTGGCCATGTAGCGCTCCAGCAGCGACTGCAAGGGGCCGAGCGGGTCGTGCGGCTGGGCTTCGTGCATCAGCAGGAAATCCACCCGGCCGCGTTGCAGTTGCCGCAGGCTGCTCTCGAACGAGCGGGCGATGAAATCGAAATCGAAGTTGGCGGGCGCCGCGCGCCGCGCCATGCCCTTGAGCACCGCCTGGCGCAGGCCGGGAATCCAGCGGGCGATGGGCTTGACCACCGCGCGGGCCTTCTGCTTCAAGCCCGGCGAGGCCGGTCGGGCCAGCCCGGCCTTGGTGGCCACAGTCACCACTTCCTGCCGGCCCTTGAGCGCTTCGCCCAGCACGGATTCGGACGCGCCCAGGCCGTAGGGGGGCGCTGTGTCGAAGTAGCGGATGCCCAGGTCCAGCGCGGTGTGGACGAGGCGCACGGACGTGGCCTTGTCGCCGCCTCCGTTGAGGCGACCACAGCCGAAGCCCAGCCGGTGGGTCAGCAGATCGGTTCCGTTGGTGTCCATGAGGGGGTCGATGTGCGCAGGCGCTCGGCCAGGCGGGCCGTGAGCGCCAGCGCGGTGAAGGTGGGGTTGGCGTAACTGGAGGTGCGGAACACGGCGGCACCGGCGACGTACAGGTTGCTCGTGCCGAACACGCGCAGCTCGCTGTCGACCACGCCGTCGCGCGGGTGGTGGCCCATGCGCGCGCCGCCGCACTGGTGGTAGGTGTCGGTGGCCTGGTCCAGCGCGCGCGGGTCTTCGCCATCGAGCAGCGGGTCGATCTCCACGCGGGCCAGGCCGGCGGCTTGCAGGCCGTCGCTCGCCCGGCGCACGAAGGCGGCCATGGCGCGCACCTCGGCCTGGCCGCCGATGCGCCAGTCCAGCGCGGCCAGCGGCATGCCGAAGCGGTCCCGGCGCTGGGGGTCGAGCGTGATGCGGCTGTCGTCGCGCGGCACCTGCTCGGCGTGCATCACGAGCCAGACGCCTCGGTCGGCCGGGTTGTGAATGCGGTGGTGCCGCAGGTACTGCACGACCATCGGCACCCAGGCGCTGCCCATGCCACGCACGTGGCGCAGCACGTCGCCCAGGCCCTGGCGCGGCACGGCGCCGCGCATCAGCGAGCGGGCCATCACCTTCAGGTGCTGCAGGTGCTCGGCGACGCTGGACTCGAAGGCGAAATAGCCCGTGACGTTGAGCGAAGGGTCCGGGCTCGCGGCACCGGTGTTCAACCGCAGCTTGGGCTGGTACTTGTGGCCGCCCAGCACGATGTTCTGGAACGTGCGCAGGAAGCGGGGCTTGTCCAGCGGGTGCACGCGGCCGCCGCGCAACTCCAGGTGGTCCTGGAAGCCGGCACCGACCCAGGGGTTGCCCGCCCAGGGCGCCTGGGGCTGTTGCGCCGCGCAGGCCAGCAGCAGGCGGGCGATCTCGATGGTGCCGTTGGCCAGCACGATCCGCTCGCCGTGGACGGTGGTGGCGCTGCCGTCGGGCCGCGCCACGCGCACCGCGGCGATGCGCTCGCCGTCGGGTGCCAGGTCCAGGCCGGTGGCGTGGGCGTGCAGCAGCACGGTGAGCCGGGGCGATTGGCGCAGGCGTTCTCCGAAGAAGCGGGCCAGCGCAGGCTCCTTGAGCCAGCGCGTGAGGAACAGCGTGAAGCCGGGGATGTCGGGGAAGCCGTCGCCGAACAGCTTGTGCGCCCGCGGGGTGTGCTCGTCGAGCGCCTCGGCCAGGCGCAACTCCCTGGCCACCGCGTCGTACCAGGGCAGCAGTTCCTCGTAGGTGATGGGCCAGGGCGCGTCGGACACACCCGCGCGGGCCTCGAAGTCGGACGGCACGAAGCCGGTGAGCTGCCCGCCCCAGAGGTTGGATGTGCCACCCAGGGCGCGCCCGCGGGCCACGGCGATGCCGTTGTGGGCGCGGCCGACGACGGTGGCGTCGTTGAGCGCCTGCGAGGGCGTTTCGAAACCGCCGCCGCCCGACTCGAGCACCAGCACGCGCTGGCCCTGGCGCTCCAGCAGCACCGCCAGCAGCAGCGCCACGGTGCCGCCACCGACGATCACCACGTCGTGCGCGGTGTCCGGCGGCGGGGCGTGGTTCAGGTCGACGATCATGCGGCGACCCCCGTGGGTTGCGGGTGGTGCGTGCGCAGGCGGTGCACGGCGCGCGTGGCGGTGAGCCAGACCAGTGCCTCGCCCAGCACCATGGCACCCACCACGCCCGTCATGCCCGCGCGGGGCCACACCAGCCAGGCCACCACCAGCGCGACCGCGGCGGCCAGCAGGCTCTGCGCGGCCAGGCCGGCGTGGCGGTTGATGGACATGAGCACCACGCGCGGCACCTGCGTGGCCGAGCACGTGGCCGCGTAGAGCAGGAACAGCGCCATGGTGGTGGCGGTGAAGGGAATCTGGCCGTGCGTCCACACCGCCAGCAGCCAGGGCGCGGCCAGGAACACCAGCAGCGCGCCCGCGGTGGCGATGAGCAGGCCCAGGCGCTTGGCGCGGCGGTAGAGCTGCCAGAACGGGCCGTCGCCCTGCTGGCCCTTGAGCGCGGTGAGTTCCGGCCAGAGCGGGTTGCTCAGCGCGTTGGTGACCTGTACCACCACCCGCGCGATGGTGCGGTAGGTGTTGAACACGGCGGTGGCGGCCGGGCCCAATGTGGCCGCCACCAGCAGGGTGAAGCCTTGCAGGCTCAGCGCATTGGTGAGCGAGAGCGAGAAGAACAGCGCGCCCGGCTTGGCCGTGTCACGGATGTCGCGCCATCGGGCTTGCCGCACGCCCCAGCGAAGGAAATCGGTGCGGTGCTGGCTCAGCCACAGGCTCAGCAGCGTGTAGCCCACGCGGGCCAGCAGCATCGACGCGGCCACGCCGATGAAGCTTTGCGTGAGCGCCAGGCCGATCAGGCCGCCCGTCCAGTCGCACAGCCGGCCGGTGGTGACGAGGTAGGTGCCCGCCGCGTAGCCGCCGGTGGCCTT
>QFCS01003799.1_pt1 | contig 11211 bp, 8 predicted proteins | sample 3576561 | NCBI WGS metagenome assembly QFCS01 | reverse complement strand
TCCCCAAGGGCATGCTGCCGCAGCAGGACACCGGGCAGCTCAGCGGCTTCGTGCGCGGCGACGACGGCTTCTCCTTCCAGGGCATGCAGCCCAAGGTGGAGGCCTACCGCCGCCTGCTGGTGGCCGACCCGGCCGTGGCCGACGTCACCGGCGTGAGCGGTGGCCGCACCGGTACCAGCAACTCCTGGTTTCGCATCCGCTTGAAGCCCCTGGCCGAGCGCGGCGAGTCCGCCGACGCGGTGGTCGCGCGCCTGCGCCGCGCCGCACCACCCATCGCGGGCGGCATCCTGTTCGTCTCGGTCGACCAGGACATCCGCCTCTCCGCTGGCGGCGGTGACGGCGAGTACGTCTTCGTCATGCGCTCCGATTCGCTGGCCGACCTGCGCCAGTGGACCAAACCCGTGGGCGAGGCGCTGCGCGCGCTGCCCGAACTGGCGGACGTGGACTTCGGCGTCGGCGAGGACGCGCAGCAGGTGGTGCTGCAGGTGGACCGCGAGGCCGCGCGTCGCCTCGGTGTCGGCATGGACACCGTGACCAGTGCGCTCAACAACGCCTTCTCGCAGCGCCAGGTGGCCACGCTGTACGACGCCCTGAACCAGTACCGCGTGGTGATGGAGGCCGACCCGCGCGGCAACAGCGAACCCAGCGCGCTGGAAACCGTGCAACTGCTCAACAACGCGGGCGAGCGCGTGCCGCTCACGGCCATCGCCACGTGGCAATACGGCCTCACGCGCGACCGTGTGCAGCACGACGCGCAGTTCGCCTCCGCCAACATCAGCTACGGCCTGGCGCCCGGCGTGAGCCTGCAGCAGGCTCAAGCGGCCATCGAGCGCGCCGTCAACGGCCTGCTGCTGCCCACCAGCATCTCCACCGGCGACCGCGCGGGCGACCCGAACAGCCTGCAGGCCACGCTCAAGCGCCAACCCTGGCTCATCCTGGCGGTGCTGGTCACGGTGTACCTGGTGCTGGGCATGTTGTACGAGAGCCTGCTGCACCCGCTCACCATCCTGTCCACGCTGCCCTCGGCCGGCGTGGGCGCGCTGCTGGCGCTGCGCGTGTCCAACACCGAGTTCAGCCTCATCGCGCTGCTGGGCCTGTTCCTGCTCATCGGCGTGGTGATGAAGAACGCCATCCTGATGATCGATTTCGCCCTGGCCGCCCAGCGCCAGCGCGGCCTCGTGCCGCGCGAGGCCATCCACGAGGCCGCGCTGCGCCGCCTCCGTCCCATCCTCATGACCAACCTGGCCGCGCTGCTGGGCGCCGTGCCCCTGGTGCTGGGCCTGGGCGAAGGCTCGGAGCTGCGGCGTCCGCTGGGCATCGCCATCATCGGCGGGCTGGCGGTGAGCCAGTTGTTGACGCTCTACACCACGCCCGTGGTCTATCTGATGCTGGAACGTTTGCGTGGGCGGCTGAATCCGCCACCTCGCGAACCCGTCGCCACGCCTGCTTGACGCCATGCCACCTTCGTTCCCATTCACGCCCTTGTCGCCCCGCCTCGCGCTCGCGGCTCTGCCGCTGGTGCTGGCCGCCTGCGCCGGCACGCGTGAGCCGCCCGCGCCGCGCATCGAATTGCCCGCCGGCTTCCAGTACGCCAACACCGAGGCCAACGCGCCCGCCGTGCCCATCGACCCCGAGTGGTGGCGCGCCTACGGCGACCCCGAACTCGACGCCCTGCTGCGACGCGTCGCCGAGGCCAACCCCGAACTCGCGCAGGCCGAGGCGCGCTGGCGCCAGGCGCTGTCGCAGGTGGACGCGGCGCGCGCGCTGGCACTGCCCAGCCTCGGTGCGGGCGTCGGCGTCACGCGCAGCGGCGGCGGCACCACCAGCAGCGGTGCCAGTGCCGGCACGCGCCGCCTCTACGACGCAGGGCTCGACCTGTCGTGGACGCCCGACCTCTGGGGCCGCGCCGCGCGCGAGCGCGAGGCCGCCGCGGCCGGCGCCGACGCCCAGGCCGCGCTGCTGGACGCCGGGCGCCTGGCCTTGCAACTGGCCGCCGCGCAAGGCTACGTGCGCCTGCGCGCGCTCGACGCCCACCTGGCGCTGCAGGCCGAGGCCGACGTCGCCTTCGCGCGCTCGCTGCAGATCACGCGCCTGCAGTACGAGGCCGGCCTGGTCGCGCGCGCCGACGTCATCCAGGCCGAGACGCAACTGCAGTCCCTGCGCACGCAGGCCTTCACCATCACGCGCCAGCGCGCGCTGGAGGCCAATGCGCTCGCGCTGCTGGCCGGCGCCACGCCTTCGGACTTGCCCATCGCCGTGCGCGAAGGCGCCTTGCCCGGTGTGCCGCCCGTGCCCGCCGCGCTGCCCGCCGATCTGCTGCGCCGCCGCCCCGACCTGGCCGCCGCCGAACGCCAACTCGCCGCCGCGCACGCGCGCCTCGGCATCGCGCAAACCGCCTGGTTGCCGGACCTCTCCCTCTCCGCCAGCGTCGGCTGGCAGGCGTCCAGCTTCGCGCGCCTGTTCGACACACCCTCGCGCGTGTGGTCGCTGGGCCCGCAACTCGCCGCCACGCTGTTCGATGGCGGCGCGCGCCGCGCCAACGAGGCCCTGTTCACCGCCGCGTACGACGAGCAGGCCGCGGCCTGGCGCGCGGGTGTGCTCGCCGCCGTGCGCGAGACCGAAGACGCGCTCGCGCAACTGGGCACCCTGGCCGAGCAGGAGCGCCAGCAAGCGCGCCTGGTGGAACTGGCCAACGAGAACGAGCGCGTGGTCGGCTACCGCTACGAGGCCGGCGAGATCAGCTTCCTGGAAGTGGCCACCGCGCAGAACCTCGCGCTGTCTGCGCGCCGCGCCGCGCTCGACGTGCGGGCCGAGCGCCTGGCGGCGAGCATGGCGCTGGTGACGGCGCTGGGGGGTGGCTGGCAGCCGCAGCCTTGAGTTTCGATGCCTTGGGGCATGGCTGCGCCACGCCCGCCGTCATCGGCCAGACGGGTGCACCGTCTCCCAGGAAAGCACGCACAGCTTGACCGACATCGCCGGGGCAAACCAGGGGAGGGGTCCGCTCGGCGCCTGGATCGACAGGCCGAGGACCCGATCTTCCGGGCGGCTCTCGGCATTGAAAAAATCCGCAGCCGCTTCGATGGTGACCAGTGCGGGCGACAACAGGAAACCGGTCTGGCCCGCCTCGCGCAGGTATCGGTAGTCGGTACTCCCCATCGGCGTGGCGATCGTCATGCGAAGAACCGGGGGACCGGTCAACACGCTCAGGATCCGTCCCACCCAGGTGCTGGCGACGTCGATCTGGGCCCAGACGGCTTGATCCGGGCCCACCCAGGGAATCTGCACGGGCTGATCGAAGGCCACTTGGGCGGTGCGGCACTGCTCGGACTGGGCCAGCGGCGACGCACGGCGCGTCAACAGCAGTGCGTTCGACGCCTGCCGGTCAAGTTGGTACTGCCTTCGGTAGGCTCCCAGTGAGAGCGGGTCTTCCAGCGCGGCGTAACGGCCATCGATGGGCTCGACGCTGAACACCACCGACCGCGGCGCGCGTGGGCCGGCGAGGAAATCCGCGTTGTGCCCCGACATGTAGCGGCTGGTGGTGAAGTAGGACTGGAACGCGGGCCGCGTGGCGATTGGCAAGCCGGACGCGTAAGCCAGACCGAACTCGAAAGGGAACACATCGATAGGGCCCTGGACATCGGCAAACGGAATGGCCGAGCGCGCCTGCGTGAGCGCCATGGCTTGGCGACGGCCCAATTCGGCATTCAGGGCGGCCCCGTATCCGGGGTCCAGAACGTATCGGATGCGATCCCTCACCGTGTGGACATACCCCTTGATGAACTCGCCCTGCGACAGGGGCACCGTGATCCAGGTGACCAGCGACGCCGCTGCAACCGCCACGGCAATGACCACGCGCCGTTGGTGGCGGCCCAGCGCGTCGACGCTGGGGCTCCAGAGCTGGACGAGGCACACGAACGCCAGCGCAAGAAACGAGGCGCCGGGGTTCGCGCCATGCCGCACGAAGCCCATCTTGTAGGCCACCAGCAGATACCCGATCGTGAGGAGGCCGAGCACGGCGCCGGCCGGGTTGGTCATGCGCACAGTCGTCGCGACAAGGACGGCCGAGCCAACGATGAAGGCGGCCTGCAGCGCGGCCGGCGCGGGCAGTCCCATGTCCGCGTTGTAGGCCAGCGAGACATCGACATAACCGCGGACAAAGTCGACGAAGCCGGAGACGTGCTGGCCAGAGAGCCAGAACAGCAGGATGACGGACAACACGAAGCCCACGGGGACGATGGGCCTGTAGTCCCGCGCGCTGAAGCGGTAGACGCTCGCCAAGGCAATGGCGGGCAAGGTGAAGAACATGGCATTTGCCTTGACCAGGCAGGCAAACGCAGCGCCGAACGCCAGCAGAAGTGAAAGCGCGAGTTGTGCCACATTGCCCTGCTGCCTGCGGCATTCCAGGTGACACAGCAGCAAGGCCGGCAGGAGAAGGTACACATCCCGCCACACCAGAAGATGCAGGGTCAGGCCACACCAGGCCAGTAGAGCCCAGGGGCTCCGGATGCGCAGCACCGAGAAACAAGCGATGCCCAGGATCAGCAGGTAGGTGGCCCTGTAGAGCAGTTTCTCCTGATGGGTGTTCTCGACGTAAATGGCCGATTCAATGAAGGACAAAGGTCCGTAGTTGAATATGATCCGGCTTCCGTGTTGAAGCTTGTTTTCATGCGCGTACGCCAACATCGCATGCCAGGACAGATCGAGCCCGCGCATGGACGGTGCGTAGACCACGTCGAGCAAGTAAACCAGAACGAACAGCGTCCCAAGCAGCGGCACTGCGAAAGAGAACAGTCGGGCCTTCATTTCATGGTTATGTCGAGCGAGCGAGGAATCGGGCACGGGTGCATTTTCCCTGGCATTCGCGAAAGCGTTGCGGCCGGGGCGGCCTGATGGAGTTGCATGGCTGGGGCCGCTATCCAAGGCAGGAAGCCCAGGTGGCCGAGCCCTTGTCGCGACAGCAGTGCATGCGTGCGGTGCCCGACGCCTGGCCACTGATTGCTCGCGGACGGGGCCGCAGCTACGGCGACAGCGCCCTGGGCCCACGGGTTCTTTCCACACGCCATCTGGATCAGTTTCACGACTTCGATCCGCGCACGGGCCTGCTGTCTTGCGCGGCAGGCACGTCGCTGGATGACATCCTGCGAACCTTTGTACCGCGTGGCTGGTTCCTGCCCGTCCTGCCCGGCACACGCTTCATCACCGTGGGTGGTGCCATTGCCAGTGACGTTCACGGAAAGAACCACCACCGCGATGGCACGTTCAGCGCGTATGTCTCGTCGATCCAGATACTTCTGGGCAATGGGGAGTGCGTCGTTGCGTCCCCGACGGACAAGGCAGAGCTTTTCCACGCCACCTGTGGTGGGATGGGGCTGACCGGCGTCATCGTGTCCGCCGTGTTGCGGCTCAAGGCGATCGCCGCCAGCGACATCCTGGAGACACGGATCAAGGCACCCAGCCTCGACGCCGTGCTCGAGGCATTTGATGCGAATGCCGCCTGCGCCTATTCGGTCGCCTGGATGGACTGCATGGCGCGTGGCGCCAGCCTGGGCCGCTCCATTCTGGTGATGGGGGAGCCCTGCGTTGAGGGCCCGCTGGTCGCACGGCGGGCCAAGGCTTTTGGCGTACCTGCCGACATGCCGTCGGGCTTGCTCAATCGTGCGGTGGCCAGGGTGTTCAATGCCACGTATTACCGTCGGGCACGCTCAGGTGCGCCAACCACGCGAAAGTCGTTCGAGTCATTCTTTGCACCGCTGGATGCGATTGCCGGGTGGAGCAGCCTGTATGGCCGTCCGGGATTCCTGCAGTACCAGTTTGTTCTGCCCAAGGAAGCCGGCGTGAGCGGATTGCGGGACATACTCACACGCATTGGCCAGTCCGAACAGGGAGCCTTCCTCGCCGTCCTGAAACTGTTTGGTGACGCGAACGCCAACCCCTTGAGTTTCCCCATGAAGGGGTACTCGCTGGCGGTGGATTTCAAGGCGGAAGCGGCCGTATTCGAACTGCTCGATGTGCTGGACGGCATCGTTGCCGCGCACGGCGGGCGACTGTATCTCGCCAAGGATGCCCGGATGAGCGAGGCCACGTTCAAGGCGGGTTACCCCCGGTGGCAGGAGTTCGAGGAAGTGCGTGCACGTTGGCATGCCCACGGCAAATTCATGTCGTCCCAGTCACGCCGATTGGGTTTGGCCTGAACGATGAAAAAAATTCTGATCATTGGTGCGACTTCCGCCATGGCGAAGGCGACCGCGCGTCTTTGGGCCTGCGAGGGGCACGCGCTCTACCTGGTCGCACGCGGCAGGGATCACCTGCACGAGATCGCGGACGATCTGAGGGTTCGTGGCGCCCGGTCGGTCGAGTGTGCTGCTCTGGACGTGAACGACTTTGCCCGGCATGCCGACGTGATCGACGCCGCCGCAGGCGCGCTCGGGCGGCTGGACGTGGCCCTCATTGCCCACGGCACGTTGGGGGATCAGAAAGCCTGTGAGCAGGATGTCCGGATCGCCCTGCAGGAACTGAACACCAACGCCATCAGCGTCATCTCGTTGCTCACGCATCTGGCCAACCGGTTCGAAGCGCAACAGCATGGCTCCATCGTGGTCCTCGGTTCGGTGGCCGGCGATCGCGGCAGGCAGTCCAACTATGTGTACGGCACCGCAAAAGGCGCGGTGGCGACTTTCCTGCAAGGCATGCGCAACCGGTTGCACAAGTCAGGCGTCCAGGTACTGACGGTCAAGCCCGGGTTCGTGGACACACCGATGACGGCCGCCTTCGACAAGAAGGGGCCGCTGTGGAGCACGCCCGATGTCATCGCCCAGGGAATCCTCCGGGGCATCGCCAAGCGACGCGATGTCGTTTACGCACCCTGGTATTGGTGGGGCGTGATGCTCGTCATCCGGTCGATTCCCGAGCGCATCTTCAAGAGGCTGTCGCTCTGACCCGAGACAGGCACCCATGGAACTGAGACAACTGCGCTACTTCGTCCGAATCGTCGAGCTCGGCTCCATGAGCCGAGCGGCGGCGGAACTCGACATGGTCCAGTCGGCGCTGAGTCAGCAGATCAGCCGGCTGGAGGGCGAGCTCAGCACGCGCCTGTTGCAGCGCACGCCGCGCGGCGTGTTGCCCACCGAGGCCGGCATGGCCTTCTTCCGCGAGGCCAAGCTCACCCTGCGCCACGCCGAGCAGGCCGCGCGCGCCGCGCAGGCCGCGCGCCTCACGGGTTCCGTCAGCGTGGGCCTGGCGCCCACCACGGCCGCCGTGCTGGGCCTGCCGCTCATGCAGGCCATGCGCGAGCGCTACCCCGACGTGCGCCTGCACCTGGTGGAGGGCATGTCCGGCCACCTGGCGGCGCAGCTCAAGGCGCGCGAGCTCGATCTCGCCGTGCTGTTCGATCCGCACGCGGGGCAGGGCGCGCCCGCGCCCGGTGACCGCCTGATGGACCGCCAGCCGCTGTTCACCGAAGACATCTTCCTCATCACGCAGGCCAGGCGGCGCCAGCGCAAACGCCTGGCGCTCGCCGACCTGGGCGACGAGCCCCTGATCCTGCCCACGCACCCGCACGGCCTGCGCCTCACGCTGGACGCGGCCTTCCAGCGCGCGGGCATCCGCCCCCAGGTGGTGATGGAGGTGGACTCGCTCTCCATGGTGATGGCCGCCGTGGACGCCGGCCTGGGCAGCAGCCTGCAGCCCTACGCGGCCGTGCACGGCTTTCCCGACGCGCAGCAGCGCTTTCGCCTCTCCCTCATCGACGACGCCCAGGTGCGCCGCACCAACCTGCTGTGCAGCCTCAGCGAGGACGAGCTCTCGCCCGCCGCCCTGGCCACGCGCGTGGTGGTGGTGGACTGCGCCAAGCGCCTCATCGAGGGCGGTGCCTGGCCCGGCACACGGCTCTGGTCGCCGGACAGGGTTCACAAAAACTGATACCCCCATGCCTTGAGCCCGCTTCCCGGCGAAGCGGCGGCTGCCTAGAGTGCGGCCATCGCCGGTGGAAGGCCACCGGCCGTCCCTGAACGATTCCCACGAGGCTGGTTTGGAACCCGATGTCCTGGTCATCGGCGGCGGCAACGCCGCCCTGTGCGCCGCGCTCATGGCGCGCGAGGCGGGCGCGAGCGTGCTGCTGCTCGAAGCCGCGCCGCGCGCCTGGCGCGGCGGCAACTCCGCCCACACCCGCAACCTGCGCTGCATGCACGACGCCCCGCAGGACGTGCTGGTCGACGCCTACCCCGAAGAGGAGTACTGGCAGGACCTGCTCAAGGTCACCGGCGGCATCACCAACGAACACCTCGCGCGCCTCACCATCCGCGCCTCCTCCACCTGCCGCGACTGGATGCGAAGCCACGGCGTGCACTTTCAGCCGCCGCTCTCTGGCGCCTTGCACGTGGCGCGCACCAACGCCTTCTTCATGGGCGGTGGCAAGGCGCTCGTCAACGCCTACTACCGCAGCGCCGAACGCCTGGGCGTGCAGGTGCGCTACGAAGCGCCGGTGGACCGCATCGAGATGAAGGACGGCCGCTTCGTCGCCGCCCTGCTGCGCAACGGCGAACGCATCACCGCGCGCACCTGCGTGCTGGCGGCCGGCGGTTTCGAATCCAACCGCGACTGGCTGCGCGAGGCCTGGGGCCAGAACGAGCGCGGCGAATGGCCGGCCGACAACTTCCTCATCCGCGGCACCGCCTTCAACCAGGGTGTGCTGCTCAAGCACCTCATCGACGACCACCACGCCGACCGCATCGGCGACCCGACGCAAGCGCACATGGTGGCCATCGACGCGCGCGCGCCGCTGTATGACGGCGGCATCTGTACGCGCATCGACTGCGTGTCCCTGGGTGTGGTGGTGAACCGCGAGGCGCGCCGCTTCTACGACGAGGGCGAGGACTTCTGGCCCAAGCGCTACGCCATCTGGGGCCGCCTCGTGGCTCAGCAGCCGGGGCAGATTGCGTACTCGATCATCGACAGCAAGGCCATCGGTCGCTTCATGCCGCCCGTGTTCCCGGGCGTGAAAGCGCACAGCTTGCCCGAACTCGCGCGCCAGATCGGCCTGGACGAAGCCACCTTCATGCAGACCCTGAACGACTACAACGCTGCTTGCCGCGTGGGCCGCTTCGACCACACCGCGCTCGACGACTGCCACACCGAGGGCGTGGCGCCCGCCAAGACGCACTGGGCCCGCCCCATCGACACGGCGCCCTTCTACGCCTACGCGCTGCGCCCCGGTGTCACCTTCACCTACCTGGGACTCAAGACCGACGACACCGCTGCCGTGCGCTTCAATGACGCGCCCAGCGACAACCTCTTCGTGGCCGGCGAGATGATGGCCGGCAACGTGCTCGGCAAGGGCTACACGGCCGGCGTGGGCATGTCCATCGGCACCGCCTTCGGGCGCATCGCCGGTACGCAGGCGGCCAAGGCCGCTCTCAAGCAGGGAGCGCAACATGCAGGCGCTTGAAGCCCTCACGCGCGACGCGCGCGCCCTGGCCCAGGGCGACCCGGTGCCGGTGACGGACGCCGAGGCCGAGGTCGCACGCCAACTGCAGATCTGCAACGCCTGCCGCTACTGCGAAGGCTTCTGCGCCGTCTTCCCCGCCATGACGCGCCGGCTGGAGTTCCCCAAGGCCGACGTGCACTTCCTGGCCAACCTGTGCCACAACTGCGGCGCCTGCCTGCACGCCTGCCAGTACGCGCCGCCGCACGACTTTGCCGTCAACATCCCCAAGGCCATGGCCCAGGTGCGCGGCCAGACGTATGCCGACTACGCCTGGCCGCCTGCGCTCGGCAAGCTCTACCAGCGCAACGGCCTGGTGCTGTCGGTGGCGCTGGCGCTGGGGCTGGCGCTGTTCCTGCTGGTGGCCGCGGCCACGCAGGGCTCGCTCTGGGCCGACGCGCCACGCGGCGACTTCTACCGCGTGTTCCCGCACAACCTGCTGGTCTCCATCTTTCTGCCGGTGTTCGCCTTCGTGGTGCTGGCGCTGGGCATGGGCGTGCGCCGCTTCTGGCGCGACATCAAACCCGTGACCGGCGGCGTGAACGTGCAGGCCCCGGCCGCCGCCGAGGCCACGCACGACGTGCTGCGCCTGAAGTACCTGGACGGCGGCCACGGCGAGGGCTGCCACAACGAGGACGACGCCTACACCCTCTCGCGCCGGCGCTTTCACCACCTCACCTTCTACGGCTTCCTGCTCTGCTTCGCGGCCACCAGCGTGGGTACGCTGTACCACTACCTCTTCGGCTGGGTCGCGCCGTACGACTTTCCGAGCCTGCCCAAGCTGCTGGGCGGCACGGGTGGGCTCATGCTGTTGGCGGGCACGGCCGGCCTGTGGCACCTGAACCGGCGGCGCGATCCCGCGCACGGCGACCTGGCGCAAAAACCCATGGACCTGGGCTTCATCGCGCTGCTCTTCCTCACCAGCCTGACGGGCCTGCTGCTGTGGTGGGGGCGCGGCACGCCGGCGATGACGGTGCTGCTGTGCGCGCACCTGGGCGCGGTGATGGCGCTGTTCGCGACGCTGCCCTACGGCAAGTTCGCGCATGGGGTGTTTCGCACCGCTTCGCTGCTGCGGCACGCGGTGGAGAAGCGCTTGCCGAATCCGGTGGGGTTGGGGGCGGACTGAACACTCAGGCCTTGCGGGCCTTGGTGATGAGATTGATGGCCCTCGCCACGAAGTAGCCGCTGAGCAGCCCATAGACGGCAGACAAGGCGATGACGAACAGCGCCGACGCGATGGCCTCGGCCTTCATGGCGAGCATCACGGCGTACGCGTACTTGGCCAGGAAGATCGCCATGATCACGGCGAGTGGGGCCCAACTGCCGGGAATGAAGAACGTCGCTGTGGCGGCGTCGTACTTCACGCGGTCATCGCGAAACCATCGGTAGCCAAGCAGGGCTGCCACGGCCAACGCAGCGGCCCAGGCCAGCAGCGGCAAGGGCCGAAGCCCGAAGCTGGACTGCACGCCCGCCAGCGAGAGGGCCACCATGCCGGCCGGCAGCAGCAGTGCGGGCAGCTTTCGCACGCGGCGCGTTCGGGTCTGCATGAGGCCGAACGCCAGCAACACGACGAACAGCGCGAAGACCCAGGCGGGCGTGTGGGACAGGATCTGGACCATGGTGTTGATTTCCACCTAGAAGTGACCCAGTAAGTCAGGGGGGAGATGCGGACAAAAACTTGGACTACCAGGAGGTAGTTCATGTATTCGTATCAAGACAGGATTCGGGCGGTC
>QFCS01001323.1_pt1 | contig 11237 bp, 10 predicted proteins | sample 3576561 | NCBI WGS metagenome assembly QFCS01 | reverse complement strand
GGGGAGCTGGGCGGCATGGACCCGCCCGGTACGCGGCCGCTGGGGGGTGCGAGGACGTTGACCGCGCGGCGGGGGGAGGGGCGCCGGGTGCGGGCGGGCACGACCGTCGGCGACGGCCACGACCATCGCACGGCGGCCGCCACGTACCTGGGGCTGCTGCCGCTGGGGTACGCCGACGGCCTGCCCCGGGTGGCGTCGGGACGGGCCGAGGTGCTGGTCCGCGGGGGGCGCCGTCCGCTGGTGGGACGGATCTCGATGGACCAGGCGGTCGTGGACCTCGGGCCGGCGGGCGCCGAGGCCGGCGACGTCGTGACCGTCCTCGGGCCGGGCGGCGACGGGGAGCCGACGGCCGCCGCGTGGGCGGCCTGGTCGGGCACCATCGCCCACGAGATCGTCACCGGTCTCGGACGCGGCAGCCGCGTGCTGCGGGAGACCCGTGCGGCGCGCCACCTGCGGAGCCTGTCGTGAGGACCCGGGTGGCCGTCGTCGGCGGCGGGCAGAACTGCGAGCACGAGGTGTCGCTCGCGTCGGCGGCCTCCGTGGCGGCGGCGCTCGACCCGGCGTCGTACGACGTGGTGCCGTTGACCATCGGACGCGACGGCACCTGGCGTGACGGCGGGCTGCGCCCGATCGGGCTGAGCGGGGCGGCGCACGTGCTGCGCGGGTGCGACGTGCTGTTCCCCGTGGTGCACGGGCCGCGGGGGGAGGACGGCGCACTGGCGGCGCTGGCCGAGCTCGCCGGCCTGCCGTACGTCGGCTCCGGCATCAGGCCGGGGGCGCTGGCGATGGACAAGTGGGCCACCAAGCTCGTCGCCGCCGCCGTCGGCATCGCGACCACGCCCGGCACGCTGGTCACGGCGGCGACGGCGGCGCACCTGCGCTGGACGCACCCGGTGGTGGTGAAGCCCGTGGCAGCGGGCTCCAGCCAGGGCGTGGGCCTCGCCGACCGTCCCGAGGCGTTGGCCCCGGCGCTCGCGGCCGCGCTCGAGCTCGACGGGCGGGTGCTCGTCGAGGACCTGGTCGTGGCCCGCGAGATCGACGTCGCCGTCCTGCGCCGCCCCGACGGGAGCCTGTTCGTCCCGCCGGCGCTGGAGATCGTCGGCGACGGCCTGTTCGACTACGACGCCAAGTACAGCGGCGGCGCCGACTTCCGCATCCCCGCACCCCTGGAGGAGGCGGACGCCAAGGCCCTGGAGCACGCGGCCGTCACGGCGTACGACGCCCTCGGCTGTGTCGGGGTGGCGCGGGTCGACTTCTTCCTCACCGAGCACGGGCCGGTCCTCAACGAGGTCAACACGGTGCCGGGGATGACCGAGCACTCCCAGGTGCCGCGGATGTTCGCGGCGGCGGGGATGTCCTACCCGGGGCTGCTGGACGGGCTGGTCCGCGGCGCGCACCGGTGAGGGCGCCGGGAACCGGTGCGCGGCGGGTCGACGGGCTGGACCTGCTGCGCGGGATCGCCGTCGGCCTGGTGGTGCTCCGCCACGCGCTGCCCGACGTCGCGCCCGGCGCCGGGGTGGTGGGGGTGGTGATGTTCTTCGCGCTGTCCGGCTACCTGATCACGGGGGTGCTGGAGCGACGCCCGCCGCTGCGCTCGTTCTACGCCCGCCGGGCGCGGCGCCTGGTGCCGCCGCTGCTGGTGCTCGTCGCGGGCGTCGTGATCGTGACGCTGGCGTGGGATCCGCTCGGCGACCGCGGCGAGCTGGGCTGGACGGTGCTGTGGGCGCTGACCTGGACGGGCAACCTGCCGTTCGGGCATGCGAGCGACGCGACCTTCCACCTGTGGACACTGGCGACGGAGGAGCAGTTCTACCTGCTGTGGCCGGCGGCGCTGATGCTGCTCGGCCGGCGCCGGGCGCTGGTCGTCGCGGGTGCGCTGACGACGCTGGCGTGCGTGGCGACGACGTGGTGGCTGGCCGAGGACCCCGACCTGGCCTATGCGCTGCCGACCAGCTGGGCGGTGTGCTTCGTCGTGGGGGCCGCGGTCCGGCTGCACGGCGAGGCTCTCGCGGCCCGGATGCCGGGGTGGGCGGTGCCGGCCGCCCTCGCCGCGCTGGCGGTGCTCAGTGTGGTTCCCTTGCGAGGTCACGCGCTCACCTACCTGGCAGGAGGCCCCGCCATCGCCGCGCTCACCGGTGTGCTGATCCTCGCCTGGCGGCAGTGGGTCACGGTCACGGGGCCGCTGCGTGCGCTGGTGGCGCTCGGCACGGTGTCCTACGCGGCGTACCTGTGGAACTACCCGCTGTCGCTGTGGCTGCCCGCCCTCCCGGCGGTGCTGCTCACCCTCGTCGCGGCCGCGCTGTCCTGGCGTCTCGTCGAGTCACCCCTGCAGCGCCGGGCGGAGCGCGCCGACCGGCGCCCGTCGTACCCCGCCTCGTCCGACCGCGCCGGGACGGCGAGCGCATGAGCGCCTGGCAGCGCTGGGTGCCGGGCCTGCTGGCGGGCCTCGCGGCCTTCGGGCTGGGGCTCGTCGAGATCAACCGGTACTACTACGAGAGCGTGTGGGCGCCGGTCGTCGTCGCGGCCGGGGTCGGGGTCGCGGTCGGCCTGTCCCGGGCGCTGCCCGGGGCGGCGCTCGCGGTCGCCTGGTTCACCGCGCTGCTGCAGATCCTCACCGACGCCCACCCGATGCTCACCGAGGTGCTGCGCGCCGCGGTCGCGTTCGGCTGCGCCCGCGGGGGCCGGGTCGCGACCGTGTGGCTGTCGGGCCTGTCGGTGCCGGCCGCCGCGCTCATCGCCGCGGCCTGGCTCTCGCCGTACGCCTTCTACGAGTCCCTGCGGCTGCTCGGCATCGACGGCCTCGCCGCCGACGCCTACCGCACCGGCCGCTACGACTGGCGGGTCCTCGGCGGCCTCGTCGGCGTCGCGCTGCTCGCCACCCCCTGGCTGGCCGGCCTGGCGCTGCGCTTCGCCGCCCGCTCGCAGGACTCCCGGCGCTCCCAGGTGGCCGCCGAGGCCGAGCGCGACCAGGCCGAGGAGATCGCGCGGCTGCGCGAGGAGCAGGCGCAGCTCGCCCGCGACGTCCACGACGTCGTCGGCCACTCCCTCGCGGTCATCCTCGCCCAGGCGGAGTCCGCGCAGTACCTGAAGGACGCCGACACCCAGGGGCTGAAGCGGACCATGTCGAATATCGCCACCACCGCCCGCTCCTCGCTCGACGACGTGCGCCAGGTGCTCGCCTCGACCTCCGACCAGGCCGCCGCCCAGGCCCGCGACACCGACCTCGACACCCTCGTCGACGGCGTGCGGGCCAGCGGGCACGAGGTCGTCGTCACCGAGGTCGGGGTCCCGCAGCCGATGCCGCCCGAGCTCGCCGTGGTCGCCTACCGGGTGCTGCAGGAGATGCTGACCAACGCCATCAAGCACGGCCGGCGCGACCGGCCGGTGCTGGTCGAGCGGCACTGGGAGGGCGACCTGCGCATCGAGGTCCAGAACGAGATCGCGACCGACGCCCCGAGCCTGATCCCGAGCCCCGCGCCCTCGCCCGTCGCCGCGCCGCCGGACACCTCGCTCGCCGAGACGCAGCCGGTCGCTGTGATGCACCCCCCGCCGCCACCGCCCGCGCCGCCCACGCTTCCCGCCGCGGTCGCCGGCGGCCAGGGAGTCGACGGGATGCGGCGCCGCCTGGAGTCCGTCGGCGGACGCCTCGACGTACGACGCCGCGCGAGCCCGCCGACGTTCACCGCGACGGCCTGGGTGCCGGTGCGCTCGCGCTGAGCGGGCTGTGCTGGAGTGGTCCGATGCTGACCCCGGTGCCCGACTACCTCGACGAGGTCCTCGACGGCGTACGCGACGACCACGCCGGGGAGCGTGCGGCGTACATCCCCGAGCTCGCGAACGCCGACCCCGACCGCCTCGCGTTCGCGCTGTGCATGCTCGACGGCACGACGTACGCGGTCGGCGACGCCGACGTGGCCTTCACCATCCAGTCGATCTCGAAGCCGTTCGCCTACGCCCTCGCGCTGGCCGAGCACGGTCTCGACGCGGTGCTCGCGAAGGTCGGGGTCGAGCCGAGCGGGGAGGCGTTCAACGAGCTGTCCCTGGAGGCGGACTCGCGGCGCCCGCTCAACCCGATGATCAACGCGGGCGCGATCACCGTGCACTCGCTGCTCGACGACGAGCAGGTACGCCGCGGGTTCGCCGCGTTCGCGGGTCGCGACCTCGCCGTCGACGAGAGCGTGTTCGCCTCCGAGCTGGAGACCGCCGACCGCAACCACGCGATCGCGTATATGCTGCGCAACCACGCCGTGATCAGCTCCTCGCCGGTCGACGTCGTGGAGGGCTACACGCGGCAGTGCTCCTACCTCGTCACGGTCCGCGACCTCGCGGTGATGGCGGCGACCCTCGCCAACGCGGGCGTCCACCCCGTCACCGGCGAGCAGGTCGTCCCGCGCTGGGTCGCGCGACAGACGCTGAGCGTGATGACGACCTGCGGCATGTACGACGCCGCGGGCGACTGGTTCACTGCCGTCGGGATCCCCGCGAAGTCGGGGGTCGCGGGCGGCCTGATCGGCGCCGTGCCCGGCAAGGGCGGGTCGGCCGCGTTCTCGCCGCGGCTGGACTCCCACGGGAACTCGGTGCGCGGCGTCCGGATCTTCGAGCGCCTCGCCAACGACATGAACATGCACCTGATGGAGGTGCCGCCGCCCGCCCGCTCGGTCGTGCGCGGGCAGCGGGCGCTGGCGTTGCGCGGCGAGGACGGGGAGGAGGTGGAGACCTGGCTCTACGAGCTGCAGGGATCCGCCGACTTCGTCGGGCTGGAGGGCCTGCTGCGCAACCTCGACCGGAACCCGCCGCAGACCCACGAGGTCGTGCTCGATCTGACCCACGTCCACGAGGTGCTCGACGTGGGGCGCCGGATGCTGCTGGAGGGCGCGCGGCGACTGACCCTCGACGGCCACCACGTCACCTTCGTCGACCCCGAGGGGCTGCTCAGCGGCGACGAGCCCGACGCTCTCGACGTCGGCGACGGCGCCGAGGCCGCCGTCGTACGGACCTGCTGAGGTGCGGTCATGACGGACGAGCCGATCCGGGTGCTGCTGGTCGACGACCAGGAGCTGTTCCGCGAGGGCGTGCGGGTCATCGTCGACGCCCAGGACGGCATGGAGGTCGTCGGCACCGCCGCCGACGGCGTCGCGGCGGTGCGGCTGGTCGACGAGCTCGCCCCCGACGTGGTGCTGATGGACATCCGGATGCCCGAGATGGACGGCGTCGAGGCCACCCGCCAGGTCTTCCTGCCCGACCGCGTCGCCCGCCGCGAGAGGCCCGTGCGGGTCGTGGTGCTCACCACCTTCAACCTCGACGACCGCGCCGCCGCCGCGATCCGGTACGGCGCTAGCGGGTTCCTCCTCAAGGGCACCACACCCGTCATGCTGCGCGACGCCATCCGCACCGTGTACGCCGGCAACGCCGTCCTCGCACCCACCGACCTCTCCGCGCTCCTCGACAGCCAGTTCCGCGCGGTCGCGGCCCCGCCCGCGTCGTACCTGTCGCTGACGGAGAAGGAGCGCGAGGTGTTCGGCGCGGTCGCGCAGGGGCTGTCGAACCAGGAGATCGCGGGTCAGGTGTTCCTCAGCGAGTCGACGGTGAAGACGCACGTCGGCGCGATCCTGCGCAAGCTCGGCCTGCGCGACCGCGTGCAGATCGTCGTATTCGCCCACGAGCACGGCCTCGTCGCCGGCTGACCCGACTCTCCGGCGGAGCGGGCCGGCACCTAGAATCTGCTGGGTGCATCGGATCGTGGCGGCGGGGGCGTTCGGGGTGCACATGCTCTTCGTCGCCTTCACCGTCATCGGCGGCTTCCTCGCCTGGCTGATGCCGTGGGTCTTCCTGCCCCACATCGCTGCGGCCGCCTGGGGCGGCCGGATGGCCGCCACCAAGGCCGCCTGCCCCCTCTCCCGTCTGGAGAACTGGGGTCGCGAGGGCTCCGGCAAGCCGCAGCTGCACGAGCGCGGCTTCATCGCCCACTACTTCGAGGACCGCGTCTACCCCTCCCGGCTGGCGCGGCGCATCGAGCTGGTCGTCGCCACGCTCGTCCTCGGGTCGTGGCTGGGGCTCGCCGTCCGCTGAACCGCGATCAGCCGTCGACCGTCGCCAGCGTCGCCTTGATCTCGGTCTTCAGCACCTTGCCGACCTTGGAGCGCGGCAGGTCCTCCCAGACCTCCACCTGCTTGGGCGTCTTGACGCTGCCGATGCGCGACTTCACGAACGCCTGGCCCTGGTGGGCCTCGACCGAGCGGCCGGGCCGCAGCTGCAGCACGGCGGTCAGCCGCTCGCCCCACTTCTCGTCGGGCAGCCCGATCACCGCGCAGTCGGCGACCGCCGGGTGCGCCATCAGGGCCTGCTCGACCTCGGTGGAGTACACGTTGAAACCGCCGGTGATCACCATGTCCTTGGCGCGGTCGACGATGTGCAGGAAGCCGGCATCGGCGGGCTCGGCGCTGAGGTAGCCGATGTCGCCGGTGTGGTGCCAGCCGTACGCCGACGCCTCCGCGCTCGCCTCCGGGTTCTTGTAGTAGCCGCGCATCACCAGCGAGCTGCGGACGACGATCTCGCCGCGCTCGCCCGGCGGCAGCAGGGTTCCGTCGTCGGCCATGATCCCGACCGTCACCAGTGGCGCGGGCCGTCCCGCCGACGACAGCCGTTCGCGGGCGACGGACCCGTCGGGGTGGAGGTGGTCGCGCGGGGACATCGTCGAGATCATCATCGGCGCCTCGGTCTGGCCGAACAGCTGTGCCATCACCGGCCCGATCCGCTCCAGCGCCTCCTCCAGCCGGCGTGACGACATCGGCGCGGCGCCGTACCAGAAGCACTGCAGGCTGCTCAGGTCCGTCGAGGCGAGGTCGGGGTGGTCGAGCACCATGTAGATCAGCGTCGGCGGCAGGAAGGTGTGGGTCACCCGGTGCTCGGCGACGGCGCCGAGGAACCCGCCGACGTCGGGGGTCCGCATGATCACGATCGACCCGCCGGAGGCGAGCACGGGGAAGCAGAGCACGCCGGCGGCGTGGGTCAGCGGCGCCAGGGCAAGGTACGTCGGCCGGGCCGGCCCCTCAGGCCACGGGTAGGCCATCAGGGTGATCGCCGTCATCGTCTCCAGGTTGGTGCCGGTGAGCATCACGCCCTTGGGGCGGCCGGTGGTGCCGCCGGTGCCGACGATCATCGCGAGGTCGTCGTCGGCGGGGCGGTCGACGGGGCCGGTGCCGGCGGCGAGGAACTCCGCCCATCCCAGCGCCCCGTCGACGTCGCCGTCGAGGCAGACCAGCGTCGTGACCCGCGGCAGGTCGCCGCGGATCTGCTCGACGAACGGCGCGTAGGCGGCCTGGAAGATCAGCACGGAGCACTCGAACAGGTCGAGCAGCTCGCGGTTCTCGTCCGCCTCGTTGCGCGGGTTGACGGGGCACCACACGGCGCCGGCGCGGCTGATCCCGAAGACGCAGGTGAACGCCACGGGGTCGTTGGACGCGAGGATCGCGACCTTGTCCCCGGGGGCGACGCCTCGCCCCGCGAGCGCGGACGCGATCCGTCCGGCGAGGTCGCCGACCTCGGCGTACGTCCACGTCCGCCCGTCGCAGACCAGGCAGGGGGCCTCCCCTCCCAGCGACGCGCCCTTGTCCAGGTAGTCGACCAGCCGCACCGGCCCGCTCCCCTCAGCCCTCGGTCGTGATCACGGGCTCGGCGACCAGGCCGAACGCGCGCAGCTGCCCCAGCAGCTCGCGGTGGCCGAACGCCTTGCACCCGGAGGCGAACCCCACGCGCAGGGGCGGCTGCTGCAGCAGCGAGTGGGCCGCGTAGGCCTGCAGCAGGCCGGTCTGCTTGTAGTTCTGGTTGCCGTGGATCACGCAGTGCGCACGTCCCAGGGGGCCGGACGCGTGCACCGAGTCGAGGGACTTGTTGAGCCGCGGGTTCTCCCGCGGCGGCATCTGGTTCATCACCTGCGCGGCCGTCTCGGTGAGGGCCGCGTCGCGGTCCTCCTCGGACATGTCCTTCGTGGCCTCGAGCGCGCCGGCGACGATCTGCGGCACGCCGTTCATCAGCGCGGCGTTGAAGACCCCGCCCTGCGCCTTGCAGTTCGCGACCCGCGGGTCCTTGCGGTACCAGACCGGGTGGGACGTGCCGCCCCACGGAAGGGACTGGGCGAGCTCGTGCTGCCCGGGCACCACGAGCGGGAGCAGGCCCTGGGTCGGGTCGAACTCGACGTACTGGTTCTGCTGCAGGAAGTGCGCCTTCGAGGTGGCCGCGTTGACCAGGATCGTCTGGGTGGAGGCGATGGTGGGCGACCCGCCCCAGAACACGGCGATGTCGAGCGTGTCGAGGCCCGGCTTCTCCAGGCAGAGCTCGGCGGCGATCTCGCCGGTGGTGTACATGTGGGCCAGGCCGGGGGAGAGCAGGAGGTCGGCGGCGGCGAAGTCCGCGCCGTACTTCTCGTCGCAGGTGATCAGCCAGTCCTGCTCCCCGGTGGTGTCGAGGTAGTGGGTGCCGGCGGCGAGGCAGGCCTCGACGGTCGCGGGGCCGTACTTGGAGAACGGGCCGACGGTGTTGCACACCACCGACGCGCCGCTGAAGAGCTCGGTGAGCGCGGCGACGGAGTGCTCGACCTGGACGATCTCGTAGTCGGCGGTCTCGATGCCGGGGACGTTGGCCTCCATCGAGGCCTTGATCTTCCCCTCGTCGCGCCCGGCCGCGATGAACGGGATGCCGAACTCGCGCAGGTACTCGCAGATGAGGCGGCCGGTGTAGCCGGAGGCGCCGTAGACGACGACGGGCTTCTTCTCGGTCATGGTGGGTGTCTCCTTCACATTCCCATGCCGCCATCGACCGGGAGGCCGATGCCGTTGACGAACGTCGAGCGGTCGGAGGACAGGAAGACGACCGCCTCGGCGATCTCGTCCTCGGTGGCCAGGCGACCCGACGGCGTCAGGGCGACGACGCCGGCGACGGCCTCCTCGGGGGACGGGAAGAGCCCGAGGGTGGTCATCTCGTTGGCCAGGCCCGCCCCCATCTCGTTGGGCACGAGGCCCGGGTAGACGCAGTTCACGCGGACGCCGAGGCCGAGCTTGCCGCTCTCCATCGCCGCGATCCGAGTGAGGCGGTCGACGGCGGACTTCGAGGCGGAGTACGCCGACAGGGCCGGGAAGGCGATGGTGGCGGCCACGGAGGCGATGTTGATGACGACGCCGCCCTTGCCTGCGCTGCCGCTCGGTCCCATCGTCCGGAACGCGTGCTTGATGCCGAGCGAGGTGCCGACGACGTTGACGTCGAAGATGCGCCGTACGACGTCGGGGTCGAGGTCGAGGAAGAGGCCCGCGATCTCGATGCCCGCGTTGTTGACCAGGACGTCCAGGCCGCCGGTCTCGCTGACGGCCTGGGCGACCGCGGCCTCCCACGAGGCGTCGTCGGTGACGTCGAGGTGCACGAAGGTGCCGCCGACGGCCGCCGCGACCTCCTTGCCCTTGGCGTCCTGCAGGTCGGCGATCACGACGGTGGCGCCGGCGGCGGCGAGGTGCTCGGCGAACTTGCGGCCCAGGCCCTGGGCGCCTCCGGTCACGAACGCCGTGCGTCCGCTCAGTTCCTGCTGTGCCTGATCGGTCATGAGGTGCGACTCCCTTGTCGGTGGGTGATGCACGCCACACAATCGCGTTTCCTTGACGAGTGTCAAGACTTCTCTTGACGATTGACCAGAAAAGTCCGGACGAGTGTCAAGGATCCGGTCCGGAGCGGGTAGGGTCAGGCCTCATGACGACTGCCACGGCGCGTCGTACGCCTGCCGACAAGCACGACGAACGACGCCGCGCCCTCGCCGACTCCGCCCTGCGGACCCTCGGGGAGCTGGGCTACGCCCGCGCCAGCCTGCGCGAGATCGCGAACAACTCCGCGTTCTCCCACGGCGTCGTGCACTACTACTTCCACGACAAGCTCGAGCTGATCGTGTACTGCGTGCGGCAGTACAAGGCCACCTGCGTGCACCGCTACGACGGCGTCGTCGCCGACGCCACCACCGCCGAGGAGCTGGTCGCCGCCTTCGCCGACAAGCTCGTCGAGACGATCGTGGAGGAGGCGCCCATGCACCGCCTCTGGTACGACCTGCGCTCGCAGAGCATGTTCGAGGAGTCGCTGCGCGAGGCCGTGCTGCAGATCGACCAGACGCTCGAGGACATGATCTGGCGGGTCGTCACGACGTACGCCGACCTCGCCGGCACGGCGCCCGCCATGACCCCGCACGTCGCCTACGGGCTACTCGACGGGCTCTTCCAGCAGGCGCTGCTCGGCTACCTGTGCGAGCGCGAGGGCGTCCTGGACGACCTGCGTGCCCAGGTGCGCGACCTGATGCCGGTGCTGCTCGCCCGCTGAGCGTCCGGGCGCGATCGGAGCCGGGGTCGGGACCGATCACTGCCACCGGGTGACCGTGATCGGTCCCGATCGAGGTCGGGTCAGTCCGCGGCGTAGCCGAGTCCGCGCTCGGCGAGGGTCGCGGCCAGCCGGTCCAGTGCCACAGGGCCGACGCCGTGCAGGGCCGCGAGGTCGGCGCGGGTCCAGCCGGCGACGTCCTCGAGCGTGTGGACGCCCGCGTGTCGCAATGCGCCGGTGGCCGGGGCGCCGATCGTGCGCGGCAGCGGCGTGCCGGTACGACGGGGCGCCCGCGTGCGCGGTCCGTCCTCGTGGTCGAGCACGGCCTCCCCGCGCGGGGAGAGGCGGTAGCCGATGGCGAGCGACTCGGTGAGGCCGCGCTCCTTCAGCTTGCGCACGTCGCGCTTGAACTCCGCGGTCTCGCGGCCCACCCGGGCGGCGAGCTCGGGCGCGCGCACCTCCGGGTGCGCGTCGATCAGGCGCAGGGTGGCGCGGGTCCACGGTCCGATCGCCGAGGCCGCGTCGAGCCGGTCGAGCCAGGCGGTCAACGCGTCGATCTCCGCGGCGTCCGGCACGCTCTCGCGCAGCGCGTCGCGCGGATCGGGCCCGGCGTAGCGCAACCGCACCCGGTACGCCGGCCGGTCGGCCCGCGCTGCGAGCCCCTCCTTGAGCGCGGCGAGCGAGGCAGCCCCGGCCCGGCGGGCGTCCTCGGCGCGCAGCCGGGAGACGGCCACCTCCTCGACCGAGACGACCTCCAGCAGGCCCACGGCGGTGCGCAGCCGGGTGCCGACCTTGACCCGGGGCCGGTCCCAGCGGCGGAAGGCGAGGTCGATGGTGCCGGCGCGCAGTGCGTCGAGCTCGGCGGGTCGCAGCATCACGTCTCGGAGTATGCC
>QFCS01002439.1_pt1 | contig 11257 bp, 8 predicted proteins | sample 3576561 | NCBI WGS metagenome assembly QFCS01 | reverse complement strand
GGCTGGAGCAGCCCCTCGTCGATCATCCGGCCGATGCGCGCGACGATCGCGCCGGTGCGGTTGCCTTCGGCCTGCTCGTCCATCGGACCTCGCACCTGTACCAGTAAATCGACTGGTACAGAGAATGGGACATTGCAGAAATTGTGCCTTGCCGCTCTTCCGCGATTGACCGAGCTTGTCAATCGAAGAAGCGCCGATCTCCAACGCGGCGCAGCGAAAACCCCGGCTGGGGAGGAAACGATATGACGACGGCCCAGGCACGCGGCGATGCCGCGCGCGCAGTGAATTCGCGCATCGAGAACTACCGCAATTTGAGCTGCGCCGAGCGACTGTCCGAGGCCGTCGCTGCCGCCGGTCTCTCCGATGCCGACCGCGCCTTGCTGGCACAGCCCGGCGGGCTGCCGCTCAATCTCGCCAATGGCATGATCGAGAACGTCGTCGGCACCTTCGAATTGCCGCTCGGCGTCGCCACCAACTTCACCGTCAACGGCAAGGACTACCTGATCCCGATGGCGGTGGAGGAGCCCTCCGTCGTCGCCGCCGCCTCCTATATGGCACGCATTGCCCGCGGCACCGGCGGCTTCCGCACCTCGAGCGACCGGCCGATCATGCGGGCGCAGGTTCAGTTGCTGGGCGTCGGTGACCCCGAGGGCGCGCGCCACAAGCTGCTGGCGGCGCAGGCCGAGATCGTCGCCGCCGCCAACGCCAAGGACAAGGTGCTGGTCTCGCTCGGCGGCGGCTGCCAGGGCATCGAGGTCCATGTCTTCCCGCAGACCCCGCGCGGACCGATCGTGGTGATGCACTTGCTCGTCGATGTCCGCGACGCGATGGGCGCCAACACCGTCAACACCATGGCCGAGACGGTGGCGCCGATCGTCGAGCGCATCACCGGCGGCACCGGGCGCCTGCGCATCCTGTCGAACCTCGCCGATCTCCGGCTGGCGCGGGCCACCGTCACCATTCCCGAGGCGGCGCTCGCGACCAAGGAGTTCTCCGGCAGGCGCATGATCGACGGCATGCTCGACGCCTACACCTTCGCCGCGATCGACCCCTACCGCGCCACCACCCACAACAAGGGCATCATGAACGGCATCGACCCCGTGGTTGTCGCGACCGGCAATGACTGGCGCGCCATCGAGGCCGGCGCCCATGCCTATGCCGCCCGCAGCGGCCGCTACACTTCGCTGACCACCTGGGAGGAGGACAAGGACGGCAATCTCGTCGGCTCGATCGAGATGCCGATGGCGCTCGGCCTGGTCGGCGGCGCCACCAAGACGCATCCGCTGGCGCAATGGTCGCTGCGCCTGCTCGGCGTCCAGTCGGCACAGGAGCTGGCGGAGGTCACCGTCGCGGTCGGCCTCGCCCAGAACATGGCGGCGCTGCGGGCGCTGGCGACCGAGGGCATCCAGCGCGGCCACATGGCGCTGCATGCACGCAACATCGCCATCGTCGCCGGGGCCGAGGGCGCCGAGATCGAGGCTATCGCCGCCGAACTCGCCCGCACGCACGATGTCCGCGTCGACCGCGCCCGCGAGCTGCTCGCCGAACGGCGCAAGGGCGGCTGATCCTGCGCCCTATTCTCTTCAACTCTCACCACAGAACCGCATAAAGCGGACGACAACCGGAGGAACGCTGATGAACACCCTGATTTCGCGCCGCGCGCTGGGCGCCCTGCTGGTTTCGACCGGCATGGCGCTCTCGCTGCCGGCCTTCGCTCAAAACGAGATCAAGATCGGCTACAATGCCGACCAGTCGGCCTCCGGCGCCGCCGAGCTCGGCCTCTCCGGCCTCTACGGCTTCCAGGCGGCGATCGAGGATCTGAACGCCCAAGGCGGCGTGCTCGGCCGCAAGGTCGTCGGCGTCGTCCGCGACGATGCCGGCGCGCCGCCGAAGTCGATCCAGAACATGAACGAGCTGATCGACAATGAGAAGGTCGCGGCCGTGGTCGGCCCGACCAATTCCGGCAACGCGCTCGCCTGGCTGCACATCCCGCAGCAGAAGAAGGTGCCGGTGGTCTCGCATGTCGCGACCGCGACCGACATCACCGCCCGCTACGCCAAGGAGCCGCAGAACTACATCTTCCGCGTCTCGATGGTCGACCGCGAGCAGCTCGCTCTGCTCGCCGCCTATGCGGTCAAGGCCTCGAAGACCAAGAACGTCGCGATCATCGCCGACACCACCGGCTACGGCCAGGCGGCGACCAAGGACTTGCAGGAGATCCTCGCCCTGCACGGCATCAAGCCGGTCGGCATCGAGAAGTTCGGGCCGAAGGACACCGACATGACCTCGCAGCTCGCCAAGCTGAAGGCGGCCGGCGCGGACATGATCATCACCGGCTCGCTCGCCGACGCGACCGCGCAGGTGCTGAAGAGCATGGAGAAGATGGACTACTACCCTGGCCTGCTCTCGACCTGGGGCTCGATCAACACGCCGCTGATCAACATCGCCGGCCCCAAGCTCGCCGAGAAGACGATCTTCGCGGCGTCGACCACCGAGGACGCCAGCGACCGCGCGGCGGCACTGCACAAGCGCCTGATGGCCAAGCACCCGAACATGCCGGCCTTCGTTTCGGCCGCGCAGGGCTATGACGCGGTGATGCTGATCGCCGCCGCGATCAAGCAGGCCGGCGGCACCGAAGGGCCGAAGGTCCAGCAGGCGCTCGAAAACCTCGGCGCGGTCCAGGGCATCATCAAGAAATACGAGAAGCCTTTCAGCAAGGAGCAGCACGAGGCGCTCGGCGTCGCCGACTTCCACCTCGCGCAGTGGAAGGACGGCCGCGTGGTCAAGCTCGACGATCCGGTGGTCAAGGGGCTGACGGCGGCTGATCTGAAGCGCTGATCGGTCCGTAGCTCCCTATGCTAGTCGTCCCGGACGGAGCGTAGCGAAGATCCGGGACCCATGCCTGAACCGTTCCGGCATGGGTCCCGGGTCTCCCTGCGGTCGCCCGGGACGACCACGTGATTTCTGATCACAAGGTTCGGCGTCGGCGCAGAGGACGCGCGGAGAGACGATGACGGCATTCCTTCAGGCTCTGGCCAGCGGTCTGGCGCTGGGCGCGATCTACGGGTTGATCGCGCTCGGCTTCAACATCACCTACGCCACGACCAAGACCTTCAATTTCGGACAGGGCGCCTTCCTGGTGCCGGGCAGCCTGGTCGGCGTCTCGCTCCTGCTGCTGGCGGCGGGCAAGCCGCATTTCGGCAATCTCACCCAGGCCGAGATGACGATGACCGCCTATGTGCTGGCGACCATCGCCAGCGTCGTCGTGGTCGGCGCCATCGGCGTCGCGCTCTATTACTGCGCGATCAAGCCCTTCGTCGGGGCCGGCGGCCTCAACTGGGTGCTGAGCACGATCGGCTTCGGCATCATCATGCAGAACACCGCGCTGGCGATCTGGGGCCCGGCCTCGATCGCCGTGCCCTCGCCGCTCGGCAGCGATGTCTGGCGCATCGCCGGCGCCGGCATTCGGCCGCAGGAGGTGCTGATCGCAGTCGTCGCGGTCGCGGTCATGGTCGGGCTCGACATCGTCCTGCGCAAGACGCGCTTCGGCCAGGCACTGCGGGCCGTCGCCTTCAATCCGCAGGCGGCCGCGATCGTCGGCATCAATGTCGAGACGATCGTCATCCTCGCCTTCGTGATCTCCTCGGCGCTGGCCGGTCTCGCCGGCATCCTGATCGCGCCGATCACCACCGCTTCGGTCTTCATCGGGCTCGGCGTCGCGCTGAAGGCCTTTTCGGCTGCGATCGTCGGCGGGCTGACCAGCCCGCGCGGCTGCATGCTCGGCGGCTTCCTGCTCGGTGTGGTCGAGGCGCTAGTCGGCTTGTGGCGCGCCGAGATGCGCGAGATCACCATCTTCCTGCTGATCATCATCGTTCTCGTCGTCCGCCCGAGCGGGCTGATGGGCGCGCGCAGCGTGGAGAAGATCTGATGCCGGCGCTCGGCCACGCCATCGGGGTGGCGGCGCTCGCGGCAGCGCTGGCGCTCGTTCCCTATCTCTCACTCAACGATTTCTACCTGCAGATCCTGTTCACGATCGGGGTGAACTATCTCGCCGCTGCGGGCCTCAACGTGCTCGTCGGCTATGCCGGGCAGAAATCGCTCGGGCATGCCGGGCTCTTCGCGGTCGGCGCCTATACGGCGGCGATCGCCAATATCGAATGGGGCATCAACCCCTGGCTGTCGCTGGTTCTGGCCTGTGTCTTCGGGGCGATCTTCGGCCTCGTCATCGCGATGCCCTCGGTGCGTGTCTCGGGCCCCAGCCTCGCCATGGTGACGATCGGCTTCGGCATCGTCGTCGAGAAGATCGTCACGGAGTGGACCGACATCTTCAAGGGCCAGGCTGGCTTCTACGGTATCAGCCCGCCTTCGCTCGGCGGGGTGAGCTTCACCAATCTGCACTGGGTCTGGTTCGTCGGGGCGCTGTGCATCGCGACGCATCTGATGCTGCGCTCGCTGCTCGCCGGCCGCTATGGCCGGGCCTTCCTCGCCGTGCAGATGGCGGAGCCAGCGGCGCAGTCGGTCGGCATCTCCGTGGTCCGCGCCAAGACGCTGGCCTTCGTGATCTCGGCCGTGACCTGCGCGCTCGCCGGCGCCGTGGTCGCTCAGCAGAACCAGTATTTCAACTCCGACTTCATCACCTTCAACCTGTCGATCCTGCTCCTCGTGGTGGTGATCTTCGGCGGCTCTGGCTCGCTCTATGGGCCGATCTTCGGCGCGGTGATCCTGACCCTGCTCGACGCCTGGCTGGCGCGCTGGCCGGCACTCCAGCATTTCACCTATGGCGCGCTGCTACTGTTCTCGCTCTATCTGATGCCGAACGGTATCGCGGGCGCGGTCTCCGGGCTCGCGGCGCGGTGGCGGAAGCCGGCCGAGACCCAGCCCGAAATCTCCGGCCATAGCGCGCTGGCGGCAGCTTCGGCAGCGCCAGCGAGCGGCGAAATCCTCGTCGTGAACGACCTCTACAAGGCCTATGGCGGCATCGTGCCGGTCCGCAATGTCTCCTTCGCGATCAGCGCCGGCAAGGTGCATGCGCTGATCGGCCCGAACGGGGCCGGCAAGACAACCCTGCTCAACCTGCTCTCCGGCCATGTCGCGCCCGATGGCGGCTCGATCCGCTTCGAGGGGCGCGAGACGGTCGGCCTGCCGGCGCATCGCGTCGCGGGGCTCGGCATCGCCCGGACCTTCCAGAACCTGAAGCTGTTCGGCGAGCTCTCGGCGCTCGACAACGTCCTGCTCGGCGCGCATCTGCATATCGAGACCGGCTTTACCGCCTCGCTGCTCGGCTTGCCCTCGAGCCGCCGGACGGAGGCCAAGGCGCGCGCCGATGCACTTGCACTGCTCACCGATCTCGGCCTCGGCGAGCGTGCTCATGAGCCGGCGAAAAGCCTGCCCTATGGCCTGCAGCGGCGGCTCGAGATCGCCCGCGCTCTCGCCTCGCAGCCGAAGCTCCTCCTGCTCGACGAGCCGGCGGCCGGGCTCAACCCGCAGGAGACGCACGAGCTTGGCGAGGTTATCCGCCGCATCCAGCAGGCCGGCGTCACCGTCCTGCTGATCGAGCACCACATGGATCTCGTCATGGGCATCTCCCAGCATGTGCTGGTGCTCGACTACGGCGCGCTGATCGCCGAGGGACGGCCCGAGGCGATCCGCCGCGATCCCAAGGTCGTCGCCGCCTATCTCGGCGCCGAAGAGGACGAGGCCGCATGAGCATGCTCGCGATCGAAGGGCTGAAGGTCCGCTACGGCGCGGTCGAGGCGCTGAAGGGCATCTCGCTGCGGGTCGGGCAAGGCGAGGTGGTGACGCTGATCGGCGGCAACGGCGCCGGCAAGTCGACGCTGATGCGGGCGATCGGAGGGCTGGTGAAGGTCGCCGGCGGCGCGATCCGCTTCGAAGGGCGCGACATCGCAGGCATCAAGGGCCATGAATGCGTCCGGCTCGGGATCGGCCACTCTCCGGAAGGACGCATGGTCTTCGGCGACCAGAGCGTGCGCGACAATCTGGTGCTCGGCGCTTATGCCCGCAGAGACGAGGATGGCATAGAAGCCGATATCGAACGCTATTTCGGCATCTTCCCGCGGCTCGCCCAGCGGCAGCACCAGCCCGCCGGGACGCTGTCGGGCGGCGAGCAGCAGATGCTGGCGATCGCCCGCGCGCTGCTGGCGCGGCAGAAGCTGCTACTACTCGACGAGCCCTCGCTCGGCCTCGCCCCGCTGATCGTCCGCGAGGTCTTCGCCGTGATCCGCCGGCTGCGCGAGGAAGGGATGACCATCCTCCTGGTCGAGCAGATGGCCAATCAGGCGCTCGCCGTCGCCGACCGGTCCTATGTCATCGAGACCGGCACGATCACGCTCGCAGGCACCGGCGCCGAGTTGCTGCGCGACGAGCGCGTCCGCTCCGCTTATCTCGGAGCCTGAGATGGCGGACCGCGGGGTCATCATCGTCGAGGTCGGCCCGCGCGACGGGCTGCAGAACGAGAAGACGCCGATCGCCACCACCGACAAGCTCGCGCTGATCGGCAGGCTGGCGGAGGCCGGCCTCTCCCGCATCGAGGCGACGGCGTTCGTCTCGCCGCGCTGGGTGCCGCAGATGGCCGACCATGACGCAGTGATGCACGGCGTTCCCCAGCGAGCTGGCGTCGTCTACTCGGCCCTGGTCCCCAACGAGAAGGGCGCCGAGGCCGCGCTCGCCGCCGGCGCGCAGGCGCTGGCCGTGTTCACCGCGGCGTCGGAGAGCTTCTGCCGGAAGAACACCAATTGCTCGATCGCCGAGAGCATTGCGCGCTTCCGGCCGGTGATGGCGCTTGCACAACGCGCCGGCGTGCCGGTGCGCGGCTACGTCTCCTGCGCGCTCGACTGTCCCTATGAGGGCGAGATCGCGCCGGAGGCGGTCGCAGCGGTCACAGCCGACTTGCTCGCGCTCGGCTGCAACGAGATCGCGCTGTCGGACACGCTCGGGCGCGGCACGCCGGCGCGGACCCAAGCCATGGTCGAGGCGGCCTTGCTGCGCGGGCCCGCCGCCATGCTCGCCGGACATTTCCACGACACCTCGGGCCGGGCGATCGCCAATGTCGAGGCCGCCTGGCAACTCGGCCTGCGCATCTTCGACGGCGCGGTGGGCGGGACCGGCGGCTGCCCCTATGCGCCCGGAGCCGCAGGCAATCTGGCGACCGAGCGCCTCGTCGCGCATTTCGAAACCATCGGCGTTTCGACCGGCATCGACCTTTCTGCGCTTTAACAAGCGGGACGGTGGATCTGAGCACGTCTGCGCCAGACCGCCCAATAGCAGGTCGGCACCTCCCTCTTCCGAGGGAACAATCCCGCAGCGAGCGCACTCGCCACTCTGACTACCCCTTCCGCGCACTATCTCCGCGCCCCGCGAACGTCGACGATTGTACCTAACGTCAACTGCGTGGGCTTTTTCAGTGTGTGCGGCGCCGGTCGGGGGATCGGACAAGCAGTGGGTTGGGTGATGAGCTTGGCTGGGGGGACTTCCGAGCGTGGCCTGCGGGATCGGCCACTCGACATCAGACATCTGATCTTCGACGAGGCCGACGACCATCCTTCGGGAGCCAACGGCCTGCATCAGGTCGCGCGGCAGCTCGCGCTGGAACAGATCCATGCCGGGGATCGCTCGCGCCTGATCTTCCTCGCAGCTCCGGGGCGAGCGCCGGAGGTGCCTTCGGGGCTTCCGGCCCAGATCCTGCCGCTGCGGGGGCGCCAGGTCCTCGGGCGCCATATCGGGCTCGACCGCGACGTGCTGGAGGCGATCCTCGCCGAGAGCGGTCCTTCGACCTTCTATCACATTCACGGCGTCAGGCAGCCGCTGCTTCTGCCGATCTCGCGCGCCATGCGCCGGCGCCGTCTGCCCTTCGGCGTCACCGCCCATAGCCGCTTCGGCCACATCTACAGCCTGGATGGCAAGCTGGAGCGCCCGAGAGCCGTGCTCTACATCAAGCTCCTCGAGCAGTTTGCGCTGAACGCCGCACGCTTCGTGCACGCCCTGACGCCGCATGAAGCCGACGTCGTGCGCTGGCTCGTACCCGGCGCGAAGGTCGCGCTCCTGCCCAACGCCGTCTATTCGAGCAGCATCGACGGCATTCCGCAGGCTCCGACTGGCCGCAATCCGTCCCCGCAGTTTCCGACCTTCGGGTTCTTCGGGCGTCTGGCGATCGAACACAAGGGCCTCGATCTGCTGATCGCGGGGTTCGCACGCTATCGCCATTCTGGCGGCAAAGGTCGGCTCGCGCTGTTCGGCAGCGGGCAGACGCATCAGCAACTGACTGAGATGTGCGCTGCGCTCGGCGTCGCCGACATGTGCACGATCGAAGGGCCACGCTTCGGGCAGGACAAGGTCGCGGCGGCAAGCGAGTGGGACTTCTATGTGGCGCCGTCGCGTTTCGACCATATGCCGCTGGCGCTGATGGAAGCCGGGCTCATGGGCCTGCCGCTCATCCTGTCGGAAGGAACCGGCCTCCTCGGCCAGGTCGAGGCGGGCGGCGCCGGGCTTGCCATCTCCGGTCTCAGCGCCGAATCCGTCGCGGAAGCAATGCACGCCGCGGAAAAGATCGGGCCCGCGCAATGGCGCAAATTGTCGGAGAACGCCTATCGTGTCGCCCTGGCGACCGGGGACTGGACGACGATTGCCGCCTCCCTGCGCGATCTCTATTGCGGCGAGCCGGGAACCGGAAACCCGCCAACCCATTCTCAGCAACACCGGACGCATTAGAGAAGGGCATGGCAAAAACGGATTACCTCTCCTTTCAATTCGTTATGGATAGCTAATCCGTATTTTCCGTTACTCATAAAAGCTATTTCGTTGATTGCCCTAAGTTTCCGTGAACTTATTCTGGGTGGGCGATATTACGTTCGCCATACTTGATCGTTCTTGAAAATTTAGTTTCTGACCGGGAGGCGGGCATGCGGGTGCCGTTTTACCGTCATTCATTGCCGGCGAGCAGCGCAACACTGGTCGCTGAAGTTATCGAAAGCGGATTTCTGACGAGCGGACAGCGTTGTTCCCGGGTCGAGGAACAGCTCTGCGCCATCTTCGGGACTTCCCATGCAAAGCTGACCAGCAGCTGGACGCAGGGCGCAGTGGCCGTCCTCCTCGCCCTCGGAATCGGACCGGGCGATGAGGTGATCGTGCCGGCGATGACCTTCGTGGCGACGGCAAATGTCGTGAAGCAGGTCGGAGCAAGACCGGTGTTCGTGGACGTCGAGCCGTCGACGCTCCTGATCGACATCGCCTTGGTCAAGGCCGCAGTCACGCCGCGGACCAGGGCGGTGATCCCGGTGCACCTCTATGGCCAGATGGTCGACATCCCCGCCCTGCGCCAAGCCTTGCGGCCGGAGATCAGGATCATCGAGGACGCCGCGCACTGCTTCGAAGGCACGCGCAACGGGCGCCGGCCGGGCCAGGACAGTGATGCCGCGATCTTCTCCTTCTATGCGACGAAGAACGTCACCTGCGGCGAAGGCGGCGCCGTCGTCACGAACGACGGAGAACTCGCCGCCAATCTGAAGGAGACGGTGCTGCACGGCATGTCGGCCGCCGCAGCCCAGCGCTTCTCGGGCGGGCGCTACCAGCACTGGGACGTGGCCCGGCTCGGCACCAAGGCCAATCTGCCGGATCTGCTGGCCGTGCTGCTCGAAGCCCAGTTCGATACCGTCGATGAGAGACTGGCGCGGCGCGAGGCCCTGGCACAGCGCTACGAGGACAGCCTCGCAGGAACGCCTTTGGGCGTCCCGACGATAGAGGCAGGGGTCGTCTCGGCCCGCCACCTGTTCCCGATCCATGTGCCCGGCGGGCAGCGCGACTGGGTGATGCGCACGCTCAACGACCAGGGCATCGGCGCGACGGTGAACTACCGCAGCGTGACCGAGCTCAGCCTGTATCGAAACGACCCCGCGGTCCAACGGCACGATTTCCCGGTCTCGCTCGATTGGGGCGAAGGCACGCTGTGCCTGCCATTGTTCCCGACATTGACCGAGGAGGAGCAGGACTACGTCCTGAACGTGCTGCGCTACGAGGTCATCCCGTCCCTGGGTTCCCATGCAATCGAAGAGAGAGGAGTGGCGGCGCTATGAGCAAGACAGTTGCGGTGATCGGCGCCGGTGGCTACATCGGCTCCGTCCTCGTCGGCCGGTTGCTTGAGGCGGGATATCGCATCAGGGCGCTGGATCGCTTCTTCTTCGGCGTCGGCACGCTTGGCCGCTATGCCGGCCACCCGGCGCTCGATCTGAAGACGATCGACATCAGGGATCTCGGCGCGCGGGAGCTGGAAGGATGCTGGGGCGTCCTCGATCTCTCGGGCCTTTCGAACGACCCGGCAGCCGAGGTCGACCTCCAGCTGACCTGGGAAATCAACGAGAAGGGCCGGGTCGACCTGGCACGCAGCGCGCAGAGCGCCGGCGTCGAGCGCTACGTCTTCTCGGGATCCTGCTCGGTCTATGGCGCAGGCGGGGACGCGGACCTCGCCGAGGACAGCGAGCTCAACCCGCTGACGGCTTATGCCCAGGCTGCGGCGAAGGCCGAGGAGGCCATCAGGGCGATGAACCGGCCGGGGTTCACCACCGTGGCGCTGCGCAATGCGACGGTATTCGGCCTGTCACCGCGGATGCGCTTCGATCTCGTCGTCAACGTGATGACCCTCAGCGCCTTCGAGCGCGGCCAGATCGTGGTGACCGGCGGCGGGCGGCAAAGGCGGCCGCTCGTGCATGTCCAGGACGCCGCCAGGGCCTTCATGTGCGCGCTGGAAGCGAACGCGGATGCTGTCGGCGGCGAGGTCTTCAATGTCGGCCTGGCGAATTTCGGCATGATCGAACTGAGCGAAGCGGTGAGAAAGGCGGTGCCGACGCCGGTGCAGGTCCAGTTCGCGCCCGGGGATGCCGACAAGCGCGACTACAGCGTCAATTTCGAGAAGGCCAGAAAGGTTCTCGGCTTCTCCGCCTGCGTGGACGTGCCGGTAGGCGTGCGCGAGATTCATCAAGCGCTCGAGGCAGGTCAGGTCGAGCGCGGCCTCGTGACGAAGACGGTGGCCTGGTATCGCCACCTCATCAAGATGGCGCGCGTGCTGGATTATGGGCTGGTGGCGCGTACCGCCTCGCTTCCGGTCGGGGAGGCAGCCCCACTTGCCGGCCGTCAGGGTGAGCTGCAGGGTACGGGGCGCCCGAGCGTGGCAGCTGCGGTCAGAGAGACTGCGCCCGGCCGGGCTGTGCTGTCGATCGTCTCGATGATCGGCATGCTTTTCGGCCTCGAG
>QFCS01002438.1_pt1 | contig 11270 bp, 11 predicted proteins | sample 3576561 | NCBI WGS metagenome assembly QFCS01 | reverse complement strand
TCGCCCCCCCCTTGCCACACTCCCCCTCCCCCCCGTCGCCGACCCCCGCCTCAAGGCCCGCCTCGGCGCCCCCGCCGCCCGTCTCCACCGGGCCGGGAGCCGCGCCGCAGTGCCGTATCGCCAAGGCGACGCCCGGCGGCGGGCGCCTGCCGGGAGGAGGCGCGAACGAAGGCAAGCTGATCTACACCAGCCTGATCGCGGCCGGGAACATGGCGAAGGAACAGCGCTGTCTCGCCGAGGCGATCTATTTCGAGGCCCGCTCGGAGAGCGAGCAGGGCCGCGCCGCGGTGGCGCAGGTGGTGCTCAACCGGGTCAAGAGCGGGCTCTATCCCGACACGGTCTGCGGTACGGTCTATCAGAACCGCAACCGCCACCTCGCCTGCCAGTTCACCTTCGCCTGCGAGGGCAAGTCGCTGCGCATCACCGAGCCCGGCCCCTGGCGCGACGCGACCCGCATCGCCCGCGAGGTCTATGACGGCACGACCTATCTCGCCGATGTCGGCGCCTCGACCCACTATCATGCCGACTATGTCCGGCCGTATTGGGCGCGCAAGCTGAAGAAGATGGACACGATCGGCCGGCACGTTTTTTACAAGCTGCGGCCAGGGCAGACTTGAGGCTGTGTAGTGTAGCGCGAACTTTCAAATGGCAACGAGCGAACAATCAAATGGCAGCAGATTGAGTTCCGGCCTAGGGGAAAAGATACCCGCCAAATGGGGAACTTGATCCCGGGAGCGCTGGCCTGATCGCGTTCTGGAGTGCCTGCCCAGTTTGAGCGACCTTTCGGGCCGCGTCGATAAGGGCGTGCAGCATCCTCGCCTTTACGCAGTAGCCGAGATTCATCGGGATTAGGGTTGTGCTGAATGCGCCGGTATGCGCCGGGATCGGTATCGGCTTGACCTCACCGTCTGCCGAGAAACGGTGCACGGCGAAGGTAACTCCTAACAGCTGCAGTCTGGTTCCGAGCACAAGCCCTCCGTCAGGGGAAAAGCCTCCCTGGTTGGCAATTAGGACGGGAGAGCCTGACGAGCCGGGGTACACGGCGGCGTCTATGAGAAAGTTTGGCTTGCCCGCGTAATCAAAGGAATAAGCCGTAGCCGTCACGCCCCGCCGCACGAGAGGGCGATTATTGACGCGATCGAAAAGACCCGATGGGTAACCAATCATCAGGACCTCCTCGACATCTCCGATCGAGGTTTCGTCCGACGGGATCGCGTTCAGTTCTAGTGTACGATGTTGGCAAATGAGACCTTGGGCTGCCAGGGCGTCCCACAACCATCCTGCCCCGATGCACGCAAGGTCGATCGCGGGATCAGGATGATAGATGCAATTCCTCTGAAGGTCCGGAATTTGGACTTCTCTATGATGCAGCTGGCCCGCCTTATCCGCAGCAGTGAGTACGATGCGAGATAGTGTCCCGCCCTGAACCACGTGGCGGTTCGTAACGAGGACAAGGCCGCCCTTACCGCTTTCGTCTCGGTCAAATCCAACAAAGAACCCCGTGCCGACTGATGATCTGCCATCACCAAAATCGACCTCAATGCGGCACGTTACCCTCGCGATTTGACTCATGACGTTCGACATCACGCGCTCCCGCCCCAGTTCGTCATCACAACCTCCCGCACCCGCTTCGTATGCTCGGCACCCCCCGCCTGGTAGCTAAGCTCGACCGTTTCGATCTGAGCCCAGGCGAACAGCTCGCGCACCTCGGGCACGTCGTTCAGCGAGAGGATGAAGCGCCCTTGAAGACGCTGTAAAGCGGCGCTCAGCTGCAGGAATTCGTCTCGGCCGGATAGTCCACGGCCATTAGTGCTCGGGGCCCCAATAAGGCGGATCGAGGTAGAAGCGCGTACACAGCAAGCCCCTCCCCCAAGGTAACACCGACTTAATCCTGGCGTAACACCACCGACGCCTCGCGCCCTGTACGAACCTGCCGTTCGTCTTTCGGCCTTTCGGAATGGGCCGGGCGGCACACGGCACTCGAGAGCCGGGCGAGCGCAGGCAAGATGCCTGCGGAGAGGGGGCGGTCCTGTGGGAGGGAGTGCCGCTCCCTCTCCATCTCTGCTTTCGCGGCGTTTCCGGCTTGGGGGTTTTCCGGCACCGCCCCGTTCGCCAGTACTGATGATCGGTTTCCCGAACCGATCGAATGACAGGAATTCCGGCAAGACCATTGCAACGGAGCTGAACCTACCGGCCGCCGCCGCCATGGTTAATTTTACCTTGTTTTAGCGTTTACCTTGCGTTCATCAGTTCGGTCCGGCTTTTCTTGCCCCAACAACACGGCCGCAGTGCCGCGCAACGGGGCAGAGGTCAGACATGGCATCCAGGGTTCTCTCGCTTGGCGGCATTGCCGCTACCGTCCTCGCCGGGGCGCTCGGCTTCGCTGCTCCGGCCGCGGCCGGCGGCGGCTGCTACGGTTCGTCCTGCTACAAGCTGGTGACGACGCCGCCGGTCTACGGCACGGTCGAGGAAAGCTATGTCACCCGCCCCGAGCGGACCTTCTCGCGGGTCATCCCGGCCGAGTACGACACCGTCGTCGAGAAGGTGATGGTCCAGCCCGAGCGCCGCATCGCGCGGCGGATTCCCGCCCAGTACCAGACGGTCTCCGAGAAGGTGCTGATCGCGCCGGCGACGCGCCGCTGGGAGGTCAGCCGCGACGCCTATGGCCAGACCACCGGCTGCTGGGTCGATGTCCCCGCGCAGTACGGCTACCAGCAGCGCACCGTCGAGGTCTCTCCGGCCTCGGTTGAATACGACGTGGTACCAGCGGTCTATGGCCAGCGCAGCCGCCGCGTCATGGTCCGCGCCACGCAGGTCGTGCACGAGACGATTCCGGCCGAATATGCCACCCGCCAGCGCCAGGTCCTGGTCAGCCCCGGCTCCCAGCAATGGGCGCGGGCCCGCTACTGAGTTTCAGCGAACTTTCTACGTAGTCCTATTCATCACGGAAAATGCCACTCACGCCCCGGCTTCGGCCGGGGCTTTTTTGTGGCTGGGGCATTGGGGCCCCGCCCCTCCCCGCGCCATTCCGGCCGCAGCGAAGCGGCGCGCCGGAATCCATCACCGAGCTCCAGCGCCCTAGGATGGTTTCCGGAGCTGCGCGCTACGCCGCTTGTCCAGAATGACGATTGGAATTTCGCCGAGGGCGGCGGCGCTCAGGCGAGCCCGCCGGTCAGCAGGATCAGCACGCCGACGCCGAGGGCGAAGGCGAGGATCCGGGCCGGAAAGGTGAAGAGCGAGCCCGGCGGCTGGCGCATCAACAGGCTGACCGCGACCTCGACGAGGCCGAGACCCAGCAGCACATAGACGAAGGGCGGGAACGTGCCCCCCTTCGCGATCCAGCCGGTATTGGCGGCGAGCGACGCCGCGGCGCCAAGCCCGACGCCTGCAGCGATGAAGAACTGCTCGGGCTTGGTGAAGCGCATCGGCGGCTCAGCGCCGGCGGAAGTTCTGCGGCCGCGGCGGCATCGGGCCGGGGCTCGCGGTCTTCTGGCGGAAGTTGATGCGACCCCGGTCGAGGTCGTAGGGCGACATCTCGACGACCACGCGGTCGCCGGCGATGGTGCGGATGCGGTTCTTCTTCATCTTGCCGGCCGCATAGGCCAGGATGACGTGGTCGTTGTCGAGCTTCACCCGGTAGTTTCCGTCCGGGAGCACCTCGACCACGGTGCCGTCGAATTCGAGAAGTTCTTCCTTCGCCATTCCCTGATCCTTCGTCTTCTCTTCGGCGCAAGGGTCGGAGCGGCAGCCTGCCGCGATCCGACCCGTCGGGCACTCAGCGCGTCAGTTCGCGCGCCGCCTTGCGCCATTGGTGCGTCGTTGCTCCGTTCTTTGCTGCAAGAACGCGACGCCGCCAAGCCCTTCATTGGCCGAAGCCGCTTCTTTTCGTGCAACCGGCGCATCATTGCGCTGGGCCGGACGCTCGCCACGCGGCTGGTTCGGGCGCGGCGCATCGCTGCGCTGGCCGCCACCATTGCGGCCGCCGCCGTTGTGCCCGCCGCCATTACCGGACTTGGCGCCCTGGCGCTGGCCCTGATGCTGGCGCTGCCCATCGCCCCGGCCACCGCCGCCCTGCTGGCCACGGCCGCCACGGCCCTGGTTCTGCGGCGGCTTCTTCGGGGTGCGCCCGTCCCAGTACGGCACTTCGCCGATCGGGGTCAGCGCGACCTTGGTCAGCTTCTCGATCGCCGCGAGATCGCCGCGCTCTTCCGGCGTGCAGAAGGCGATGGCGAGGCCCGAGGCGCCGGCGCGCGCCGTGCGGCCGATGCGGTGGACATAGGTCTCGGGCACGTTCGGCAAGTCGAAATTGACGACATGGCTGATGCCGTCGACGTCGATGCCGCGCGCTGCGATGTCGGTCGCGACCAGAATGCGCAACTCGCCGTCGCGGAAGGCGCCGAGAGCCCGCTCGCGCTGCCCCTGGCTCTTGTTGCCATGGATCGCGGCCGACTTGATGCCGGACTGCTCGAGCTGGCGCACAACCTTGTCGGCACCGTGCTTGGTGCGGGTGAAGACGATGGCGCGCTCCATCTCGGGAACGCTCAGGGTCTTCGCCAGCAGAGCCGGCTTCTGGCCGGCTTCCGTGAAGATGACACGCTGCTCGATCTTCTCGGCGGTGGTCGCGACGGGGGCGACCGCGACCTCGACCGGGTCGGTCAGATAGGCCTGGGCGATCTCGCGGATCGCCTTCGGCATGGTCGCCGAGAACAGCAGGGTCTGGCGCTGCTTCGGGATCAGCGTCGCGATCTTGCGCAGCGCATGGATGAAGCCGAGGTCGAGCATCTGGTCGGCCTCGTCGAGGACGAGGAACTCGATCTCGCGCAACGAGACGGCGCGCTGGTCGACGAGGTCGAGCAGGCGGCCGGGCGTGGCGACGAGGATGTCGACATGCTGGCCGAGCGCGCGGATCTGCTTGCCGACCGGCACGCCGCCGAAGATCACCGTCGACTTCAGCGAGGTGAACTGGGCGTAGCCGCGGATATTGGCCTCGATCTGGGCCGAAAGCTCGCGCGTCGGGGACAGGATCAGCGCGCGCACCGAGCGCGGCTGCATGCGCCGCGGCTGGCCGAGCAGCCGGTGCAGCATCGGCAGCGAGAACGCAGCCGTCTTGCCGGTACCGGTCTGGGCGGCGCCGAGCAGGTCACGGCCGTCGCGAATCGCAGGGATCGCCTGCGCCTGGATCGGCGTAGGCGTCTCATAACCTTCGGCCGCGAGCGCCTTGAGAAGCGGCTCGGCGAGGCCGAGGTCGGTGAATTTTGTCAAAACAGGTCTTTCCTGGACCGGCGAGCAAGGGGCGCACGTGGAGAACGGAAGCGCCGCGTCCTGCAATGCTCGGTCTACGTATGAAGCTCTTTCCGCCCGGCGAACCGCTAGCCACTGCGCCGGAGGATATCGTGTCGTGCGGGCCCTTGCCCGCCTAGGGGGAGCAGGCGGGCCCCAAGGACCCGCCCGCGATATCGGTCACTCAGGCGACGGCGAGGTTGCCGGCCGAGGACTTGCCGGTCTTGCGATCGGCGATCAGCTCGTAGGAGACGACCTGACCTTCGCGCAGCTCGCGCAGGCCGGCGCGCTCGACGGCGGAGATGTGGACGAAGATGTCCTGGCCGCCGTTCTCAGGGGTGATGAAGCCGTAGCCCTTGGTGGCGTTGAACCACTTCACGGTGCCCTTGTTCATGGCATAATTCCTTACGTTTCAGATCCGCGTACCGTTGCGACCCGTCACTCGGCGCGCGGACGCCTCATCACGGACTTGTAGCGATGTGTGGTGGATCTGAATCGTGCCCGCCGACCGGATGACCCGCGCGGAGGATTGGCCAGAACCCGGCCGCATCTCGTCTTACGTGGGGCGAGGTAGCACGATTTGCAAGAATGGTCCAGCGAGGCCCGATTCCGGGCCAATCCGCCCCTTCCCGCCGCTCGGCGGGGCCGGATGCGGGGGTCAGCCGATTTCCCGGACGAGGCCGACAAGCCCTCCGAGATCGGCGAGCTTGCGAAAGCGCAGCTCGCCCGCCGGCTCCTCGGCATGCTCCAGCACCCAGGTCAACTCATGCGGGACATGCGCCGCCCAGGCACCGGCGGCGAGCGCCGGAACGATGTCGGACTTCAGCGAGTTGCCGACCATCAGCGCCCGCTCGGGACCTGTCCCGTGGCGGGCGAACAGCCGCTGATAGGTCGCGACCGTCTTGTCGCTGACGATCTCGACCGCGTCGAAGAAGTCGCCAAGGCCTGACTGGGCCAGCTTGCGCTCCTGGTCGAACAGATCGCCCTTGGTGATCAGCACAAGACGGTAATCGCCGGCGAGCGCCGCCAAGGTCTCGGCGGCATGCGGCAAGGTCTCGACCGGATGGGCCGCCATCTCGCGGCCAGCGGCAAGGATCTCGCCGATCACGGCGGACGAGACCTGGCCGCGCGTGACGTCGATCGCCGTCTCGATCATCGAGAGCGTGAAGCCCTTGATGCCGAAGCCGTAGAAACCGAGATTGCGTTTCTCGGCCTCGAGCAGCCTGCCGGAGATTTCGGCCGCCGCGCCATGCTCGCCGAGCAGCGCGACGAAGCGGTCCTCGGTCAGCCGGAAGAACTGCTCGTTCTGCCAAAGCGTGTCGTCGGCATCGAAGCCGATGGTGGTGAGTTTCGCGGGCATAGCGTTTCCGTCATCGCGAGGAAAACGAAGCAATCCGGCGGCGCGCTCGACGAGCCCTAGATTGCTTCGCTGCTATGCTCCTCGCAATGACGAGGAGCGTGTCAGGCGTCCTTGGCCTTGATCGCCCCCAGCGCCGCCTGCGCGGCAGCGAGGCGTGCGATCGGCACGCGGAAGGGCGAGCAGGAGACATAGTCGAGGCCGACGCTCTCGCAGAAGCCGATCGAGGCCGGGTCGCCGCCATGCTCGCCGCAGATGCCGAGCTTGATGTCGGGACGCGACTTGCGGCCGCGCTCGACGGCGATCCTGACCAGCTCGCCGACGCCTTCCTGATCGATCGTCACGAAGGGATCGCTCGTCAGCAGGCCCCTCGCCGTATAGGAGCCGAGGAAGGACGAGGCATCGTCACGGCTGATGCCGAGTGCCGTCTGCGTGAGGTCATTGGTGCCGAAGGAGAAGAACTCGGCGGTCCTTGCGATTTCCTCGGCGCGCAGCGCAGCACGCGGAAGCTCGATCATGGTGCCGACCTGATAGGTCAGGCTCGCCCCGGTCTCGGTGCGCACTGCAGCCGCCATCGCGTCGATGCCGGCCTTGACCAGATCGAACTCCGGCGAGCCGATCACCAGCGGCACCATCACCTCCGGGATCACCGGCTTGCCGGTCTCCCGCGCCGCGATCACCGCGGCCTCGAAGATGGCGCGCGCCTGCATCTCGGCGATCTCGGGATAGGCCACGGCGAGGCGGACGCCACGGAAGCCGAGCATCGGGTTGAACTCGTGCAGCTCGGCGGCGCGGCGCTTCAGCTTGTCGATGGTCGTGCCCATCGCGGCCGCGACCGCGGCGATTTCCTCGTCGCTATGCGGCAGGAACTCGTGCAGCGGCGGATCGAGCAGGCGGATCGTCACCGGCAGGCCGTGCATGATGGTGAAGAGCTCGACGAAGTCCTGGCGCTGCATCGGCAGGAGCTTGGCGAGCGCCGTGCGCCGGCCGGCCTCCTCCTCGGACAGGATCATCTCGCGCATGGCGAGGATGCGGCCGGCATCGAAGAACATGCGCTCGGTGCGGCAAAGGCCGATGCCCTCGGCGCCGAACTCGCGAGCGGTCCTGGCGTCGCGCGGGGTCTCGGCATTGGCGCGGACCTTCAGGCGCCGGACGTTGTCGGCCCAGCCCATCAGCGTCTTGAACTCCTCGGAGAACTCCGGCTGCTGCATCTTGACCTCGCCGAGCAGGACCTGGCCGGTCGAGCCGTCGATGGTGACGAAGTCGCCGGACTTCAGCGTGGTCGGACCGACGCTCATCGTCGCCTTGGCGTAGTCAACGCGGATCTGGCCGGCGCCGGAGACGCAGGGCTTGCCCATGCCGCGCGCCACGACCGCCGCATGCGAGGTCATGCCGCCGCGCGTGGTCAGGATGCCCTCTGCAGCGTGCATGCCGTGGATGTCCTCAGGCGAGGTCTCGACCCGCACGAGGATGCATTTGCGCCCAGCCTTCTTCGCCGCCTCGGCAGCCTCGGAAGTGAAGACGATCTCGCCGGCGGCGGCGCCGGGCGAGGCCGGCAGGCCGGTGGTCAGCACACGGCGCTCGGCCTTGGCGTCGATGGTCGGGTGCAGGAGCTGGTCGAGCGCGCCGGGCTCGATGCGGCCGACAGCCTCCTTCTCGGTGATCAGGCCCTCGCGGGCGAGATCGACCGCGATGCGCAGCGCCGCCTTGGCGGTGCGCTTGCCGGACCTCGTCTGCAGCATCCAGAGCTTGCCCTCCTGGATGGTGAACTCCATGTCCTGCATGTCACGATAGTGCTTTTCGAGGATGCCATAGATGCGGCAGAGCTCGGCATAGGCCTCCGGCATCGCCTTCTCCATCGAAGGCTTGTCGGAGCCCGCGGCGATCTTGGCGGCCTCGGTGATGTCCTGCGGGGTGCGGATGCCGGCGACGACGTCCTCGCCCTGGGCGTTGATCAGGAACTCGCCGTAAAGCTCGTTCTCGCCGGTCGAAGGGTTGCGGGTGAAGGCGACGCCGGTCGCCGAGGTCTCGCCCATATTGCCGAAGACCATCGACTGGACGTTGACCGCGGTGCCCCAGGCGGCCGGGATGTCGTTGAGCTCGCGATATTTGATGGCGCGGTTGTTCATCCATGAGGAGAACACGGCGCCGACAGCGCCCCAGAGCTGCTTCTCCGGCTCCTGCGGGAACGCGCTGCCGAGCTCCTTCTGGACGATCGCCTTGTACTTGCCGACAAGGCTCTTCCAGTCATCGGCCGAGAGCTCGGTGTCGAGCTGGTAGCCCTTGCGCTCCTTGTAGTCCTCGAGCGCTTCCTCGAAATGCCCGTGATCGACGTCGAGCACGACGTTCGAATACATGGTGATGAAGCGACGGTAGCTGTCCCAGGCGAAACGGGCATCGCCCGAGGCCTGCGCCACCGCCTCGACGGTGACGTCGTTCAGGCCGAGATTGAGGACCGTGTCCATCATGCCCGGCATCGAGGCGCGCGCGCCCGAGCGGACCGAGACGAGCAGCGGATTGGCAGGGTCGCCGAAGGTCTTGCCGGTGAGCTTGCCCATGTCGGCGAGCGCCGCCTTGACCTGGCCGTCCAGCTCGGCCGGGAAAGTCTTGCCGTTGTCGTAGTACCAGGTGCAGACTTCGGTGGTGATGGTAAAGCCGGGCGGCACCGGCAGGGCCAGATTGCTCATCTCGGCGAGGTTTGCTCCCTTGCCGCCAAGCAGGTTCTTCATCCCTGCCTCGCCCTCGGCCTTGCCGTCGCCGAAGGTGTAGACCCACTTCTCGCCTGCCATAAGCCCAGCCTCTTCCGAGTTTGTCGCCGCGATCAACGTCGGCGCGCCCGCATGGTTTCGAGTCCGCGGAGCCTGCCTGTGCAGCGCCCACGCGCGGGGTGGTCATGCCCAAAAGCGGATGAACAATCAATGAGTGCGACAGGGCGCTTGCGCACCTTTCGCTGCGCCGGGGCAGCCTGCAGCACCGCAAAGCATGCCCGGGAAACGCCGGAGCCCGGCGCGATATCCTTTGCGAGGCGATCCTGCCGATCGCTCGCCGGGACAAAGGCCCCGCGGCCCTCCATCGAGGCTCCCAGGCTCAACCCCGGCCAGCCTTCCTGGCGCGCGCCGCCGCGGGCCAGCGCAGCGGCCAGTTGACGAGACGCTCGACGATCTCGTCCTCGCCGACCTCGTCCTCATTGGCGTGGACCTTGCCGCGCACCGAGACCCCGGCTTCGACCACGGTCTGCGGATCGCCCGAGACCAGCGGATGCCACCAGGGCAGATCCTTGCCCTCCCCGATCAGGCGATAGGCGCAAGTCGGCGGCAGCCAGGAAAGGGTGCGCACCGCCTCCGGCGTCAGCGTCACGCAATCCGGCACGGTCTGCGAGCGGTTCTCGTAGTCGCGGCAGCGACAGGTCCCGGCGTCGAACAGGCGGCAGCCGATATCGGTCGCCAGGATGCGGCCGGTATCCTCGTCCTCGAGCTTGACCAGGCAGCAGCGCCCGCAACCGTCGCAGAGCGATTCCCACTCCGCCTCGGTCATCTCCTCGAGGGATTTCGACCGCCAGAAGGGCGGGCTCTCGATCGGGTCTGCGGCCATGCCCGCTTATGCCCCGTTGCGGGGGCGGAGGAAAGCTCGCGAACGCCGGCACGGCGCCCAGCATCGGACTTCCCGCGATCAACAGATTTGAGTGATTCTAATCTTTATTTAGAATGATTAAAATCTATGATAATTGACCGAATACTATTGCCCTTCTATTTGAGCCCTAGCTTTCCTCCTGCAAGAGCTCTCCGATGCTGACGAAACGGGCCTTCCTGCGCGCATTCGCCGCTGCCGGCGTCCTGGCTGCCGCCATCCTGCCCGCCGCCGCCGAGAAGATCACCGTGACCGACATCATCGGCCGCAAGGTCGAGGTCGAGGCGCCGGTGCGCAAGATCATCCTCGGCGAGGGCCGGCAGATGTATTTCGTCGCCGCGCTCGACAAGGACGACCCGTTCAAGCGCGTCGTCGGCTGGCGCGACGATCTCGGCAAGGCCGACCCCGAAAACTACAAGGCCTATCTCGCGCGCTACCCGCAGATCGCCAAGCTGCCGACCTTCGGCGGCATGAAGGAAGGTGCCTTCGACGTCGAGCAGGCGATCGCCCTGAAGCCCGACGTGCTGTTCATGAACATCGAGGCCAAGGTCGCCAGCGACGAGGCCAAGCTGGTCGAGAAGCTCGCCTCCGTCGGTATCCCTGTGGTCTATGTCGACTTCCGCGAGAAGCCCTTCGAGCACACCGAGCCGTCGATGCGCCTGATCGGCAAGCTGTTCGGCAAGGAGCAGGTCGCAGAGGACTTCATCAAGTACCGCGCCGAGCAGATCGCGCTGGTCACCGACCGGCTCGCCAAGGCGGGCGATCTCAAGCGCCCGCTCGTCATGGTCGAGCGCGCCGGCGGCTACTCCGACGATTGCTGCATGTCCTTCGGCAACGAGAATTTCGGCAAGATGGTCGAGTTCGCTGGCGGCCGTAACCTGGCGACGCCGCTGATCCCCGGCACCTTCGGCACGATCAACCCGGAGCGCATCGTCGCCGACAATCCCGACATCGTGATCGTCACCGGCAGCAGCTGGGACGGCTACGTCCCGGGCGGCAACTGGGT
>QFCS01001135.1_pt1 | contig 11271 bp, 7 predicted proteins | sample 3576561 | NCBI WGS metagenome assembly QFCS01 | reverse complement strand
TGGATCGAGCGGAAGTACCACCGCCAGCGCGCCCAGGACACCCTCGGCGGCTTGACGCCCATCGAGTTCGAAGCGAAGCTAGCCGAGCCGCTCACACTCGCGGCCTAAACCACACCTGTCACCATTTCGTTCCTCACGCCCCTTGCTGGCGGCCGCCACGGGCCTGGTCGAGCACGGCTCCGGCGCGCAGCGCGACGCCCTCGCGGGCGCGGGAGTACCGCTCGGTGACCTGGAGGCTGGAGTGCCCGAGGGTCGTCTGCACATCGGGCGCGCTTGCCCCGGCGTCGAACAAGATCGTGGCGAAGGTGTGCCGGAGGTCATGCATCCGCAGGTCGGGTCGGCCGAGGCGACCCAGCGGGCGCAGGTCGCAGTGACCGGGCTCACCGACGACGGGCCAGTGCGCGGGGCGAACACCGAGCGCGCCCGTCTCACGAAGCTGATCGAACAAGCGGAGCGGGGGCAGCGAAGTGGGAACGGGAGGCGGCCGCGTTCACCAAGCTGGCGAACCGGCACGAGAACGAGGCGGACGAGCAGCGGGCGGTCGTCGCTGCGGCCGAAGCGGAAGCGCAGCAAGTGCGAGCGGAGCTCATTGCCCCGCTCATCACTCAGGCGACCGTGGACGGCACGGCGGTCGTCACCGCACAGTCTCGACCGTGGGATGCATCGCCGGCGCGCAGTGCGGCGCGAGCGTTCCGTATGCGCGGCGCCACCCGTGCGCTGACTGCCACGACTGGCGAGCGCGAGGCCGTCGAGACGGCAGCTCGCGAGCGTTGGGGCAGCTTCCCCGTCACGGCCGAGAGCGTTGAGGCGTGGGCCACGACCGTCGCAAGTCGTGAGGCCGACGCGCACCCTCGCGTGGTCGAGCAACGCGAGCGCGTCACTGGCGCGAAGCAGGAGCAGCAGGAACTCGCCGCCCGGCACACGCAGGAGAACCGCACCCTCGTCGCCCAGGCGTTCGGGGATCGAACCCCGAGCAGCCCGCGGAAGCTCGCCGCCCGATGGCGGGCGCAGGCGGAGACGGCCCGCCGTGACCTCTCCAGCATCGACGCTCTGCCCGTGACCGAGGCGGCGCAACTCATCCGCGACCGCGCCACCCATGAGCAGGCCCGGTGCGAGGCAGTCGAGCACGAGGCGCGCGCCGCGCAGCTCCACGACTTCGCGCGACGCTCACCTCGTCAGGGGCCGACCGCGCCCAGCCGCGGGCTCGGGCTCTAGCGACGCCCGGGAGTCCGGCCACGAGGTCGGCCGCATATCGTGCCCCAACACGTCGGAGCGCGGCAAGACGCGAGGCATAGGCCGGGCTGAGAAGTCGACCTGGGCAAGGGGGGCATCCATCCCAGGGGCCGTACTCTCACATCTACTGCAACACGAATGTGAGAGCACGTTAGAGTAGCCACCCACCGCCGGCGTCAGCGGTCATCACCTCACTCCGCGACAGCGAAGCCCTCCTTCTTCATCACCCGTCGGCGGCGCTGATGCATCCGCTCCAGCAGCGGCACGGCGGTATCGCGGAAGTCGTGCACGGTCGGCGGAGCATCCGCGTGCCCCTCGCCGCGGGTGACTCGACCGATCTGCTGAATGACGCGCCCCCTGAATGACACCGGAACGGCGAGGAACAGCGTGTTCAGCGCAGGAAGGTCGATGCCCTCGCCTGCGACCTTGTCGATCGCCACCAGCACGAACGGTTCCCGCGATGCATCCAGTTCGGTGAGTCGATCGCGCAGCGCCCGCCGTTCGGCCGGAGTCTGCCGGCCGTGCATGGTGAGTACCGACGCTTCCGTGCGTGTGCGGATCGCGGTGCCGAGGGCATCAAGATGGTCGAGCCGGTTGGTGAGGATGAGGCAGCGTCGCTCCTCTTCGACCGCCTTCAGAACCTGCAAGACGATCAGTGTGTTGCGCTCCTCGTCCGCGGCGAGTTCCGTGTAGATGGCCTGGATCGACGGCCCGTCCGCACCGGTCTCGTCGGTCGTGAATGCCGTCTCGTGCACCACGACCCTGCTCTCGGCGGGCGCAGGCGCGTCGATGACGTGCCGGATGGGGCCGCATTGCATCGTGATGAGGCCATCCATCTGGTCGGCACGGTACGGCGTCGCTGTCAGGCCCACCCAGTGCCGGGTGTTCACGGTACGGATCGCGGCTTCAACCGCGGGGGCCGCGATCGCGTGACATTCGTCGATGATGATCTGCCCGTACTCGTCGAGTACGCCCGGGTCTCCGCTGCGGTGCGCGATCGACTGCATCATGATCAGGTCGACGGCCCCGCGGCGCTTCCGGCGCCCATTCCCGAGCTGACCGATCTGCTTGTCGCCGATCGTGAGGAACTCGGCCAACCGCACCCGCCACTGCTGGAGGAGTTCGGCCCGGTTCACCAGGATCGCCGTCGGCGTCGCCCGCGCGGCTATGAGCGCGCAGGCCATGACGGTCTTTCCCGATCCCGGAGGAGCAACCAGTACGCCCGTCTCGTGCCGGAGCAGCACCTGGACAGCCTCTTCCTGCTCTGGACGCAGTTCGCCGGTGAACTGCATATCCATCGCCATAGGGACTGTCGTGTCTTCCTGCATCTCGACTGTGAACCCCGCATCGAAGAGCACGCCGCGGGTCTCATCGAGCAGACCACGGGGAAGGCGCAGCTCCGCATCGTCGTGCTCGAAGCAGGTCACGAGCCGGGGCGTGCCGAAGGTGCTGAATCGCTGCGCCTGCTTGCGGTAAAACTCCGGGTTCGAGACGGAAGCCGCGTGCTTCAGCGCGCTCACTACAACGCCGGGGAGGCCATCGGTCGGAACGTGCACCGTGGCATCGCGCCGCAGGAGCACTCGCCGACTGGCATTGCCTCTCGCGACGGACGTGATCGCTGCCCGGCGAGGCCGGATCGCGAGAGATTCCTGCGGGCCGGCCGACAGTCGCGTCGGCGTCCCGAACTCCGCCAGCCGTTCCGTTGGAACCGGAGTGACGGCAGCGAGCGCCGCGAACTGGTCCGCGAGCGGCTCCCAGGTCGCCGGGTCCGCGAAGACCGTCGTCCCGCTCCGGCGACGCTCACCTTGCAGCGGCAGCGCGATCAGGTTGCCGAGCCGCGCTCTTCCCGTCGATCGCTGCGGCAGCGTGTCCTGCGCGGGAAAGAAGCGGTCGTAGCTGGACATCGAGATCGTCGCCCGGTCGAACATCGCCGCGCGCAGCAGCGCCGCTCCCATTGAACGCGCGGACGCCGCCGGCACTGCCGTCTCGAAGAAGATCCACACATGTGCCCCTTCGCCGGAGCGCGAAATCTCCGCGAGGGCGCTGATCCCTTCCCGACGGCATGCGGCGACGAAGGCTGCGGCATCGTCACGCCAATCGCCATCATCGAAATCACACGCGAGCAGCCGGGTGCGGTCGTCGGCAATCAGGGGGTAGAGGCCGACATGGAACTCTCGATCGCCTTCGGCAGACCCCCGCAGATGCCGCTCGATCACCGCGTCCGTCAACGGCAGCAGATCCTGATCGGTCGCGGCGTCTGTATAGAAACCACCGCGAACCGCGGGACTCCACCCCTTCTTCCCTGTCCGGCGACTCACCCACGGCAGAGCGTAGGCATCCTCCCGGCCGGCGAACCGACGGCGGAACAGGGCGAGCTTGTCCGCAGGCGACGAGTCCTTCGTGACAGTGCCGCTCTCGGCAGAGCCGACGGCGACACGAGACATGGGGATTGCCTCTCCCGCTCGGCTGGCGGCACCCTTTAGTGCTTCGTGCTCGATCTCACGCAGCTCCTCGCGAGCAGCGGCAAGCTCACCCACCAGCCGCCGCACCCGCTCCCGCGCCGCGCGCAGGCGATCACCGTCCATCACCGGCTGAGACGCCACGATGCCCGCGGATCCTTCCGGCTCTTCCCGACCCACTGCACGTAGTCGGCGTCCCGCAGTGCCTCAAGGTGGCGCAACACGGTCGGGCGTGCTGCGCCCGTGAGCTCGGCGATTTCTCCGGTACTCAGCTCCGGCGCATCACGCAGCGCCGCAAGGATTTGCCGTTGCAGCGACGGGAGAGCATCCGTCAGTCGCCGCTCCGTAGGCTCGCCTGAGAGGGTGAGCTGCACGCTCCCCGCGGACTGCCGGTAGAGCGGATCGCTGAGCCCAGCAGAACGCATCTCGTCGAACGTGCGCCGGATGCCCTCGCCGAACTCCTGAGTGATGCGCAGATCGGTGCACACCCGGGCGATCCGCGGGTTTCGAGCGAATCGCTTGATCGCGAGCGGATTCGCCGGATCGACCAGCCCGGGCGAGGTCGGCTGCCGCCGACAGCGTCCGAAGTCCGGCATCCGCATGGATCTGAGCGGTCACGCTCGCCGCCCAGGACTCGATGAAACCCGGATCGGGCTGCGAGAAGCACGTCGCGGTCACGATATCGAGCGAGGATGCCACGAGCTCCTCCGCAGCCAGCACGTCCTCGCCCCGCGACATGTGTGCGCTCCACGTCTGAGCGGTCAGCGGCGACGGCAGACGCACGGGATGCTCGTGCAGCGACACGACCGGGCCGCTCAGCAACGCCGCGACGCGTGCTGCCTGGTCGGCGTCGAGCGAACGGGCCACTGTAGGGGCATCGCCGCCAGAGGCGTAGACGACGTCAGTCATCGTCGGGTCCCGTCTCCACGTCGCCGTGGATGCCGAGCGACATCACCGGCCACGAGCGCGGAAGGCCCGAGTTGCCCGTGCTGGAACCACCGTCGACGCGGATGACGGTGCCGGTGACCCATCCGGCGCGGCCGGAAGACACCCAGAGAACGGCCTCCCCGATGTCTTCGGGCGTGCCGTCGCGACCGAGCGGATTGCGATCGGCAGCGGCGCGGTATTCGGCGCGGTACGGATTGACAGGGCTGTCCACGCCGACGAATCCGGGCGAGACGGCGTTGACACGGATGTTCAGCGGTCCGAGCTCGAGCGCGCTCGCCTTCGTCCACATCTCCAGCGCCGCCTTCGACGTGGAGTACGGTGTCGCCCCGGGCCGTGCCCGAAGCGCCGCCCCCGAGGTGATGTTGACGATGCTGCCCGCCCGGTTCTCGGCGTGGGCGAGCTTCGCGAAGGCGACCGTCGTCAGCGCCGCCGACCGCAGATTGACGTCGAGGATGGCATCCCAGATCTCCGCGGTCAGTTCCAGGAGCGGCGTCGACGGATACAGGCCCGCGCTGTTGACCAGCACATCGATCGGCGCCCGGTCCGCCCACGCCTGCTCGACGACGCGACCGGGGTCCAGCGGCGAGGTCAGGTCGGCCACGAGCACGTCGACATCGGCGTCATGCACCTCGGCCCGCAGCCGCTCCGCTGCTTCGCGCAGCGCGTCCTCCCGGTAGTCGACGAGCGTCACGGCGGCGCCCGCCCGCACGAAGACTCGCGCGATCCCCTCCCCGATCCCGCCGGCACCGCCGGTGATCAGGACGTGTTCGCGATCAGACATGAGTGCGCACCTCTCCTCGTTCGATCCAGCCCGAGAACATTCCCTCGGTGTTGTAGGTCAGGTGCAGCCCGCCGTCGCGATCGACGGCGATCAGGCCGCCGCGCCCACCCGCCGACGCCAGCTTCGCCATCGCCGCGTCGACGGCCGCTTCGAGCCCGCAACCGAGATAGCGCATGCGCGCGTCGATGCCGTGGGCCACGACCTGTCGCATGAAGGCCTCGCCGACGCCCGTGCACGAGACGGCGACGGTGTCGTCGTCTGCCCACGTCCCGGCACCGATGATCGGGCTGTCCCCGACGCGACCGGGTAGCTGGTTCGCGGTGCCGCCGGTCGAGGTCGCGGCCGCCAGCGACCCCGACGCATCGCGCGCGACGGCGCCCACGGTGCCGTGGCGCGGGCCCACCGTCTCGGAGCCCCGCAGTCGGGCGAGCTGCACCACCCGCGCGTCCGTGACGAAGTAGGAGGGGTCGACGACATCCAGTCCCCAATCGCGGAGCAGCTGCTCGCCGGGATCGATCAGCAGCACGTGCGGCGTGCGCTCCATGACGGCCCGCGCCGCACGGATCGGCGAACGCGCTGCCCGGACCCCCGCGACGGCACCCGCGTCGCCGGCCGCCATGACCGCCGCGTCGAGTTCGGCACGGCCTTCGGCGTTGAGCGCTGCGCTGTGGGCCGCGTTGAACAGCGGAGAGTCTTCGAGCACCCCCACCGCGGCGACGACGGCATCGAGGGCCGGGGCTCCGGCATCCACGATCTGCTGGCCGGCATGCTGCGCCGCGGCGAGCGCGGCATGGTACTGGCCCTTCTCGTCCGGGCTCAGCAGACTCGGCCGCGCACCGGCGCCGCCGTGTATCGCCAGCGCGGGCCCGGATGCCGGTTCGACCCGGAATGTTCTCATGAGGTTCGTGCTCCTGGGGGGATCGACCCCGTTGTCCGGGGGCTCCACCAAACCGTCATGTTCAGTTCAGTATTCACAATCTAGACAGCACTTGTAACATTCATTTCACATTCGAGGGTCGCGTTGGCCGCTAGTGTCAGAGCCATGCACGACAGCCCCGGAGGCGACACCCGCTCCGCCCCCACCGCGTCGACGACCGTCGTGGAGCTGATCCATGAGTCCATGGAACGGATGAGCGCGTCGGAGCGCCGCGTCGCACACACCGTGCTCTCCGACTTCCCGGGTGCGGCGCTCGGGACCGTCAGCGAGCTGGCCACGCGCGCGCACGTCTCGACGGCGAGTGTCATGCGCTTCTGCGGCAAACTCGGAGTCGACGGATTCGCCGGGCTCGGCGCACGCGTGCGCGAGGAGATCTCCAACGCGAACGGAAGCCCCATCGGGCGCGCGCAGACCCGGCATCCCGAGGCGGCGACCGATCTCGCGCTCGCGCACCGGGCCGATCTGATCCACGCCGCGCGCGAACGCGTGCCGGCCCACGAGCTCGATCGCCTCGTCGAAGCCCTCGCCGACCCGGCCCGCGCCGTGCTGACCGCCGGCGGCAGCCTGTCGCAGCTGGCCGCACGCTATCTGCAGCTGCAGCTGCGGCACGTGCGACCGCGTGTGCGCTACGTCGACGATCCTCTCCAGGCCGATGTCGGCACGATGCTGGACATCCGCCGCAAAGACCTCGTGGTGCTCTTCGACTTCCGACGCTACGAACCGCGCACCGAGCAGCTGGCGCTGTACGCCGCCTCGCGAGGTGCGACGGTCGCCGTCGTGACCGACGTGTGGCTGTCGCCGATCGCGAAGAAGGCCGACATCGTCCTGCCGCTGGACGTCGAAGCATCCTTCCTCGACAGCCTCATCGCCGTGTTCGCGCTCGTCGAGGCGATCGTTCCCGACACCGCCGCCCGCCTGGGCGAGCCCGCCCTGCAGCGCATGGCCGAGGTCGAACGCCTCCGGACCGGCGGCTTCGCCGCCCTGGAGTGAGTCCCCCGCCCCCCGCGTACCCCGCGCCATGGCGCCACCCTCCGGTCAGGGCGCCACAGCTTTACGGCGCCCTGACCGAGAACAGGCGCCGCGACAGCGCACGGCGAGCGACCGGCGCAGCACCCGGGGACGCTTCCTGGGAGTTTCCTGATCGCATCCCGCGTTTCATGAGAACTTTTTAACCTTTCGATCAGGTGATTTCCCTTTCCTCCCCGCTAACGAGCGCCAACCCCCACTACTGGGGGTTACGCCGGATCGGCGTTGGATTTCCCTTACCGCGTACTCATGCTCAAGTAACGGGCCGCTCTGTGCGCCCCGACGAGATTGCACCCATGAGACCGGATCCCCCCAGACCGGCGATGGATGCCGCGCGGATGGGGAGGATCCTGTGCAAGAGATGAGACGACGTTCGGTACGGCGCCGAGGCTGGCGCGCGGCAGCAGCCGTGAGGCTGGTCACGGTCGGCTTGGTCAGCACCATGCTGACGGTTGTTCCGGTGACGGCGAGCCACGCCGCGACCGCGTACGAGCTCGAAGGCGAGTGGGCAGCGGGCACGCCCGCGACCGTCAAGTCCGGTGACCCGGTTACCGCCACGTGGCGATTCTCGGTCAACGACGACGCCGACGCGCCTGGCAACGAGCCGGTCGAGAACGTCACCGCGACCTTCACCGTGGAGCACGGCACCTTCGCGGGACTGCCTGATGCGTGCCCGACCAGCGGAGTCACCCCTGTCTCGTCCATCTCGGCAGACGGCGCGACGCTGACCTGCAACCTGGGCACGATCGAGCAGGGAACCGCCGTCGTCGTCTCGACGCCGATCCGCGCCGAGGGTGCCACCGGCGACGAGATCGTCGCCCACGCGGCGATCGGGGGCCTCACCGCCGAGACCGAGCCGCTGGTTCTGGACAACGTCTTCGGCATGGACATGAACTGGGAGATGGTCGCCAACTCGTACACGCGGAGCCCGGGTGGCGTGGACCTCCGCTACAACTGGACCCTCTCGCACAGCCTCGGCGCCATCGCCGGCCCGAACACCATCACGTACACGCTGAACCTCACGGGCACGAGCATGGGGGGCAACACGACCACGGCGATGGGATGCGACGCCCTCGACAGCGGCGCCTTCGAGGGGCACCCGTGGTCCGGCGGCAGTCATCCTGCCGATCAGATGACCAACTTCGTCGACACCTGCACGTTGACCAAGCTCAGCAACACGCAGTACCGGATGACCATCACCGGCATCGATTACAGCCAGACGGACGCGCCGACCAAGGACTCCTTCGGCGGGATGCTTCCGACAGACCGCGCAGCGATCGCCAGCGGTCGGATCATCATCCGCCTCGCGACGGGCGCCGTGACGGGCGCGGTCACGATGACCGCAGATGCACCCACCTATACGCCGGCCGGCGGCGGTGCAGCAGTGACCGACGACCCCTCCAACAACGTCGCGAACAACAGCTGGCTGACTGGCTCCATCTTCGGTGGTTGGGAGCCGTCCTTCACAGGCTCGAACGCGCACACCTGGAACGACACGTACCGCGTCCCGGCCGGCACCGTCGTGCAGCAGCGCGCCCATTTCGTCCACGCCAACCAGACCACGACATTTCTGAAGGGGTTCCAGTGCGTCATCGTGGACGGCGCCTACCTGACCTTCACGGATGCCGGCTCCTACATGAACGGGTCGCACAGCGATGATCCGATTCCCGGAGCCGTCATCGAGTTCTACACCGGCACCATCACGAACCCCAACAGCGCGCAGCCGTGCGGGCTGGCGACCGGCTGGAGTGCGACGGAGCCAGCGGACCTGAACTCCATCAGCGCAGTGCGCCTCTCCTTCCCGTACACGAACGCCGTGCGGGCATCGCCGGCGGGGCTCTGGGTCAACACCCAGGTGAAGCCGGACACCCCGATCGGTCAGGACATCTGGGCGTTCTCGGCCGTCGCCAACAGCGTCAACGCGGCCACCACCGCGAGCGGGACGCTCTGGACGTACGTCAACCGGGCGACTTCCGGCCCGTTGCCCACTGGAGCCGTCCCGACGCCCGGAGCACGCTACCCGTTCTCGCTCGCAGGCCGCGCGATCCTGCGGACCATCGGCACGAGTCCCACCCTGGAGAAGTCGGCGATGCCGGTGGCGATCCGCCCCGGACAGACCACGACGTACACACTCGTGTATGCAGCGCAGGGAAACCAGTCGGTCACTCCGACGGTGGATGACTACGTCGTCACCGACACTCTCCCGGCCGGGATGACCTACGAGGTGGGGTCGGCAGCGACGGCCCCGGCTATCACCACGGTGGGAGGGCGCCAGGTGCTCACCTGGACCTTCGACGATGTCGCCGTCAACGCGGATCACAGCCTGACCTACGCGGCGCGCGCCGACGCAGACCTGACTCCCGGCACCGTGCTGGAGAACGAGGCGACGGCGACCGTCGACGAGCAGTCGGCGGACGCCTCGGCGATCGTGCGGATCTCCGAGAACGGCCTGACCCAGATCTCCAAGACGTCCGACGTGGCCGTGCTGCCCAATGCGGGCGGATCCGGTTCGGGCTCATGGACGGTGACGGTCCGCTCCGATGACCCGCGTCCACAGCCGCACACCGATGTCGTCGACATCCTTCCCCTGGACGGCGCACGAGGATCGGACTTCGCCGGCAGCTATACGCTGTCCGGCCCGATCACGGCTCCCGCGGGCGCCACGGTGTACTACACGACCGCTGATCCGGCCGACCTGCACCGCGACCCGGCCCACGCCTCCAACGGCTCTGCCGGCTCCATCGCCGGCAACACCGTCGGCTGGAGCACGACGTTCGCAGCGGATGCCACGGCCGTTCGCGTCATCGGCGGCACCCTTGCCACCGGGGCCACCAGCTCGTTCACCGTGCCGTACACCACCACCGGCATGGAGACCGGCGACGTGCTGGTCAACGTGGCCGACGGTCGCGCTGGGCACACCCGCCTGCAGATGCTGACCTCGGCGGCGGTCTCGGTCGCCGCCGAAGCGTCGGCCTCGCTCAAGAAGTACGTCGAGGATCCCGACAACCCCGGCCAGTGGCTGGATGCCAACGACCCGGCCACCTATGCCCGGTACGCCATCGGTGACGCGGTGACGTATCGGGTGGTGATCACCAACACCGGTGAGAGCCCCATCGCCGACATCACCGTCTCCGATGACCTGCAGCCGGAGCTCGGCGCGTTCCACATCGACTCGCTCGGTGTGGGCGAGAGCGAGGTGCACGAGTACGAGGTCACGCTCACCGCAGCGGACTCGGCGCAGACCGTCAACACCGCCTGCGCCACCACGACGACCGTCGGTGTGGTGATCAACTGCGATCCGGCGGGCGTGATCGTCGTCAACCACCCTGACGTCGAGGTCGCGAAGTCGTCGACCCCGCCGTCGGGCACCGTGGTCGAGCCGGGCCAGACCGTCACCTACCGGGTCGAGTTCGCCAACACCGGCGCGGTGCCGGCCACCGTGGACTACACCGACCACTTGGGCGCGGTGCTGGATGACGCCGACTTCGTCGCTGGTTCCATCGTTGGAACCGGCGGGATCGACGGCGCGTTCGACGCTGCGACCGAGCAGTTGCGGATCAGCGGCATCATCCTGGCCGGTCAGACCGCGTCGGTCGAGTACCAGGTGACCGTCAAGGACGGCGACGAGCTCGGCGACCTGCACCTCTTGAACGTCGTCCGGGAGACCGGCGAGGTTCCGCCCACCGTCTGCGAGGACGCCGACCCGCTGTGCACCGAGCATCCGGTGCCGGTTGAGGAGGGCGAACTGACGGTGTCCAAGACCTCCGACCCGGTGACGGGCACCCAGGTGACGGCCGGTCAGGTCGTCGACTACACGGTCACGTTCCGCAACTCGGGCACGGCCCCCGTCGCGGTGGACCACCGTGACGACATGGCCGCCGTCCTCG
>QFCS01001322.1_pt1 | contig 11312 bp, 13 predicted proteins | sample 3576561 | NCBI WGS metagenome assembly QFCS01 | reverse complement strand
GGGGAGAGCCCGCCGGGCTTCACCCACGTGCTGATGATCCGTGGCGGCCGGGTGGTGGCGCAGGGTCCGATGGAGTCGACGCTCAGCGCGGAGACGCTCTCGGCGACCTTCGGCATGCCGCTGGTCCTGGAGCAGCACGACGGCCGGTACGCCGCGCGGCGCAAGCAGCACCATCGGGGCTGATCGCCGCGGTCGCACCGGAGCGCGAAGCGTCGGGCGTCTGGCCTAGGCTTCGGCCATGGACTGGCTGCGGGACCACCTCTGGGAGACCTGGCTGGGTGTCGGCATCGTGCTGGCGCTCGCCGAGCTGGTCAGCCTGGACCTGTTCCTGCTGATGCTCGCCGGCGGCGCGCTGGCCGGCATGGGCACGGCCTTCGTGACCGACAGCGCGGTCGTCCAGGTCCTGGTGGCGTCCGCGACCGCGGTCCTTCTCCTGGGCGCCGTGCGCCCGCCCCTGGTCCGGCGCCTGCACGGCGGACCGGACCTCGTGCTCGGCCCGGCCAGCCTGGTCGGGGCCCGCGGCATCGTCACCGAGGCCGTCGTCGAGCACCGTCCGGGTCGGGTCAAGATCGGTGGCGAGTCGTGGCTCGCGGTGGCCGAGGAGTCCGCATCCGGCATCGCGGTGGGCAGCACGGTCGAGGTCGTCTCGATCACCGGCGCCACCGCCCACGTCCGCCCCGTCCCCGAAGCGCTCTGAGGAGATCGTCGTGCCCGTGCTGATCCTGTTGATCCTGCTCCTGCTGCTCGTGGTGACGATCGTCGCGAAGTCGATCCGGGTGGTGCCGCAGGCCTACACCGGCATCGTCGAGCGGTTCGGGAAGTACAAGGAGACCCTTCCCGCGGGCCTCAACTTCGTGGTGCCCTTCATCGACAAGGTGCGCTACATCATCGACCTCCGCGAGCAGGTGGTGAGCTTCCCGCCGCAGTCGGCGATCACCGAGGACAACCTGACGGTCGACATCGACACGGTGATCTACTTCCAGGTGACCGACCCGATCGCCGCGACGTACGAGATCTCCAACTACATCCAGGCGATCGAGCAGCTGACGATGACGACCCTGCGCAATGTCGTCGGCGGGATGGACCTGGAGCAGACGCTCACCAGCCGTGAGTCCATCAACAGCGGTCTGTCGGCGGTGCTCGACGAGACGACCGGGCGCTGGGGCATCAAGGTCAAGCGCGTCGAGATCAAGGGCATCGACCCGCCCCCGTCGATCAAGGACGCGATGGAGAAGCAGATGCGGGCCGAGCGCGACAAGCGTGCGCTCGTCCTGTCCGCCGAGGGCCAGCGGCAGTCGGCGATCCTGACCGCCGAGGGCAACAAGCAGTCGGCGATCCTCAACGCCGAGGGTGAGCGGGAGTCCCAGATCCTGCGGGCCCAGGCCGACCGCGAGGCCGCGATCCTGCGCGCCCAGGGTGAGGGCGCGGCGATCGAGACCGTCTTCGGCGCGATCCACGAGGGCCGGCCGGACCAGAGCCTGCTGGCCTACCAGTACCTGCAGATGCTGCCGCGGATCGCGGACGGCGACAGCAACAAGCTGTGGATCATCCCGAGTGAGATCGGCAAGGCGCTCGAGGGGCTGGGCTCGGTCTTCGGTCCCGGGGGCCAGCTCGGCGGCCCGGTGGAGGACGAGGAGGCGCCCGCGTCGCCCGTCGCGAGCCGCTCGCCGGCTGCCCCGGCGGTTCCGGCAGTGACGCCGGCTCCCGCCGTGCCGCCGGTCGTGCCGCCCCCGCCGACCGAACGGTGAGCCTGCTCGACGCCGTCCTGATCCTGCTCGCGGGGGTCGGGGCGGGCGCGATCAACGCCGTCGTCGGCTCCGGCACGCTCATCACCTTCCCGACGCTGCTCGCCCTCGGCGTCCCGCCGGTGACCGCGAACATGTCGAACAGCCTCGGCCTGGTGCCGGGGTCGATCGCCGGCGCCGTCGGCTACCGGCGCGAACTGTCCGGGCAGCGGGCCCGACTGCTGCGCATGCTGGCCTTCTCCTCGGCCGGCGGCGTCCTGGGGGCCGTGCTGCTCCTGGTGCTCCCGCCCGACGCCTTCGAGGCCGTCGTACCGGTCCTGATCCTGCTGGGCATCGCGCTGGTGGCGCTGCAGCCGCGGCTGAACCGGTGGGTGGCCCGGCGGGCCCAGGAGCGGGCCGAGGCGGGAGGCGATGCCGCGCCGGTCGACCTGGAGCGGGCCTGGTGGGTGCCGATCGCCATCTTCGGGACCGGCGTGTACGGCGGCTACTTCGGCGCCGCCCAGGGGGTCCTGCTGATGGGCATCCTCGGGATCGGCGTCGCCGACGCGCTCCAGCGCCTCAACGGCATCAAGAACGTCCTCGTCGCCACCGTGAACGCCATCGCCGGCATCATCTTCGTCGTCGTTGCGCAGCTCGGGCTTCTCGGCAGCGAGGCCCGGGTCGACTGGAGCCTGGTCGGCCTGATCGCCGTGGGCGCGGTGTGCGGCGGCTTCCTCGGCGCGTCCTTGGGCAGGCGGCTTCCCCCGACGGTGCTGCGCGCGGTGATCGTGGCCGTCGGCCTGGTCGCCGTCGCCCTGATGCTGTTCAACTAGACCCGCGTCGTGCCGGGCATCCGCACGCGACGTACCGACGAGGAAGGACCGCCATGACGACGCCACCGTGGGGCGAGGAGCCGGCTCCGCAGGAGCAGCCGCCGCCCCAGCCGGGCCAGCCGTACACGCCCTACGGCCAGCAGCCGCCGTACGGCCAACAGCCGCCGTACGGGCAGCAGCCGGGCTACGGCCCGCCGCCCGGCGGCTTCGGGTATCCCGTGCCTCCGCCGACCAACGGCATGGCGATCGCCTCGCTGGTGGTCAGCATCGTCGGCCTGACGGTGTGCTGCGGGGCGCCGAGCTTCATCGGCGCGATCCTCGGCCACATCGCCCGCGGACAGATCCGGCAGCGCGGCGAGCAGGGCGCCGGGATCGCGCTGGCCGGCGTCATCGTCGGGTGGATCGCGACAGCGATCTTCGCCCTGGTCGTGCTGTTCTACGTGGGCGTCTTCGCGATCAGCGCCGGCTCGGGCTACTGACGACGGCTGGAGGCGAGGCCGGCGACTCCGCCACCGACGGCGCCGAGCGCGGCACCGATCAGCGTGATGCCGGTCCGCTTCGGCACGGCGCCTCCGGCGAGCTCCAGGGCGCCGCTCGCGGCGTCGGCGCCGTCGACCGCGATGCCGACCAGGGTCAGGTTGCGGCGCAGGGACCCGCGCGCGACCAGGGTGACCGCGCCGAGGGCGATCTCCCGGGCGCCGAACATCCGTCCGAAGTAGCCGAGCTGCGGGTTGGCCACCGGGTCGAGCCCGAGGAGCTTGGCGGTGCTCGTGGGAGCGGCGAGTGCGCCGACGCCGATGGCGATGCGGCCCAGGGAGAGTCCGGTCACGGGATCCATGGGCGGGAGACTAGCGCCTCAGGTGGAACGCGTTCTCACGCCGTAGGACTTCAGCCGACGTAGGTCCTGAGCCAGCGCTCGATCTCGTCATAGGCTCGGCCCCGCGGTTCGGCGCGTGACAGGACGACGTCGTGCACGACCCCCGGGATCGCGGCGTAGGTCACGTGCGGCCCGACCGCGGTGGACCAGCGCCGGATCTGACGCACGTCGAGCACGATGTCGGTGCTGAACACCTGCTCGTCCATCTCCTGGGGACGGCCGGAGCGGTCGGAGGACAGCACGAGGACCGGCGCCGGCACGGAGAGCCCCGCCTGGAGCCGGGCGTGTCCCTGGCGCACCGCGCGCAGCCAGCCGAGCCGGACGGGATAGGACCCGACCGGCTTCCATCCGAGGTCGAAGTCCCACTCGCCGTCGTGGTCGCGGTGCAGGCTGCGGGCGTAGAAGCCGCTGACGTCGCGTCCGAGCTCGCGCAGCGGCTGGCGGCGCCCGAGCTGGTCGACCAGCAGGTTCGCCACGGGGGAGCGGAGCGCGGCACGGCCCTGCAGGTCCAGCCACGGCGAGTTGAGGAGCAGGCCCGCGAGCTCGGCGGGCTTGCGGGAGTCGGCCCACAGCGCGACGACCAGGCCGCCGGTGGAGTGCCCGGACAGGACGACGCGGTCGTGGCCGTCGCGCACCGTGATCCGCTCCCACGCGGCGTCGAGCTCGGCGAAGTACTCCTCGAGGTCGGCGACGTAGGTCGCGGACTGGTGGGGGCGGATCGAGCGCCCGTACTTGCGCAGGTCCAGGCCGTACATGTCGTGGTCCCGCTCCAGCCACCACTCGCCGTACCCGGTGTGGAAGAAGTAGTCCGAGAAGCCGTGGACGTGCAGCGTCGCCCGGGGGGTCGGTTCCTCGAGGCGGCGGCTGACGAGGGTCGCGACGACCTCCCCCTCGAAGTCGTCGTCCAGGGGGATCGTCTCGACCCGCCACGGCTCGCCGAGGATGTCGACGGTCTGCTCGCTCACGATGCGAGTCTGCCAGCCCTCGTCCGGACCCGGGAAAAGGTGAACCCGGTCCGACCAAGGGGGGTTGGCCGGACCGGGCCCAGGCCAAGGCTAGCGTGCGTAGGGTGACGGCATGGACCAGCCTCCTCGGGACCCCCTGCCGGAGCGTCCGGGCGAGGACGTCGTCCTCGCCCGGCTGCGCGATCGGCTCCAGACGCGCGGCAAGGTCCCGGCGCTCCCGGACGGGTGGCGACGACAGTCCGCGATGCTCGCCGCGGAGGGCTACGAGTACGGCGGCGACTTCATCGTCGCCGACCTGAGCGGCGACCGGCTCCAGATGGTGCTCGTCGACGTCGGCGGCAGCGGCGCGTCGGCCGTCCCGGCCGCGCTCCAGTTCGCCGGGGCCCTGCAGAGCCTGATCGTCGCCGTGTCACCGGATCAGCTGTTGGGGGCCGCGAACGGCTACCTGCTGCGCCAGCCCTCCGACGAGAGCATGGCCACCGCCGTGCAGGTCGTCGTGGACCTCCGGACGGGCGCCTACCGCATCCGCAGCGCCGGCCACCCGCCCGCGCTGCGCTGGACGGCGGAGGCGGGGGAGTGGGCCGTCGACAACGCCCGCGGTACGGCGCTGGGAGCGAGCGACACGCCGGAGGTGCACGAGAGCCGGGGAACCCTCGAGCCGGGTGAGGCACTCCTGTTCTACACCGACGGTGTGGTCGAGGCCCGCGGCGAGGACATCGACGTCGGGATCGCCTGGCTGCGCGAGGTCGCGCGCACGGCGTACGTCGCGGGCTGGGACGGCGCCGCCGACCGGATCCTCGTCGGGATGGAGCGGGGGGACGACGACCGGGCCGTGCTGATCGTGGGGCGTGACGAGGCGGGAGGCCCCCATGGAATATAGTTGACATGTCATCGGTTCCGACCGATACAGCTCAACGCGACTTCCAGGGAGTGGACCCATGCAGATCGGCATCTTCACCGTCGGCGACGTCACCACGGACCCGACGACCGGACGCGCCCCGTCCGAGTACGAGCGGATCAAGGCGACCGTGGCCATCGCCGAGAAGGCCGAGGAGATCGGGCTCGACGTGTTCGCGACCGGCGAGCACCACAACCCGCCCTTCATCGCGTCCAACCCGACCGCCACCCTCGCCTACATCGGCGCCCGGACCGAGAACATCATCCTCTCGACCGCCACCACGCTGATCACGACCACCGACCCGGTCCTCATCGCCGAGGACTACGCCAAGATCCAGCACCTCACCGACGGCCGGGTCGACCTGATGATGGGCCGCGGCAACACCGGCCCCGTCTACCCCTGGTTCGGCAAGGACATCCGCCAGGGGATCAACCTGGCGGTGGAGAACTACGCGCTGCTGCGGCGGCTCTGGACCGAGGACGTCGTCGACTGGGAGGGCCGGTTCCGGACCCCGCTCCAGGGCTACACCTCGACCCCGCGCCCGCTCGACGGCGTGGCGCCGTTCGTGTGGCACGGGTCGATCCGCAGCCCCGAGATCGCCGAGCAGGCCGCGTACTACGGCGACGGCTTCTTCCACAACCACATCTTCTGGCCGAAGTCGCACACCGAGCAGATGGTGCGGCTGTACCGCGAGCGCTTCGAGCACTACGGTCACGGCACCGCGGAGCAGGCCATCGTGGGCCTCGGCGGTCAGATCTTCATGCGCAGGAACAGCCAGGACGCGGTGCGCGAGTTCCGTCCCTACTTCGACAACGCCCCCGTGTACGGGCACGGCCCGTCGCTGGAGGAGTTCACCGAGCACACGCCGCTCACCGTCGGCTCACCGCAGCAGATCCTCGAGCGGACGCTGTCCTTCCGGGAGTACGCCGGCCACTACCAGCGCCAGCTCTTCCTGCTCGACCACGCGGGACTGCCGCTGAAGACCGTCCTCGAGCAGCTCGACCTGCTCGGCGAGATCCTGCCCGAGATGCGCAAGGGCTTCGCCGAGGGCCGGCCCGCGCACATCCCCGACGCCCCGACCCACCGCTCCCTCGTCGCGGCCGCCGGCGGCGCCAAGGACACCACCGTGCACGCCGAGGACACCATGACCGGCACGACCGACCGCGCCGAGGAAGCCGAGGAGGTGCGCGCATGACCAGCCCCACCCGTGTCGTCGTCGTCTCCGCCGGCCTGTCCGTCCCGTCGTCGACGAAGCTCCTCGCCGACAAGCTCGGCGCCGCCGTCGAGCAGGCGGTCGGCTCCCGCGGCCAGGAGGTGGAGCTGCACCACGTCGAGCTCCGCCCCCTCGCGCACGCCCTCGCCGACCACCTCCTGACCGGGTTCGCCACCGGCGACCTGGCGGAGGCCATCGAGGCGGTGCGCCACGCGGACGGACTGGTCGTCGTGACGCCGGTGTTCTCCGCGTCGTACTCGGGGCTGTTCAAGACGTTCTTCGACGTCCTCGAGAGCGGGCTGCTCGACGGCAAGCCCGTGGTCGTGGCGGCGACCGCCGGCACGGCGCGCCACAGTCTGGTGCTCGACCACGCGCTGCGGCCGCTGTTCGCCTACCTGCGCGCGGTCGTCGTACCGACGGGGGTGTTCGCGGCGAGCGAGGACTTCGGCGCGAGCGACGACGGAAGCCTGGACAAGCGGGTCCAGCGGGCGGCGGGCGAGCTGGCGGTCCTGCTCGGCGTCTCGTCCGGCGGCACCTCCGGCGGCAGGTCCGAGGGGAAGGCCGCGACGGCTCCGCGCCGCTCCGTCGCCGCGGAGTTCGCGGCCCCGACCCCGTTCGAGCAGCTCCTCGCGGAGGCGGGCGGCACCTCGGTGCGCTGACGGTGACAGTGATGGTGGCACGATGGAGCCTCCACACCGTCGCGAGAGGATCGTCATGCGCCGTACCGTCTTCACCGAGGACCACGAAGACTTCCGCCGGACCATCCGGGCCTTCTTGGAGTCCGAGGTCGTTCCGCACTACCAGGAGTGGTACGACGCGGGCCAGGTCTCGCGCGAGCTCTACACGAAGGTCGGGGACCTCGGTGTCTTCGGCATCGAGGTGCCCGAGGAGTACGGCGGCGCCGGGATCGAGTCCTTCAAGTTCTCCGCGATCCTGACCGAGGAGTGCGCCCGAGCCGGCGTCAACCTCGGCGGCTCCGGGGTGCACGTCGAGCTCTGCCTGCCCTACCTGCTCAAGCTGGGCACCCCCGAGCAGCTGCGGCGGTGGATGCCCGGCTTCGTCTCCGGCGAGGAGATGTGGGCGATCGCGATGACCGAGCCGGGCACGGGCTCGGACCTGGCCGGGATGCAGACGACCGCGAAGCGCGACGGCGACCACTACGTGCTCAACGGTGCGAAGACCTTCATCACCGGCGGCGTGCTGGCCGACCGCGTGATCGTGTGCGCGCGTACCTCGCCGCCGCAGGAGGGCAACCGCCGGTTCGGCATCTCGCTCTTCGCCGTCGACACGAAGTCCGAGGGCTGGGCGGTCGGCCGCAAGCTCGACAAGCTCGGCCTCCGTACCTCCGACACCGCGGAGCTGTCCTTCACCGACGTGCGCGTGCCCGCCGAGGATCTGCTCGGCGAGGAGGACGAGGGCTTCTCCTACCTCGGCCAGAACCTGCCCCAGGAGCGCCTGGGCATCGCGTACGGCGCCTACGCCCAGGCCGCGGCCGCGATCCGCTTCACCCAGGCCTACGTCGAGGACCGCAAGGTCTTCGGCACGACCGTGGCGTCCTTCCAGAACACCAAGTTCGAGCTGGCCGCCTGCCAGGCCGAGGTCGACGCCGCCCAGGCGGTGTGCGACCGGGCGCTGGAGGCCCACGACGCCGGGGAGCTGACCGCGGTGGACGCCGCCTCGGCGAAGCTGTTCTGCACGGAGGTCGCCGGCCGCGTGATCGACCGCTGCCTGCAGCTGCACGGCGGCTACGGCTACATGAACGAGTACCCCATCGCCCGCCTGTACGCCGACACCCGGGTCACTCGGATCTACGGCGGCACGTCCGAGGTGATGAAGCTGATCATCGCCAAGAGCATGGGGCTCTGAGCGAGCGCTCGGCCGGGTCTGCGGGGTGCGAATCATCACGGTGGGTAGGTGAGCGACAGCCTCCCTGGCGGAGTTCCACCAGGGAGGCGACCGCTCGACTACCTACCGTGATGTTTCGACGACGCCGGCGCCGCGACCGGCACCGCGACCGGATCAGTGCCGGTAGGTGCCGGTGATGATCGCCCGGCCGGCGGTCTTGAACGCCAGGTTGAACCCGACCACGGCGGGGCTGACGTCGGCGTCGACGCCGAGTGTCGGCTCCTTCACCGCGTGCACCACGAACTGGTAGCGGTGGACCTGGTCGCCCTCGGGAGGTGCCGCGCCGCCGAAGTCACGGGTGCCGAAGTCGTTGCGCACGTGGAAGGCGCCGCCGGGCAGCCCGTCGTCCGACGCGCCGGCGCCGGTCGGCAGGCTGGTCACGTCACCCGGTACGTCGACGAGGACCCAGTGCCAGAAGCCGCTGACGACGGGCGCGTCGGGGTCGAAGCAGGTGATCACGTAGCTCTGGGTCCTTTCGGGGCCGGGCTCCCAGGTCAGCTCGGGCGAGGTGTTCCCGAGCGCGTGGACCTGGTCGTCCTTCAACGGGGCGCCGTCGGTGACGTCGGCGCTGGTGACGCCGAAGGCAGGGACGGCGGGGAGCAGGGCGTAGGGGTCGGGGGCGACGGGGCGTTCGAGACTCATGTCACCCGACGCTAGTCCGATGGATGGCCCGCACCCAAGGTCCGCCGGTCCGAGCCGGGAGAATGGGCGGGTGAGTGATTTCCCGCCGTACCCGTCCGGTCTGCGCCTCGCGGGGCGTCGTGTCCTCGTCGTGGGCGGAGGGCACGTCGCCCAGCGCCGGGTGCCGCAGCTGATCGCGGTCGGCGCGGACGTCCACGTCGTGTCGCCGGAGGTGACGATGGCGCTGGAGGGCCTGGTCGGCTCGGGAGAGATCACCTGGCATGAGCGCCCCTTCGAGGACGCCGATCTGGACGGCGCCTGGTACGTGATCGCGGTGACCGACGACCGGGCGGTCAACGACCACGTCTCGGCGCTGTGCGAGGCGCGGCGGCTGTTCTGCGTCCGCTCCGACGACGCCACGCTCGGTACGGCGTGGACCCCGGCGATCGGCCGGGAGGCCGGCATCACCGTCGCGGTCGTCGGCAACCGCGACCCGCGCCGGTCGGCCTCGGTGCGTGACGACATCGTCGAGGCCCTGCGCGACGGCACGATCGCCGCGCCGCACCACCGGGACCGTACGCCGGGCGTCACGCTCGTCGGCGGCGGCCCGGGCGCCCCGGAGCTGATCTCGATCGCGGGCCGCAAGGCGCTGATGGCGGCCGACGTGGTCGTGGCGGACCGGCTGGCCCCGCGCGAGCTGCTGGGAGACCTCCCGGCGGACGTGGAGCTGGTCGACGTGGCGAAGCTGCCGCGGGGCCGGTCCGCGCAGCAGGAGGAGATCAACCGTGTCATCGTCGACCGGGCGCTCGCGGGCAAGCGGGTGGTGCGGTTCAAGGGCGGCGACAACTTCGTGTTCGGTCGCGGGTTCGAGGAGATCATCGCCTGCCGCGAGGCCGGGGTGCCGGTGACGGTGATCCCGGGCCTGACGTCGCCGGTGTCGGTGCCGGGGGTGGCGGGCATCCCGGTGACCCACCGCGGCGTGGCCCACGAGTTCGCCGTCGTGTCGGGCCACCTGCCGCCGGGGCATCCGGAGGCGCTGACCGACTACGACGCGCTCGGTCGCCTCAACGGCACGGTCGTGGTGATGATGGGCGTGCAGAACGCACCGCTGATCGCCGATGCGCTGGTCGCCGCGGGCCGACCGGCGAGCACCCCGGTCGCCGTGGTGTGCGACGGGACCATGCCCACGCAGCGGACCGTGCTGGCCACCTTGGAGACCCTGGAGAAGCAGCTCGTCGCCGAGGACGTGAAGCCGCCGGCGATCATCGTCATCGGCGAGGTGGTCCGCGTCGCGCATCCCGAGGCCTTCGCCCCGTCCGCGAACGGGTAGCCCGTGGCCGAGCTCGTCGAGATCACCTCACCGGCGGATCCCCGGCTCGCCGACTACCGCGACCTGCGCGACGTCGAGCTCCGCAAGAACCTCGAGGCCGAGCACGGCCTCTTCCTCGCCGAGGGGGAGAAGGTGGTGCGCCGCGCGGTCGAAGCGGGCTTCACGGCCCGCTCGTTCCTGATGGCGCCCCGGTGGCTGGACGGGCTGGGCGACGTACTGGACCGCTCACCGGCGCCCTGCTACGTGCTGTCCGAGGCCCTGGCCGAGGAGGTGACCGGGTTCCACGTGCACCGCGGTGCCCTGGCGTCGCTGGAGCGCCGGGCGCTGCCCACGGTCGACGACGTGCTCGCGGGCGCCCGGTCGGTCCTGGTCCTGGAGGACCTGGTGGACCACACGAACGTCGGCGCGGTCTTCCGGTCCGGCGCCGCCCTCGGCTTCGACGCGGTACTCCTCGCCCCTCGCTGCGCCGACCCGCTGTACCGCCGCTCGATCAAGGTCGGGATGGGTGCGGTGTTCCAGCTGCCGTGGACCCGCCTTCCCGACTGGTACGACGCCCTGCCGGACCTGTCCGCCCGCGGGTTCACGACGGTGGCGCTGACGCTGGCTCCCGACGCGGTGGCGATCGACGAGGCCGTCGCGGGTGTCGACAGGGTCGCGCTGGTCCTCGGCTCGGAGGGTCACGGCCTCTCGGCACGGTGGGAGCAGTCGGCGCAGCGCCGGGCGATCATCCCGATGGCCGCGGGCATCGACTCGCTGAACGTCGCCGCCGCCTCCGCGGTGGCCTGCTACATCACCGCGCGACGGTGAACGCCGATCCGGTGGGGGTCGTCAGGATCACCCTTCGGTTTGATCATCCGAAAGGCGGACATGGTGGCCGAGGCGGAGAGATGTCTCGCGCCGCTCGTCGCCGCTCACCCCATGAAGGAACCACCGCATGAACCAGCCC
>QFCS01002437.1_pt1 | contig 11320 bp, 9 predicted proteins | sample 3576561 | NCBI WGS metagenome assembly QFCS01 | reverse complement strand
GCTTCCATTCCGGCGGCGCCTCGACGATCCGCCGCACCGCGTCTGGATCGAGGATCGAGACCCAGCCGACGCCGACCCCGTGGGCACGCGCCGCAAGCCAGAACTGCGTGATCGCGGCGACGACCGAATAATCCAGCATTTCCGGCATGGTCCGCCGGCCGAGGCCATGGCCCTGACCGGTGCCGTGGTCGCAGAACACCGCGAACTGCTCCGGCGCCTCGCGCAATCCCTCCAGCTTCAGCGAGGCGTAGAGCCGCGCCTGCTCGCCCTCGTAATCGGCGAGCGCCGCGGCGTTGCAGGCCGCGAAGCTCGCCTGTACCGCCGCGCGCTGCTCGATGTCGCGCAGCCGGACCCAGCGCCAGGGCTGCGAATGGCCGACCGAGGGCGAAAGCTGCATCAAAGCGAGGAGCTTCCCCAGCAGCGCTTCCGGTAGGGTGTCCGTGCGGAAGCGTCGGACGTCGCGGCGCCAGGCCAGCAATTCGCCGAGCTTGGCAGTGAAGGCCTCATCGAAGGAGGGCGCTGCACTCAAGACTCAACCCTGCGCGGCGATCGCGTGGAAGAAGGAACCGGTGACCAGGCCGCGCCGGCTGCCGGCCGGGACGGGGGCCGAGCCGTGTGGGTCGCCGACCATGGCGAGCGGGGGATCCTCGCCTTGCGAGACGATGCTGGCATAGTGGAATTCGTGCCCGCTCAGCCGCCCGCCCGCCGCGCCGAGCGGGCAATCGGCCTGCAGCACGGCATTGCGGTAGCCGAGATTCATCTTGCGCCTGGCGAAACTGGTCTCGACCGAGAGCAATCCGGCCATGGCATGGCTCGCGCCTTCCGCGTCGATCAGACTTCTGCCGAGCACCATGTAGCCGCCGCACTCGCCATGGACCGGGCGCGTGCGTGCAAAGCTGCGCAGACCGCCTAGGAAGCGCGAGGCGGCGGCGATCCGCCCGGCATGCAGTTCGGGATAGCCGCCCGGCAGCCAGCAGGCGTCGCATTCCTCCGGGGGCGCTTCGTCGGCGAGCGGCGAGAAGGGAAGGAGTTCGGCGCCCTGCGCCCGCCAGCTGGCCTCGACATGCGGGTAGACGAAACTGAAGGCGGCATCGCGTGCGATGGCGATCCGTTTTCCCGGTGCGGGCAGGGCCGGTAGGGCCTCGCCCGATGCCGGCAGCGTCGTCGCACCGGCGGCGGCGACGACCGCATCGAGATCGACCGCCGCTGCGACCGCCTCCGCCAGCGCATCGAGCCGGGCATGCAGATCGGCTGTTTCGCCGGCCTGCACCAGCCCAAGATGGCGCTCGGGCAGGATCAGGCTGGCTTCGCGCGGCAGGGCGCCTAAGACGGGCAGGCCGATCCGCTCCATGCCAGCTGCAGCGAGCCGGCGATGGCGCTCGCTCGCGACCTTGTTGAGGATGACGCCGGCAATCCTGATGCGCGGATCGTAGAGCTTGCAGCCGAGCGCGACGGCCCCGGCCGATTGCGCCTGACCGGAGACGTCGACGACGAGCACGACAGGCCAGCCGAGCAGCGCGGCGATATCGGCGCTCGCGCCGGTATGGCCTTCCCGGCCCGGAACGCCGTCGAACAGCCCCATCGAGCCTTCGGCGACGATGACGTCCGCAGCCTGGGCCGCTGCGCTGGCGATGCCGGAAAGCAGATTGTCGGGCATGGCGTAGCTGTCGAGATTGGCGCTTGGTGCGCCGGTCGCAGCCGCATGGAAGGCGGGGTCGATATAGTCCGGCCCGCATTTCAGACCGCGCACGGAAAGCCTGCGGCGGACCAGCGCCCGCTGCAGGCCGAGCGTGATCGTGGTCTTGCCGGAGCCGGAGCGCGGCGCGGCGACAAGCAGGCCCTTGGCCGTCATGCCTGGCCTCCGTTCGGCCGGAAGCGGCGATCATAGCCGGCGGAATAGAGCGCACTCTCGCCGAAATCCTCGGAGCCGAGCGCCGGGCCGACCAGGATCAGCGCGGTGCGCTCCAGGGCGGCTGCGCGGACCTCTGCGACGATGTTCGCAAGCGTGCCGCGTAGCACGCGCTCATCGGGCCAGGAGGCGCGAAACACGACCGCCACCGGGCAATCGGCGCCGTAGAAGGGCGCGAGTTCGGCCACGACCTGCTCGATCACATGGATCGAGAGATGGACGGCAAGCGTCGCGCCCGAGGCGGCGAAGGTCGCGAGCTTCTCTTTCTCGGGCATGGCCGAGGCGCGGCCGGAGGTTCGGGTCAGTACCAGCGATTGCGCCAGCCCCGGCAGGGTCAATTCGCGCTTCAGCGCGGCGGCAGCCGCGGCGAAGGCCGGCACGCCCGGCGTGATCTCATAGGGGATGCCGAGCGCTTCCAGCCGGCGCATCTGCTCGCCGACGGCGCTCCAGATCGAGATGTCCCCGGAGTGCAGGCGGGCGACGTCCTTGCCTTCGGCATGCGCCGCTTCGATTTCGGCGATGATCGCGTCGAGATCGAGCGGGGCGGTGTCGACGATGCGCGCATCCGGAGGGCACCAGCCCAGCATCGCCTTGGGGATCAGCGAGCCCGCATAGAGGCAGACCGGGCATGATGCGATCAGATCGCGCCCGCGCAAGGTGATCAGGTCGGCGGCGCCGGGGCCGGCGCCGATGAAATGCACTGTCATCAGGAATTCCCGTCCGCTTCGGCGCCGCGGGCGAGCGCACAGGTGACGCGGCTGGTCGCGATCCGCGGCTGCACCAGGACGGCGCCCGGCCCCGCCGCCGCGAGCGCTGCGGCTTCCGCGACGGAGCCGACGCCGTAGAGACCGGCTATGCGGCTCGAACGCGTCGCGCAGGCGGCCTCGAAACCGGCCAGCGCTTCGTCCGGAATGGCGACGAGTTCGACATCATGCGTGCGGGCGACGGCCGATAGGCCGGGCTCGCCGAAGCGCGAGGCGAGGGTGGCGAGCCGGGCGAGCCGCTCGCTGCCGAAGCCGGCCGCGGCCAGCGTCTGCGTCAGGCAAGCCAGGATCTCGGCTTCCGAGGTGCCGGGCCGCAGGCCGATGCCGGCGGTGATGCCGCCGTTCAAAGCTTCACCACCCGCCATTGCGTCACCGGCATCACCGCGCGCCAGCCATGCATCGTTCCGACGGGATCGAGATGGGCGATGCCGATGCGGCGCAGATTGCCGCCATGCTGCGCGAACAACGCTGCGAGCCGGGCTTCGCCTTCGAGCGTCACGGCATTTGCGACTAGCCGGCCTCGCGGCTTCAGCGCCGCGAAAGCCGCCTCGAACAGGCCAGGCTCGGTCAGTCCGCCGCCGATGAAGACTGCGTCGGGGGAAGTCTTGCCGGCAAATCTTCCGGGAGCCTTGCCCTCGACGATCTCGATCGGTGGCGCGCCCAGCGCCAGCCGGTTGCGGCCGATGCGTGCCGCCCGCTCCGGCTGCTCCTCGAAGGCGATGGCACGGTTGTGGCGATGGCGCAGGCACCATTCGATACCGATCGAGCCTGAGCCGGCACCGACATCCCAGAGCAGTTCGCCTGCGCGCGGCGCGAGAGCCGACAGCGTGATGGCGCGGATGTCGGCCTTGGTCAGCTGCCCGTCATGCTCAAACCACTCGTCGGCCAGCCCGTTGGCCAGAGGCAGGATGCGGGCATCATCGGCGGCGACGACGCTGACCGCCAGCATGTTGAGCGGCACGATCCCGTCCAGCGCGAAATCCTGCGCGCGTGTCTCGCGAATGCGCTCCTTCGGGCCGCCGAGCGCTTCCAGCACGGTGAGAGGACTGGCGCCGAGGCCGCGTTCCGACAGAAGCGCCGCGACCGCGGCCGGGGTCGATTCGTCCCAGGACAGTGCCAGGATGCGTGCGCCCGGCTGCAGCAGCGGGATGATGCGCTGCAGCGCCCTCCCATGCAGGGAGACCAGCGCGCACTCCTCCTGCGGCCAGCGCATCCGCGTACAGGCCATCGAGAACGCCGACAATTGCGGGATAACCCGCATTTCCTCCGGGGCGAGCGCCTTGGTCAGCCCGGCGCCGATGCCGTAATGGAACGGGTCGCTGGTCGCGAGCACGCAGACCGCCCGGCCGCGCTCCGCGAGGATCGCCGGCAGCGCGTTTCGGAAGGGCTGGGGCCAGGCCCTGGCCTCTCCGGGGACGTCACCGATCAGCTTGAGATGGCGCTCGCCACCGAAGACGATCTCCGCCTGCCTGAGGGCGGCGAGGGCATCGGCACATAGCCCGGAAGGCCCATCCTCGCCGAGCCCGACCAGAGAGAGCCATGGGCCGGTCGGTCCTGTGCTCGACAGTTCACCGGTTTCGCGCGAAAACTGATTCATGACGGTCCTCATCCTAGGCGGCACGAGCGAAGCGGCTGCACTTGATCAGCTTCTGGCTGAGCAGGCCCCCGAAATCCGTGCCGTGATCTCCCTGGCTGGCCACACTTCCGACCCCAGGCCGCTCTCGCTGCCGAGCCGCATTGGCGGCTTCGGCGGCATTGCCGGCTTGCGAGAATATCTCGTCGAGGAAGGCGTCGTCGCGGTCATCGATGCGACCCACCCGTTCGCCGCCATCATGCCCTATCACGCCGAAGCCGCCTGCAAGGCCGAGGGCGTGCCGCTGCTGGCGATCCGGCGCGAAAGCTGGCGGCCGCAGGCTGGCGACCGCTGGCGCAGCGTGCCCGACATCGGGGCCGCCGTCGAGGCGCTGGGTACGGAGCCGCAGCGCGTCTTCCTGACCATCGGCCGGCTCGAGCTGCCGCAGTTCTTTGCCGCCCCGCAGCATCGCTATCTCATCCGGGTGATCGAGCCGGTCGGCGAGCTGCCCTTGCCGCATGCCAAGGTCCTGCAGCAGCGTGGCCCCTTCGAGGCTGAGGCCGAGGAGCGGCTGATGCACCGCGAGGGCACGCAGATCCTGGTCAGCAAGAATGCCGGTGGCCCGATGACGCTCGGCAAGCTCGTCGCGGCGCGCCGGCTCGGCCTGCCTGTCGTCATGGTCGAGCGGCCACCCAAGCCCGATGTCGAATACGTCACCCATATCGATCAGGTTCTGCCCTGGCTGGTGGCGCAGGGGCTCTTCGTCACCGAGCGCGGCGTATAGACGAACGGCGCCTTTCCCGCGCGTGCGATCAGGCGTGTGCCGCTCGCGCCGATCATCACCAGCGTCGCCATGTCGGCTGAGCCGGCAGTTTCATGAGCTTCGGCCAGCGTCAGGATGCGCAGCGCCTCGTCGGCTCGCCCAATCGCGCGCGCGAACAGCACCGGGGTTTCCGGCGCCCGGACGGAAAGCGCGAGCTCCAGCGCCTTGCCGAGCTGCCAGGGCCGCGCCTTCGAGATCGGATTGTAGAGGCAGATCACGAGATCGGCACGCAGCACCGCTTCCAGCCGGGCGGTGACGACCTCCCAGGGCTTCAGGTTGTCGGACAGCGAGATCGCGCAGAAATCGCCGCCGAGCGGGGCGCCGGCCGCCGCCGCCGCCGCCAGCATCGCGGTCACGCCGGGCTCGACTGTGATCGCAAGCTCGCGCCAGCCGGGCTCTCCAGCCTCGACGGCCTCGAACACGGCGGCCGCCATGGCGAAGACGCCGGGATCGCCGCCGGAGACCACCGCGACGCGCTTGCCTGCCGCGGCCAGTTCCAGCGCGTGCCGCGCTCGGTCGATCTCGACGCGGTTGTCGCTGGCATGCTTGGTCTGGCCGCTCTGGGCAGGGATGCGGTCGAGATAGGGGCCGTAGCCGATGAGATCGCTCGCCGCATCGAGGGCCGCCTGCGCCGCCGGCGTCAGATAGCGGGCCTCGCCGGGACCAAGGCCGACCACGGTAAGAGAGCCGGTCACAGCCGCCGCCCTTCGCCGGGCACCAGGATCATCGAGAAATAGGGCGCCTCGTCGTCGGGCTTCTCGGCCAGACGGATCACGCGCTGGTCGGCCATGGTGGCGCGTTCGACATAGATGGCGCGGTTGATCAGCCCGGAGGCCTTCAGGGCGCGCCGGACCTTGGGCAGGTTGCGGCCGAGCTTCATGATCACCGCCGCATCGGTGTCGACGAGGCGGCGCGTCAGCTCGCCCTCGGCGAGCGTGCCCGGCAGCACGGTCATCACGTCGTCGCCCCAGGTGATCGGGGCGGCTGCCCGCGTCCAGGCACCGGCCATGCCGGTGACGCCAGGCACCACCTCGGTCGGGAAGCGCTGGGCGAGGCGCCGCCAGAGATGCATGAACGAGCCGTAGAAGAACGGGTCGCCGTCGCAGAGCACCGCGATGGTGCGGCCGGCCTGCATCTCGTCCGCGAGCCTTTCGGCGGCGGCATCGTAGAAGGCGGCGATCGGCCCGCTATAGCCTTCCTCCTCGACCGGCACTTCGGTCGTCACCGGGAAGGCGAGCTCGATCTCGCGGGCGGCGTCGGGCGGGATGATCGCGTCGGCCGTGACGCGGGCATTGCCGCGCCGGCCGCGCTTGCAAAAGTGCACGAGACGGTCGGCCTTCAGGATGATGTCGCGGGCGCGCACGGTCATGTAGTCGGGATCGCCGGGGCCGAGGCCGACGCCGAAGAGCAAGGTGCGGGGGGCTTGTGCGCTCACCCTCTCACTCCTTCACTTGCGCCAGCGCGTTGACCGCCGCAGCCGCCATCGCCGAGCCGCCGCGCCGCCCATGCACCACGAGGAAAGGCACGCGCCCGTCCAGCGCCAGCGCCTCCTTTGATTCCGCCGCGCCGACGAAGCCGACGGGGATGCCGATCACGGCCGCCGGCTTCGGCGCGCCGGCATCGAGCATGTCGAGCAGGCGGAAGAGGGAGGTCGGCGCGTTGCCGATCACCACGACGCTGCCCTCCAGATGCGGGCGCCAGAGCTCCATCGCCGCCGCCGAGCGGGTCGTGCCCATCTCCTGCGCCAGCTTCGCCACGCTGGGATCGGCGAGCGTGCAGATGACCTCGTTGCCGGCGGGAAGGCGGGCGCGGGTGACGCCGTCGGCGACCATGCGGGCATCGCAGAGGATCGGCGCGCCCTTGGTGAGTGCAGCTTCCGCCGTCGCTGCAAAATCCGGCGACATCGCCACGTCCTTCGGCAGGTCGGTCATGCCGCAGGCATGGATCATCCGCACCACGACGCGTTCGGCGGTGCCGGAAAAGCCCGACAGATCGGATTCGGCCCTGATGATGGCGAAGGAGCGCTCGTAGATCGCGGCTCCGTCGCGGAGATAGGCGTGACGCGTGTTCAAACTTTCATTCCCGATGGCGTGCGGCGGCTTCGAGCCGCGCGCGGATGTCCTGACCCGGTTCGAGCCGGCGCACAAGTTCCGGCAGCGTCAGATGTGCGGCCGGCCTGTCGCGGGTGCCGCCGGCGAGGATGACGTCGTAGCCTGCCTCACCGGCCAGGAGGGTGAGATCGGCGGCGCCCTGGCGGGCGCAGGACTTGGCGCAGCCGGAAACATGCAGCGTCAGTCCTTCCGCGAGCAGGGGCGTCAGGACCGCCGACAAGGTCTCGGCATCGGCGAGGGTCGGCGCGGCGGCTCGGTCGCAGGCCGGCGCGCCGGCACAGGCCGAGATGGGCAGGCGTGGGTCGCACGGCGAGAGCACGAGACCTTCCTTCACCAGGGCGGCGGCGAGCTCCTCGGCAGCGGCGAACGAAATCCCGCAGAAGCCGAGACCTCGCCAGGACGAAAGCCGGATCTCTTCGACAGCGAAACGCTCGGCGAGTTCCGAGAGGCGCGCCAGGCCCGCGGCGTCGCTGCGGCCGAAAGGCAGGGCGGCGAGAACCGCGAAGCGGTCGTCCCGCTCGGCCATGATCCCGACCGGGGAGGGAGACGGGCGGATCGCCGGCGTCGACATGGCCGAAAGCCCGCAAGCAGCGGAAAGGGCGATCAGCGCCTTGTCGTCGATCTCGCGCATGCGTCTGACCTCGCCGCGTCGTACACGCTCATCGGCAGCGAAGCCGGCGAGAAGCATTGCGGCGATCGCTGGTGCGCTCGTCGGATCGACCGGCCCGAACCAGAGCCCGCCCGGCAGACCGAAGGCGACGGCCTCTGCCGCGACAGCGCGCAAACGCAAATCGGCTGCCAAACCGTCGAGCGCCAGAGCGCCGCCGCCATCGACCACGATGGAGAACTTCGCCGGCAGTCCGACGATGCGCCGGCCCGCGGCTTCGACGGCTGCCGCGAGGGCGGCCGCGTCGAGCAGTTCGCTCGCCTCGCGGCCGGCGAGCGGCGAAGCCAGCACCAAACGGTGCGGCCCGTCCCCTGTCGCCTCGCCGACCAGCCCGGCTTCGAGCAGTTCCGCGACCAGGACCGGATGCGATCCTTCGCGTACGCCGCGCAGCTGGAGATTGCCGCGACTCGAAATCTCGATCTGGCCGTTGCCATGGCGGGTCGCCAATTCGCTGACGAAGGCCAACTGCGCCGGTGCAAGCGTTCCGCGTGGCGGGTGGAGCCGCACCAGCCAGCCATCGCCGGTCTGCATCGGCCGCAAGGTGCCGGGGCACCAGCCGCGCCGCATCGTTTCGGGAGTGGGCAGGCTCATTCCGCAGCCTCCCGCTCGGCGGCGAGCAGCGCCGCGGAATTCAGTCGGCTGCGCCAGAGTCCGCGCGCCTGAGCCTCCGCAAGGCGCGAGCGGATCGAGGCGGCGGCCGGCGCATTGGCCTCCTCCAGCGCTCGCCAGACGGCCGGATCGCCGCAATAGGCCTGGAACACCGCATCGAACAGGGCGTCGGAGACGGCGTCGGTGCTCGCCGCGTAGACGAAGAGTGCGTCGACCGCCTCGGCGAGTTCGGCCGCACCACGCCAGCCATGGGCGAGATGGCTTTCGATCCAGCGGGGATGGCAGAGCCTGCCATGGACGATGCGCGAGACATCCTCGGCGAGCGTCCGCGCCTTTGGTGCCTGCGGATCGGACGTGTCGAGGCTGTAGGTCGCGGCGTTTCCGCCCAGAGCCTGCATCGCCGCGACGAAGCCGCCGATGACATCGGCCGCGCTCGTCGCTTCCAGAATGTCGCGCCCGGCGGTGTCGCTGGCATGGATGAAAGCGTCGGCGCCTGCGACCCGCGCGGCGAAGCCGGCATCGGCCCGCCCGGTTCCCTCCACCCCGCCATAGGCATGGCCGCTGGCGGCGAGGTAGGCCGCGCCGAGTTCGTCGCGCGAGCGCCAGTCGCCGTCGAGCGCCCGGTCTGCCATGGCGGCGCCGTAGCGGCCGGGCGCCGCGCCGTAGATCCGCGTGCCGGTCTCGCCGCGCCGGCGGGCGGCGGCCGGCTCGTTCCATTCGTCCGGCTCGTCGAGCGCCGCGACGGACCTGGCGGCCGCGTCGAGCAGGGCGATCTGCGCCGGAAACGTGTCGCGGAAAGCGCCGGAGATGCGGATCGTCACGTCGAGCCGGGGCTGCGCGAGCTTGGCCTGCGGCGTGATCGCAAAGCCGGTGACGCGGGTCGAGCCATGGTCCCAGATCGGCGCGACACCCATCAGGTGCAGCGCGTGCGCGATGTCCTCGCCGCCTGGGCGCAGGGTCGGCGAGGCCCAGAGATCCATGACGATGCGGCGCGGATAATCGCCCTGCTCCTGCAGATGACGGGCGATTACGGCCTCGGCCGCGAGCCCCCCCAGTCTGGCGGCGGCGCGCGTCGGCACGGCGCGCGGATCGAGCGTCGAGAGGTTGCGCCCGGTCGGCAGCACGTCCGGCCGGCCGCGCTGCGGGGCTCCGGCCGGACCGGGCGGTACGAACCGGGCATCGAGCGCCCGCAGCAGGTTGCGACGCTCGTTCGCCGCGGAGACTGGATCGGCCTCCGAGCTGCCGAGGACGTGCAGCCCGTCGCGGAACTGCATCTCGGCGAGGTCGCAGAGATGGGCGTCGAGCGCCGCGAGCGCGCTCGGCATGTCCTGGTCCGGCGTGACGCCGCAAGCGGCGGCGAGGCCGCTCGCCTGCGCCCGGTCGAGGATCTCGCGCGCTACGATGCCCGCTCGGCGTGGGTCGAGCACCTGCGCCTGCGAATACTCCTCGACGAGATCGCGGAGCAGGGCCGCATCGCCGGCAGCCTCGCTAGCGGCCAATGGCGGTGGCAGATGGCCGAGTGTGAGGGCCGAGAGCCGGCGCTTGGCCGGTGCCGCCTCGCCGGGGTCGTCGACCACATAGGGATAGATCACCGGCAGCGCACCGATCGCGAGGCGCGGCCAGCACGATGCGGAGAGCGCTACCGCCTTGCCCGGCAGCCATTCGGTGGTGCCATGGGTGCCGAGATGGATCAGGGCGTCGGCCCGTTCGATTTCCCGCAGACCGAGATAGAAGGCGAGATAGGCGTGGCCCGGCGGCGCGTCGGGATCGTGATAGCGCGCCTTGCGGTCGGGCGTCGCGTCGCGGGCCGGCTGCAGGGCGATGGCGAGCTTGCCGAAACGGACGATCCGGAAACGGAAGGCCTCGCCGTCGCAGGCTGCATCGGCTTCGGGCCGACCATGGCTGGCGAGAAGAGCGTCGCGGGCGGTCGCCGGAATGGTGGCGAGCCAGGCGCGGTAGGCGGCGAGCGGGACGGTGAAGTCGGCGGGGCCCTCGGTGAGTGCGGACATCATGTCTGCACTCACCCTTCCACCTTCTGCGCGGTCGTCCCGGACGAAGCGAAGCGGAGATCCGGGAGCCATGCCTGGACCTTTGGCGGGGGGGCTCAGGCATGGATCCCAGGTCTCCCTGCGGTCGCCCGGGACGACGGCGTCGAGGGGAGATGGTCCGATATCATAGCCCGCTTCGCCCAGCAGCTCCCGGATCGCCAGCGCGCTCGCAGGCGTATCGAGCCCGACGGCGAAGCCGGCGCGACCGCCGCGTGCGGGATAATCCGACATAATCAGCGCCAGTCGCCGCTCGCTGCGCGGCTTGCGGCCGAGCGCGACCCAGTTCGCGGCGAGATCGGCGAGCGCCGCGATGCCGTCGGCATCAGGTGCGAGCCGCCGCAATGTCAGGCCGGTCGCTGGATCGGCGATCTCCTGCTTGAAGGCAACGGGGATCGCGCCAAGCCTGCCGTCGAACTCCGGCAGCGCCGCCTGCATGGCGAGGTCGGCGGCGGAAAGCCCGCGCGGCGAGGCTTCCCAGGCATCGCGGAGGCTGCCGACCGGGACGGCCTGCAATATCGGGCAATCGGCGGCGTCGAGCACGAAGCCCTCGCCCTCGCGGGCCGAGAAGGCGGTGGTGGTGACGATCAGGGCCGGCTTGCGTGCCGCGATCAGCCCGGCGAGGCCGGCCGCGACGGCCTCGTCCTTGAGGCTGGTCAGGGCGAGCGGAAGCGGGGCGAGGCCGCGTGCAGCGAGGGCGGCGACGATCGCCTCGACCATGGCGGTGTCACCGGCGGCGACGCCCGAGCGATAGACGAGCACGGGGACGAGAGGCGCTTCGGCCGGCAGGGCGGCGAGCGCTTCGCGCCAGGGCAGGGG
>QFCS01000750.1_pt1 | contig 11337 bp, 13 predicted proteins | sample 3576561 | NCBI WGS metagenome assembly QFCS01 | reverse complement strand
TGGGGAAGCTCACCGCCACGTAGTCGGCCTTCAGGCCCATGGCGGTCTTGATGTCGTCCATGTCCTTGGCGGTGAGCGCGGGCGCGGTGAGGCCGCCGCCCTGCTTGTTGATGCCCTTGTTGTTGGACAGCTCGCCGCCGAGCTTGACGGTGGTGTGCACGGCCGGGCCCTGCACGAAATCCACGGTGAGCACGATCAGGCCGTCATTGAGCAGCAGCGTGTCGCCCGGCTTCACGTCGCGCGGCAATTCCTTGTAGTCCAGGCCCACGCCGTCCTGGTCGCCGGGTTCGGTGCGGGCGGCGTCGAGCACGAACTTCTCGCCGGGCACCAACTGGATCTTGCCCTGCGTGAACTTGCCGACGCGGATCTTGGGACCCTGCAGGTCGGCCATGATGCCCACCTCGCGGCCGGCGCGTTGCGCGGCTTCGCGCACCAGGCGGGCACGGTCGATGTGGTCCTGCGCGGTGCCGTGCGAGAAGTTCAGCCGCACCACGTTGACGCCCGCGCGGATCATGGCTTCGAGCAGGTCCGGGTCGCTGGAGGCGGGGCCGAGGGTAGCAACGATCTTGGTGGCGCGCGTGAGCATGGACGCAGTCTCCTGAGGGGCCGGAACACCGGCGGGCATGTAATTTGGTTTCAATTATCCATGAAGCGATTTCGGCGTGGTTACACGCGGGGCACGGTGTGGTGCCGGTGTTGTAGGACTGCGCTGACGCTCCGAGACGCCTTTGTCCGGCCGGGCGCGCCCGCACCCCTGCCTACAGTGGGGCCTTGCGGCCGGAGATGCCAAGCGCCCAGCACCCGGCCCGCGCACGGAGGAGCCCCAATGCACAGCGTCCTGTACAGCGCCGTTTCCGCCATCGTGGCGTATCTCGCGACCCTGGTGATTGCGGTGGTGGCCGCGGTGTCGCACCCAGGCGCCGAGCCCGAGCGCCACTTTCTCCGGGCCGTCGCGGAACTCAGCGAGGCCGCCACGGACATGCTGTCCTGGCCCTGAGGGCATCCGCTCAGGCGGGCGGCGGGTCCGTGGGTTCGGGCGGGCGGGCGGGCAGTTCGGCTTCCACACGGGTGCCCTGTCCCGCCGCGCTGGCGATGTGCAACTGCCCCGCGTGCGACTCTACGCGCACCCGCATGCCCAGCAGCCCGTGGTGGCCGGCGGGCACGTCGTCCACGTCGAATCCCCGGCCGTCATCCCGCACCGTGACACGCACCGTGTCGCCGGCCTGTTCCAGCGTCACCCAGACCTCGCGCGCCTGGGCGTACTTGCTTACGTTGGTCAGCGACTCCTGCACCAGCCGGTAGACCGTGAGTTCGGAGTCCTTGCAGAGCGCCACCGGTGAGAACTGCGTGTGCACCGGAATGCCCAGCCGGCCCGCGGCCTCCTGGCACAGCATCTCCAACGCGGGGACCAGGCCGAGCTGGTCGAGCGAAGAGGGCCGCAGGTGCTCGATGATGCGGCGCTTGACCGCGATGCCTTCGTTGACGCGCTGGTCGAGGCCGGCCAGGCGGTCCTTGGCCGCGTCGGGCAGGTCCGGCACGCGGCGCAGGCGCGCCAACTCCAGCTTCATCGCCGTGAGCAGGCCGCCCATTTCGTCGTGCAGTTCGCGCGCCACGCGGCCGCGCTCGTCCTCGCGCGCGTTCACGTGGTGACCCGCCAGATTGCGCAGCGCGGTGGTGCGCAGGGCCACCTGCTGAGCCAGGCGTTCGTTTTCCTCGGCCTTGCGCGCGGCGTCCTGCGCCTTGCGCTCGTCGGACTCGCGAATCTGGCGCATGAACAGGCCGAGCGCGAGCAGCGAGATCAGCACCAGCCCGTGCAGTGCCACGCGGTTGATCAGGATGGCGTCGCGCAGCGAGGTGCGCGCCTTGCCCTGGATGGCGCTGGCGCGCTCCAGCACGCCGTCGAACTCCTCGCGCAGGTCGGCGTAGAGCTGACGCCCGTGTTCGCCGCTGGCGAGTACCTGGGCCTGCGTGTTCTGCCCTTTCTCGGTCATCTCCACCCACAGCGCCAGCATGGCGTTGCGCTCCACCACGCGCTGGCGCACGGTGTCGATGGAGGCCTTGCGCTGCGGGTCGAGCTGGACGAGCCATTCGAAGGCCCCCGGACGCACGATGGCCATGTCGCGCACGGCCGCGCGGTAGTTGGCCAGGTCGCCCGGGTTGCCGCTGGCGATGAAGGCGCGCGCCGCCGTCTCGGCGTCGGTCAGCGCCTGCAGCGTGCGCGCGGCCTGCATGCGGGCGTCGGTGAGCGCGATGCCCTGCTTGAGCGAGCTGCTCGAATGCCGGTAGCTGCTCTCGTTGATGGCCATGACCACGATGGCCAGGGCCACGATCAGAGGCATCACCCAGCGGGTGCGTGCGGCGCGCTCCAGCGACGACTTGATGAGGCTCATGCGCGTGGGTTCTCCATCGGTGCCGCTGGCGCGGCGTGGGCATGGCGTTCGGGCAGGCGCACCTCGACGCGGGTGCCATCGTCGGGCGCGCTGAATACGGTGAAGGTGCCACCCAGGGATTCGATGCGGTGGCGCAGGAGCTTGAGGCCCCGCCCCGAGTTCGATCCGCCGCCGTCCACGAAGCCGCGGCCATTGTCGGCCACCGCCAACATGACGGTGCCGTTCTCGCTGGTCAGCCTCAGCGACACGCGGCTGGCGCCAGCGTGGCGTTCCACGTTGGACAGCGCTCCCTGCGCCACGGCGAAGAGCGCCTGCCGGATGGAGGACTCGAGTTCCAGTGCCTGCAGGTCGAGCTCGACCGCCACGCCGATGCGCTCATGCAGCTCATCGGCCCGCTGCTCCAGCGCCGCCTGCAGGCCGAGGTTCTGCAGAGTGGAGGGCATCAGGCCTTCCATCAGCCGGCGCTTGGTGGCAATGCCTTGGTCCAGCGTGGCGTTCAGGTGCTGCAGGCGCGCGCTCACGTCGGCGCTGGCGGTGGGCAGGGCGTGGCGCAGCCGCGTGAGGTCGAGCTTGGCGGTGGTGAGCAGGGCGCCCAGGTCGTCGTGCAGGGCACGCGCCAGGCCACCGCGCTCGCCCTCGCGCAGTTCCTGCAGTCCCAGGTTGAGCAGGTTCAGCTCCTCCGTGCGCTGGCGCACCTGCTGCTCCAGGGTGTCGCGCTCGGCCTGCAACTGCCGCGCGTGCGCCGCCTGGCTGGCCTGCAGCTCGGCGTTGCTGCGCAGGAAGAACACGTAGGCCAGCAGGCTCAGCAGCGCCAGGCCGTGCACGCCCAGGCGGCCCACTTCCAGCGTGCGGTAGATGGCGGCGCGTTCGCGCGCGATGCGGCGCTCCTCGTTGCCCAGCAGCACGTCGGCCATGCGACGCACCGACTCCATCTTTTCGCGCCCGATGTCGGTCAGCATCAGACCGCGCCAGGCGTCGTGCGAGCCGGCGTCGTAGAGCGAGATGGTCTCAGCCGCCTCCGACACCTTCTGCAGCGCGGTTTCTTCCAGGGATTCGACCAGGCGGCTGAGTTCGGGGTCGCCACGGTAGTGTTCGTGCAGCCGGCCGATGGCGTTGATCAGGTCGCCCCGCGCGGCCTGGTAAGGCGCCAGGTACTGCACCCTGCCGGTGAGCAGGTAGCCGCGCTGCGCGGTCTCGATGTCGAGCAGGCGCCGCATCACGGTCTGCAGGGCGTTGCGCGCGGTGTCGCGGCCCCCCAGGTTCACCAGCGATTCCAGCGCGCGCTGGTAGGTCCACTCGGCCCCGATGAACACGCCCATGGCCAGCAGTGCCGCCAGGCCCACAGCCAGGGGCGTGCGCCAGAGGGCCTGGCGCCAGGGGCTGGGGGCGGGCGTCGGCATGGCTGCCGCGCCTTATTGCAGATCGCCAGGGGCGGTGGCCGAACCGTCGGAGATGCGCTCGCAGTAGCTGATCAGGTCCTCGAGTTCGCAAGACTTGTCGAACACGCGGTCGGCACCGAGTTGGGCGCAGCGCTTGCGGATGTCGGGGGTGGCGTAGTTCGTGAGCACCACCCGCCGGCCCGGCAGGTGGGCGTCCTGCGCGGCCTTGAGCACGCCCAGGCCCGAGCCGGTGAGGAGGAAGATGTCCACGATCATGAGGTCGAAGCGGGCGTCGTCGGCGTTGACCTTGCTGAGCCAGTTCACCGCTTCCGTCTCGTTGCGGGCGTGCCCGATCACCTCGACGTTGGCCAGCTCCTGGAGCGTGGACACCAGGTTGTCGTAGATGACCTTGTTGTCCTCGACGATGAAAGTGCGAAGCGGAGACACGGAGCGATGGGGGCGTTGGCGGGCAAGGGTTCGGCGGGTGAAGCGCGAACACGGCCATCATGCCGTGATCGCGTGCCCGCCGGGGCCTCCTGTCCGCTGATTGTGTTGTAGGACACGTCCTACTGGAGCGGGGGAAGCCCCGCAGCGGGGTCAGCGAACGACGATGTCGTTCTTCACCGACTTCACGCCCGGGGTGTTTGCCGCCAGGCGGCCGGCGGCGTTGCGCTCGGCTTCCGACTTGGCGAAGCCCGACAGCTGCACCGTGCCCTTGAGCGTCTCGACGTTGAGCGACATCGCGCTCACCGCCGGGTCTTCGGCGAAACGTGCCTTCACGCGGGTGGTGATGGTCGTGTCGTCGATGTAGGAGCCCACGGTCTGCTGGTCGCGTGCGACGGCGCAGCCGGTGACCTGGACCACTATCAGGGCGGCCGAGGCGGCCAGAACGGCGTGAGTCAGTTTGCTGGAAATCATGGAAATCTCCTGTTGTTGCTCGGGGGGTGTTTATTAGCTCGTGGCTTCGACGGTGAGTCGGTTGTCGACCTTCACCACGCCTTCAACGGCGGCGGCGAGGGTGGTGGCGCGATCCTTGGCCGCGGCGGTGGGGGCGGTGCCCTTGAGTTCGACCTGGCCATTGGAGGTGTCCACATCGATGGCGAGGGCGCTCAGTTGCGTGTCGGCGGCCAGGGCGGCGTTCACCTTGGCGGTGATGCTCGCGTCGGCGGCATCGCGGGCGATGGTGTCGGCGGCTTCTTTGCCGGCGGCCTGAATGTCCTGGCCGGCCTGGCGGGCGTCTTCGCGCATTTCCGTGCCGGCCTGCCGCGCGTCCTCTCGCATCTCGCTGCCGGCCTGTTGGGCCTCGTTCACCGTGCCGTCGAGGCGTTCGCCCACGGTGGCGTCTTCACGTTCACCGCAGGCCACGACCAGCGTGGAGGCGAGGATGGCGGCGGCGAGGGTGGTGTATCGGGTACTCGGTTTCATGATGGGTTTCCTCTCGTAGGGACCGGCGCGGTGGCCGGTCCGGAAGGTGAAGGGGATGGTGCGCCGTGGTCAGTGCGTCAGTGCGGGCGACGCGGGCTGCCCGGGGGGTCGAACCAGTCGTCGCTTACGGTGCGTTCCCAAGCGGCGACCTGCTTTTCGGCTTCGTCCTTGGCAATGCCATAGCGTTCCTGGATCTTGCCGGCGAGTTGATCGCGGCGGCCGGCCACGACGTCGAGGTCGTCGTCGGTGAGCTTGCCCCACTGCTCGGTCATCTTGCCCTTGATCTGCTTCCAATTGCCTTCGATGCGATCCCAGTTCATGTGTGGCTCCTTGGTGGTTGGCGTTGTGCCGTTTTGGACACGCCCATCGGGTGAGGGGCGTCGGCTGCTGCGCATGGCGTCGAGCCGTGGAGTCACTGTAGGAAATCGTGGCCGCGGACGATGTCGGGCGGCTCGCCGCGCGTGTGTAGGACTGCGCCGATGCCAGCCTGGGGTTGTGTAGGAGGCGTCCGACGCGCATGGCGCCGCAGGCCTGCCAAAATGCGTCGCTTCCTTCACCACGAGAACCCCCCATGATCAAGGTAGGCATCGTCGACGACCACGCCATCGTGCGGTCCGGCCTGCGTCAGTTCCTCGGCGAGCACGTGGACCTGAAGGTCACGGGCGAAGCGAACAACGGCCGCGAGGCGCTCGATCTGGTGCGCGGCGGCGAGGTGGACGTGCTGCTGATGGACATTTCCATGCCCGACCACAGCGGCGTGGACGCGCTGCAGGCCATCAAGGCGCGCTTTCCCGATCTGCCCGTGCTCATCCTCAGCGGCTTCCCCGAGGCGCAGTACGCCACCACGCTGCTGCGTTACGGTGCCAGCGGCTACCTCAACAAGGAATGCGAGCCCGAGGAAATCGTCAACGCCATCCGTCTGGTGGCGCGGGGGCGGCGCTACATCAGCCCGTCGGTGGCCGAGCTGCTGGCCGACAACGCCGTGGGTGACGCCGAGCGGCCGCTGCACGAGCAACTGTCCGAGCGTGAACTGCAGGTGTTCCTGCGCCTGGCCAAAGGCGAGACCGTGGGCGCCATGGCCGAGGCCATGTTCCTGAGCGTGAAAACGGTGAGCACCTACCGCACGCGCGTGCTGGAGAAGCTCAAGCTCACCAGCAACAGCGAGCTGACGTACTACGCGCTGAAGAACGGCTTGATTCAGTAGAAGGCGCGTTCACAGCCACCGCTCGAACAGCCGCCCCACGCCCTCCATCAGGCGTCCGCCCAGGCCGCGGCGCTCCCATGCCTCCAGCGTCACGGCGCGCGAGTCCTTGCGGTCGCGCTCGAAGAGCGCGTTCATCTGCCCGCCGAACTCCTCGCCCAGCACGATCACGTTGAGCTCGTTGTTGGCGACGAAGCTGATCCAGTCCAGGTTGCTCGATCCCACGGTGGAGAACACGCCGTCGATCACCGCCGTCTTGGCGTGCATCACCGCCAGGTCCATCTCGTGAATCTGCACGCCTGCCTGCAGCAGTTGCGTGTAGTACGAGCGCCCGGCGTGCAGCACCAGTGACGAGTCGCTGCGCCCTGGCAGCACGAGCTCCACCGACACCCCGCGCCGCGCCGCGTCGCACAGCGCCTGAACGAACACCTGCCCCGGTGCGAAATAGGCCATCGAGATGTGCACCTCGACCTGCGCCGCGTCGATGGCAGCGATCAGCGCGGTGTAGATGCGGTTGGTCTCATCGCGCGGATCGCTCGCCAGGATCTTCACCACGCGATCGCCCGGTTCGGCCGCCAGCGGCTGGTCGGGCGTCCCGCCCAGTTCGCCCTTGCAGCCCTGTTCGCGCCAGGTGGCCTCGAACACCGTTGCCAGCGCGGGCACCACCGGTCCGCGCATCTCGATCTGCGTGTCGCGCCAGCCATCGTCGATCGGCGCGCCGCCCGATGTGCGCGCCGAGCGCCGCCAGGACGCCGAGCCCGAACCGTAGACGCGGCTGATGTTGATGCCGCCCGTGAACGCCACCTGCTGGTCAACCACCAGCAGCTTGCGGTGGTCTCGGTGGGTGATGCCCCAGTAGCCAGGGCGCCGCGCAGGGTTGATGGGGTTGAACTCGCACACGGCCACGCCGCCGTCGGTGAGGCGCTGGAAAAACTCCGTCGGCGTGGTGATGGAGCCCACCGCGTCATAGATCACCGCCACCGTCACGCCATCGGCGGCGCGCTGCAGCAGCAGGTCGGCGATCTCGGCGGCGACGCCCTGGTCCTCGAAGATGTAGCTCTCCAGCAGCACGCGCGAGCGCGCCTTGGCGATCGCGGCCTTCATGGCCGCGAAGGTGGCCGGGCCGTCGACCAGCAGTTTCGTTCGGTTGCCGCGGTAGAGGTCGGCGTCGCCGGTCTGCGTGAGGGTGCGCAGGTGGTGGCGCAGCAGTTCGTGCCGGCCCTCGTTGCCTAGCTGCTGCAGGGTCTGACGCTTCTGCGCGCCGGCCACCACGCCGTCGGCACCGCGCACCGTGACCAGGCCTTGCCCGCCGGCCTGCGCCAGCGGCGGTTCGCGTGGCGGCAGGCTGCTGCAGCCCACCAACGCGAGCAGCGTCAGCGCGCACAGCCAGGACAGGGCGAACCACCAGCGGGCGGGAGGCAGGGGCTGCGGGCGATCGGGGGCATCGGTGCGCATGGTGGTGGTGGGGGGGAAGTGGGGTCGCCAGCAGTGTGCGGCGGCGAGCCTCATGGCGCCTGTCGGCGTGCGAGCCAGGCCCGCGTCGGACAGGGCCGACACGGAGCCCGTTCGTCGGTGCGGTCCTACAGGGGGACGCGGTGCACGCTTGCAGCGCGGCGCACCCGTGTTTTCTACAGTGAAGCCATCACAACGGTGGTCGTTGTGAACGCAACGCGGAGGTCGCCGCAACGGCCTCGCAGAGGAGCCAGACATGCTGCATTACGCCGTGGTTTTCTTCGTCATCGCCCTGATCGCTGCCGTGCTGGGCTTTGGCGGCATCGCCGCCAGCGCGGCAGGCATCGCCAAGATCCTCTTCGTCATCTTCCTGGTGCTGGCGCTCGGCTCGATGCTGCTGGGCCTGTTCCGAGGGCGATAGAAGAGTAGCGATTTTTCGTACCCGTTGTCTCCCCCAATTGAACCGGTTCACAAAGCCGGTTCTTTTTTGACCTGTTCACCCAGACCATGGCGGCCTGTTCAACCACCCCCACAGGTGATTCATGGTCGCGTCAGATGCTTCTTCTTCTGTCTCTTCTTCCTCCAACGACACCCGCAGCGAGCGCGCGCAGCACCCCTATGCGACAGAAGCACCACGTCCCGTGCGCGTGGTGCGCGACACCCGCGCCTGGCAACTGCAGGTCTGGGTGTCCTTCGTGCTCGCGGTGGGCTTGTGCGCCGTGGGTCTGGCCTGGCTGCCCGGCCTGGCGCTGGACCGCGCCTTCATGGTGATGGGCTACGTGTTCTGCCTCAGCAGCGTGTTCGTGCTGGCCAAGGCCATCCGCGACGGCGAGCAGGCCCGGCTCGAGCGCCGGCCCGAGACGCCGTTCTGGCGCCTGGTGGTCTGGGGCGGCTTCGGCGTGGCCATGGGCCTCACCGCCTGGGGCCTGCTGCGCATGGACATCAACCCCACCTACCGCGCCTACCTGGGCGTGAGCTGGCTCTACCTCGTCACCACCGCGTTCACGCTGGCCAAGACCCTGCGCGACCGCTTCGAGGCCGACCTCGCCGAACGCGGCCAGAGCCATTGAGCCCACGCCACATCACGCCCAGGAGAACGCTCATGCAAACCCTTCTTGCCTTCCTGAATCGCTGCGCCCTGGTGTCGGGCCTGTCCCTCGCACTGCTGGCCGCGCCGGCGCGCGCCCAGAGCGAGGCCTCCGCTGCGCTGTCCCTCTTGCCCGTCGCTTCGGTGGTGGCCTCGGGCGTGGCCGCCTCGGGCGCGGTCGCCGCGGTGAGTGCGTTGCCCGTCGCGCTGTCGGTGGGTGGTGCCGTGCTCACCGTCAAGGCCGTGGAGGCCAGCGCCACCGGCACGGTCTACCTGCTCGAACGCGCCGCGGACGGCGCCCGCGTGAGCGTGGAAGTCTCGGGCCGCGCGGCCTCTGCCACCGCCATCGGCGTGGGCACGCTGGTCACGGTCAGCGTCATCGGTGCCGGCGTGGTGCTGTCCACCGTCGGCGAGGTGCTGGCCTTCATCCCCAATGAACTCGGCCGTGCGCTGTTGCACAACGAGCGCCTGACGTACTGAGGGGCATGAACATGAAGCAGACATTCATCGCCCTGGCCCTGCTGGCCGCGCTGCTGCCCACCGCCCACGCCGGGCGCTCCTGCGAGTCTCGCCCCCTGACCGCCGCCACGCTGGAGCGCGGCCTGACCCTGGCCCAGCGCACCAGCGATGCCCTGGACGCCGAGCACGCACGCAGCGGCGCGCGCGTGGTGGTGCTGGCGCGCGCCGGGCAGGACCTGAGCCAGTACCGCCTGCGCTACTCGCACCTGGGCTGGGCCTACAAGACACCTGAGGGCCCCTGGCGTGTGGTGCACAAGCTCAACCAGTGCGGCACGGCCGTGGGTGCGCTCTACCGTCAGGGCCTGGGCGAGTTTTTCCTGGACGACCTGTGGCGCCACGAGGCCAGCTGGCTGGTGCCCGCGCCGGCGCTGCAGGCGCCGCTGCTGGCCGCGCTGAACGACCCCGAGCGCCCACGCGCGCTGCACACGCGCGACTACAACATGCTGAGCTACCCGTGGAGCACGCGCTACCAGCAGAGCAACCAGTGGGGCATCGAATTGCTGGCCGCCGCGGCCGAGCCGCAGGTGCGCGCGCGCGAGCAGGCCCAGGCCTGGTTGCGCTTCAAGGGCTACCAGCCCACCACGCTGCGCCTGAGCGCCTTCACGCGGCTGGGCGCGCGCGTCGGCACAGCGCACATCGCCTTCGATGACCACCCGAACGAGAAACGATTTGCCGACCGCATCGAGACCGTCACGGTCGATTCGGTCTGGACATGGATGCCCGCCGCCGGGCTGTCGGGCCCGCCCCAGCGCCTCGCGCTGTGAACTTTCTGAGCGAGAGCACTCCATCAATGTCTAACGCCTTTGAATGCACCTGAACAGGAGGACAGCAGAGACATGTGTGGACTAGCAGGAGAGATACGTTTTGACGGTCGCGCCGTCGACCCCGGCGCCATCGCGCGCATGAACGAACGCCAGAGCGCCCGCGGCCCGGACGGCCAGGGCCTGCTGGTGTTCGATCGGCTCGGCGTTGGACACCGCCGCCTGAAGATCATGGACCTGTCGGACGCCGCGCAGCAGCCCATGGTGGACCCGATGCTGGGCCTGGGTGTGGTCTTCAACGGCGCCATCTACAACCACCACGAGTTGCGCGAGGACCTGGTCGCGCGCGGCTACAAATTCCACTCCAGCGGCGACACCGAGGTGCTCATCAAGGCGTACCACGCCTGGGGTCCGGGATTCGTGCGACGCCTGCAGGGCATGTTCGCCTTCGCCATCTGGGAGCGCGACAGCGGCAAGGTGCTGCTGGGGCGCGACCGCCTGGGCATCAAGCCGCTGTACCTGGCGCCGGTACCGGGCGGTTTGCGCTTCGCCTCCACGCTGCCCGCGCTGTTGGCCTCGGGCGATCTGGACAGTGGCATCGACGCCATCGGTCTGCACCACTACCTGTCGTTGCACGCCATCGTGCCGCCACCGCACACGCTGCTGCGCGGCGTGCGCAAGCTGGCGCCCGGCACGCTGCTGCACGTGGAGCCCGACGGGCAGCAGCGCGAGGAACGCTATTGGTCGCTGTCGTTCGATCGCGACGACACCGACGAGCAGCGCTCTTTCGAGGACTGGCAGGAGCTGCTGCTCGACAGCCTGCGCACCGCCGTGAAGCGCCGCCTGGTGGCCGACGTGCCCGTGGGCGCGCTGCTCTCGGGTGGCGTGGACTCCAGCCTCATCGTGGGCCTGATGGCGGAGCAGGGCGTGCGCGATCTGCGCACCTACAACGTGGGCTTCGAAGACGTTGGCGGCGAGATCGGCAACGAATTCCAGTACGCGGACATCGTGGCGAGCCATTTCGGCACCGCACATGAGCGCCTGTTCGTGCCCGAGGCCGAACTGCTCGACCGCCTGCCCGCCGCCATCGAGGCCATGAGCGAGCCCATGGTCAGCCACGACT
>QFCS01000587.1_pt1 | contig 11353 bp, 10 predicted proteins | sample 3576561 | NCBI WGS metagenome assembly QFCS01 | reverse complement strand
GACCGCCCAGCGCAACCTGGGCACCACCTCCAGCTCGCTGGCCACCTCCATGCAGCGCCTGTCCTCCGGCCTGCGCGTCAACAGCGCCAAGGACGACGCCGCCGGCCTCGCCATCTCCGAGCGCATGAACGCCCAGGTGCGTGGCCTCAACGTCGCCGCCCGCAACGCCAACGACGGCATCTCCCTCGCACAGACCGCCGAAGGCGCGCTGGGCAAGGTCGGCGACATGCTGCAACGCATGCGCGAACTCGCCGTGCAGTCGGCCAACGCCTCCAACAACAGCAGCGACCGCACCGCCCTGCAAGCCGAAGTGACCCAGCTGCGCCAGGAAATCGACCGCGTCGCCAAGACCACCTCCTTCAACGGCACCAAGCTGCTCGATGGCACCTTCGCCAACGCCACCTTCCAGGTCGGCGCCAACGCCGGCGAGTCGATCTCTGTTCAGGGCACGGCCGACGTGCGCGCCGAGAGCGTCGGGAGCGCCACCTTCCTCACCACGACTGGAATGGCCTGGGCCGCAGGAACGGCCACCTCGGCGGGCACCATCACCGGCATATCGGTGACCGGCCCGAGGGGAAACATCATCCCGGTGGGGGATGTGGAAGTTGCGCTGGGGGACACGGCAGCGCAAGTCACGAAAAAGATGGAGGCAGCCTTCAACGCCGCCACCGCCGACACCGGGCTGGTCGCGCGCGCGGTCGCGGGTACCGCCCAGATGTCGCTCGACTCCGTCACAGAATGGGTGGACGGCAGCGGCGCTGCAGCGGGCTTCAACATCAACGGGGGGACCAGCAGCGCCGCAGGTATCAGCACCTTTGGCTTGACTGGTGGCCCCGCAGCTTCCTGGGTCCACCGGCTGGAAGACCTGGACGTCAGCACCGTGATCGGCTCAGGCCAGGCGATCACGATCGCCGACAAAGCCATCACCACCATCAACTCGGCTCGCGCCGACCTGGGAGCCCTGCAGAGCCGCTTCGAGAACGCCGTGGCCAACATCCAGATCACCGGCGAGAACATCTCCGCCGCCCGTGGCCGCATCGTCGACGCCGACTTCGCCAAGGAAACGTCGAACCTCTCGCGCGCACAGATCCTGCAGCAGGCCGGCACCGCCATGGTCGCCCAGGCCAACCAGGCCCAGCAGGGCGTGCTTTCGCTGCTGCGCTGATCGCGTTTCGCGCCACATCGCCTCACGGGCGGTGGCATGGCAACTGCCGTGCCACCGCCCTTTTCCTTTTGGCCCGCTTTTCGGCCCTTCAATCCGGGCGCCAGGGCTCAAGATTCGGGTCACCGAACCGAAACATCCATGCATCAGGCCCCAAAGGGCCAGCGCCCGGAAAAATGTTCACTAAAGGATGTAAAGCATGAACTTCACCCGCCAAATGGAGCCGCTCATGCCTACAGTCCGCCCGCTGAGTGCCGATACAGACAGGTATCAGACCTCAGGAACCCAAGCCATGTTCACCTCCGTCAACACCCGCGCAGCTTCCACCTACAAACGTGTGGCCGTCGATACCGGCGTGCAGACCGCCGACCCGCACCAGCTGGTCAGCCTGCTGTTCGACGCGTTGATCCAGAGCCTGAACCTGGCCCGTGGCGCGATGGAGCGCCGCGACGTGGCCAGCAAGGGCGCGGCCATCGGCAAGGCGATCCGGATCATGGAAGAAGGCCTCAAGGCCGGCCTGAATCTGCAAGAGGGCGGGGAACTCGCCGCCAACCTCAAGGGGCTGTACGAGTACAGCGTGCAGCGCCTCACCCTGGCCAACCTGCGCAACGAAGTGGCCCCCATCCACGAGGTCCTGAACCTCATCGAGCCGCTGGCGGACTCCTGGAAACAGATCCGCGCCGGCGCCCTCCAGGGAGCCTGACATGGAGCACCACCTTTTGGACTACTACAAAGCCATCGAGAAAACCAGCCAGCAGATGCTGGAAGCCGCACAGACCGAGAACTGGGACCAGGTGGTGCGTCTGGAAGGCGCCTGCGCCGTGCTGATCGCCCAGCTGCGCCACAAGTCGAACACCGAACAGCTCGATGCCGATCAGCGCAAGGAAAAGACGAAGATCATGCAGCGCATCCTGCGCATCGACGCCGAGATCCGCAACCTGGCCGAACCCTGGCTGAACGACCTGGCGCAGATGTTCGACAAGAGCAGCCCCGCCCCGATGCACTGAGTGACCGGGTCACGGAGCGAGAAGATTGAAAACCAGAGATACCGCGGAACCGGCTTTGCCGGGCCGCAGGTATCGCCCCTGGAAGGGGGATGCGGCTACACGCAGTGAGCAAGCAACGGGGTGGAACCCGTGCTAGACGCTCATGTTCATGATGTCGGAGTAGGCCTGGACCATGCGGTTGCGCACATGCAGCGTCGCCTGGAAACCGACCTGGGCCTTCTGCATCGCCAGCATGGTCTCTTCCAGGCTGACCTTGGGGTCGCCCAGCTGAACCTGGGTCTGCAGTTTGGAAGCGGCTTCCTGCGACGCGCTGACTTCCTTCAGCGCCGACTTGAAGTTGGCCGCGAAGCCCGATTCGGCGCCACCCACGGCGCCCGGGCGCTTGAGGGCGGACTGGCCGATGCCGTTGAGGCCCTGGCTGCTGAGAGGGGAAATGCGCATGTCCATGGCGGACTCCTTCGACGAAATATGACGCCCTGATGCTAGAGGGCGGCCCGCGCCCAGGGGACGGGAATAAGGGCACAAACCCCCGCCTTTTCATGGCTATGGCGAGGGGGCCGGGACCGAATAATCGACTGCAACAGGGTGTATCCCCCCCTGGCGTCGATCACTTACCGAGTCCCGAATCCCATGAGCACCACCGCCGTTGCCGAACTGGATATCACACCGACCGCGAAAAACCGCAGTGCGTTCGGTGATGGCTTCGCGCGCATGGACCAGGGGCAGAAGATCAAGCTCGGTCTGGGCGCCCTGGCGCTGCTGGCGATCGCCCTGGCCTTCTTCTTCATGGGCCGCCAGCCGGAATGGCGCGTGCTCTATGCCAACCTGGGCGACAAGGACGGTGGCGCCATCGTGGCCCAGCTCTCCCAGATGAACGTGCCCTACAAGCACGCCGAAGGCGGCCAGGCCATCATGGTGCCGGCCGACAAGGTGCACGACACGCGCCTGCGCCTGGCCTCGCAAGGCCTGCCCAAGGGTTCGGTCACCGGCTTCGAGATCATGGAAGCCAACCGCTTCGGCATGACCCAGTTCCAGGAACGCCTGACCTTCCAGCGCGGCCTCGAAGGCGAGCTCACCCGCTCGATCCAGTCGCTGTCCTCGGTGCAGAGCGCCCGCGTGCACCTGGCCCTGCCCAACCAGAACGGTTTCTTCCGCGAGCAGCAGAAGCCCAGCGCCTCGGTGCTGCTCAGCCTGCACCCCGGCCGCACACTGGACCGCGCCCAGGTGGCTGGCATCGTGCACCTGGTGGCCTCCAGCGTGCCCGAGATGAACCCCAAGGCGGTGAGCATCGTCGACGACGCCGGCACCCTGCTCTCCAGCCCGCCCGATGGCCAGTCCCAGGGCGTGGACACGCAGAAGCTGCAGTACGTGCAACAGCTCGAACAGCTCTACACCCGCCGCATCATGGACATGCTCGAGCCGCTGGTGGGCCGCAACAACGTGAAGGCGCAGGTGAGTGCCGAGGTGGATTTCTCGCAGGTCGAATCCACCAGCGAACAGCACCGCCCGAACCAGGGCCCGGACGCGCCGGCCGCCGTGCGCAGCCAGCAGATGGTGGAAGACGGCAGCGGCCCGCGTGCCCAGCCGTCGGGCGTTCCCGGTGCGGTGAGCAACCAGCCGCCGGCCACCGGCACCTCGCCCATCAACGGCGCCGCCGCCCCCGTGGGCGTGAACAGCGGCCAGGGCACCACCCAGGCCGGCAGCTCGCGCCGCGAATCGGTGGTGAACTACGAAGTCGACAAGACGGTCAAGGTGGTGCGCGAGTCCACCGGCCAGATCAAGCGCCTGAGCGCCGCAGTGGTGCTCAACCACCGCACCACGGTGGACAAGGCCGGCAAGGAAACCACCACGCCGATTCCCCCGCAGCAACTGGAACAGATGACCGCCCTGGTGCGCGAGACCATCGGTTTCAGCAGCGACCGCGGCGACTCGGTGAACGTGGTCAACGCCGCCTTCAACGTCGAGAAGCCGATCGAAGCCGACGCCCTGCCCTGGTGGCAGCAGTCCGACAATCAGGAGCTGCTGCGCAGCCTGGCCTGGCCGCTGGGCATGGTCGCCCTGGGCCTGGTGGTGCTCATGGGCATGGTGCGCCCCGGCCTCAAGCTGATGAAGACGCCGCCCCAGCGCCTGGAGGCCACGCAGGTCCAGCCGCTGAGCGCGGTGCTCAACGAAACGCCCGACCGCCCCGGCCTGCCGATGCCTGGCGCGTCGGCCGAAGTCACCCCCGAAACGCAGCGCCTGGCCGACGCCAAGCGCCTGGCCCTCGAGAACCCGGCCGCCGTGGCCAACATCGTGAAAGGCTGGGTGAACGGCGAAGCACCCGCCTGACCCACCCCACGCACACCACCGAGAGACCCCCCATGGAAGACCAGGGAATCCAGGACGCCGCCATCTTTCTCATGTCGCTGGGCGAAGAGGAAGCGGCCGAGGTGTTCAAGCACCTCAGCCCGAAGGAGGTGCAGAAGCTCGGCGAGACCATCGCCAAGACGCGCGCGGTGTCGCACGAGCGCGTAGACCAGGTGATGCAGAAGTTCGCCACCGAAGCCTCCTCGCAGAGCCTGCTGGTGTCCGACACCGACAACTATGTGCGCGCCGTGCTCAAGCGCGCGCTGGGCGACGACAAGGCTTCGCTGCTGATCGACCGCATCCTGCAGGGCGGGGACGTCTCGGGCATCGAGAGCCTGAAGTGGATGGACCCGCTGTCCATCGCCGAACTGCTGCGCAACGAACATCCCCAGATCGTGGCCGCCATCCTGGTGCACCTCGAATCCGACCAGACCGCCGGCGTGCTCAAGAACTTCACCGAACGCACCCGCAACGAGGTGATGCTGCGCATCGCCACCCTCGAAGGCATCCAGCCGACCGCGCTGAAAGACCTCAACGAGGTGCTCTACAAGGTGCTGGCCGGCGGCGACAAGATCCGCAAGACCTCCATGGGCGGCGTGAAGACCGCGGCCGAAATCATCAACATGATGGGCACCCAGATCGAAACCTCGGTGATCGAGTCGATCCGCGAATTCGATTCCGACCTCGCCCAGAAGATCATGGACAAGATGTTCACCTTCGAGGACCTGCTCAAGCTTGACGGCAAGTCGGTGCAGATGGTGCTCAAGGAAGTGGCCACCGACTCGCTGGTCATCGCGCTCAAGGGCGCCAGCAGCGAGTTGCGCGATCTGGTGCTGGGCAACATGTCCAGCCGCGCGGCCGAAGCGTTGCGCGAGGACCTGGAATCGCGTGGTCCCGTGCGCCTGTCGGAGGTGGAGGCGCAGCAGAAGGAAATCCTCAAGGTCGTGCGCCGCCTCTCCGACGAGGGTCAGATCGTGATCATGGGCGGCGGCGAAGAAGAAGCGTTTGTATGAACACCCCCCTGCGCCGCTGCGCGGCTTCCCCCCTCCGTGGCGCGCCTTCGGCGCTTCGAGTGGGGACGGCATCTCGGGCCGGCGGAGCCGGACCCTGGATGCCTCTGGAAGGGCTGTCTCTCTCGTTGCGGGTCGCATCGAATTCATGGGCTGTCTGAACATGGCATCTTCCAAACCCAACCCCCACTCCCGCTTCATTCCACGCGAGGAAATCGAAGGCATCGCTGCCTGGCACTTCTCGGCCGTGGACGGCAGCGACGACACCCCCCGTGCCCCGCACACCGAAGGCACGCCCGGCGAGGGCGTGACCTCGGAGGTGCTGCAGGAAGCGCGCCAGCAGGCTTACGCCGAGGGTTTCTCGCGCGGCCACGACGCCGGCAGCCAGGAAGTGCGCGACGCCATGGAAGCGACGCTGCGCAAGACCGCCGAGGAAACCGCCGTGCGCATGGCCCAGCTGCTGCACAACACGCGCGACCACCTGAAAAAGAGCGAAGACCAGATCTCGCGCCACATCCTGGAACTGGCCTGCGACCTGGCCCGCCAGGTGGTGCGCCAGGAACTGCGCAGCGACCCTGCCCACCTGCGCCCGGTGATCGCCGAAGCCCTGGGCCAGCTGGTCGAGGACAGCCAGGTGGCCACGGTGCGCATGAACCCGGGCGACCTCGCCATGATGAAAGGCGCCCTGCAGGAAAACATGGGCAACCACCCCGCCGAGTTCGTGGCCGATCCGGCCGTCAGCCCCGGCGGCTGCCTGATCGAGTCGGCCACCATGACGGTGGACGCCACCATCGAGAAACGCTGGTCGCGCGCCGTGGGCAACCTCGGTCTGGAGACCCCCTGGAACCCGGAAAACGCCGATGTCTGACAGCACTTTTGGAACGGAAAGCCGCTGGGGCCACTTCATGGAAGACGTGCGCGCCAACGCTGCGGTCAAGACGCCGCTGGAAGTGCGTGGCACCCTCACCCGCCTCGCGGGCCTGGTGCTGGAGGCCGTGGGCCTGAAAGTGCCCGTGGGCTCGCAATGCCTGATCGACAACGGCCACAAGGACCCGGTGCTGGCCGAGGTGGTGGGCTTCTCCAACGACAAGGCCTACCTGATGCCGGCCGGTGACACGCACGGTCTCTCCAGCGGTGCGAGCGTCACGCCGCTGGCACCGTACCGCACCGTGCCGCGCGTGGGCCATGCCAACAAGCCGCCATCGCCGGACGACCGGGGCACGCTGCGCCTGCCGCTCGGCGCCGGCCTGCTGGGCCGCGTGGTGGATTCGCACGGCAACCCGCTGGACAAGATGGGGCCGATCGAGAACGTCGACATCGAACCGATGGACCGCGCGCCGCTCAACGCGATGGAGCGCGACCCGGTGCGCCAGCCGCTGGACACCGGCGTGCGCGCGATCAACGCCCTGCTCACCGTGGGCCGTGGCCAGCGCATCGGCCTCTTCGCCGGCTCCGGCGTGGGCAAGAGCGTGCTGCTGGGCATGATGGCCCGCTACACCAAGGCCGACGTGATCGTGGTCGGCCTGATCGGCGAACGTGGCCGCGAGGTCAAGGAGTTCATCGAGGACATCCTGGGCGTCGAGGGCCGCAAGCGCTCGGTGGTGGTGGCCGCCCCGGCCGACGCGCCGCCGCTGGTGCGCATGCAGGGTGCCGCCTACGCCACGGCGATCGCCGAGCGCTTCCGCGACGACGGGCTGGATGTGCTGCTGCTGATGGACTCGCTCACCCGCTATGCGATGGCGCAGCGCGAGATCGCGCTGGCCATCGGCGAGCCGCCCGCCACCAAGGGTTACCCGCCATCGTGCTTCGCCAAGCTGCCGCAGCTGGTCGAGCGCAGCGGCAACGGCCTCAACGGCAAGGGCTCGATCACCGCCTTCTACACCGTGCTCTCCGAAGGCGACGACCAGCAGGACCCGATCGCCGACGCGGCACGCGCCATCCTGGACGGCCACATCGTGCTCTCGCGCGCCCTGGCCGAATCGGGCCATTTCCCGGCCATCGACGTCGAGGCCTCGGCCTCGCGCGTGATGCACAACGTGGCCGGCGCCGTGCACCTGGAACTGGCGCGCCGCTTCCGTGGCCTGTACTCGCGCTACCAGAAGAGCCGTGACCTGATCCAGCTCGGCGCCTACGTGGCCGGCAGCGACCCGGAGACCGACCGCGCGATCGTGCTCTACCCCGCCTTGCAGCGCTTCCTGATGCAGGACATGCACGAAGCCGCGACCCTGCCCGACAGCCTGCAGCAGATGCAGGCCGCCCTGCAGGAGGAAAAAGACAAGAGCGGTGCGGCACAACAGCGCACCACCCGACCCCATCACAACCCATATGAAGGCTAGGCCCACCCCTGCGGCGCTTCGCGCCACCCCCTCAATGGGGCAACACCAGCGGCCCGGCAAAGCCGGTTCCGCGGTGTTTCTGGATCGCATCTCTTCAAGCCACCATTCCTGCTGAATCGACTCACATGACGCAACTACAAACTTTGCACAAGGTGGTTGAACTCGCCGAGAAGCGCCGGGACGAGGCGCTGGGCGTGGTGGCCCAGATGCAGCGCGAGAAGAAGATCGCGCAGGACCAGATGGACCAGTTGCAGGCCTACGCGCTCGAAGCCGAGGCCCGTTGGGTGGCGCGCAGCGCCTCCGGCGTGGACACCGCGATGCTCATGCACCACCGCGAGTTCATGCACAAGATCTACCACGCGGTGGAGTTCCAGCGCGGCGTGCTGGCCGACCGACAGCGACTGATCGACACCGCCCAGGAGCAGGTGCTCGTCACCGAGCGCGACCTGATGGGCCTGCGCCGTTTCACCGAGCGCAAGCAGCAGGCCATCCAGCAGAAGGTGCAGCGCCAGGAACAGAAACAGACCGACGAGATGGCCCTGTCCATCCACCTGCGCCACGCGCTGGCACAGGCCCAGGCCCGCAACTGAAGACGCCCACGACATGACCACGACGCACGCCAGCACCCACGCCCCCAAGCCGGTTGAAGCCTCGTCCAAGGCCGCACAGCAGGGCCAGAACACGCGCAACGAGAAACCGGCCGACACCGATCTGTTCGCCAGCCTGCTGAGCCTGGTGAGCGACGCCCACGCGGCGCTGGCCAGCCCGTCCGCCGAAGGCGAGGCGACCGACGCCCCGCAGGACGATGAGCCCATCGACGGCACCGCCCAGAACCCGCTGGCCGCCCTGCTCGCCTGGAGCACGCCGTCGTTGCAGAGCGCTTCGGCGGCATCGGGCACAGCGACCGCGGCAGCCCCGGCACCCACCACCCCGGTGGTGGCCGAAGGCACTGCCAGGGAGAAAGGGCTCGACATCACCGGCATGGCGCGCGTGGACGAACCCGCCGCGCCCAGCACCACCGCGCAGGCCCGCGCCGCCGTGGCCTCGCGCCCGGCCTTCAGCCCGCTCAACCCCAACACCGGCACGGTGGCGAACACCACGGCCGCGCTCCAGCGCGCGCCCGACGGCACCGCCACCACGCCCGCCATGGTCTGGCAGCGCGGTGCGGTCTCCAGCACAGACGCCCTGCAGCAACAGCAAAGCGCCCAGTTCGCGCAAGCCCGTGCCACCGTGGCACTGAACGAACGCCTGGGCCTCACCGCCGTGGCCGAGCCGGGCGCCACCCCCGCCGGCCCGCGCGAGTTCGCACCGGCCGGTCTCTCCGGACCCGGCGCCACGGCCACGAACAGCCCCACACAGGACGGTGGCCTGACCGCCGCCACCGGCACGTCCGCCGGCGACAGCAGCGGTGGCGACGCTTCGTCGTCGCAGACCTCGGCCGACCAGGGCCAGGGCGATGGCCGGCACCACGCCGAAGCCGGCGCCGAGGCCGAAGGCCCGACCGTGAGCCACTGGGGCACCCAGCACCTGCGCCACGCCAGCCTGCGCGTGGGCGAAGGCGGTGCCGATGCCATCGACATCCAGCTCGCCGTGAAGGGGCAGGAGGTGCAGGTGGCGTTCCAGACCGACAACGCGGAGGCCCGCGCCTCGCTGCGCGAGAGCGCGGGCGACGCCCTGGCCGATCTGATGCAGCGCAGCGGCATCCAGCTCGGCAGCGTGTCCGTGGGCTCGCAAGGCCAGGCACACAGCGACGGTTCGAGCGCGCGGCCCACGGTGCGCAACATCGAATCCATCGGCCGCAGCGGACCGGCGGCCGAAACCGCCGCACCAGCGGTTCGGCAGCCCCGCACCGACGGCAACCGCCCCCTGGACGTCTTCGCCTGAACCGGCATCACCCCCCGCGCCGCCTGCGGCGTCATTCCCTTCAGGGGGCGCACCTGACGGCCCGGCAAGGCCGGTTCCGTGGGTGCCCCGGTGGGTGGTGTGCGATGCCTCACACCGCCCGAGCGAAGCGGTGAATAGCCCCCTTTTCCGGCGCTTATCTCGGGAACACCCAGGGGGGTCGAGGCCAATAATTCTTTCAACACCACACGGTTTGCCCCGTGTGAAACCGTTGAAGGAAGACCATGTCCGCTGCCGCCGCCACTGCCACCGCCGCCGCCCCCGAAGCGCCCAGGAAGAAGAGCAAGAAACTGCTGTTCATCCTGCTCGGCGTGGTCGTGCTCGCGATCGCTGGTGCGGGCGCTGCCCTGTTCATCCTGAAGAAGAACACCGCCGAAGACGACTACGGGGATGACGACCATGCCCCCGCTGTCGAACACAGCAAGCCCAAGACACCGCCCACCTTCCTGCCGCTGGAGAACATGGTCATCAACCTGGCCGATCCCGGTGGCAACCGTTTCGTCCAGGTCGGTCTGACGCTGCAACTGCAGGACGCCGCCACCGAGACCGCCGTCAAGGCCTTCCTGCCGAGCATTCGCAGCAATGTGCTGATGCTGATCTCGCAGCGCACCGCCGACGAGATGCTGGGCATCAAGGGCAAGGAAAAGCTGGCCGCCGACATCATCGCCACGATCTCCCGCGAGATGGGTTACGCCGTGCCCGAGGCCGATGAGGAAGGCCATGATGCCCCTCGCAAGAAGCGGCCGAAGGCCGCGCCGAACCCGGTGCAGGCCGTCCTGTTCTCCAGTTTCATCGTTCAGTAAACGGGACGAACCACCATGGCCGACTCATTTCTGTCCCAGGAAGAGATCGACGCCCTCCTGGAAGGCGTCACAGGCGAGAGCCAGAAGCTCGCCAAGGAAGAGGTGCAGACCGGGGGTGTGCGCGACTACAACCTCTCCAGCCAGGAACGCATCGTGCGTGGGCGCATGCCCACCATGGAGATCGTGAACGAGCGCTTCTCTCGCAACCTGCGCCTGGGCCTGTTCAACTTCATCCGCCGCAGCCCCGAGATTTCGGTCGGTGCGGTGCAGGTGCAGAAGTACAGCGCCTTCCTGCGCGAGCTGGTGGTGCCCACCAACTTCAACATCATGGCCATCCGCCCGCTGCGCGGCAACGGTCTGGTGGTGTGCGAGCCCACGCTGCTGTTCGGCGTGATCGACAGCCTGTACGGCGGCAATGGCAAGTTCCACACCCGCATCGAGGGCCGCGACTTCTCGGCCACCGAACAGCGCGTGATCAACCGCCTGGTCGACGTGGTCAGCGAGGAATACAAGAAGGCCTGGCGCGGCGTGTACCCGATCGAGCTGGCCTACCAGCGTTCGGAGATGCAGCCCCAGTTCGCCACCATCGCCACGCCCAGCGAGATCGTCGTCTCCACCAGCTTCACGCTGGAGATTGGCGACATCTCGGGTTCGCTGCACATCTGCATGCCCTACGCCACGCTGGAGCCGATCCGCGACGTGCTGTATTCCGCCGTCCAGGGCGACGCCATCGAGGTCGACCGCCGCTGGGTCAAGCTGCTGAGCCACGAGATCCAGGCCGCCGAGG
>QFCS01003798.1_pt1 | contig 11391 bp, 9 predicted proteins | sample 3576561 | NCBI WGS metagenome assembly QFCS01 | reverse complement strand
GACGTGAAGCAGGGAATCATTGCCTACAAGATCGCCGCGCACGCGGCCGACATCGCCAAGGGCCACCCGGGGGCGCGCGCGCGCGACGACGCGATGAGCAAGGCGCGTTTCGAATTCCGCTGGCGCGACCAGTTCGCGCTCGGGCTCGACCCCGACACGGCAGAGGCCTACCACGATGAGACCCTGCCGAAGGACTCGAGCAAGGAGGCGCACTTCTGCAGCATGTGCGGGCCCAAGTTCTGCTCGATGAAGATCACGCAGGACGTGCGCGACTACGCCGAGCAGAAAGGCCTGGCCGAGGCCGAGGCGCTGCAGCAGGGCATGGCCGAGAAGTCGGCGCAGTTCAAGGCCGTGGGCGGCGAGTTCTACGTGCCGATCGACACCTTGAAGAAGGGCTGAGGATGGCGCGCATCGGCATCGCGGGCGCGGGTGTGCTGGGGCGGCTGCTGGCCTGGTGGCTGGCGCGCGACGGGCACGACGTGACCGTGTTCGACCCGGCCGACGGCCCGCTGCCGCCCGTACCGGGCCGCGTGGCGCCCGCGCATGGGCGGCCCCACGCCGCGGGCTTCACGGCCGCGGGCATGCTCAGCCCGTTGGCCGAACTCGACGGCGCCGAGCCCGCCGTGGCGCGCCTGGGCTGGCGCTCGCTGCCGCTGTGGCGCGCCATCGGCGAGCACCTGCGCGAAGGCGGCGCGCCCGAGTTGGTGCGCACCGAGGGCAGCCTGTTGCTGGCGCACGGCAGCGACCGGGGCAGCGCGCAGCGCACGCTGGCGCGCCTGAGCGCCGTGGCCGACGCGCCCGCGCCGCAACCGCTGGACGCCGCCGCGCTGCGCGAACTGGAGCCCGCGCTGGCCCCCGGCCTGCTGGCCTGGCTGCTGCCCGGCGAAGGCCAGTTGCTGCCACGCGAAACCCTGCAGGCCCTGGCCGAACAGGCCGACGGCGTGCGCTGGCGCTGGAACGCACGGGTGGACACGGTGCACCCGGGCGGCCTGCAACTGGCCGACGGCAGCGGCTTTGCGGCGGACCTCGCCATCGACACACGCGGCCTGGGCGCGCGGCCCGAGGTGGCGTTGCGCGGCGTGCGCGGCGAGGTGGTGTGGCTGCACGCGCCCGGCGTGCGCCTGCACCGCCCGGTGCGCCTGCTGCACCCGCGCCACCGCGTGTACCTGGTGCCGCGCCCGGGCGATCGTTTCGTCATCGGCGCCAGCGAGATCGAAAGCGAGGACCGCTCGTCCGTGAGCCTGCGCAGCGCACTGGAGCTGATGTCGGCCGCGCACAGTGTGTTACCGGAACTGGCCGAGGCGCGCATCGATCACCTGGAAACCAACCTGCGCCCCGCGCGCGCCGACCACCTGCCCTGCGTGGAGCACACGCCGGGCCTTCTGCGCATCAACGGCCTGTTCCGCCACGGCTGGATGATCGCGCCCGCACTGGTGCAGGACGCCCTGGCCGCCGCGGGCTGGGCACGCAACGGAGAATTCCCGCCATGACAGAGACCACCCCCACCGTTCGCCTGAATGGCCGCGAACTGCCCTGCCCGCCCGGCACCACGCTGCAGGCCCTGCTGGAGCGCGAAGGCTTGCGGCCCGAGCGCGTGGCCACCGCGCTCAACGCGCGCTTCGTGCCGCGCACGGCGCGCGCTGAGACTGCCTTGCAAGCCGGCGACGAGGTGAGCACCTTCGAAGCCATCGTCGGAGGATGAGCATGAACACCCACGACACGAACACGTCGACAACTCCGACCTGGACGGCCTACGGCGAAACGCTCACCTCGCGCCTGATGCTGGGCACAGCGGGCTACCCCTCGCCCACCGTGCTGCGGCAGGCGCTGGACGCCAGCGGCGCCGGCGTGGTCACCGTGGGCCTGCGCCGCATGGTCGCGGGCGACGGTGGCGACAACGCCTTCCTGAACGAACTGCTGCCACCGCTGCGCGCGCGCGGCGTGTGCCTGCTGCCCAACACCGCCGGCTGCCGCAGCGCGCGCGAGGCGGTGGCCCTGGCGCACATGGCGCGCGAGCTGATGGACACGCACTGGATCAAGCTGGAAGTGGTGGGCGACGAGCACACCCTGCAGCCCGACCCCTGGGGCACGGTGGAGGCCGCCGCCGAACTCGTGAAGGCCGGCTTCGCCGTGTTCCCCTACTGCACCGACGACCTCGTCACCTGCCAGCGCCTGCTCGACGCTGGCTGCGAGCTGCTGATGCCCTGGGGCGCGCCCATCGGCTCGGGCCAGGGCCTGCTCAACCCCTGGGCCCTGCGCACGCTGCGCGCGCGCCTGCCGCAGGTGCCGCTGGTGGTGGACGCCGGCATCGGCGCGCCCTCGCACGCCGCTCTGGCGATGGAGCTGGGCTTCGACGCCGTGCTGCTCAACTCCGCCGTGGCGCACGCGCGCGATCCCGTGGCCATGGCGCGCGCCTTCGGCGACGCCGTGCGCGCGGGCCGCCTGGCCTTCGAGGCCGGCGTGATGGCGCCGCAGGACATGGCCATCGCCAGCACCCCCGTGTCGGGAAGGCCTATGCTGCTCGGATGACTGAGATGACGGACACCCCTTCCACTGGGCTCACTGGACTCACCCTCGACACCGCGCTGCGACTCGACGCGGCCGAGGCCGCGCGGCGCCTGGGCCACCAGCCCGGCTCGCTGTCCGTGCCAGAACTGGCGCGCGCGCTGCGCGACAGCGGCGCGTCGGCCGTGGTGATCACCGGCAACCCGCACGACTGGCTGGACACGCCGCACGCCACCGGCTGGCTCACGCGGCCCCGCACCGGGCCGGCCGACCACGCCGAACGCTTCGAGCGCGCTCGGCGCGCGGGCTGGGTGGTGGCCGACGCCGCCGTGCTCGCGCGCCTGCCCGATGGCGCGGGCGCGCTCGACCTGCCCGTGCTGTCCGTGGACGATCAGCCCCTGCCCTGGGTGGCGCCGCTCGGCGTGCCGCACGCCTGGGGCGTCTATGCCATCGTCGACAGCGCCGAGCGCGTGCGCGCCTGCGCCGAGGCCGGCGTGGGGCTGGTGCAGTTGCGCATCAAGGCGCGGCGCGACGACCCGTCCGTGGAGCCCGAGATCCGCGCCGCGCTCGACGCGGTGCGCGCGGCGCGCGGCACCACGCTGGTGGTGAACGACCATTGGCGCACGGCGTTGAACCTGGACGCGCCCGCGTTGCACCTCGGTCAGGAAGACTGGTTGGCCCTGCGCCCCACCGAACGCACCACCATCGCCGCCGCGCAGGCGCGCGGCCTGCAACTGGGCATGAGCTCGCACAGCCTGTGGGAGCTGTGCCGCGCGCGCGGCGCGGGGGCCGACCTCATCGCCTGCGGGCCGGTGTGGCCCACCACCACCAAGGACATGCCCTGGCACGCCCAGGGCCTGGACAACCTGGCCTGGTGGGTGCGCCTGGCGGGCCGCCCGGTCATCGCCATCGGCGGAGTGCTGGCGCCCGAGCAACTCGAGCAATGCGCCGCCACCGGCGCAGCCACCGTGTGCGTGGTGCGCGGCCTGGGCGACGACCCGCGCGCCACGCTGCCGCGCTGGCAGCGCGCCTGGGACGCGGGGCAGGCCCTGCCCCGACGCCCCACGCCCGCGTGGCCGCACGCCACGCTGGCGGCGGACTGACGGCCGGCTCAACAGCCTTCAGCGGCCTTCAATGGCCTTCAATGGCCTTCCACGCGCCCAGCCCTCAGAAGGCGTGCCGCAGCCCGATGTCCAGCCCGCGCGAGGACTGGTTCGCCGCCGTGGTGGAGCCGTTGAGCGCGTAGCCCGCGCCGCCCTTGTTGCTGACGTGCGCGAAGGTGGTGTAGACCGCCGTGCGCTTGGACAGGTTGTGCACGTAGCCCACGGCCAGTTTGCGCGTCTCGGGCTCCAGCCCGGTCTCGCGCTTGTAGCTGCCGTAGGACGCGCGGACCTGCCCCACGCCCACGCGCCACTCCACGCCGGTCTGGATGCCCTTGCCCTTGATGCCGCCCAGTCGCTCGTCGGCGAAGCCCAGCGCGTAGGTCACGGTGCCGAAGTTGTAGGTGAAGCCGTAGTTGCGCGGGCGCGAGTCGTTGCCCAGCTGCTTGAGCTTGCCGGTGGCGAAGGCCACGTTCCACGGGCCCTGCGCCCAGCCCAGGCGCACGCCCTGGTAGTCGCCATCGTCTTCGTTGGGCGTGCCCTGGGCGTTCTCGCCCCAGGCGATCATCGCGTTGCCGTACAGGCCGCCCAAGGTGCCCGCGGGCAGGTGGTAGGCGATGCTGTTGGACGCGCGAATGCCCGCAGGCGTGGAGGACGTGACGCCCAGCAGCGCCATGATGGCGGTGCCCACCCCGGCGTTGCCGAAGCTGTCGAAGGTGTTCATGTTGCTGTAGCTGGGCACGTAGTCGCGGCCCAGGCGCAGCTCGCCCCAGGGGCTGAACAGGCTCAGCGTGGAACGGCGGTTGAAGGTGAGCCCCTGCGCCGCGCCCAGGCTGGGGGCGCCGGCCTGGTTGTTGGCGTTGCTGGCCATGCCCGCGCCGTTGTCGGTGAGGATGCCGCCTTCCAACACGAAGCCGGCCGACCAGCCGCCGCCCAGGTCTTCCACGCCGCGCACGCCGATGCGCGTGGTGGTGTTGCCCGAGTGCGTGAGCTGCGTGCGGTCGGTGAGGCTGCCCTGGCCCACGGCAACCAGGGTGTCGAGCACGCCGTACAGCGTGACCGAGCCCTGCGCGGACGCGGTGGCCGACAGGGCCAGCAGGGGCACACCCAGCAGTGCCATCTTGTGTTTCTTCATCGAATGTCTCCTCATTGGTTGGGGGTGGGTGGGGAATAAAAAGCGGGCGGTTGGGGGGCGTACCCTCAACGCCCGATGAAGCGCGGCGGCCGTTTCTCGTGAAAGGCCGCCACGCCCTCGATGCAGTCCTCGCTGCGGCCGAGTTCGCGCTGCAGGCGCGTCTCCAGCGCCAGTTGCTCCAGCAGCGTGTTCTCGTCGGCCGCGTGCAGCGCGGTCTTGATGTGGCGCAGCGCCAGCGCGGGGCCGCGCGCCAGGCGCGCGCACACGGCCTCGGCCTCGGCCATCAGCGCGCCGTCGTCGGTGCAGCGCCAGATCAGGCCGGCCTGTTGCGCGGCCTCGGCGCCCATGGCCTCGCCCAGCAGGCACAGCGCCATGGCGCGGGCGGGGCCGATGAGGCGCGGCAGCAGCCAGGTGGCGCCCGCGTCGGGCATGACGCCGATGCGCGCGAAGGCCAGCACGAAGGACGCGCCGCGCGCCGCCAGCACCACGTCGCCCGCCAGCGCCAGGCTCACGCCCGCCCCGGCAGCCACGCCGTTGACGGCCACCACCACCGGCACCGGCAGCGCGCGCAGGCGCAGCACCAGCGGATTGAAGTCGCGTTCCAGCATGGCACCCAGGTCGCGGCGGCCATCGGGGCCGACGTCGTGGCCGTTGTCTTCGCGGCTGCCCAGGTCCGCGCCCGAGCAGAAGCCGCGCCCCGCGCCGGTGAGCAGCACGCAACGCAAGTTGGCGTCGCGCTCCAGTGCGTCCAGCACCTCGCGCAGGTCGGCGTGCAGGCGCGCCGACAGGCCGTTGAGGCGCTCGGGCTGGTCCAGCGTGAGGCGCGCCAGGCCGTCCTCGCTCTCCAGGCGCACGGTGCGGTGGGTGGTGACGAGGGTCTGCTTCATGGCAGGAGCGCCTCGGCCAGGTGACGCACCGCCGGGCTGGCCGGCAGGCGGCAGGCAGCGGCGTACTCGGCCGCCATGCGCGAGACCAGCTCGGCCACGCCCGGCACGTCGTGGATGGTGGCCACGCCGTGGCCCGCGCTCCAGAAGTCGCGCCAGGCCTTGGCGTCGGTGTCGGCGATGCCCGCGATGTCGGGTCGCTTGGGCGGCAGCGTCGCGATGTCGATGCCGAAGCGCTCGATGGAGGCGCGCAGGAAGTTGGCGTGCACGCCGGTGAAGCGGTCGGTGTTCACCAGATCACCCACACCGCTGTCCACGATCATCTGTTTGAACTCGGCCTGCGCGTGCGATTCGCGCGTGGCGTTGAAGCGCGTGCCGATGTAGGCCAGGTCCGCGCCCAGCGCCTCGGCAGCGCGGATCTGGTGCCCGTCGTTGATGCCGCCGCCCAGGATGAGGCAGCCGCGCCAGAACTCGCGTACCTCGCGCACCAGCGAGAACATGCTCTGGTGGCTGGCGTGGCCGCCCGCGCCACCGCCCACGCAGATGAGCCCGTCCACGCCGGCCTCGGCGGCCTTGCGCGCCTGCGCGGCGCTCACCACGTCGGAGAACACCACGCCGCCGTAGGCGTGCACCGCCTCGGCCACCGGCGCGGGGTTGCCCAGGCTGGTCAGCACCAGCGGCACGCGGTGCTTCACCACGATGTCCAGGTCGGGCAGGAAGCGCGGGTTGCTGCGGTGGCACACCAGGTTCACGCCGAAGGGCGCCACGCGCGCCTGCGGGTTCGTGGACTCGTGGTCGTCGAGCTCGGTGCGCAGCGCGGTGATCCACTCGTCGAGTTGCGACGAGGGCCGCGCGTTGACGTGCGGGAAGGTGCCCACCACGCCGGCCAGGCACAGGGCCTTCACCAGCGGCGGGAAAGACACGAGGAACATGGGCGCGCCGATGGCGGGGATCGCCAGGCGGCCGTGCAGGAGGTCGGGGATGGGCATGGCGGCGCTCCTTTCAGTTCACGGCCGCGGCCTGCGCCACGCCCTGCACCGCTTCCACGCGCGCCAGCGCCTGGCCCGGCGCCACCTGCTGGCCCTCGTCCACGCCCAGCTCGGCCACGGTGCCGTCGTGCGGCGCGGCCAGCACGTGTTCCATCTTCATGGCCTCCAGCACCACGATCGGGTCGCCACGGCGCACGGCCTCGCCGGCCTGGCGCAGCACCTTCACCACGCGGCCGTTGAGCGGCGCGCGCAGGCTGCCGCTGGCGCCGGGGCCGCCGGCGCTGGCCGCGGGTTCGAAGGTGAGGTCCTCGAACACGGCCTCGGCGCCGGCCTCGACACCGGTCATTTGCAAGGCGATGCCGCGCGCACCGCGCACCACCAGCGCCTCGCAGGCCAGGCCGTCGAGCTCCAGGCGCAGGCGGTCGCCCTCGGGCAGGCCGAGCCAGCGCACCGTGCGCACGTTCCCTTGCGCGTCGCGCACGCCCACGCTGTCGCCGTTGGCGTGCACGGCGAAGCGGCGCGGCGCTTCACTCGACGCCAGGCCCAGGCCCAGCCGCACCGAGCGCGCGTGCACGCCGGTGCTGGACCAGCCGAGGAACTCACCACCCACCGTGTGCTCCGGCGCGGGCAGCGTGGCGAGCGCGGCGGCGGCCACGGTCCACACCGCGTCGGGCACGGGCGCCGCGCGTTCGGCGTTGCCGGGGAAGTGGCGCCCGATGAAACCGGTGGAGAAGTCCCCCGAGAGAAACGCCGGGTGGCGCAGCACCATCGCCAGGAAAGCGCGGTTGGTGGGCAGGCCCAGGCAGACGGTTCGGTCCAGCGCATCGGCCAGTTGGCGCGCGGCCTGCTCGCGGGTCGCGCCGTGCGCGATCACCTTGGCGAGCATGGAGTCGTACCAGGGGCTCACCACGCTGCCGTCGCGCAGCGCATGGTCGGTGCGGGCGCCCTCGGCCGCCCGCCAGCGCGCGATGGTGCCGGTCTGCGGCAGGAAATCGCTGGCGGGCGATTCGGCGCACAGCCGCACCTCGATGGCGTGGCCGCGCAAGTGCACGTCTTCCTGCGCGATGGGCAACGGCTCGCCGGCGGCCACGCGCAACTGCAGCTCCACCAGGTCCAGGCCGGTCACGGCCTCGGTCACCGGGTGCTCCACCTGCAGCCGGGTGTTCATCTCCATGAAGTAGTAGGCGCCGTCGGTGTCGAGCAGGAACTCCACCGTGCCCGCGCCGCGGTAGCCGATCTGGCGCGCCACGGCCACGGCGCTGGCGCCCATGCGCTCGCGCAGCGCGGCGTCCACCGCGGGCGACGGCGCCTCCTCCACGATCTTCTGGTGGCGCCGCTGGATGGAGCAGTCGCGCTCGCCCAAGTGGATGGTGCGGCCGTGCGCGTCGGCCATCACCTGCACCTCCACGTGGCGCGGCGCCATCAGCGCGCGCTCCAGGATCAGGCGGCCGTCGCCGAAGGCGCCCTGCGCCTCGGAGCGCGCGGAGTCGAGCGCGGCGGGCAGGTCACTGGCCTGCATCACCAGCCGCATGCCGCGCCCACCGCCACCGGCGGCGGCCTTCACCATCAGCGGGAAGCCGATGCGCGCGGCCTCGTCGATGAATCGTTCGTTGCGGGTGTCCTCGCCGTCGTAGCCGGGGATGCAGGGCACACCGGCCTCGCGCATGCGCTGCTTGGCCAGGGCCTTGTTGCCCATGGCCTCGATGGCCTCGGCCGAGGGGCCGACGAACACCAGCCCCGCCGCTTCGCACGCCGCCGCGAAGGCCGCGTTCTCGGCCAGGAAGCCGTAGCCCGGGTGCACGGCGTCGGCGCCGGCCGCGCGCGCGGCAGTCAGTAGGGCCTCGATGTCGAGGTAGGAGGCGCGCGGCGCGGCGGCGCCGATGCGCACCGCCGCGTCGGCCGCGCGCACGTGCCCGGCGTCGCGGTCGGCGTCGGAGTACACGGCCACGGTGCGCAGGCCCAGGCGGCGCGCGGTGCGCATCACGCGCACGGCGATCTCGCCGCGGTTGGCGATCAGCAGCGTCTTCATGCGCGGGCCCTTCCGGGCAGCGTGCCCATGTGCTTGCAGATCACGGACAGCATCACCTCGTCGGCACCACCGCCGATGGAGGCCAGGCGCCCGTCGCGATAGAGGCGCGAGGCCGGGTTGTCCCAGGTGAAGCCCATGCCGCCCCAGTACTGCAGGCAGGCGTCGCCCACCACGCGCAGCAGGCGCCCGGCCTTGAGCTTGGCGATGGAGGCGAGCTCGGTCACGTCCTCGCCGTCCACGTACCGTTCGGTGGCGCGCCACACCAGGGCGCGCAGGCACTGCACGTCGGCGTGCAGCTCGGCCAGGCGGAAGTGCACGCTCTGGTTGTGCAACACGGGCTGGCCGAAGATGCGGCGCTCGCGCGTGTACGCCACCGTCTCGGCGATGCAGTCGTCCATCTGCTGCAGGGCGTTGGCCGAGGCCCAGAGCCGCTCCTCCTGGAACTGCTGCATCTGGTAGCTGAAGCCCTGGCCTTCCTCGCCGATGCGAAAGCGTTGCGGCACGCGCACGCCGTCGAAGTTCACGATGCCCGTGTCCGAGGCGCGCATGCCGATCTTGTGGATGCCGCCCTGCACCGTGACGCCGGGCGTGTCCAGCGGCACGCAGAGCAGGGTCTTGTTGCGGTGCGCGGCGGTGTCGTTGTCGGTGTTCACCAGCAGGCAGATCCAGTCGGCTTGCAGGCTGTTGGTGATCCACATCTTGCTGCCGTCGATCACGTAGTCGCCACCGTCGCGGCGCGCGCGGGTGCGGATGGCCGCCACGTCGGAGCCGGCGCCGGGCTCGCTCACGCCGATGCAGGCCACGCGCTCGCCCGCGATGGAGGGCGCGAGGAATTCGGCCTGCAGCGCCTCGCTGCCGAAGCGCGCGAGCGCGGGCGTGGCCATGTCGGTCTGCACGCCGATGGCCATCTGCACGCCGGCCGAGCGGATGTGGCCCAGCGTCTCGGCCATGACCACGCCGTAGGAATAGTCCAGCCCCGCGCCGCCGCAGGCCTCGGGCTTGGTCAGGCCCAGCAGGCCCAGTTCGCCCAGGCCGCGAAAGACCTCATGCGCGGGGAAGCGGCCAGCCGCCTCCCATGCGTCCACCTGGGGGTTGATGCGCTCGTCGATGAAGCGCCGCAGCGTGCGGCGCAGCTCCTCGTGTTCGTGCGTGAGTTTCATGTCGGGGGAAGGGAAGGAATCAGGGCCGCGCCACCGCGAACTGGATGGGGCGCAGGGCGCGTGTGCGCGCGTCCTCGCAGACGCCGAGCACGGTGGCGAGCACGCGGCGCGTGTCGCGCGGGTCGATGACGCCGTCGTCGAGCAGCAGGCCCGAGGTGTAGAAGGCCGGCGTCTGGCGCTCGAAGGTGTCGATGAGCTGCTCGCGCATGGCGGCCAGCGCGGCGGTGTCCACGGCCTTGCCGCGGCGGCGCCAGCCGGCCTCGGTCACGGCCACCATCGTCCCGGCGGCCTGCTCTGCGCCCATGACGCCGGTGCGCGAGGTGGGCCAGGAGAACACGAAGCTCGGCCCGAACGAGCGCCCGCACATGCCGTAGTTGCCGGCACCGAAGCTGGCGTTGCACAGCACGGTGATCTTGGGCACGGTGGCGTTGGCCACGGCCTGGATCATCTTGGCGCCGTGCTTGATCATGCCCTCGCGTTCCGACTGGCGCCCCACCATGAAGCCCGTGGTGTTCTGCAAAAACACCAGCGGCACGCCGGCCTGGCAGCAGGCCTGGATGAAGTGCACCGCCTTGGTGGCGCCCGACGGATCGAGCGGCCCGTTGTTGGCGAGAAAGCCCACGCGGCGGCCCAGCAGCGAGCCGTGCCCGCACACCGTGGCCGGGCCATAGCCGGCCTTGAACTCCAGGAACTCCGAGCCGTCGGTGAGGCGCGCGATCACCTCGCGCATGTCCACGGGTTTCTTCTGGTCGGGACCGAACAGGCCCAGCAGCTCCTCGGGGTCCAGCAGCGGCGCGGGGCCCGTGTCGGCGCGCGGCGGCGCGTCGCGGTTCCAGCCCAGCGCGGCCACCAACTCGCGCGCCATGCCGATGGCGTGCGCATCGTCTTCGGCCAGGTACTCGGACAGGCCGGTGGTGCTGGCGTGCAGCTCGGCGCCGCCCAACTCTTCGTCGGTGGCGATCTCACCGGTGGCCGCCTTGAGCAGCGGTGGCCCGGCCAGGAAGGCCTTGGCACGCCCGCGCACCATGACCACATAGTCCGACAGGCCCGGCATGTACGCCCCGCCCGCCGTGGACGAGCCATGCACCACCGCAATCACCGGAATGCCGGCGGCCGACAGGCGCGCGAGGTTGTAGAAGTTGGCGCCGCCGTGGATGAAGTCCTGCACGCGGTAGTTGAAGAGGTTGGCGCCGGCCGACTCCACCAGGTGCACGAAGGGCAGCTTGTTGTCCAGCGCGATCTGCTGCGCGCGCTGGAACTTCTCGATGCCCATGGGCTGCATGGCGCCGGCGTCGATGCCCGCGTCGTCGGCCACCAGCAGCACGCGCACGCCCGACACCCAGCCGATGCCGCAGACCATGCCGCCACCGGGCACGGTGCGCGCGTCGTCGTCGTGGTCCAGCCGGTAGCCGGCCATGGTGGACAGCTCCAGGAAGGGCGCGCCCGGGTCGAGCAGCAGGCCCACGCGCTCGCGCGGCAGCAGTTGCCCGCGCTTCTCGAACACGGGCGCGGCGCGGGCCGAGGCCTCGCGGGTGCGCTGTTCCAGTTCGCGCAGCAGCTGCAGTTGCGCCAGGGCATGGCGCGTGGTC
>QFCS01001134.1_pt1 | contig 11391 bp, 7 predicted proteins | sample 3576561 | NCBI WGS metagenome assembly QFCS01 | reverse complement strand
TCTTCGGCCAAGACCACGGGGTCTGACGCGACGGTCTCGCACACGTATGCTTCGGCGGGCACGTACACGGTGACTCTCAAGGTCACCGATGACGACGGTGCCTCGCACGAGGTCTCGCACGACGTGACTGTCACCGCTCCTTCCGTTCCGTTCCTGGCGAAAGACGAGTTCACCCGCACGGCGACCTCGTCGTGGGGAACCGCCGACGTGGGTGGCACCTGGGCCATCAGCGGCGGGGCGGCGTCGGCGGCGTCGGTTGCAGACGGCAAGGCTCGTCTGAACCTCGCGGCCGGCAGCACGCGCATCGCGACGCTGAGCAACTCCGCACTTCGCAACTACACCGCCAAAGTCGACTTCTCCGCGAACGTCGGCTCTGACAGCGGTGCGGTCTATGCAGGATTCGTGACGCGCACCGTCGGGTCGGACTCCTACATCGTCCACGCGTGGCTGCGTCCCAACGGCACGGTGTGGCTGGTCGCACAGCGCGGCGGAACGACGCTCCAGACGGCCACCGTCCAGGGTGTCACCTACGCCGCCGGTGACACGTTCACCCTGAAGGTGGAAGTGACCGGAACATCGTCGACTCAGATGCGCGCGAAGCTGTGGGCGGTAGGCGCCGAAGAGCCGAGCAACTGGCAGCTGACGGCGACCGATGACACCGCGGCGCTGCAGGCGTCGGGCACCATCGGGCTCCGGACGAACCGGACGACGGCTTCGACGTCGTCGGCAGTCGTGACGTACGACAACTTCGAGGTGGTGGCTGTCGACTAAGGCCTCGCACGCCTGACAGTCGCAGCGAACGCGGCGGGATCGGATTCCGACCCGCCGCGTTCGCAATGCCCACCGACCGCCGCCACTGCAAGGATGCCCAGGATGGAACTTGTGACCACGCTCGTACTGGCAGCCGCGGCGCTGTGCGCCGTGTTCGTCGCATTCGTGGTCGTGCGCGCTGCTCCCCGCCTGACTGTGGTGCTGTGGTCGTTGGTGCTGTTCTTCGTGCCCATCTGGGTGGGCGTCAACCTCGGGCCGTTCTGGTCGCTCGTCACCCTCACGACGATCCTCGCGATCGCATCGTGTTCGCGAATGCTTGCCGTGTCGCCCGCCGACGGTCTCATAGCAGGCTTCGTCCTGCTGATTGTCGGGCAGTTCGCGCTCGGACTCACGAGCCTCTCGGGCCTGGTGATCGCCCTGTCCGAATGGGTGCTCCCCTTCGTGTGGGGCAGACTCGTGCTCACCCGCGTCACCGCGCGGTTCCTCATCCAGGTCCTGGCCGTCATCGCGGTTATCGCCGCTGCTCTGGCGGTGATAGAGTCGCTCACCTCGGTGAACGTCTTCGCCGGCATTCCGGGGTCCGCTCCCAGCCTGTTCGATACCTGGTCACCCCTCCAGGCGCGCGGTTCGCTCATCCGCGCGGAGGGGGCCTTCGGTCACTCCATCGCGCTCGGCGCGGTCCTGGCGATGTGCGCGGCCTTCATCTTGGCGGCGCCCTGGCGACTCGCGCTGAGACTGCTCGCACTTGCGGTGGTCGCGGTGGCCGTCGCACAGACGCTCAGCCGCATCGGTCTGATCACCTTAGTCATCACCATCGCTCTGTCGACGCTGGTGCTGCCGCAGCTCACGGCGAGGGCCAGGGCCTGCATCGCGGCGGCTGGCATTCTGGGTGCGCTCGTGATCGTCCCGTTCATCAGCGATGTCTTCCTCGACGCGGGGCAGGAGGCCAGCGGGAGCGCCGACTATCGCGTGGATCTGTGGAACATCGCCGGCGTGATCCCTCTGTTCGGCTCGGCCCCCGATATCGGCGGGCTGACCGTCGACGGTCAGTACCTCGGTGTGTTTGCCAAGTCGGTCGACAACGCGGTGCTCGTCTCAGCGATGCGCGTGGGGTGGGCGCCCACTGCGCTTCTGCTGTCGGTGCTCGTCTTCGCGATTCTGCCGCTCGTGCGAGGCGGCGCGAACGCGGCGAGTGTGGCCGTCGCCGCCCAACTGCCCGGCATGTTCACCGTGGCGTGGATCACGCAGTACGCCGTCTTCTTCTGGTTCAGCGTCGGTCTCGCCGTCGCAATGGGTGCCGCGCGCCGCGAGGAGCAGGCGACGGACTCGCTGGCCGTCATCGGGGGCTCGGCGGCTCCACTGATAGGCTGGGAAGCCGGTTCTGCGCGCATCGCCGCCGGTCCGAGTGGGGGTGGGAGATGAGCGCGGAGAACTCTGTTTGGACCTTGAGTACGTTGTGGATCGCGCTCAAGAAGAACTGGACGATCATCGTCGCTGCGACCGTCCTCGGGGCCACTGCCGGGTTCGCTGTCGCATCGGTGACCGCGCCGATCTTCCAGTCCCGCGCCACGCTCTTCGTCTCGATCAATCAGGGATCGAGTGGAACGGAGCTCAATCAGGGAACCACCTACGCGCAGAACCAGATGCAGTCCTTCGCCCGTTTGGCGACATCGTCTCGAGTACTCGCGCCGGTGATCGATGAGCTCGGCCTCTCTATATCGCCGCTGGAGCTCGCTCGCAACATCGAGGTCGTCACGCCACGCGACACAGTGATCCTGACTATCCAGGTCTCCTCAACATCGCCGCAGCGCGCGGCCGACATTTCGAACGCCGTAGCCGACAGTCTCGCCCAAGTCGTGGGTGAGGTGTCGCCGTCCAATAGTGAGGGCGGGCCGTCGATCACGGCCTCCATTGTCGACGAAGCCGTCGTGCCACAATTCCAGGTCTCGCCCAGCAAGCCGCGTGACACTCTGCTCGCTGGAGCGGTCGGGTTCTTGTTCGGGCTCACCTTCGCTCTGCTGCGCACGCTCCTCGACACCCGAATTCCGACCCCAGAAGTGCTGCGCCAGGTCGTGACCTCGCCCGTTCTGGGATCCATCTCCCGGGTGCCCAAGTCGCGCGACGGCGTGGGCCTGGTCGTCGCGCGCGAGCCGCTCGGTCGCTCAGCCGAGGAGTTCCGTGTGATCCGCTCGGCGCTGACGTATGCGGGGGTGACCGACCGTGTGCAGCGGGTGCTGGTGACCAGCACCTCGCAGAGCGAGGGTAAGTCGTCGTTCAGTGCCAACTTCGCCCTCACCCTCTCGGGTCTGCGCAGCCGCGTGCTGCTGATCGACGCCGATCTGCGACGGCCGCGCATTGCCGACGTGTTCGGCATCGAGGGATCGGTGGGGCTCACGACGGTTCTGCTCGGTGACGTCTCTTTTGACGACGCGAAGCTGCCGTGGCACGATTCCGGACTCGACCTTCTGACGGCAGGCGTGGTTCCGCCCAACCCGTCGGAGATGCTGACCTCCGACGCCATGCACCGACTGCTCGACTCGGTGTCGGAGCAGTACGACTACGTGATCATCGACTCGCCCCCCATTCAGAGCGTGGCGGATGCCAATCTCCTTTCGCCGATGGTCGACGGCGCGATCCTCGTTGTCGACGCATCCCGCACGCGTCGCTCGCACCTGCGCGCGGCGATGACAAGCTTCGACGGCGCTGGCGGACGCATCCTGGGTGTCGTGCTCAACAAGGTGCGTCGTCACCGTCGCGCAGATGCGTATTACACGCAGTCGGGGCGCCCCAACACTCTTCAGGATGTGAGCGAGTGAGAGTATTGATCACCTGGGCGGACGATGTGTCGCCCAATCTCGGCGTGCGCGTGCTCGGACGCGGGTCGATCGACCTCGTCTCGTCGATCTATCCCGACGCGCAGATCGAAGTCATGAACTACGGATCGCGGCCCGCTGCACTCAACTGGCCGGCGCGATCTCTGCTCAAGGAGCGCCTGCTGGGGCGTACCGGCATGATGTCGTGGCTGTCGGGCTTCGATCTGCTGTGGGGCACCCGATCGGGAGACAGCTTCGCCGACATCTACGGACTCGAGCGGCACACGACGATGTCGCTCATCCACGAGTTCGCCGCGCAGGCGGGGGTTTCGTGCGTGATCGCGCCGCAGACGATCGGACCCTTCGGAACGCGTCGCGGGCGCATGCTGGCCCGCCGCAACCTGCGCCGGTCGTCGCTGGTGTTCGCGCGAGACCCTGCGAGCGCAGCAGCAGCTGCCGATCTCGGTCGGCCGGTGGATGCCGTCACCACCGACATGGTGTTCGCCGTGGCTCAGCCCGCACCGGGCGTCGTTCGCGACGTGGTGCTGAACGTGTCGGGTCTGCTGTGGCAGCAGAACCGACACGTCGACGCCGGTCACTACCAGGCCGCTATCGTCGAGATCGTCCAGCGGCTCCTCGACGAGGGCCGGTCGGTGACCCTCCTTCCCCACGTGCTGGAGTCTCCCGACCCCGACAACGATCTCCCCGCCATCCGTGCCGTGGCCGAGCGCTTCGGGGAAACGGTCGATGTCGCCGTTCCCGACGGTCTCGACCAGACCCGCTCCATCGTCGCCGGGGCGCGCGTGGTCATCGGCGCGCGCATGCACGCGTGCCTGAACGCTCTGTCGACCGGAACGCCCGCCGTGGCGATGGCCTACTCCCGCAAGTTCCGCCCCCTTCTCAGCGAGCTCGGGTGGCAGCACGTCGTCGATATCGCCGAACCGAGGCTGACGGCGGACGCCGTGCTCGCCGCGGTCGCCGCTCCCGGGCTCCACGAGCAGGCCCGCGAAACCCAGCTCGAAGGTCAACGCCGCATCGAGCAGTTGCGGTCCGCTGTCACGGCGCTCCGGTAATCGGCCGGTGGGGAGAATCGATGAGTGACGGTCTCGCGCACTCGGCCGCGCGGGGTGCCCTCTTCACGATGGGAGCCCAAGCAGCCCGGATCGTGCTGCAGCTGCTCTCGGTGGTCGTGCTGGCCCGCCTCCTCTCCCCGCACGACTACGGTCTCCTCACTATCGCGCTGGTCGCCGTCGGGGTGGGAGAGATCTTCCGCGACTTCGGGCTGACGTCGGCGTCCGTGCAGGCACCCACGCTGTCGGCTGGCCAGCGCGACAATCTGTTCTGGATCAACTCCGCCCTCGGTGTGCTGCTGGCGGCGCTCACCTTCGCAGCGGCCTGGCCGATCGCCGCGCTGACGGGAAACCCCGAGCTGCAGGGAATCGTCCAGGCGCTGTCGGTGGTCTTCGTCATCAACGGATGTGCGACGCAGTACCGCGCGCAGCTGATGCGCGCCCTCCGGTTCAAGGCCCTCGCCCTCACCGACATCTCCTCGGCCGCGCTCGCGCTGGCGACCGCAGTCGTCGTTGCTCTCCTGGGGGCCGGCTACTGGGCGCTGGTGGTGCAGCAGATAATCGTCGCTCTCGTGCTGCTGGTCGGCTATGCCGCCGCGGGACGCTGGCTGCCGCGGTTCTACTCGAGGCGGCATGCGGTGCGCTCGATGATCGCGCTCGGATGGAACCTCGTCGGCAGCAACCTCCTGTCGTACGCGGCGTCCCAGGTCGACACGGTGCTGGTAGCGGCGCGGTTCGGGGCGGCGCCGGTCGGTGTCTACAACCGTGCGTACCAACTGATCATGACCCCCTTGGCGCAGGTCCGATCGCCGCTGACGAACGTGGCCCTGCCGGTGCTCTCCCGCATTCAGCAAGACGAAGCGCGCTTCAACAACTTCATCGTGTCGGGTCAGCTCGCCCTGGGTTACGGCTTCGGGGTTCCTCTACTGCTCGTGTGCGCGATGGCCGATCCGGTGGTGCAGATCATGCTCGGTCCGCAGTGGACCCAGGCCGCTCCCATCCTCCGCTTCTTCGCCGTCGCCGGTGTTCTGACGACGCTGTCGTTCGTCGGATATTGGGTGTACGTGACCCGCGGGCTCGGCCGTGAACTGTTCCGCTACACCATGGTGTCGACCGCGATCCGGGTGACGTGCATCGTCGGCGGATCTTTCTTCGGTCTGATCGGCATCGCGGCCGGGTATGCGCTGGCTCCCGCCATCGCGTGGCCGGTGTCGCTGTTCTGGCTGTCGCGTGTTACACCGGTGCCGGTTCGCGAGTTGTACGCCGGGGCCTTCCGGGTGCTGGCGGTGTCGTCGGCGGTGGGAGTGGCGGCCGCACTGGCCTCGGCGGCGGCGTCGCTCGCCGGATCGTGGGTGGCGGTGGCGGCGGGGCTGGCGGCGGGATTGGCGGTGCTCGCGATCACGCTGCTGCTGCCGGCCGTGCGCCGTGACGCCCGCATGCTCCAGGCATTTGTGCGGTTGATGCTGCGGCGGCAGCGACCCGAGCCCGGGCCGGCGGTGCAATCATGAACACAGCAGTCGGCATGACAGGGAGCACAAGATGAGCTCGGTTCGTCGAGAAGTCCATAAGGTCCTCCGCGCCGACGCCTGCAGCGGATGCGGGCTGTGCCCGCTGCTCGATCGCGGATTGTCGATGCAGCTGGATGAGGGCGGCTTCATGCGTCCCGTGGAGGTCGGCCCGGCGGACGAGCGGGCCGACGCGGTCCGCATCTTCCGGGCGTCGTGCCCGGGACGGCGGGTGAATGCCGTCACCCCTTCCGGCAGCACACGGCATCCTCTGCTCGGCGCATACTTCGGCATGTGGGAGGCCTGGGCCGCCGACGACGAAATCCGCTTTCAGGGCAGCAGCGGCGGTGCACTCACCGCGATTCACACCTGGCTGCTCGAGTCGGGAGCAGCCGTGCAGGTCTCCGGAGCCGCTGCCGATCCCGCTCGGCCGACCCGCACCGTGCCGGTGAGGATTCAGTCCCGTGACGAGGCGCTGCGTGCAGCGGGGTCGCGGTATGCGCCCGTGGCCGTCGCGCAGTCGGCCGTGTTCGCGTCGGATCAGGCGATGACTGCGAAGCCGTGCGAGGTCGCCGCTGTTCGGGCGATGACGGATGCCGACCGCGCGCTGCAGGCTCCCATCCTGCTGTCGTTCTTCTGCGCGGGAACCCCCAGCCAGCGTGCAACCGAACGCCTCATCCGCGAACGCGGCGGCCCTGAGCCCGAGGCGATCACCGACATGTGGTACCGCGGCCGAGGGTGGCCGGGCAGGTTCACGGCGGTCTTCGACGGGGGATCGGTCAGTGCCGACTACGACGAGTCGTGGGGTGCTGTGCTGGGTCCGTCGACGCAATGGCGCTGCAAAGTGTGTCCGGACGGGATTGGTGAGTCCGCCGACATCGCTGCCGCCGATTCGTGGGACTCTGACGAGAGTGGATATCCGACCTTTGAAGACGGTGACGGCCGCAGCGCTCTGATCGCACGCACGGAGCGCGGTCTGGCGTTGGTGCTCGCAGCAGAGCAAGCCGGCATCCTCCGTCTTCGCCCGCTTGATCCCGAGCAGCTGGTCGCTGCTCAGCCGCTCCAGGTGTCACGGCGACGCTTTCTGGCAGCACGACTCTTGGGCGCGCGTCTGGCGGGTCGTCCCGTTCCGCGCTATCGCGGATTCGGGTTGCTGCGCCTGCAATTGCCTCATCCGCGGCTCGCGATACGCACCGCGCGGGGGACCTACCGAAGGGTTCGCGCCGCGGTCCGCGCCGCCCGCACGGAGCGTGCCGGAGGCGCGAAGGGCTGAAGCTTCGACCACCTCCGGCGATGAGCGCCGCGAGCGGAGGTGGCATGAGATTGCTCTCACAACCTCGCGGGCGGGTCCCGGGGGGTGCTACCGTTCTGGGCACCCGTTCCTCGTTCCCCATCTGCTCCCCCCGAAGTCGCTGGAGACCCTTCCTCATGTCGTTGACGCGCGCCTCACGCCGCTTCCTTCTCACCGCTTCCGCGTCCTTCGCGCTGGTCGCCTCGCTCCTGGTCGCGCCCGCCGCGGCGGCCGCGCCGAGCGACGTCCTCGCCCGCGACACGATGAACCGCACCGTCTCGTCGGGATGGGGGAAGGCCAGCGGCGGTGGCACCTACCAGATCTCCCGCGCGAAGTCGGCGCGCGTAGCGGCCGGCGTTGCGACGCTCACCGCGCCGGCCAGCGGCCGCACGGCGCGGGCGCTGATGAACGGTGTCGCCGAGCAGAACATGGTCAGCCGTATCGACGTGTCGCTGCGCAAGCTGCCGAGGTCGGGCTCGACGCTGTACGTGTCGTCGCTGATTCGCGCGACGACGAATTCGGGGTACGCAGCCCGATTGATGATTCGCTCCAACGGCAAGACGACGCTGGAGATCTCGCGGTCTTCCGGGATGAGTTTCACGCCGTTGGCCAGCCGCACCTTGCCGTTCAAGGTGCGCGTCGGCAAGCCGGTGACCGTCAGGGTGATCACGAAGGGTTCGGGGTCGTCGGTCACGGTCGCGGCGAGTGCGTGGCGCAAGGGCACGAAGATGCCTTCGTCGTGGATGCTGAAGACCTCCGATCCCTCGGCGCAGCGCGTCGTGGCAAAGGGCTCGGTCGGAGCGCTGGTCTACGCCTCGGGAGCGGGTGCAGTGGTTCCAGTGGGATTCGACAACCTTGCATCCAACCGGGTCGCGACGTCGACCTCCGTCACCCCGGATCCGACCCCGGCTCCCGCACCGACGCCGACGGCGAGCCCTACGCCGACCCCGACGCCGACCTCCACCTCCGCTCCGGCACCCGTGCCGACTCCGACTCCGACGGCGGTCGTGCCCTCAGAGCCGTCGCCCGAATCGCCCGCGGGAGCAGTGGCCGTGAACTATCCCGGCAAGCGCGGTGACGTGGGTGCAGCTGCGCCCGGCAGCGTGAGTTATCCGGTTCCCTCCAATGCTGTGTTCGTAGCGACCAACGGTTCCGACTCGAACCCGGGCACCAAGGCGAAGCCGCTCCGGTCGATCGAGCGTGCGGTCGAGTTGTCCAAGGCGAACGGCACCGTCGTCCTCCGTGGCGGGTCTTACCACCAGTCCGTATTCGTAACCCCGCGCACGAACCTCACCATCCAGCCCTATCTCGACGAAGAGGTCTGGCTCGATGGCGCCCAGGCCGTATCCGGCTGGACCGCCTCCGGGTCGGCGTGGGTCAAGAACGGATGGACGCACTTCTTCGACTCCAGCCCCACCTACACGAAGGGTGCGCCGGATGGTACTCAGCCGGGATGGCAGTGGCTGAACCCGGCGCGACCGATGGCCGCCCACCCCGACCAGGTTTGGATCGACGGGAAGGCTCTCACGCAGGTGGGCTCGCGTTCGGCGGTCAAGTCCGGAACGTTCTACGTCGACCGCTCGGCGAAGCAGCTCGTGATCGGGTCCAACCCCACCGGCAAGAAGGTAGAGGCCAGCACGCTGTCGAAGGCGCTGACCATCCGAGCGACCGGCAGCGAGATCCGCGGCATTGGCGTGCGCCGCTACGCCACGAGCGTGCCAGAGATGGGCACCGTCACCGCGGACATGCCGGGGATCACCCTCACCGACATCACGATCATCGACAACGCGACGACTGGTTTCTACACGTGGGCGACCGACGTCACGCTAAATCGGGTGACTGTCGCCCGCAACGGGCTGCTCGGTGCAGGTGCATCGCAGGCGGATGGCCTTGAGGTCAACGAGATGCTCTCGGCCGGCAATAACGCGCAGGGCTTCAACCGCGCCCCCGTCTCGGGCGCGTTCAAGGTCACCCGCTCGCGCGGTGTTGAGGTAACCAGCAGCTCCTTCATCAACAACCAGGGACAGGGCCCTTGGTTCGATGAGTCGGTCTACGACATCACGTTCACCGACAACGACGTGTACGGCAACTCCGGGTACGGCGTCGTCATTGAGCTGTCGGAGAAGGTGGTCATCGCCAACAACCTCATTGCGCGCTCCGGGATGCCGGGACTGTTCATCACCAACTCCGGAAATGTGAACATCTGGAACAACACGATCTCGGCCAACGCGGATCGCAACATCTCGATCACGCAGGACGAGCGTCGGGCGTCGAACGTGAACACCCCCGGGCATGACCCGCGCCGTCCGAAGCCGGACCCGACGGTGCCCTGGATCGTCCGCAACGTCGTGATCAACAACAACGTGGTCGACCAGACCTCCGGCGACTGCGTCGTGTGCGTCAACGACTGGTCCCGCGAGTTCTCCGGGGCGCAGATGATCGCTCAGAGCACGGGCAACATCTATCACCGCGCGAGTGCATCGGCTACCCAGCACTTCGCGCAGTGGGCGGCCAAGAGTTCCGGCACGGCGCGCTACTCGAGCTTCTCCGCGTATAAGGATGCTGCCTCCCGGGATGCGGGATCGCGTGCGGTCGAAGGATCCTCGGTGCTCTCCAGCGGCCTCAAGCTCCTCTCGACGTTCACGTCGTCTCAGTCGAGCTATGCTGCGGCCATCCCGTCCACAGTTGCCGTCAAGAGCTCGTTGTCTCAGGGAACGAAGCTGATCGGCGCTCAGTCCCGCTGAGTGCTGACCGCTTCGATCGTGGAGCGGATCGCTGACCGGTACCGCTCAGGCGCGTGTCGCGCGTGGGCGGTATCGGCGCTGTGCCCCAGTTGTGGTCGCAGCGTGTGCCAGCTCTCCTCGACGGCGACCAATGCCCGTGCCAGAGCGCTTGGTGAGCCCGGCGGCACAAGACGTGCAGTGGGATAGCCTCCGGCGGCCTCACGGAGGCCGCTCGTGTCGCTGGCGATGACCGGGCGCTGAGCGAGGATCCCCTCGACGGCGGTGTTGCCGAAGGGTTCGTCGATGCGGCTGGGCACCACCAGCACGTCGTGGTCGGCGATGACATCCCAGATGTCGCTGCGGAACCCGAGCATCTCGACGGCCCCGGGATCCGCCGAGGCGGCGAGTGTCCGCAGTTCCTCTTCGTACCACTCGTATCCGTCGAACACGGAGCCCAGGAGCGACACCCGCACGTCGCGCCCCTCGCGGCGTAGCTGAAGAACGGCGTTGACCACGTCGTCCACGCCTTTGCGGGGCGAGAGCCTTCCCACGTAGAGCACGCGGAGCCCGGAGATGTCCTCTCGTGCCGGGCGAGCGGTGTGCGGGCCGATGACACCGTTGTAGACGACCTCCGCGCGGTGGCGCAGCGCGGGCAGTGATCGGGTCAGCGTGCTCAGGCTGAACTGGCTGTTGACCAGGATTGATGTGGATGCGAGGTGGGGAGCGTAGAGAGCCGCATTGACGAGTCGCGATGCGGAGGCCTCTGCCTCATGCACATGTGTGACGACCGGGACGCCGCGGAGACGGGCGATGATGGGCCATTGTGGGAGCGTGATGGTGCTGACGTAGACCGCGTGGGGTTGGGTGCGAGAGATCAGTCGCCATGCCGCAGCCGCACCGCGAAGCGACGAAGAGATCAGCCGCCCCCATCCGGACGGGCGCAGGAGCGCCTTGCGCAGCACGAGCATCGGGACGATGACGACTTCCGAGTTCGCGTCGAGCAGAGCGTCGACGAGAGGGCCGCGCGCAGGGAGGACGCAGACCACCCGCGTGTCGGGAGATGTCAGCGCGCGGACGCTCTCGAGCATCATCCGATCGGAGCCGAACAGCTCCGCGCCGGGATGGACGACGAGGACCGTGGTCGAGTACGACGGGGTGTTCGGGGTCATGGAGTCATTCTCTCGTTCTCGTGTAGGTCGGGGCGGTCTTGTACTCTGA
>QFCS01006205.1_pt1 | contig 11475 bp, 12 predicted proteins | sample 3576561 | NCBI WGS metagenome assembly QFCS01 | reverse complement strand
CCACAGGATCACATCACCCTGGAAATGGCGCCACTTGAAATCCGTCATCGCTCCATCCGTTCAATCTCCGCCAAGCATGCTCAAGCTTCACGATTTTTGCAACAGAGCCCCGGTGTCCACCCAGTGCGTGCCGACGAACCCGCAAAGCGCTACGCTCTGCGCGATCTGGGACGCGAACGGGGCATTCTCGCACTTGTAGATTCTTGGCTTCCACCAATGCTTGGTATGCACGCTCAGTCCAATATACCCCTTGTCGAGCGATTACGTACGATGTGCATCGATGCAGGCTTGGCAACTTACGAAGCCCAGATCAAAGCGCTTATCACACGGCCAGAGGCGGAAGCACTGCTGGGTTTAATCGAATGTCCCACATGGATAATGGCGGGAAGCGACGACGTTTGGTCGCCTCCGGGACAACACCGCGCAATTGCCTCGAAAATCAGAGGCTGCACACTTAGAATTTTCCCACAGGCCGGGCACATGCTGCCTGCGGAAAAGCCGCAAGAATTTAACAATGCGCTTGCCGAATGGCTGGCCATGCCGACATTGTCATCCATGCAGACGCAGCGAGCTGAAAGCGGAACTACGCTTGTAAATCCCAAATCTGTACCAACCGCATTGCAGACAGTACGAGATCAAATCTGAATAATCACGCGCCACAGGGATCCAAGAAGCGGTCTGGTCTCGATGCCGCGCAAGGTGCCTGTGGCGTGTGAAGCCTGCCATCAACTTGGGCGAGAGTCTTGCATTTCCTTGAGCAGCACGCTGGCGTCGGCGAGCTGTTCGGGCGCGATCTGGGTGCGGGCTTCGACCAGTTTCTTGCCCTGCACGTAGTCCTTGACCATGTTCACGCAATCGAGCGCGATGACCTTGCCGTTCTTGAGGTAGACTACCGAGAACGAGCGCGTGGCCGGATCGCCGCGCAGCACGGCGTTGTCATGACCGGTGGAGAGGCCAACGGTCTGCAGGCGCAGGTCATACTGGTTGGACCAGAACCACGGCGTGGCCTTGTAGGGCACGGGCGCACCGCAGATGTCCTTGGCCGCAGTGGTGGCCATGTCATTGGCATTCTGGACGGACTCGAGGCGGATGACCGCGCCGTCGGCGAAGTCGTTCGAATGGGCGGCGCAATCGCCGATCGCGTAGACATCGGGCAGCGAGGTGCGGCACAGTTCATCGACGTCGACGCCGTTTCCGCCTGAAGCGCCAGCGGCCAGTAGCGGGCCGACGCACGGCACGATGCCGATACCGACAATGACGATATCGGCCGGTATGACCGACCCGTCCTGCATCTTCACGCCAGTGGCCTTGACGCCGTCGCCGTCAATGCAGTCCATCGCCGCACCAGTGCGCAGATCTACGCCATGGGCGCGGTGTTCGGCCTGGTAGAAATCCGACAGCGCTTCACCGGCGACGCGCGCCAGCACGCGCGGCAGCGCTTCGAGCAGGGTAACCGAAACGTCGAACTTGGTCAGCACGGCAGCCGCTTCAAGGCCGATGTAGCCACCGCCGACGACCACGGCGCGCTTCGCCCCGGCATCAAGCTCGGCCATCAGGCGGTCGGCATCTTCCTTGGTGCGGACCGCGTGGACACCGGCAAGGTCGGAACCCATGCACGAAAGGCGGCGCGGATCGCCACCGGTGGCCCAGATCAGCTTGCCATAGCCGATCTCGGAGCCATCGCCGAGCTTGACCGTATGGGCCGCAGGATCGAGCGAGACGACTTCGGCGCCGAGCTTCATTTCGACGGCCTTGTCTTCCCAGAACTGCGCCGGGCGGATGCAGATGCGATCGAAGGTCTTTTCGCGGGCGAGGTATTCCTTGGACAGCGGCGGACGCTCGTAGGGAATCTCCGGCTCGCGCCCGATTACCAGAATGCGGCCTTCAAAGCCGTTCTGGCGCAATGCGATGGCCGCCTGCGCGCCGCCGTGCCCTGCGCCCACGATGATGACGTCTGCGTGTTCCATCTTGATTTCGCCGACTGGGAAATGTTTCAAGGCATTGGCTTTGTAGTTGTGCATCAGACGCGCTCGATCAGCAGCGCCAACCCCTGCCCCACGCCGATGCACATGAAGACCAAAGCATAGCGGCCACTTCTTCGCTGCAACTCCTCGACAGCCGTCATCGTGATCCGTAATCCAGACATCCCCAGCGGGTGCCCAAGTGCGATTGCTCCCCCATTAGGATTGACGCGAGTATCGGCCAAGGGGTCAATCTTAAGCTCGCGCAAAGTCGCAATCGCTTGGCTTGCGAAAGCCTCGTTCAATTCGATCACGTCGAGATCTGCAACACCGAGACCTGCTCGCGTCAGCACCTTGCGCGCCGCTTCAATTGGGCCGACCCCCATGATGCGCGGCGCGATGCCCGCCGCAGCCATGCCAACGATGCGTGCGCGAGGGACAAGACCGTTGGCGCTAGCGGCTTGTGCGGAGGCAACAAACATTGCAGCCGCGCCATCGTTCAGGCCCGATGCATTGCCCGCCGTGACGGTGCCGTCAGCGCGAACCACGGGCTTGAGTTTGGCCAGCGCTTCGAGGCTTGTGGCGCGCGGATGCTCGTCGCGATCGAATAGACGAGGCGGCTCCTTGCCCTGCACGATCTCAACTGGCTCTATCTCGACGTCAAAGCGACCCGAAGCAAGGGCAGCCGCTGCCTTCTCTTGGCTTGCCAGCGCGAAGCGGTCCTGATCTTCACGGCTCACCTGCCACTGATCGGCAACGTTTTCGCCCGTCTGGGGCATCGTATCGACGCCATACGCGGCTTTCATTGCGGGATTGATGAAGCGCCAACCAAGAGTCGTGTCCTCGATCTTCTGTGCGCGATCGAAGGCTGTGCCCGCCTTGCCCATCACATACGGCGCACGCGACATGCTCTCGACGCCGCCTGCCAAGATCAGGTCTGCGTCGCCCGAACGTATCGCCTGAGCCGCAAAACCAACGGCGTTGAGCCCCGATGCGCAAAGTCGGTTCACCGTAACCCCGGGTATAGTCTCTGGCAAACCTGCCAGCAGCGCAGCCATGCGCGCCACGTTCCGATTGTCCTCACCCGACTGGTTTGCGCAGCCCATGATCACGTCGTCGACGCAGCCCCAGTCGAGGTCGGGATTTCGACGCGCGAGCGCGCGAAGCGGCAGCGCTGCCAGATCGTCGGCCCGCACATTGGCAAGCGAACCGTTCAGCTTCCCGACGGGCGTGCGAATGGCATCGCAGATGAAGGCGTCAGTCATCGGGTGTCAATCTTTCAGGAATTCGAGAACGGCCCCAGCCAAGGCTTGGGGTGCTTCGAGCGGTGCGAGATGCGCAACAGGCAGAGCCAAATGACTGGCGTTGGGAATCTGCTCAAGCAGGTATTCCCCGTGCCCCTCAAGTGGAGTCGACGTATCGCGAGTGCCCGTCACCACTAGCGCCGGGCAGGCAATTCCCCCAACGCGCGTCGCAAGCTCCATGTCCCGGATAGCAGCTGCACAGCCCGCATACCCGGACGCATTCATGTTCACCAATTGGTGCCGGATCGTTTGCGCGATTGCGGGCTCGGCCACGATGAATTCTGGCGAAAGGAACCGTCCCATGGCGAGTTCGGCAATTGCGTCCATGCCTTCGCCGCGCACCTTTGCCACGCGGTCGCTCCACGCGCCCTTGTCCATTGTCGCCGACGTGCAGACCAGCACCAGCGCCGCGACGCGATCGGGCCGCGCGAGCGCCATCTCCATCGCGATCATCCCGCCCAACGAGACGCCTGCCACCGCTGCATCCGCGATCCCGGCGGCATCCATCGCATCGAAGATGTCTTCGGCAAGCCCGGCCATGGTGTAATCGCCGTCCGCCATATCAGAAGCGCCATGCCCGCGCGTATCAACGCGCAACAGACGGTGGCTTTGCCGCAGCAAAGGCAGCGCGCCGTCCCACAAGTCCATGTCCGTGCCGATGGAGTTGAGCAGCACCAGTGCGGGCGCATCGTCACGTCCTTCGAGCTTCCAGTAGACGCGGCTTCCCGCTTCCCCGCTGAACGGCATCAGCCCCGCGCTCCTTCGGCAAATGCCGAAACATTGAGCCGCGCGGCGGTCTTGGCGACGACCTCTGCAACCGTAACCGCCGGTGCCAGTTCGACGAGCGTCAGTCCGCCCGCCTTGCGGTCGACGGCGATCACGGCAAGGTCCGAGACGATCAAGTCAACCACGTGCCGCCCCGTCAGCGGCAGGCTGCATGCCTCGAGAATCTTGGGCGCTCCGGACTTTGATACATGGTCCATCACTACAACGATACGTTTTACCCCGGCGACGAGGTCCATCGCACCGCCCATGCCCTTCACCATCTTGCCCGGGATCGTCCAGTTGGCGAGATCGCCATTGGCGGCAACTTCCATTGCACCCAGCACGGCCATGTCGATGTGCCCGCCCCGGATCATCGCGAAGCTGTCCGCCGAAGAGAAGAAGCTCGACGTGGGCAGCGCGGTAATGGTCTGCTTGCCCGCGTTGATCAGGTCGGGATCGGCTTCGCCCTCATAGGGGAAAGGACCGATGCCGAGCATGCCGTTCTCGCTCTGCAGCGTGACCGTGATGCCTTCGGGCACGTGGTTTGCCACCAGCGTCGGAATGCCGATGCCGAGGTTGACGTAGTCACCATCGCGCAGTTCCTGCGCGGCGCGCGCTGCCATCTGGTCACGATTCCAGGGCATCAGGCGCTCTCCCTTTCGCGTACGGTCAGCTTTTCGATGCGCTTTTCGTTGATTGTCGAAAGCACGATACGGTCGACATAGATGCCGGGCGTATGGATGCAGTCGGGGTCGAACGTGCCTTCGGGCACAATCTCTTCGACCTCGACCACGGTCACCTTGGCCGCCGTCGCCATGTTCGGGTTGAAGTTGCGCGCAGTGCGCCGGTACATGAGGTTGCCCTCGGGATCGGCACGCCACGCCTTGATGATGGCAAGGTCGGCGCGGAGCCAGGTTTCCCGCACATATTCCTCGCCATCGAATTCCTCGACCGGCTTGCCCTCGGCGACCACTGTGCCAACGCCGGTGCGGGTGTAGAAAGCCGGAATACCCGCGCCACCAGCCCGGATGCGCTCGGCCAGCGTCCCCTGCGGCGTCAGCTCGAGTTCGAGTTCGCCTGACAGGTACTGCTCCTCGAACAGCTTGTTCTCGCCCACGTAGGACGAGATCATCTTCTTCACCTGACGGCTCTGCAGGAGCATCCACAGACCGAAGCCGTCAGCGCCCGCATTGTTGGAAATGACCGTCAGGTCCTTCACGTTCGCCGCGCGGATCTCGGGTATCAGGCTTTCCGGATTGCCGGACAGGCCGAACCCGCCAGACATCACTGTCATCCCGTCGAACAGCACGCCGTCCAGTGCCGCTGCGGGACTGGAATAGATCTTGGTCATTGCTTGGCCCTTGCGTTCAGCCCAGATCTCCGCCTGCTACGGGCAGGATGGTTCCGGTAATGTAACTCGCCTCGTCCGAGGCCAAGAAGAGGATTGGCGCGATCTGTTCGTCCAAGGTGCCGTAGCGTTTGAAAAACGTCGATTCCGTCACTTGCTCGACCGCTTGCGCCATCCACGCCTGTTCCTGCGCGGTGTCGCCAGCGGCATTTCGCGGCACCTTCCGCGGCGGCGCGCTAGTCCCTCCCGGCGCGGTCGCCACGACGCGAATGCCTTGCTCACCATACTCCATCGCAAGGCTTTGCGTCAGCGCATTGATCCCGCCCTTGGCCGCCGAATAGGGGCCACGCCGGATACCGCGCGTGGCGTTGGACGATATATTGACGATCGTGCCTGCCCCTTGCGCCAGCATAGTCGGCAGAACGGCGTGGCAGCAGTAGAGCGTGGGCATCAGCGAGCGGCGGATTTCCGCGTCGATCTGGTCGGGCGTGAACTCGGCGAACGGACGCATACGGATCGCACCACCGACATTATTGATCAGGATGTCGATCCGCCCGAAGTGCGTCTTCGCCTTCGCCATTGCGGCAGAGGCACCTTGATAGGTCTCCAGATCCGCGACGAATGCCATGGCGGATGCACCGATTTCCGCGGCCACTTCGGCCACTGACTCAGCCCGGTCGACGAGGAGGACCTTCGCACCTTCGGCCGCCGCACGCAGGGCCACGCCGCGCCCGATCCCCTGCGCCGCGCCGGTTACGACCAAGACATTGCCGGCAAAGCGACCGGCGAAGTGCGAAGATGTATCAGACATGATAGACGTCGATCACCTGGTGGATGTAGTCGTTCTTCAGCACGATCTTCTTCGCAGAAATTGTCAGCCCCCCATCGCTCCGGCGAAGGGTGCAAAAAGTCGTCCCAAAGAACTGACTGGTCAGCTTGAACCGATGGCTGAGCGTATGCCAGTTATAGCGGAGGTCCACCTCGCCACCGCGATCATCCAGCACCTCGATGTTCGCCAGCATGTGCGTCGTGCGCGGCTCGGGCGTGCTCGCGCTCGAACGCTCGGTCTCGAGCCGGTAGACGCGGTCTTCAAGGCCTTGACGGTTGGCGTAGTAAATCAGTGAGATCTGGCTTTGCGGATCGGTGACGAGTTCGTCGTCATCGGTCCACGCCGGCATCCAGTAAGTGCAATCAGACGCATAGCACGCAAGCCACTCGTCCCACTGCCGGTCGTCCAGCAGACGTGCCTCGCGACACAGAAATGCCGTAACTTCTTCGAGCACGCTCACGCCATTTCCTCCGCCCCTTGCTCAGTCCGAGCCAACCCGTCGAGCAGGGCATTGGCCCAGTATTCGTGCTGGCGGACAAACAGCCCTTCGTCCTCGCTGCGCTCGCTGCTGAGCAATGGGTTCATGCCCATTTCGCGGGCGTTCTCGTCCGGCCCCGCGATCCAGCGCTGCGCGCCGCGGCTGAGATCGTTCCACAAGTCGCCCGCGCCAGCATACGACGCCTGACAAGTGCGGAATTCCTCGAGATCGTCGGGCGTGCCCATCCCGGAAACGTTGAAGAAGTCCTCGTACTGGCGGATGCGGATGGCGCGCAAATCCGCGCTCTCGCCCCTGGGAGCGAAGCAGTAGATCGTCACTTCCGTGTGGTTGACATCAATCGGGCGCACCACCCGGATCTGCGTGGAGAACTGATCCATCAGGAAGACATTGGGATAGAGCGCCAGATTGCGGCTTTGCTCAACGATGAAGCGCGTGCGCTCCTTTCCGAGACGCTGCTCGAGTTCCTCCTTGTGCGACCAAACCGGGCGGACCTCGGGATTGAGGACTTTGGTCCACAACAGGATATGGCCGTTGTCGAAGCCATAGACTCCGCTCACCGCCTTGGACCAACCATTGGCATCGACCGCCTTGGTGCCGCCTTCCGCGCGCCGCCCCATGGTCTTGGCGTAATTGTAGTGTACGGAGCTGACGTGATAGCCATCGCAGCCGTTCTCCATCTGCAGTTTCCAGTTGCCCTCAAAGATGTAGGACGAACTGCCGGCAAGCACCTCGATGCCATCCGGCGCCTGGTCGACGATCTGGTCGATGATCACGCGCGTTTCGCCAAGATACTCCTCAAGCGGCGAGACATCGGGATTGACACTCCCAAACAGAAAGCCGCGATAGTTTTCGAAACGAGCGAGTCGGGCGAGGTCATGCGATCCTTCGCGGTTGAAACCTTCAGGGTATGCGCCTGTGCTTTCATCCTTCGCCTTCAGAAGCTTGCCGTCGTTAGTGAAGCTCCATCCGTGGAACGGGCAGACCATTACACGGCCATTGCCCCGCTTGCGCCGGCACAGCATCGCGCCGCGATGTGAACAGGCGTTGATGAACGCGTTGAGCGCGCCATCCTTGGTGCGGGTAATGACGACCGGTGTCCGCCCCACTGTCACTGAGAACCAATCGTTCGTGGACGGAATCTGGCTCTCGTGCGCCAAATAGACCCAGTTCCCCTCAAAGATATGCTTCATCTCGAGTTCGTAGAGATCAGGGTCGGTGAAGATGTCGCGGCGGCAGCGGAACTGCCCGGTATCCGCGTCATCGACAACGGCCGTTTCAATGCGGGTCCTGATGGCACCGAACATCTTCATATCTCCCAAGTTCTTGCGTCAGGCTTCGAGGCGGGCGCGCGTCGAGAACTTCTCGTCTTCCTGATGCACGGCACGCTGCATCTCGAAGTCGAACGTGATCGAAGCACTGTCCCCCTGGCGCATGGGCACCGGCAGCAAGCCCGCGCGTGTGCCGAACGCAAAGTCGTCATGCGCGAACGGATCGTCGCCGAAGTTGATCTGCGTGGTCAGTTGGCGATAGCCCGGAGCTTCAATGAAAAAGTGGACGTGGGCCGGACGGTTTCCGTGACGGCCAACTGCCTGCATCAGAACGTCGGTCGCGCCACCGGGGGGCACGCTGTAGCCCTTGGGCATCTTCGAACGGAATGCATAGCGGCCGTCGTCGCCCAGCTTGATGCGGCGACGATTGTTGAACGGCGTCTGCTCCTTCGTCGGGTCGAAGTGGGAATACCAGCCTTGCGAGTCCGCATGCCAGACATGCATGATTGCACCACGAACAGGCTCACCGTCAGGCCCGCGCACCTGGCCCGTCATATACAGGCTGGTGGTATCATCCGGATCAACCGTCAGGTTCACGTCCGGTCCTTCGACCAGCGGCGCACCTGCAACATAAAGCGGCCCCTCGATCGTGCGCGGGGTGCCCCCGGTCAGGCCTGCCTCGACATCCTTGGCGTCCATGTAGAGGTCCATGAAGTGCTCGAGACCGATGCCGGGCACGATCAGTCCGATCTCGCCGGCACTGTCCTGAAGGTACTTCACTGCGCCCCAGAACTCGCTTTCGGTCACGTCATGACGGACGATTACGCGTGCTGTGGCTTCCAACATATCCCGCATGATTGCTTTCAAGCGAGTGTTGCCTTCGTCACTGTCGAGCCCTGCGGCCCGGTCGAGCAGGCTACGGATCTGATCGGACTCAACGAAGGATTCTTGCATGATGTTCATCTCCCAGGATTTTGTTCGTATTGCTTGATTTTCAGGTCGTCGCCTCAGCGGTCGTCATCGTGAAGCGTGGATGGATGGCGGCAGAGCGTGGTCACCTTCATGGTCATGAAGGGATAGAGCGGCAGACCGATCAGGATGTCGTGCAGCTGGGCGTTGCTCTCGACATCGAAGATGCTGACGTTCGCATATTGGCCCACAACGCGCCAAATGTGCCGCCACGTGCCAGCCGCCTGCAGCTCCTGAAACCGCGCCTTCTCGGCGGCCTTCAGCCGCTCGGCCTCTGCCGCATCGAAGCCGAGAGGAATGTTGACCTGCATTTCGACCATGAACAGCATGTGGCTCTTCCTCTCAGGCGACGGCGTGGACGCGCGGCGAAGTGGTATCCCGGCGGAGACGCGCGACCTTTTCCTCGTCCAGAGTCACCCCGAGACCGGGCGCATGGGGAACGACCAACTCGAAGTCCGCATAAGTCAGCGGCGTTGCGAGGATTTCCTCGGTCAGGAGCAGCGGACCGAACAGCTCGGTGCCCCAGGCAAGTTCGGGGAAGGTCGCGAAGAGCTGCGCCGAAGCGACCGTGCCAACGCCGCCTTCAAGCATGGTGCCGCCGTAGAGGCCGATCCCTGCCGCATGGGCGATGGCTGCAACCTGACCTGCAGCATGAAGCCCTCCGGACTGCGCGATCTTGACCGCGAAGACACGTGCAGCGACCGACTCGGCAATGCGGAAGGCAGAGCGTGGTCCGTTTAGCGCCTCGTCAGCCATCAGCGGAACCTGATGCTGGGCTGAAAGCCTGGCCATGGCACCAAGCGCATCGCGGGCTACGGGCTGTTCAACCAGATCGACACCGACATCCTGCAGCATCGCCATGCCGAGCGCGGCCTGGGGTTCGGACCAGTTCTGGTTCACGTCGACGCGGACGCTCGCGCGGCCCGCAAAGGCTTTGCAGATCGCCCCCACGTGCGCGACGTCTGCAGCAACACCGCGTTTGCCGATCTTGATCTTGAATATCCGGTGACGGCGTTGGGCCAGCACTGTCTCGCCTTCTGCAATATCGCGCTCGGTGTTGCCGCTGGCCAGAGTCCAGGCCACGGGCAGCGACGACCGGACCCTTCCTCCTCCGATCAACTCGGAAACCGGAACGCCAAGCCGCTTGCCGGCCATGTCGAGCAGGGCAGTCTCGACCGCACACTTGGCAAAGTGATTGCCGCACACGCTCCGCGCGACCCGCGCCATCGTCTCCTGCACCCGCGAAAGGTCGCAGACCTGAAGGATCGGCGTGATGTAGGTATCGATCGCGGACTTGATGCTCTCGGGGCTTTCCTCACCGTAACTGAGACCACCGATCGTCGTGCCCTCACCGATGCCTTCGATACCATCGCTGTCCGTGATCCGAACGATAACCATGGTCTGCGCATGCATCGTCGCCATGGCGAGAACATGCGGTCGAATCGTCGGCACATCGACAATGAAGGTATTGATCCGATCCAGAGCCACCACTGCCGTACACCTCCGTGAATCTCTGAAGTCAGCTCAGATTAGGGGTTGTGGGCACATCCATCAAAGATCATTGTGATCATGTTTTGATACCAACAGGGTATAGTTATGAATCTCAGACAACTGCGGCAGTTTCTTGCAGTGGCCAACGCGCGCAACTTTTCGCGCGCGGCAGATGCGTTAAACATCGCCCAACCGCCATTAAGCCGTACGATCCGGCAACTTGAGGACGACATTGGCGGAATGCTGTTCGACCGGTCAGCCCGTCCGTTGTTGCTGACGCCTCTTGGCCAGCTTCTGCACGAACACGCCCGGCAGATAATCAATCGGATGGACGGCATGCAGGACATGATGCGAACTGCCGCCGCCACTGATCGACGGCGCTTCACCATCGGCTTCGTCGCATCAACGATCTACGCCAGACTTCCCGAACTGATTCGGGCGTTCCGTAAACGTGCGCCCGAAGTCGAGCTTACACTGGTCGAAAGCTCGACGCTGGAGCAGATCAATGCGCTGAAGGACGGGCGCATCGACGTCGGATTCGGCCGCATCCGTTTCGAAGATCCTGCAATCAAACGCACAATCCTGCGCAATGAGCGGCTCGCAGTCGCACTGCCTCGCGCTCATGAACTTTCCTGTTCAGAACAGGCGTTGACGCTAAGGCAAGTAGCTGCCGAGCCGCAAATTTTGTACCCGCGTTCGCCGCGACCAAGCTATGCCGATCAGGTTATCTCCATGTTTCGTGACCACGGCCTAGAGCCAAAAATTGCGCATGAAGCCCGTGAATTGCAGATCGCAATCGGCCTTGTTGCCGCTGAAGAAGGCTTGGCGATTGTTCCGGAGTCAATAAGTCGGTCAAGGAGCCACGATGTGGTTTATCGCGATCTCGTCGAGGCCGTAACATCGCCCATCATCATGAGCCAGCGAATGAATGACAGGTCACCTGAGCTGCGAATAATGGCCGGCGTTATCGCCGAGCAATACGACGATTGGGGGTATCCCGTTCCGCAAGCCTTGCTCGACCTGGGTTAGGCCATGGCGCAT
>QFCS01001024.1_pt1 | contig 11490 bp, 11 predicted proteins | sample 3576561 | NCBI WGS metagenome assembly QFCS01 | reverse complement strand
TATATTTTTTCCATGCCCTAATTTAATACACGTAGCAAAAACAAATCCTTATTTGACAAGCTTTAATGAATACTAATCATCTAAAGCTTATTTCTATAAAATAAAAAACAGCATTCAGCTTTTATGCTAAGTGCTGTTTTTCATGCATTTAATTTTAAAATTTAGATAATGCCCTAATTTGGGACATTATCAAATTGTCATTTAAAATCAGTTTTAATTAAAGTTTAAACCACTTGATAGAAAAGGCCACTCAATTGAGCAGCCTTTATCATCATCAAAAAGAGCTGTTTGGCTTATACACAGTTATTTATTCAGGTGACTAAAAATCATTTTCAGCAATTCCGGTAACCAGTGCATATATGATGGCGGTGCCTTTACTGTGTTTAGCTCCTTCCATCGCAGCAGTAAAATTGCCTATCATCAGATCCCATTCCGGATCCGTATTTTTTTTCGGTTTCTTGTTCTTGGCATAGACACTATGCCGGATAATGGAACTACTCACCAGCAGTAGCTGTTTATCCGTAGCGGTATAAGTAAAATCCAGTCCCCATTCGGTCTCATAGGCCGTAATATATTGATGCAGTATACTGTAATCAAGATTTTCTTCCATATACGATAATATTGTATCCGTAAAGTCATACCAACTCAATCGGGCCTTAAGTGACAAGCCGGAATTGGCTACAAGGTTTTCCATGGTTCTTTCCGGATCATTAATTATAGAAGAGATGGTCAGGAGATCCGGTGAAGTATAGTCGGAATAAAACGGTATAAATCCCGGGTAGTCAAGTGCTGTAGATTCAATAGCCGACAGTAATGCGTCTAGGTTTTCAGCGTTTGTTTCCCTTTCATAATACAAGTGCAATAATTCAAGATACACAGCACCCGTGCTGTCGTATGGGTTGGAAGGATTGGAGGGATGCTGGTCTGTTTTGGAGTACAGGTTCCGGAATGCAGGCTGATGCTCAGCACCATTTTCTTCGGCGGTGCAGGAAGCCATAAAAGCAAGTATTGATAAACTCAAAGTAATAGTTTTCATGATTGTTAAAATTAAATGGTGATTGAAAATTGCATCAGTCCATGATTACCCGGGTTGGTCTGAACGGGATGATATAAATAACATCCTTTGAATGCAAAGCAAAGCTACATGAGAGGCATTGTCTGTACAAATACAATTGTTGTTGATTCCGGAATTTAATAGGTGTAATTCCGGAATACGTAAACCTTTTTACCGCTTTTATACGAAAATCAACGGAATGAAAATAACGGGTTTAAAATTTTTAGCGTATATTTAAACAGCCTGAAAATCTTCTGGGCTATATAGTAAATCAACGTATTAATTCAGATAAACAGAATCTTCTTGAAAGAGACGTTTATCATTATGTAATTTAACTATGAAAAAACACAACCTGTTTATTTTGGCATTCATATTACAGTTTAACCATAAATCTTATGCTTACAGTATCGCAAACGATAGTCTGTCAAAAAAGAACTACGATTATTTTATAAACAAAATCAACACCTTTAAAAAAGATACGGCCACGGCAAAAATATATGCCCAAGCCTGGCTTAATAAAGCAAAGCGGGAAAATAACTGGGAGCAATCGGCCAAAGCTTACAGGAGTTTAATGTATTGTGTGCACAAGAAGCATTGGATAAGATACAGTGACAGTCTGCTGGTTGAGTCGTTGCGGTCAAAAGATAATCTGCTGATCGGAAATGCTTTTCTGACCAAAGGCATACTCTATTATGACCGGAAGGAATTAAAAAAGGCATTGGATTATTACATCGAAGCCAATAACTACCTTGCGTTAACAAAAAATCAATATGCTATTAATAAAGTAAAATATTCCATTGCTCACACCAAATATTATTTAGGGTTTTATGATGAAGCAATTGCGTTGTTTAATCAATGCCTGGTCTATTTCAAAGAAGAAAATGACAGGGCATACCTCAATACGATTCACTCTTTAGGGCTGTGTTATAACAAAATCAAAGACTACCAAACGTCATCTGATTATAATAAGTTGGGTATAGAAATGAGCAGCGAACTGGAAAATGATGAAATGATACTTTATTTTAATCATTCAGAAGGTGTCAACGCTTATTTTAAAAATAATTTTGACGAATCAATAAAAACGTTATTACGTTGCGTTCCAGAATTGGAAGATAAAAACGATCTGGCAAACCTTACCGTAGCTAATTTTTATATTGCCAAAAGTTATTGGTCATTGGGCGATCCGGATAAGTCCTTGGCATACCTGATACAAGTTGATAATGCCTTTAGCGAACAAAAATACATCAGACCGGATTTAAGGGAAAACTATGAATTGCTGATACAATACTACCGGAAAAAGGGCGATAAGGAAGCACAATTGCAATACATCAATAAACTTTTAAAGGCAGACAGTTTGATGAATCAGAATTTTAAGTACCTGTCTAAAAAAATATTCAAAGAATTTGATACCCATGAATTAATAGAAGAAAAGAACAATATTGAACGGGCAAAAAATACTCAGCAAAAGGTTTATTTTGGGCTGATTGTTTCGTTACTACTTGTTTTTGCAGGATTGATTGTTATACACATACAAAACAGAAGAAAGTTTAAAAAGAGGTTTGAAGAACTCCTGCATCGTGATATCACGACTGAAAGAAAGCCTGTAAACCATTCTTCGGGAGAGTTAGATGTTAATCCTAAACTGGTTGAAATGATACTCGAAAACCTGGATAGATTTGAAAGTTCAACTAAATTTCTGCAGAAAGACTTAACCATTACCAAGTTAGCCAGGCTGTTGAACACAAACCCGAAGTATGCGGCAAAAGTTATTCGTCATTACCGGCATAAAAAATCAATTGATTACATCAGCCGTTTAAAAATTGATTATGTGGTAAACCTGCTGATGACAGAAAGCAAATACCGCAATTATACCAATGCGGCATTAGCAGAAGAAGTCGGGTTTAACACCACTCAAAACTTTTGTAATGCTTTTAAAAAACATACCGGCATTTCACCAACTTATTTTATAGCAGGGTTAAAAAAAATAAAGCAGGAAGACCATTCGGGTACTTCGGATTCTGGGAATAAAATTCAGGGAAAAAACGGAATTTAGCTAAAATTTTTGTTTTCAAATCACTTCCTTTTCAAAATGCCTATCTTTGCAGTCTTATTCATGTGAAAAATGCTTCAGAAAGAAATACAGTCTGCCGTTGAAAAAGGAGAAATGCTCCCGTTAATGGAAGCGTTTTATACGATTCAGGGCGAAGGTTACCACACAGGAACGCCGGCTTATTTTATCAGAATCGGCGGCTGCGATGTGGGTTGCCATTGGTGTGATGTAAAAGAGAGCTGGAATGCAGACCTGCATCCGCCTACCGAAACCGATTTGATTGTGACCCGTGCAAAAGCCTATTCAAATACGGTGGTGATAACGGGAGGAGAACCCTTGACGTGGGATATGACTATTCTGACCGAAAAGCTTAAACAGGCCGGTATAAAAATTCACATCGAAACATCGGGTTGCTATCCCGTAACCGGAGAATGGGACTGGTTTTGTCTCTCGCCCAAAAAAAATAAATTGCCGGTTCAGCGTGCTTATGATATAGCCAATGAGTTAAAAGTTATTGTTTATAACAAGCACGATTTTATTTTTGCGGAAGAACAAGCCGCAAAAGTGAATGCCGATACCATCCTTTTTTTACAGCCGGAGTGGAGCAAACGGGAAGAAATAATCCCTTTAATTGTAGCGTATGTAATGGATAATCCAAAATGGCGTGTATCTCTACAAACGCATAAATATTTGAATATCCCTTAAATTTTTATAAATCAAAAACAACCCAACAGTATGAAAAAAAATGTATTGAGTTTTGCCTTTTTGTTGATTACCGCTTTTTCCTTTTCGCAGGATGCCTTTAAAAACGATGTCGTGAAGTATTTAGAAGTAAGCGGCCAGGCAAATACCTTTAAAATGATTACCAAAGATCTGGTAGCCAACATACCGGAAGCTAAACAGGCAGATTTTAAAAAGGAGTTAGATGCTTCTATCGGCGATTTGTTAGTCAAGATGGCTGACATGTATATGACGGAATTCACTCATGATGAAATGAAGGCATTGTTGAAATTCTATGATTCGCCGGTCGGAAAAAAATTAACTGACAAAACAGAAGTACTTTACAACAAAGGACAGGCTGTTGGACAGGAGTGGGGCATGGGATTGCAGGCTCTGATGATGAAATATATGCAATAGTTATTGTATGAAAAAATAAAAAGTCCCGAAGAATGTTGATTTTTCGGGATTTTTTAATTGAACAAATTAGTATTTTTTTAGCACAGCTATGGTCTGGTCAATATAACCTGGCCAGGTAATCAAAATGCTCTCCTTCTATGATCAACTCACAAGTTAATCCGTTTGCAAGGGCTGCATTCTGCAAGGTGTTATAATCAATATACAGCCAATCAAAAGGATCTTCCGTTTCACCTTTGTAGTGGAGGATAAACGATAATTCACCGTAGTAACCGTTGACAGGAACTTCATAGGCTCCTTCTTCGTCCTGATCATACATGTAAATCAAATCTGAACTGTCAATGAGTATCTGTCCACCTTCTGCCAACAGAGTTTTTAACTTCTGTAAGTACACTGTTATCTGATTCAGTTGGCCAAAAATGCCTGTTCCGTTCATCAATAAAAGAATGGTATCAAATTTCTCTGGGGAATTAAAATCTAAAACAGTCGATGTAAAACAGCGATTCAGTTTCCGTAGCTGACAGGCTTTGATGGCATTGGGCGACCTGTCGATGGCAGTAACATCAAAACCATTTTCCTGTAAATATAACGAATGACTTCCTGCTCCGCATCCTACATCCAATACCTTCCCCCTGCAAAGTGATAATGCTTTTTGTTCCAGAAGAGGCATTTGATCAAAATGACGGAACAAATAAGCCACCTGTAGTTCGTCTGCCTCTGAAATAGAAGTTTCGGTGATCAGATTTTCCGGATTATTACCGGTTTGATAATCTAAAATGGCTTTTCCGAAAAGGTCTTTCATTACTTTTTGTCTAAAGGTTAAGGTTTCACCAAGCAAGTTCTTTAACTTTGTGTTACAAACAAGAAAAGATGCTAAAGCCAAATTTAAATGAACTCGGTAAACTTGCCAAAGATAAACATATTGAAACCAAAAAATATTTTGACAGGCTAAAAAAGAAACCGCCCAAAAATTTGGATTATGTGATGCAGGATTTGCATGAGGCCGAATTTAAAAAAACAGACTGTCTGCAATGTGCTAATTGTTGTAAAACGACCGGGCCGCTTTTTACATCGACCGACATAGAACGAATTGCCAAACACCTGAAACAAAAACCGCAACAATTTATTGACCGCTATCTGCGTATTGATGAAGACCATGATTATGTCCTTCAAAGTCTTCCGTGTTCGTTTTTAGATCATGAAAATTATTGTTTATTATATGATGTGCGACCCAAGGCTTGTCGTGAATTTCCGCATACTGACCGGAAAAAATTTCAGCAGATTACCGATTTGACACTCAAAAATGTAGCCATTTGTCCGGCGGCATACAATATAGTGGAAGAAATGAAAAAGAAATTACCATTTTAAAACTCATCAGATTTACAGATTATTTTTTTATAGTCATCTGACGTTAGCCGTTTTTGTGGGAATTGTCGGTGGGGAGTATCAATAGGTATTCACATTATATAATAGCATAAGGATCATTCGTGTATATGCTTCGAGCCCGTCTTATCAAACCTTATAACCAAAACAGCACCATCCTCCCTGAATCCCAAAAATCAAATATTAATATTCAAATAATTCCCAAATCTTTAGCAATTGCCACCAGATGAGCGGGATTATTGGCTTTAAAAATAATTTTCAGCTTTCCCAGGCGTTTTTCAATGGTACTTTTGCTGTTGGGTTTTATGCCTTTTTCTTTAAAAATATATTCCATATCGTCCTGTGAAATACCGTAGGAAAGATGTTTAATGATTTTGATGTCAAAGTCATCAATCTGGGTTCCGGTTTTGTTTTGCAGGACATGCTGAATTTCAGGAGAGATATAGTTTTTGTGACCGGCAACTGTTTTGATGGCAGTTTTCAATTGATAAATACTTTCCCGGCCTTTCAAAACATAGGCATCAATTTTTAACGTTTCAAACAGTGATTTTATACGATAATCTTTTTCTTCTACTGAATAGACCACAACTTTGAGGTTGGGTTGAACGGCTTTTACAGCGGCAATTAACTCTTCACCGGTTTTTAGTTTACTTTCTTTTGCGTCCGGTTTAAAGGATAGGTCGCAGATCAGCAAATCAAAAGGCTCATCATCGGCAAGGGCCTTTCTGACTTTTAAAAGAGCACCGTCACAATACTTATCAAACTGATAATTGTACAGTTGCAGTTCATTCATAACATGTTCAACAGAAAGACTGATGGAATCAATGTCTTCGGCAATTAAAATTTTTTGAAACATAGCGTTTATTTTGGGATCAACATGGTTGCTTTAAATCCGTTTTGGATTACAGTGTCAAAAATAAGTTTTCCGTTGATGGCCATAATACGGTTTTCCGCATTCTGCAGGCCCGATTTGCGGTTTTCAATCTGATGCAGGCCAATTCCGTTGTCTGAATAGTTGATGGATAGGGTGTTGTTTTGTTCAGAAAAGTCAATAACCACAAGGTTTGCACGGCTGTGTTTTTTGGTGTTAATCAAAAGTTCCTGCAATACCCGGTAGATTGTAATTTTTTTTTCCGGACTTATTTTTTGCCAGTTGATTTCCGGATTTATCTTCCGGATTACATTAAGATGCTGATCGGAATAGTTTTCGCACATTTGTATTAAATCAGGTTCAAAATTTTCATCGGTACGGATGTCGCTGTTTTCCTTGGAAATATCGCGTGTGCGGTTGTAAATTTGTTCCAGGTTGTCTAAGAGAGCATTTTTGGCAATATGACTGCCGAGGTTTTGGGTTTGGGCAAACGTCATGGCATTAAAGACATCGTTGGCTAATTCGTCGTGAATACGTTTAGAAATCCGGGTTTCAGTCAGATAAGTGGATTGCAGTAGTTTTCGCTTGTTTTTTGCCCGGTATAATGTGTATAACAAAAAGGCAATGATGACAAGCAACCCAATGAAAGCCAAAAGAAATATTTTTTGATTTTTATATTTGATAACTTCCTGTGTTGCTTTTTTGGAGTCATATTTAATCTTGGTAAACTGGTTTTTAGCCATACTTCGGGTCTTTGTAAGGCTGTCGCTCAGGTGAATGTATTGTTGGTAGAACTGTTTTGACTCGTCTGGATTGCCAAAGGCGGTAAGCCATTTTAACGCTTCCAGCTGATCATCAGGACTATTGGCTTTTAACGAAACCTCGTAGGCCTTTTCCGCAAAACCTTTAGCTAAAGACGGATTTACATGTTGATAGTATTCTGATAAATGCATGTTAGAGGCAATCAAACCAATGTTGTCTTTTAAGCTGTCGCGAAGTTGCTTGGCATTTTGCAGGTTATAAATTGCAGAAGGATTGTTTAATTTAAACTGACAATACCCCAGATTATCCTGTACGCGGGCATACTCGTTTTTTTGAGTTAACAACAGTTCTTCTTTCAGGAGGGTTTCAAAGTGTTGAGCTGCTTTGGAGTATTCCTTGTTTTTTAAAAACATCAGTCCGATGTTGTTTTGATAGACCAACCGGTCTTCTGCCACCGTTGCGTATTGATAGGCTTTTTGGTAGTAATGGAGAGCACTATTAACATCTTCCAAGCGATAATATGAACTGGCCAGAATGTTGTAAAAATAAGGTAAATAGGTTGTGCCGTTATACGTGGCCAACGTTTCGGTTACAGTTTCTTCGCAACCGGCAAAATCACCTCTGAAGTGTTGTAGATTTGCAATTTCAAATTGTATATAAGCAAAATGATCACTGTTTTTGGGAACTGTATTTTTTGACAGATTGAAATAAAAGTAGGCACTGTCAACCTGATTTTCTGTTTGAAAACGTACCGCTTTTGCCACCAGCTCCGAATACTTGACAGCATTGATTGGGGAGGTATTATCCGTACAGGAACTGCACAGTAAAATTGTCAGAAAAAATAAAATCGGGGAGAAATTATAACGTTTCATACCCCGAAGTTATTAAATAAAGTTAAAAAGCCCTAATATTTTTTAAGGATTTATACCTGGGCCCGGAGGTGGCGGTGGCGGTGGTTTGGGAACACCATATTGACCACCTGTATCATCAGCGGCTACAGACATACCTTGTTCTTCGATCTCATCAGCCGAACAGGAAGTTAATAACCCCATTACCGTGCATACTATTGAAATGAAAAGTATTTTTTTCATGTTATTGCGTATTAAAATTGAACATAGTTTTTGCTGTTCGGTTTGTTTAAAAGCCGAAGAAGCGTGTCGGCTTAATACCGACAGAAATAATGAGTACTCAATGAAATTGCGGGAAGTGAAGTGTGCTGAAACAGAACCGGCCTGATATACTTCCCGGATAAAAATTCGGTACTGTATAGCGACACTTTTTTTGAATCTGTTTTGTACATTTGTTCTAATTGCAGGTTAGAACAGAAACAAATTCTGAAGCAAAGGAAAGAGGTTTTGTGACGGGTGTTGATAAGGAAATCCCAACAATCCTATTGTTCCTGAAGTTTTCTGAATAATCCTAAAACTTCCTATTATGATTAGCAGTCACGACCGTTTAGAAGCGTATAAAAAGGCAGTTCGGTTAAAATATGAGGCAGAAAAAAATGGAGATTATTCCAGTTTTTTGTACAATCCTTCGAGAGCAAAATTGAGGGATTTGTGTAAAGAGTTATTCAAGCAGCATACCACTGTTGAAGATGTAAAGAGTTTTAGATTGTTCTTTGGTTTTGAATACAGTGTGGAGAGTTTGTATAAATTGAGAGATCAAAAAGACAAATTCAGACCGATTGAAAATTTTTTTAAAGGGGAGTCGGACTTAACCGATATTGAAGGGATTAACATTGCTGCTATTTTAGTTGATTTTAAACCAAGACCTTTTTCAAGGTATTTAAAGCAGCAGGAAGACACGAACCCGGTCGGAAATAATTCGGCTAAAGCGATAGGGTTAAAGGAGGAAAATACACCGGCTATAGGTTTTACTGCCGATGAAATAAAAAGAGGAGGAGATGATGTGAAGGATTTCCCTAATCAACGTAATGCTTTTTTCTTTTGGTTAGAGAAAAACAAGCTTATAGCAGTTTTGATGCTGATCGGGGTTTTATTAGGAGGGTTTTCTTTATCTCAGTTTGTTTTTAAACCGAAACAATGTATGCAGTGGCAGAATGATCATTATGAAGTGGTTGATTGTATTGATACTGACAAAGGTTTATTAGATAACAGCATCATCCCCTTGAACGAGTCTTTGTTGAGTTTTAGAAAGATACCGGTAAGCGATACAACTGTTTTTTTTAACAAACAGGGAAAGCCCCTTTACTGGTATTGCAAAGTGAATGGCGTACCGGAATTTTTTACTACGGTTGGAGATGGAAGACATCCTGAAACAGGAGATCAGGTCAGACAGGTAACAAAGCATATTATTAATAAATATGTTCTGAAAAAATAACTGTTTAATTTCCACACGTCAATGTTTGGATTTACGGTCCTGAAAATAATAAAGGGCAGGAATGAAATTGATAAAACCGAGATAAGATTTAAAAAAGATATATATAACCCTCTACCGCTTTAAACTAAAGTGAGCCTTAAATTCACTTTCAAAACCATCTCTGTTTGTGTATAACAGTTTAAACCAATAATCGGTTGACGGCATGTTTTCACCATTGTAGGTACCATCCCAACCATTACCACCGGATGCTTTTAACGTTTTGAGTAATTTTCCGTAGCGGTCAAAAATATAAATGATCGATTTAGGCTGATTTTCAAGTCCGCTGATATTCCATGTGTCGTTGTAACCGTCTCCGTTTGGCGTAAAGAAGTGAGGGTAATTCAATGAATATACCTTTAAAATCAAATCACCACAACCGTTTATATCCCGGACAATAATAACGTTTTCACCCTGAAGTACATTGGTAAAATAAGGTTGGGTTTGAACAGAGCCGTCGTTTAAAATATACTCATAATTACCTGAGCCACCGGTTACATTTACGTTAATAACTTGGTTCTGATGGAAGTCTTGCCCCACAAAAGCTTCTGCGATAGCAATGGATGAAGCCGTAACAGTACTGGTAGATGAACCTGAACAACCGGTCGTATGATGTGTAGCAGTGACATTGTAAATACCGGTTTCTGTGGCCAAATGATTATTCTGTGTGGTGGGCAAAATATCACCATCCAACGTCCAGACAAAGGTGTAATCAGTAGCGGGTAGTCCGCTTTCTAACAGTACGGGAGCTATAATTTGACCGGTTAAGTTATCAACACAAACAGCACGGTCTGTTAAACTTGGTGCAGGCAGATTAATAACTGTAATTGTTTTGGAAACGGTTGTGTTGCAAGTTCCCTGAATTAAATAACGGATTGTAGTTGTGCCGTTTCCAACAGCGGTTACATTTCCGTTGCTGTCAACAATGGCAACAGCCGGGTCATTACTGGACCAGGTTCCGCCGTTCAGGGAGGGTGTAAATAGGGTGGATTGTCCAACACAAATTGTGTTCGCTCCGGAGAGAGTAACCGTTACAGTGTTAATGGTAACGCTTAAAACAACCGATGTAGCACACTGGTTTGGGCCGGGTGTAAAAACATAATTTCCGCCTGTGGTATTGTTGATAGCTGAAGGACTCCATGTTCCGGTAATGCCGTTGGGCGAAGTTGTATTTAATGCCGGAGGCGTATCGCCGTTACACAAAGTCAGGGTAGTTGGAAAATCAGGCACGGTACGGTTGGTAATGTTCACAGTCAAGGTCACCGGAGAGGCACACTGATTCGGATTGGGTGTAAAGACATAGTTCCCACTGATCGTGTTGCTGATGGTTGAGGGGCTCCATGTTCCGGTAATCCCGTTGGGTGATGTTGTATTCAAAGCCGGAGCCGTATCGCCGTTACACAAAGTTAGGGTAGTTGGAAAATCAGGTGTACTGGTATTGGTAATGGTTACGGCCAGTGTCAAGGGTGAAGCACACTGATTCGGATTGGGTATAAAGACATAGTTCCCGCTGATCGTGTTGCTGATGGTTGAGGGACTCCATGTTCCGGTAATCCCGTTGGGCGAAGTTGTATTCAAAGCCGGAGCCGTATCGCCGTTACACAAGGTCAGGGTAGTTGGAAAATCAGGTGTACTGGTATTGGTAATGGTTACGGCCAGTGTGACGGGCGAAGCACACTGATTCGGATTGGGTGTAAAGACATAATTCCCGCTGATCGTGTTGCTGATGGTTGAGGGGCTCCATGTTCCGGTAATCCCGTTGGGCGAAGTTGTATTCAAAGCCGGAGCCGTATCGCCGTTACACAAAGTCAGGGTAGTTGGAAAATCAGGTGTACTGGTATTGGTAATGGTTACGGC
>QFCS01003797.1_pt1 | contig 11522 bp, 3 predicted proteins | sample 3576561 | NCBI WGS metagenome assembly QFCS01 | reverse complement strand
TGACCGTGGCCAGGCGCACGTTGGGCAGGCCGGGCTCGCCCTCGTCCTGGTAGCCGTTGGCGTTGCGGTCGTCGTAGACCTTGCCGATCACGTCGGTGCAGTCGAACAGCGCGTCGGGCACCACGCGCACCGAGGCGGTGGCCAGGTTGGACAGCGCGGTCTGCGTGCTGGCCTGTTGCGCCAGCACCTGGTTCACGTAGATGCCCTCACCCACGCCGGTGCCCACGCCCAGCACCATGGACAGGCGCAGGGTTTCAGATGGGGCGAAGGCGCGCGGCGGCAGCCGCAGCACGCGGCCCTCGACCACCGGCACCACGGGCTCGATGGCGCCGTCGGGCAGGCGCTGCACGGTGAGCGAGCCGCTGACGTACTTGAAGCCCGGCGGCAGGGTGTCGACCAGGGCCACGTCGGCCAGGGTCGCCGCGCTGGTGTTGCGCGCGGTGATGACGTAGGGCACCAGCTCGCCTTTCTTCACGGTGAGCTTGGGCGTGGTCTTGCGCAGCTCGATCAGCGCGCCGCCGCCCGGGTCCAGCGGCAGGTGGTTGTTCACCACGTTCTGCGCGCCGCCACCCGGGAAGAGGAAGCTCAGGAAGTACGGCGAGGGCACGCCGGGCACGGGCGCGGGCGTGGAGACCACGCAGGGGTCGCCCGGCACCGGGTCGACCACGCCGCCGGGGGCGGTGCAGGTCTGCGCGTTCAGCGGGCCGGCCGAGGGCAGCACCGTGGCCGAGTTGATGTAGCCCGCGGGCGGCGTGACGACCAGCGTGTACTCGCCGGCCGGCGCGCCGGGCATGAGGAAGTACTGGTAGAAGCCGTCGGCCGCCGTGGTCACGCTGGCGGTGCCGCCCAGCAGGTGGACCGCGGGGTCGAAGCCGGGCGGGCCGCGGAACTCCACCACCGCGCCGGGCACGGGCTGCGTGGTCACGCTGTCGTAGACGATGCCGCTCGGGTCCAGGGGCAGGTCCTGGTTGACCACGGCCATGCCGGCGCCGATGGGCACCGGAATCAGCGGCAGCGGACGCATGCCCGGCGTGGTGGGCTGCGCGCCGCCGGGGGCGTTGACCACCGGGTCGGTCGGCCAGGCGCCGCCGACGGCCTGACCCGAGGGCGTGCGGAAGCGCAACTGGTAGTCGCCCGGCACCAGGTTCTCGAAGCGGTAGCTGCCATCGGCCGCGGTGCGCGTGCTGTCGAGCACGATCAGGTCGCTCACCGCGCAACTGGCGCTGCCATCGGCGCACACCAGCAGCTCCACCGCCCAGCCGCCCATCACGGGCTCACCGCCCGCGCGCTGGCGGTCGTTGTCGGTGTCGTGCCAGACGGTGCCGCTCAGCGTGGACGGCGCCAGCGAGCGTTCCCAGAAGTCGTAGCCGGTGCCTTGCGCGCCTGGCGTGGTGAGCGGCACCAGCAGGGCGTTGGGCGCGGCCACGCTGCCACCCAGCGAGCCGGCTCGCTCACCGCCTTGCGCGTAGCCCGGGGGTTGCGTCTGCGTGATGGTGTAGCCCGCGCCGTTGGACAGCGGCAGGTCGTCGAAGCGGTAGCGGCCGTCGGCGCCCGTGGTCACGGTGCGGTTGACCGCGCGGCCGTCCGCGTCGGTGCCGGTGAGCGTGAGGGTGACACCCGCCAGCGGCAGGTCACCGGGGTCGCGCTGGCCGTTGCCGGCGGCGTCGTTGAACACGCTGCCCGCGATGGAGGCCGCGACCTCGCCGAAGAGGTAGCCGTCGCCCGAGCCGCCGCCGTAGACGATGCCCGTGACCACGTCGTTGCCGGCCTGCCCCATGGGCGTGCCATTGACCTGACCGGCGCTGTCCAGGCCGTCGCCATACGCGGTGGGCTGGGTTTCGGTCAGCGTGTAGCCCGTCGCATCGGAGGGCAGCAGGTCCTCGAAGCGGAAGCGCCCGCTGGCGTCGGTGATCGCGGTGCGGTTGACCGCCGACCCGTTGGCCGCGGTGCCCGTGAGCGTCATGGTCACACCCGCGATGCCGGGCTCGCCCGCGTCGCGCTGGCCACTACCGTTGCGGTCGACGTAGACGTGGCCGCCGAGCTCGCCGCCAAGTTCGCCGAAGTCGTAGCCGCTGCCGGTTTCTTCCGAGCCGAGCGCGATGCCGCCGAAGCGGTCGTTCACACCCCCGGGGTTGGCCGTGCCGCGCGGCACGCCACCGACGCTGCCCAGGTGTTCGGCGCCATCGCCCAGGCCCGTGGGCTGGGTCTCGTCGAGCTGGTAGGTGCCGGGCAGCAGGTCGTCGGCGCCGTAGCTGCCGTCGGCCGCGGTGGTGAAGCTGCGCGTGACCGCGCGGCCATAGAAGTCGGTGCCGGTGAGCGCGACCGTGGCGCCCGCGACGCCGGGCTCACCCGGGTCGCGCTGGCCGTTGGCGGCGCCTTCGTCGAGGTAGACGCTGCCCTCGAGCGTGGCCGCGCGCACCAGCGCGAAGAGGTTGTTGCTGGAGGACGAACCCGTGGCGCCGAGCACGATGGTCTGGATCAGGGGCGCATCGGACCCGTTGGGCCCTGCGGTGACACCCGCGCCGGTGGTGGGCACCGTGCCCGCGGTGGAGCCCGCGCCCGCCACGCTGCCGGCGCGCGTGAGCCCCGGCAGCCAGCCACCCGGGCGCGTGAGCGTGAGCGTGTAGCTGCCCGGCGGCACGTCGAAATGGAAGTCGCCGGTGGCCGGGTCGCTGGTGACGCTGAGGTTCACCGGCGCGCCCCACTGGTCGGTGCCGGTGAGCGTGACCGTGGCCGGCACGCCGGGCTCGCCGCCCTCGCTGTTGCCGTTGGCGTTGCGGTCGTGGTAGACGCGGCCGCTGACGCCCGAGGTCTGCACGGTGACGCTGCCGCTGTTGAAGTTGTTGCCGGCGTTGGGGTTGGCGCCGCCGTTGCCGTCGCCCGAGCCGGTGGTGACGATGCGCGCGGTGTTGGTGACCACGCTGCCATTGGCCGGCGTGCCCGAGAAGCGCACGGGAATGCGCACCGTGGCCGTGCCGTTGGCCGGCATGCTGGCAATGGCGCAGCTCACCGCCGCGTCGCCGGCCACGCCGGTGCAGCTGATGGCCGCGGGCGTGAAGCTGCCGGCGGTGATGGTGAAGACCGGCGCATTGGCCAGCACCAGGCGCGCGGGCAACGTGTCGGTGAAGGTCGTGATCTCGGCGGCCTGCGGGCCGTTGTTGCGCACGTCCACCAGCCAGTCGAAGGCCTGCGACGAGGCGACCTCGGTGATGTCGGTGGTGGTGCCGGGCTGCACCGCACGTTTGGACACCACCTGCACGTCCGCCTTGAAGCGGAAGGTGGTGGGCTGGTTGGCGGTGTTGTTGGCGGGTTGCGAGTCGAGCGCGTTGATGGCCGGGTCGGTCACGGCGACGCTGGCCTGGTTGGTGTACTGCCCCTTGTCGGCGCCGCGCAGGCGGATCTGCACGGCCTTGCTCGCGGGCTCGCCCGTGGCGCCGGCGCCGGTGCCACCCAGGTGGGTGATGCTGCAGACGACGCTGCCGCCGGCCGCGCCCACGGTGACGCCCGAGGTGTCGCAGCTCACGCCCGCGGGCAGCGGCGTCAGCACCGAGACGAAGGTGGGCGAGCCCGGGGCAATGGGCAGGGTGTCGGTGAGCACCACGTTCTCGGCCGTGGAGGCGCCGTTGTTCGTGGCGGTGATGGTGTAGGTGACGTCGTCGCCCACGTCCACGGGGTCGGCGTCGTCCACCTTGTTGACCAGCAGGTCGAACACCGGCGAGGTGACGGCCGTGGCCTGGGTGGCGCTGTTGTTGGCCGCGCCGCCGGCGATCTCGGGCGTGCTGGTGGCCACCACCACCGTGTTGCTGATGCTGCCGCTGCCGCCTCCGGCCACGCTGTTCGCGATCAGGGGCCGCACGCGCAGGCTCACGGTCTCCTGGCCGCCGCGCGCAATGGAGGGCCACTCGCACACCAGTGTGCGGTTGCCCGCCGTGGTGGTGGCGCCGGCGCCGGGCGTGGTGGTGCAGCTGCCGCCGCCACTGGGCGTGGCCGAGAGGAAGACCACGCCGATGGGCAGCGTGTCGGTGACGCTGACCGCGTAGGCGCGGCTGGCGCTGCTGGCGAGCGGGTTGCTCGCGGTGATGGTGTAGGTGAGCGCCTGGCCCGCGGGCACGGGGTCGGGGTTGTCCGACTTGCTCACGGCGACGTCGGTGCGCGCCAGGAAGTAGCCGATGGCGTCGGCGGAGTTGTTGTTGTCCAGGTTCGGGTCGCCCTGCTGCTGCGCCAGCACGAAGGCGGAGTTGACGACCTGGAACTGGTGGTCCGAAGCGGTGCCGCTGCCGAAGTGGCGCACCGTGGCGCGGATGCGCGGGCAGTCCAGGCCCGGCGTGCACACCGGCAGCGTGGCGATCGTGCAGTTCTCCAGCGCGAGGTGGCTGGCGCTCGCCCCCAGGCTGCAACTGCCCATGGTCGCGGCACCGGCCAGCACGCTGAGGCTGTAGTCGGCGGGCGAGGCGTTGAACACGTTCGAGAAGACGTCGGTCACGGCCACGTCGGTGGCGGTGGACGGGCCCGCGTTGACGACCTCGATCTCCCAGGTGATGGGCTGGCCCGCGAGCTGGCGGTTGGCCGGCGCGTCGCCGGTGCCGATCACGCGCTTGAGCGCCGACACGTCGGCCTGGGCGGCGCCGGCCTGCGGCGTCACGCCCACCGAGGCGCAGTTGTTGGGCGCGTTGTCGTCCACCGGACCGCTGGCGCTGGCCACGCAGGCGTTGTTGACCAGCGCGGCGCCGGTGGCGGTGGCCTGCACCTCGAGCGTGATGGCCGCCGTGGTGGCGTTGAGCGCGAGCGCCACGCCGCTGCTGGTGCAGGTGACGGTGAGCGGGCCGGCCTGCGGGAACGTGGCGCCCGCGCTGGACGCGCAACTGAAGCCGGCGGGCGCTGCGATGGCGTCGAGCTGCAGGCCGGCGGGCAGGTTGTCGGTGAGCGTGAGCGTGCCGCTGGCCGGGAAAGGCGTGGGCCCGAGGTTGGTGGTGGAGATCGTGTACTCGAACGGCGTGTTCAGCGGCACGGCGGCCTGCGGCCAGCTCTTGGCCTTGTTGGCGCGCAGGTCGGACACGGGGTCGATCACGGTGGTGGCCACCGAACCGTCGGCCGGCGTCACGCCGGGGGCTGAGATGCTGGCGGTGTTCACCACGCCCGAACCGGTGGCGATGGCCTGCACGGGCACAACGATGTTGCCCAGCGCCACGTTGGCGCCGGGTGCGCCGCCGCCACCGTGGGTGCAGGAGATCACCGGCGCGGCGGCCGGGCACTGGCTGGAGGCCGTGCAGCTCCAGGCGCCGCTGGTGAAGCTGGTGGAACCCCCGGCGAAGCAGAAGGCGGCGGGCACGTTGTCGAGCACCTGCACGCCGGCGGGGTAGTCGCCGCTGTAGCGCGGGTTGAGCGTGAAGTTGAAGCCGGTGCCGGTGGCCACGGGATCGCTGGCCGACTTGGTCTTGCCCACCGACAACGCGCTGCCCGGCGCGACCACCGTGTTGGCCGTGCGCGCGTTGTTGTCGGCCACGCCGTCGCCCACGCCGCCGGCAGCGGCCACATCGGCGGTGTGCGTGACGGTGGAGCCACCGCCGGCACCGACCACGCCGGTGACGGTGACGGTGCGCGTGCCGCTGACGGCGATGGCGCCGAGGTTGCAGCTCAAGGTGCTGCCCGCCACGGAGCAGCCCGCCGGCGTGCCGGTGAGCACGAAGCCCGGTGGAATGCTGTAGCTCAGCACGGACGCGGGCGAGGCGTCGGGCCCCTGGTTGCTCACGGTGAGCACCACGTTGTGCGTGCTGCCGGCGCTGGCGTTGGCCGGCGCGGTCAGGCTCAGCGCGAGGTCGGCGCCGGTGTTGACGGTGGTCACTTCGGACTGCGCGGGGCCGCCCGGCGTGGGCGTGGCGGTGACCGACAGCGTGCCCTGCGCCAGCGAGCGCACGCGCAGCGGGACCTGCGCCACGGCGTTGAGCGCGAGGTCGATGCCGCTGCACGACAGCAGGCCCGGGCCGTTCTGACCGTCGGCCATGCCGCTGCAGCTCACGCCCGCCGGCAGCGTGCCCGTGCCCGCGTACTGCCCGTTGGCCGGCACGCTGAAGCTGAAGGAGCCGCCCGTGAGCGGTGTGCCGTTGGTCTCGGCCACGCGCACCGTGTAGGTGACGGTGCCCCCCGCGGGCACCGGGTCGGGTGAGTCGGGGATGCTGGAGATGATCAGTTGCGCGTGCGCGCTGCCCAGCGCGGCGAGCCCGAGGGCCACGGCGGCGAACGATCGCCGCCAGGCGCGCGTCCAGGCCGTGCGGGGGTTCGGGGACATCGGTGTTCTGGTGTGCTGCATGGGTATCGCTTGAAAGCACCGAAGCCGCGCGCAGGCGCCCCCGCACCGTGGCATGGGCCGCGATGTGAGTCGGGTGGAACGAGGGAAACGCCGGCGGCGCTCGAGCAGCCTTCAGGCAGGCCGCTCGACTCGGTGCGGGCGCGAATGTAAGAAGGGGTTAGCGCCAGCGCCAGCGAATTGACAATCGTTGACAGTGCACCGCGCGCCAGGCGCGGGATCGGTCACGCGTCGTCGTGTGCGGGCAGTTGGAGGCGGAACTCGTTGCCCCCGCCCGGGGCCGCGCTGGCCTGTGCACTGCCGTGGTGGCGCGCCATGGCGGCCTGCACGAAGGCCAGGCCCAGGCCGGCACCGCGGGTGCGCGACTCGCGGCCCAGGCGCTTGAAGGGCTCGAACAGCCCGGCCCGCTCTTCGGGCGCGATGACCACGCCCTGATCGATGACCGAGATCACGTGGTGATCGCCTTCACGCAGCAGCCTGCAGCGCACCTGTGCGTCGCGCGGTCCGTACTTGAGCGCGTTGTCGATCAGGTTGCCCACGGCGCGCGTGAGCAGGTCGCGGTCGCCGCGGCACCAGGCGGGCTCGGGCGGGGTGTCCGTGAGGATCTCCACCGCGGCCGCGCGGGCCTGGTCCCAGTGGTGGTCGGCGGCGTCGATGAGCACGTCGCGCAGATCGACCACTTCGGCTTCGCTGCTGTCGGACTGGGCACGCGCCAGTTGCACGAAGTCGTCGGCCAGCGCCAGCGCGCGGCGGGCGTGGGCCTCGATGCGCCGCAGCAGCTGCGGGTCGGCACCGGGTTCGAGGCGGTCGATCTCGATCAGGGTGAGGATGGCCGACGGCGGCGCGCGCATGTCGTGCGAGAGGAAGCGCAGCGCCTCTTCGCGCTGGCGCTGCACCTCCTGCACGCTGGTGAAGTCCACCAGGCTCACGATGCTGCCCTCCGGCCGGCCCTGTGGCGACAGGCGCGGGTGGCACTTGAGCATGAGGTCGCGGCCCTGCGCGTCCGTGACGTGCCAGGCACCACCCTGTCCTTGCAATGCGGCGCGCAGATCGGGCAGGGGCGAACGATCGGGCAGCGTGAGACGGGAGGCCAGGCGTTCGTGCAGCGTCTCGTTCTGCAGCGCCGGGGCCTCGGTGCCGAAGCAGCGGGCCGCCGCGGGATTGACGAGTTGCACGCGCCCCTGCGCGTCGAGCACCAGCACGGGGTCGCTCAGGGCGTCGAGGCCGTCGTGCACCAGCCGCTGCAAGGCTCGCAGTTGCTCCAGGCCACCGGCCATGGCGCGCATCTGTCGGTCGAGCGCGTCGCCTCGTGCCCGGGGCGCGGCCGGACGCGGCGCGAACACGCCCATGCCGCGCTGCGCCTGACGGAACTCGTGACCGAGGTAGCGGAACACTGCGTCGATACGGAACCAGGCCCACAGCGGGTACACCAGCGCCAGGCTGAGCAGCGCAGCGAGGGGCGCCACCTGAACGCCCGCGCCGCGGCGCAGCAGCCAGGCCGACAGGCCCACGAGCAGCACCAGCCCGAGCAGCGACCACGGCGCGCGCCGGGGCGGCCAGTGCGTGAGCGCGAGCGCCGCCAGCAGCACGGGCAGCGCGCTGAACAGCGCGTTTTCCCAGGGCAAGGCGGCGCGCCGGTACACGCCCTGGTGCAGCGCATCGACCAGCTGGGCCACGGCCTCCACGCCGGGCATGAGGCTGTCGCGGCTGGCCATGGGCGTGGCGTAGCCGTTGCCCAGGCTGGCGGCGGTGGCGCCGACCAGCACGTAGCGACCCTGCAAGCGCTCGCGCGGCACACGGCCCTCCAGCACGTCGACGTAGGACACGCGCTCCGCCTGCCCGGGCGGCCCGGCAAACGGAATGAGCACCTGGTGGTCACGCCGCCAGACGGCGGGGTCGTCCGGCGGCGGGGCCGAACGGCGCAGGCCCGGCAGCCGCGCGGGGTCCACGGGCTCGCCGCCTGCGGCCAGCAGCGCCAGCGCCCAGTGGTCCCAGCGCTGGGCCATGGTGCCTTCACGCAGGAAGACGCTGCGCGCCACGCCGTCGCTGTCCAGCTCCAGGTGGATGTGGCCCAGGCCGTGCGCCGCTTCCCGCAGCACGGGCACGGGCAGCGCGGGCTCGGCGCGCAGACCATCGGGCCAGCGCGCGTACAGCGGCAGCACCACCGCACCGTTGGCGCGCAGGGCGTGGGCCAGGCGCGCGTCGTCGCCCGGGTGCGCGGGATCGGCGTCGGTGAACAGCAGGTTCAGGCCGACGGCCCGCACGCCTTGCGTGGAGAGCTGCCCGATCAGCGCGGCGTGCACCGCACGGCGCCAGGGCCAGCGGCCCAGCGCCGCGAGGCTGGGCTCGTCGATGGCGACGATCAGCACCTGCGGCGACACCGCGCGCGTGTCGAGCGCGGCGATCTGGTCGGTGAGCGAGAGGTCGACGCGCCCCAGGCCGTTGGCGAAACCGGCCAGTGCCGCGACCAGCAGCATGGCGCCCCAGAACGCACCCCAGCGGCCGAACACCGCCACTGGCGCGGGCAGCAGGGGGTGGGGGTCGCTCGGGCGCATGCTCGGGTGGCGCTGGGGGCTCACGCGGGTGGATCGGGCGGGCCGCAGCGGGCGGGCTAGGGCCGCCGGGTGTCCCAGGCCGCGCCGTGCGGGGTGCGCACCGGCGTGCCGTCCCCGGCGCACAGCCCGGCGCTGGCGCTCACGCGCCGTGGCGCGGAGAACGCCGACGCCAGGCCATTGGGCGCGAGCGTGCGCAGGCGCACGAAGTAGCTCTGGCAGGCGCGAAGGTCGAAGTGCACGGAGGGCTCGTCGACCTCCACGTCCTGCAGGACCTGCCCGAAGGCCTCGTCGCTGGCCAGCTGCACGCGATAGCGGTGGCCCGGTGCGCCGGCCCAGTGCAGCCGCATGCCGTCCTCGCTCTGGTCGAGCGCGCCGGGGGCCGAAGGCGGCGGCACCGCCACGAGCGGGCTGGGGTCGCTGAAGGGGCCACGATCGGGCGCGCCGTCGGCGCCCTGCGCGACGCTGGCCACGCGCCAGTAGAGCGGGCCCGGCTCGGTGATGTTCACGTCGAAAGCGCAGCGCGCGCTCTGGCGCGCCTCGGCCAACAGGGTGCTGAATGCGGGGTCACTGGACACCTGCAGATCGTAGGCGATGGCGCCCGGCACCTCGGTGCAGCGCAGGGCCACGGTGCCGATGGCCACCTCCGCGTTCGGCTCGGGCGAGCGCGCCAGCGGCGCGATGGGCGTGGCCTTCACGCGCAGCGGCGCGATGGCCTCGGCGCCCATCAGGCCTTCGGCGTCGATGGCGCGCACGCGCAGGCGGTACCCGCCATCGGGCAGGCCGTTCAGGCGCGGCGGCGCATCGGGAGCGACCGCGTCGAACAGCACGCGCGGCGGCGCATCGCCCTGCCCGGCCGCTTCCACCTGCACGCGGTACGCCACGGCGCCGCGCAGGGGCGGCAGGCTCAGCGCATGTGGCATGCGCTCGACACGCCGTTCGGCCGCGCCGAGGTCTGGCGCTGGCAGCAGCGGCAGCACGCGAGGCGGCTGCGCCGGCGAGGCAACCACCGCCCCCTGCCCCGCGCCCAGCGCGACCGGTACCTGCGGCAGGCCGCTGGAGGCCACCGCCACGCGGCCCTCGATCACGTCGGAGAACGCACGCGCGCCGTCCCCGGAGAGCGCCACGCCGAACTGTGTGCCGCGCACGCCCGCCACCGCCAGCGGCGTGCGCACGTCAAAGCGCGAGCCCTCGGGCTGCGGCCGCACGCGGGAGTCGACGCGCCCCCGCTCAAGCCGCAGGGTGTTCTGGTGGCCGCCGATGCCGTCCGACTCGCGCAGGCGCTCCAGCGTGAGCTGTGTGAGGGCCGGCAGGTGCAGCGTGGAACCATCGGCCAGGGCCAGGCCCACGAAGGCGCCCTCGGGCACGCGCAGCGCCGTGCCTTCGTCGAGCCGGTCCCCCACCTGCAGCTCACGCGCGGGCTCACCCACCACCACACGGCCCTTGAGATAGAGCACGGTCGCCTGGCTCGCGACACCGCGCACGCGATCGGCCGGGATGAGCAGCGTGGCGCCGATCGTCAGGCGCCGCGGATCGGCCACGCGGTTCAGGCGCGCCAGCACGCGCCAGTCCTCGGGCGACTCGAGGTAGCGCTGCGCGAGGTGGTACAGCGTGTCGCCCGAGCGCACCTCGTAGGCCATGAGCGCCGCCCGGCCGCCCGAAGGCGCTCGCACCGCAGCCGCAGGCGAAGGGACGCCCGTGTACGCGCCTTCAGCGCGCGCCAGCCCGGCGGCGGCCATGAGAGCGGCCGCGCACAAGGCGCGCCAGCGAGCAACGTTCATGGCGCGCCCTCCGCCACCGACGGATCCACAGCTTCGAGCCGGTAGCCCTGGCCATAGACCGCCACCAGCCGGAAGCCCCGTGCGGGGCGCAGCTCGAGCTTGGCGCGCAGCGAGGAGATGTGCGTGTCCAGGCTGCGCGATGGCACGTCGACCGCACGGCCCCAGACGGTTTCGCCGAGATAGGCCCGCGAGAGCAGGCGCCCGGTGTTGGTGAACAGGCAGCGCGCGAGCTCGAACTCCCGGTGCTTGAGCTCGATGGGCTGGCCCTCGTAGTGGATGGTGCGCGCGGCGAGATCGATGGCGTAGCCCCCAAAGCGCAGGCCCGAGTCCTCGGCCTTCGGGTAGCTGCGGCGGATCAGCGCCTTCACGCGCGCCATGAGCTCATGCACCCGGATGGGCTTGAGCATGTAATCGTCGGCACCGCAGCCCAGGCCCTCGACCACGTCGCGCTCTTCGCTGCGGTTGGTCAGGAAGAGGATGGGCATGGCGTGTTCGTGGTGCTCGCGCACCCAGCGCACGACGTCGGGTCCGGCGATGTCCGGCAACTGCCAATCGACGATCAGGAGATCGAAGCTGTCACGCCGCAGCTCGCGCAGCAACGCCTGCCCGCGCTCGAAGAGCTGGCAGTCATAACCGATGGAACGGACCGAGCGCTGGATCAGGTCCAGCTGCGACACATCGTCGTCCAGGGCGGCCAAGCGCATCCGGCGTGCTCTCCTCGGTCCTTGCTAGCGAAAAAAACTACTGCGAAGGCAGTAGTGAAAGCGCGGATGCTACACGCTTGAGAGCAAAATTCGACCGCTCATCCTTTTGATCTGTCCGGAAACGCACAAAGGGCGCGTTCCCGCTTACAGCCGCACCCAGCGCATGCCCTCGCGGTGGCTG
>QFCS01001321.1_pt1 | contig 11564 bp, 9 predicted proteins | sample 3576561 | NCBI WGS metagenome assembly QFCS01 | reverse complement strand
GCGACGTGGGCGCAGGAGGAGATCAAGCGACAGGGTCTCGACCACCTCGCCGAGGTGCGGCACTCCGACTACCGCGACGTCGCGGAGTCGGATTTCGACGCGGTCAGCTCGATCGGGCTGACCGAGCACATCGGGGTGGCGAACTACCCGGCGTACTTCGGGTTCATCCACGACAAGCTGAAGCCCCAGGGCCGGGTGCTGAACCACTGCATCACCCGCCACGACAACCAGAGCCGCTCGACCGGTGCCTTCATCGACCGCTACGTCTTCCCCGACGGGGAGCTGACGGGGTCGGGGACGATCGCGCGGGCCGCGGAGGACGCCGGGCTCGAGGTGCAGCACCACGAGAACTTCCGGCTCCACTACGCCAGGACGCTGGCGGGCTGGTCGCGCAACCTCGTGGAGAACTGGGACGCGTGCGTCGCGGAGACCGACGAGGGCACCGCCCGGGTGTGGGGGCTGTACATGGTCGGTTCCCGCATCGCGTTCGAGCGCAACGAGATCCAGCTCCACCACGTGCTCGCGACGAAGACGGCCGACGGGGTGAGCGGCTACCCGCTGCGGCACGCCTTCGGCGCCTGACGGGCCGCCCGCCCGGCCACCGTGACGCGACCCGGGACCTAGGTCCCGGGTTGCGTCGTTCTGCCTCGTGGGCAGATCCGGGCTGGCAGAGTGCGTCCCGGGGACGGGCGCTCTTGTCGTGCTGCCCGTACATGTGGCTCTGATGAGGGACGGTCGTCGATGAGGCTCGGTCCTGCGCGCACGCGCGCAGTCAATGTCTTCGCCTGGGCGGCCACGGCCGTGGTCGGGCTCGCGCTGCTGCAGGCGGTGGAGGCGACAGGCGCGCCGGTGGGTGCTCGCGGCGCGTGCACGATCGTCGGCACGCCGGGACCCGACGTCCTGGTCGGGACCCGTGGCCGGGACGTGATCTGCGGCTTCGGCGGCGACGACCGGCTGATCGGCAACGGCGGCGACGACGTCCTTCGCGGTGGGGACGGCGACGACGTCCTCATCGGCGGCGCCGGGAACGACGTGCTCTGGGGCGGTGCGGGCGACGACGTCCTGCGGGGCGGTGACGGCGACGACCTGCTCCGGGGCGGTGGCGGCGACGACATCCTGTACGGCGAGCGGGGCGACGACGGCCTGCGCGGCGGCTTCGGCGACGACCGGATCTTCGGCGGCCCGGGACGCGACCGGCTCTTCGGCAAGGGGGGGAACGACCGTCTCGCCGGCGGTCCGGGACGCGACCGGCTCAGCTGCGGCCCGGGCGACGACACGACCGTCGGCACCCGCGGGGACGTGGTGGCGAAGGACTGCAGGCCGGGCAGGCCTCGGAAGCCCCCGACGCCGCCCACCCCGCCGAACCCGCCCGTGGTCCCGTCGGCCCCGGTCGCCGTCGCCGACACGGTGAGCGCGACGGAGGACACGGTCCTCGAACTGCCGGTCAGCGGCTCGGGCAGCCCGGCGGCCAACGACACCGACGCCGACGGCGACCCGCTGAGCGTCACCGCGGTCTCCGCGGCCACGGGCGGCACCGTCGCGATCGTCGGTACGACGATCCGCTTCACCCCCGACGCCGACCTGTGCGGCCCGGCGGCCGGCGGGTTCGACTACACCGTCTCCGACGGCACCGGCCGTACGGCGACCGGGCGGGTCACCGTCGACATCGACTGCGTGGACGACGACCCCGTGGCGCAGGACGACGACGCGACGGTCGTCGAGGACGTGGCCGCGACCGCGCTCGATGTGCTGGCCAACGACGGCGACGCGGACGGCGACGCGCTGGAGATCGACTCGGTGACCCAGCCCGCCCACGGCACGGTGGTCGTGACGGGCGCGGGGAGCGGGCTGACGTACGCCCCGGACGCCGACTACTGCAACACCCCGCCGGGGACGACGCTCGACACCTTCACCTACACGCTCACCCCCGGCGGCTCCACCGCCACCGTGTCGGTCACGGTCACGTGCGTCGACGACGCCCCGGTCGCCGTGGACGACGCCGCCGGCGTCGAGGAGGACTCCGGTGCGACCCCGGTCGACGTGCTGGCCAACGACACCGACGTCGACGGCGGCCCCTTGACGATCGCCTCGGCGACCCAGCCGGCGCACGGGACCGTCGTGATCACCGGCGGCGGCTCGGGCCTGACCTACGAGCCGGACGCCGACTACTGCAACGACCAGCCGGGTGCCGCGGCGGACACCTTCGACTACGCGCTCAACGGCGGCTCGACCGCCACGGTCACGATGACGGTGGAGTGCGTCGACGACCCGCCGGTGGCGGTGGACGATGCCGCGAGCGTCGAGGAGGACTCCGGCGCGACCGCGGTCGACGTGCTGGACAACGACCTGCCGGGCGACGGCGTCCTCGTGGTCGGCTCGGTGACCCAGCCGGTCCACGGCACCGTCGTGATCACCGGCGGCGGCTCGGGCCTGACCTACGAGCCGGACGCCGACTACTGCAACGCCCCGCCGGGCACCGCGCTCGCCACCTTCACCTACACCCTCGCCTCCGGCGGCGCCCCCGCCACCGTCGCTGTCACCGTGACGTGCGTGGACGACCCGCCGGTCGCCGCCGACGACAGCGCGACCGTCGAGGAGGACGCGGCCGCGACCGCGATCGACGTCCTCGCCAACGACGTCGACGTCGAGGGCGACGCGATCTCGATCACCTCGGTCACCCAGCCGGTCAACGGCGCGGTGGTCGTCACGGGCGGCGGCACCGGTCTCACCTACCAGCCCGCTGCGGACTTCTGCACGACGAACCCGGGCGGCACGCCGGACACCTTCACCTACACGATCGACGGGGGCTCGACGGCGACGGTGTTCGTCACGGTCACCTGCGTGAACGACCTCGCGGTGGCCCGCGACGACGACATGACGGTCGACGAGGACGTCCTCGCCGTCCTCGGCGTCCTGGCCAACGACACCGAGGGCGACGAGCCGCTGCGCGTCACCGCGGTCACCCAGCCCGCTCACGGCACCGTCGCGATCCGCCCGGACGGCCTCGGGGTCAGCTACCTGGGAGCGGCCGACTACTGCAACACGCCTCCGGGTACCGCGCTCGACACCTTCACCTACACGGTGACCGGCGGCGACACCGCCGAGGTCCGGGTCACGGTGCGCTGCGTCAACGACGCCCCGGCCGCCGCCGACGTCACCTTCGACGGCACGCGGTCCGCGGTGGGCAACACCACGCTGGTGGTCGACGCCCCCGGCGACGGCGCACCCGGCGTCTCCGGCCCGCACAAGAGCGTGACCGGCGACCTGCTCGCCGGTGCGACGGACGTCGAGGGCGCCACGCTCGCCGTCGTGCCCGGCACGATCACCACGACCCTCGGCGGCTCGGTGACCTTGCAGGCCGACGGCGACTTCGTCTACCTGCCGCCAGCCGGCTGCTCGGGGACGTCGGACTCCTTCGACTACCGCGTCACCGACCAGCACGCGAGCGACCCGCAGACCGGCGAGGGCACCGTGACGCTCGCCCGCGCCGAATGCGTCTGGTACGTCTCGAACGACGCGCCGGGGGACGCCGGAACCGCGGCCGCGCCCTTCGACACCCTCGCCCGCGCCCAGAACGCCTCCGGCGCGGGGCACACCATCTACGTCTTCTCAGGCGACGGTACGACGACCGGCTACTCCGCGGGCATCACGCTCAAGAGCGGGCAGCGTCTCCTCGGCGAGCTGGTCGACCTGCAGGTGGGCGGCACCGTGCTGGCCCCGGGCGTGCCGGACGCGCGCCCGCTGCTGAGCGCGACCGGCACGGACGTCGTCACCCTCGCCACGGGCAACGTCGTGGCGGGCCTGCAGATCGACCCCTCCGGCGCGGGCAGCGCGATCGCGGGCGGCGCCGGTGTCAACGGCGGAACCCTGCGCAACCTGCGCCTGCTCGACCTCGGCACGGCCGGCACCCAGCCGATGCTGGAGCTCGTCGGGACGACCGGCTCCTTCGCCGTCTCCGACCTGGTCGTCGGCAACGAGGCCGCCCAGGGGACGACGAGCGGCTCGGTCGGCGTCCTGCTGTCCTCCGCGGGCACGGTGGTCTTCGACGCGCAGAGCACGATCCGGATCGCGACCGCCGGGGCGCGTGCGCTGTCGGTGACCTCGACGGGCCTCGGCGCCAGCCAGTTCGACCGGATCTCGGTCCAGGGCTCTGTCTCCGGCGGCATCGAGCTGGTCTCGACGACGGGCACGCCGTCCTTCGACGAGCTCGGCGTCCACACGAGCGGTGGCTCGGCCCCGGCGTTCCGGCTGCAGGGCGCGCCCGGTGTGACCCTCGCCGGCGACGGTTACCGCGACGTCCAGGCGAGCGGTGGTCCGGCCGTGGAGGTGAGCGCCAGTGCGGGCTCGACCCTGGCCTTCAACGAGGCGTGGTCCTCCGGGAGCACCGGGCGTGGCATCTGGCTGGCGGGGCTGGGCACCGGCACCTTCTCCGCGAGCGGCGGTGCCATCGACGGACACACCGGCACGGCCTTCGACGTCGACGGCGGCAGCGGCAACATCACCTACGGAGGCCAGATCGGCGACGGCACGGGCTCCTCGGTGCGGGTCACCGCGCGTACCGGCGGCACGGTCACCCTCGGCTCCATCACCGACGGCAGCGACGCCGGCGGTGGCGTGAGCGTCACGGGCAACACCGGCGGCACGACCGTCCTCGGAGGCGGCACGACGCTCGTCACCGGCGCCTCCGACGCGATCGCCTTCACCAACAGCGACGGTCACACCCTGCGCATCCCCGACGCCCCGCTGACGGTCACCACGACCACCGGCGACGGCATCGAGGCGACCAACAGCGGCACCCTCGTCGTGACGGGCTCCCAGAACACGCTGACCTCGGCCGGCGGGCGGGCCCTGGTCGTGACCAACACCGACATCGGCGCCGGCGGTCTGACCTTCCGGCGGATCACCGCGACCGGGGGACCCAACGGCATCGTGCTCTCGGGCACGGGCACGTCGGGCTCCCTGCAGGTCACCGGCGACGGCGGCACCTGCACGGCAGCGTCCACCGCCGGCTGCAGCGGCGGTGTCGTCTCCGGCACCACCGGCGGCGACGACGCCGGTACGACGCCGGTCGGCACCGGCGTCGTCCTGCACGACACGCAGGCGCCGTCCCTGACCCGGATGTGGATCCACGACCACAGCAACTACGGGATCCGGGGTCTGGCGGTCCGGGGGCTCGCGCTCACCGACAGCGTGGTGAACGGCGCCAACGGCGACAGCGAGGTCACCGACGAGGCCAGCATCGCGCTGAGCAACCTCAGCGGGTCGGCCTCGATCACCCGTACGCACGTCGGCGGCGGCTTCGAGGACAACCTGCGGGTGCGCAACACCACCGGCTCGCTGGACCGGCTCACCCTCGACACGGTCACCTTCGCGACCTCCGGCAACCGCCCGTCGAACGACGCGCTGGCGCTGGAGTCCGAGACGGGTGCGGCCGACTTCAAGGTGACCGTCACCGGGGCCACCATCCCGGCCGCCGGCGGGGACCTGCTGCAGTTCTCCCACAACGGCAGCGGCAAGGGCGACCTGCAGGTCACCGACAGCACGCTGTCCAACAGCCACCCGGCCGTCACGACGGGCGGCGGGGGCGTGTCCCTGTTCCAGGGCGGCTCGGCGGGTGGCACCACCATGTCGTTGACCGGCAACTCGTTCCGAGGGGCGGTCGGCACCGGTGTGCTGATCGGCAAGGGCAACGGGCCCTCGCGGCAGCTGGGCACCTTCGGTGCGAACACGATCGGCGTGTCCGGCGCGCCGAACTCGGGCTCGGTCGAGGGCTCGGCGCTGAAGCTCCAGCTGCTCGGTGGCGGCTCGATGGCGTGGACGGTGGACGGGAACCAGATCCGCGGCTACAACAACCACGGGATCGAGGTGCAGGCCGGCGGCGGCGGCGTCGCCTCGGGCGGGATCCTGAACACCGTCGTGACCGGGAACGTGATCGCAGAGCCGGGAACCGCGCCGGGATCGGCCGGTCTGCTCAAGCAGGCGATCCACTACAACGTGGGCACCTTCGCCGGGGACACCTTCGACGTGTGCGCCGCGATCGCGATCAACGACCTGGCGTCGGGCGGGGCGGACACGACGCCTCCGTCGGGGACGTTCTACGACGTGCGGCTGCGCCAGCGCCAGCTCACCACGGTGCGTCTCCCGGGCTACGGCGGCGCCGCGAACGACGACGCGGCGGTGCAGGCCTACGTGGCCGCGCAGAACCCGACCGGCGGGCCGACGGTGTCGACCACCCAGTCGGTCGCCTCCGGAGGTTCCGGCTTCCGCGGGACCACCTGCACGGCGGTGCCGGCGCCATGAGCCACCTCCTCACCTTGACCACTCACGAGCCCCGGAGGCTGCCCCGTGTCTGAGCCCTTCCTCTCCGAGATCCGGCTGATGTCGTTCAACTTCCCCCCGAGGGGATGGGCCTTCTGCAACGGCCAGATGCTGCCGATCAACCAGAACCAGGCGCTGTTCTCGCTGCTCGGCACGACGTACGGCGGCAACGGGCAGACCACCTTCGCGTTGCCGAACCTGCAGGGCCGGGTGCCCCTCCACCGCGGCGGCGGCCACGTGCAGGGGGAGGCGGCGGGGAGCAACAGCGTCACCCTGAACATCCAGCAGCTGCCGTTGCACCACCACTCCCTCCGGGCGTCGTCGGCGTCGACCGGTGGCACCCCGTCGCCGGCGAACGCCTTCCTCGGGGGCGCCAGCAACGTCTACCGCGCCGTCGGTGCGCTGACGACGCTGCACGCCGAGTCGGTCACGGCGCTCGGCGGCTCCCAGCCCCACGAGAACAGACAGCCCTACCTGGCGCTGAACTTCTGCATCGCCCTGACGGGCGTCTTCCCGAGCCAGAACTGAGGAGCCGCACATGGCCTACGTCGGCGAGATCCGCATGTTCGCGGGCAACTTCCAGCCCAACGGCTGGATGTTCTGTGACGGGCAGCTCCTGCCCATCGACGAGAACGAGACGCTCTACCAGCTCATCGGCCCGACCTACGGCGGCGACGGGCAGCAGACCTTCGGGCCGCCCGACCTGCGGGGCCGGGTGCCGGTCCACTTCGGCGGCGGCGTGACGCTCGCCGAGGCCGCCGGCGTCGAGACGGTGACGCTGAGCGCCCAGCAGATCCCGAACCACCGCCACGACCTGTACGCCGTGCCGGGGCTGCCCGGCAACCAGGCCAGCCCGGCGGGCGCGGTTCCGGCGATGTCGCTGAACGTCGTGCCCTACCTCAACGACGCGCCGACCGTGAACATGCATGCCGACGCGATCACGGCGACGGGCGGTAGCCAGCCGCACGACAACGTGCAGCCGTACCTGTGCATCAACTTCATCATCTCGCTCTACGGCGTCTACCCGAGCCCGACCTGAGGAACTGACATGACCGACCAGTTCGTGGCGGAGATCCGCGTCTTCCCCTTCAACTTCGCGCCGCGGGGATGGGCGTTCTGCGACGGGCAGCTGATGCCCATCTCCCAGAACACCGCCCTCTTCTCGCTGCTGGGCACCACCTACGGCGGCGACGGCAAGTCCACCTTCGCGCTCCCGAACCTGCAGGGACAGGTGCCGATGCACCCCGGGGACGGGCAGGGCCTCACGCCCCGCTTCCTCGGCGAGAGCGGCGGCACGGAGTCGGTCACCCTGCTCACCTCCGAGATGCCGCGTCACACCCACGCGCTGCGCGCCCACCACGTCGACGTCGCCGACACCAGCGTCCCCGGTCCGGGGTCCAGCCTGGCGACCTCGAGCGGCGGCGCGCTCTACCAGGCCGCCGGCAACGTGGACGCGGATCCGCGGGCGCTGAGCCTGGCCGGCGGCAGCCTGCCGCACACCAACATGCAGCCCTACCTGACCCTCAACTTCTGCATCGCCCTCCAGGGCGTCTTCCCGGCACGGTGGTGATGCACGCCGTGCTCCCGGCGGTGGCACTGCGACCCGTCACCGCCGCCGACGACGACCTCCTCCTCGCCGTGTACGCCGCCGCGCGCGCCGACGAGCTCGACCAGGTGGCGTGGAGCCCGGGACAGCGGGAGGCGTTCGTCGGGATGCAGCACGGCCTGCAGGCGCGGCAGTACGCCGCGACGTACCGGTGCGCGAGCCATGACGTCGTCGAGGTCGACGGCCGGCCGGCGGGTCGCCTGTACGTCGACCGGCCGGACCACGAGATCCGCGTGGTCGACCTCGCCCTGCTGCCGCACGCCCGTGGGTGCGGCGTCGGCAGCGCTCTGCTGCGCGGGCTCCAGGAGGAGGGGCGCGCCTCGGGGCGTCCGGTGACGCTGCACGTGGAGCTCCCCAACGTCCGCGCCGCCGTGCTCTACGAGCGTCTCGGCTTCCGGCCGGTCGCCGAGCGTGGCGTGCGCCGGATGCTCGCCTGGAGCGCGCCGTGAGCGCCCCCGCCGGCCCCTCAGGCGAAGGCGGCCTCGTAGCTGCCGGGACCGATCGGCACGAGGAACAGCGTGATCGCCCCGAGTCCGTCGTGGGTCAGCTCCCAGGTGGCCTGCGGCAGCGCGGGCGCCGCGGGGCCGCTGAACACCAGCGAGAACTGGGTGCGCGCCGTACCGTCGGCGCCGGCGCCGCCGGGCTGCGTGCCCTGGGTCGCCTCGGCCAGGACCAGCGTCACCTGCGCGCCGTCGGGGAGGTCGACGACGAACGCCTCGCCGGTCCGTCCTGCGAAGTCGTCGTACTCGAGCCCACCGGTCGTTGCCACGCCCCGATGCTAGACCCGTGCCGGGACGTCTCGGCCCACCGCACCAGGAGGAACCCATGACCGACCTGTCCCGACGCTCCGTCCTCGGTGCGACCGCGAGCGGTGTCGCCGTCGCCGTGGTCGGCGTCCCCGCGGCCCCCGACCTCGCGGTCGCCGCGCCGCTCCCCGCGCACGCCGTTCCGGCCGCTCGGGGCTACACCCGGGAGAGGTCGCTGTACCGCCGCAAGCGGTTCGCGAAGTTGAGGACGAAGAAGTTCACCGTCGTCGTGCCGGGCGGTCGGATGCGGATGACGCTGGTGCGGGTGGCGAACATCCAGGGGGTCGAGAAGGGCTCCAAGCGCAGCTTCGAGCTCACCTTCGCCGCGCCCCGCAAGGGACCGGTCCAGGGCACCTACCTGGTCGAGCGGCGCCGGTTCGCCGCGACGTCGCTGTTCCTGGTGCCGACCGACGACACCCGTCGTACCTATCGCGCGGTCGTCAACAACCGCTGACGGCGAAGGGGCTGTGGGGTCGGGTCACCGATAGCCTTGGCCGGTGAGCACCCGGGCCCAGCAGTACGACGCCACCGTGGTCGCGCGCGAGCAGGTGACGTCCCACCTGGTGCGCCTGACCCTCGACGTCGCGGACTTCGTCTCGACGGGGATCGCCGACGAGTGGGTGGGTCTCGTGGTGCCCGGGCAGTTCCAGAGCCGCTACTACACGGTGCGCTCCGTCGCGCCGGGCGAGGGTGGGGACGGCACCGCCCGCATCGTGCTCGACGTCGTCGTGCACGCCGTGGGGCTGGTGACGCAGTGGGCCTCGGGCGACCCGGTCGGCGACCGGGTGGTGCTCACCGAGGCCAAGGGCTCCTTCCTGCCGCCGCCCGACGCCGGTTGGCTGCTGCTGGTCGGCGACCTGACGGCGCTGCCGGCGATGGCACGGATCGCGCGGGAGCGCGGCGACCTGCCCGTACGGATCCTGGCCGAGGTGCCGGACGACTCCCGTGTGGAGGGCTACTTCCCCGACGGCGTCGACGTCACCTGGCTCGCGCCGGGGGAGGAGAGCAGGCTGGCTCAGGAGGTCGAGGCCCTCGCCTGGCCCGACGGGCCGGGGTACTTCTGGATGGCGGGGGAGTCGGCGCAGATGCGCGCGATCCGCAAGCACCTGATGCGGGAGCGGCGGCTGCCGAGCACGCACTACGACGTCATGGGCTACTGGCGGGCGGTGACGAAGCGCCAGCCCCGAGCCGTGGACCCCGGGCCGATCTGGCGGGCCGGCAAGGCGGCCGGCAAGTCCGACGAGCAGATCTGGGCCGACTACGACGCCGCGCAGGCAGGAGCAGAGCAGTGAGCGACCAGCACGAGCAGGACCCGGCCGAGGGCGAGCTCCCCGACCAGGAGCTCGAGGACGGCGAGGACGGCGAGGACGAGGAGCTCGAGGACGACGAGTTCGACGAGGACTTCGGCGCCCTGCCGCCCCCGGCGGCGCCGGTGTTCGGCAGCGCCGAGGTGCCCGAGGGCTACCGCAGCGGCTTCGCCTGCTTCGTCGGGCGCCCGAATGTCGGCAAGTCCACGCTGACCAACGCCCTGGTCGGGCAGAAGATCGTCATCACCTCCGACAAGCCGCAGACCACGCGCACCGTCGTGCGGGGCATCGTGCACCGTGAGGACGGCCAGCTCGTCCTGGTCGACACGCCGGGCCTGCACCGGCCGCGCACCCTGCTGGGGGAGCGGCTCAACGACCTCGTGAAGTCCACCTGGTCCGAGGTCGACGTCGTCGCGGTCTGCTTCCCGGCCGACGAGAAGATCGGCCCGGGCGACACCTTCCTGGTCAACGAGCTCGCCAAGGTGCGGCGTACGACGAAGATCGCGGTCGTCACCAAGACCGACCTCGCCACCCCCGAGCGGATCGCCGAGCACCTCCTCGACATCACCGCGCTCGGCGCGGAGACGGGCACCGACTGGGCGGAGATCGTCCCTGTCTCCTCGGTGGCTGGCGACCAGATCGACCTGCTCGGCCGGCTCCTCGTCGCCCTCATGCCCGAGGGACCGCCGCTCTACCCCGACGGCGACCTGACCGACGCGCCCGAGGAGATCCTCGCCGCCGAGCTCATCCGCGAGGCCGCCCTCGACGGCGTGCGCGACGAGCTCCCGCACTCCATCGCCGTCGTGGTGGAGGAGATGAACCTGCGCGAGGACCGGCCCGAGGACAAGCCGCTGCTCGACATCCACGCCAACCTGTACGTCGAGCGCGACTCACAGAAGGGCATCGTCATCGGCAAGAAGGGCGCCCGGCTGCGCCAGGTCGGGACCGTCGCCCGCCAGCAGATCGAGGCCCTCCTCGGCACTCCGGTCTACCTCGACCTGCACGTGAAGGTCGCCAAGGACTGGCAGCGCGACCCCCGCCAGCTCCGCCGCCTCGGCTTCTGACGCCGAGTGGGGGATTCCCGACCGGCGAGTGGGGGGTTCCCGACCGGCGAGTGGGGGATTCCCGACCGGCGAGTGGGGGATTCCCGACCGGCGAGTGGGGGATTCCCGACCGGTGTACGGGCGTCGTCGTCAGGCTCCGTCGGGGGTCCAGCACCGTCCGAACTTCTGCCCCATCTCCCACTGCTCACGCGTGGGCCACTCGTAGCCCCACTTGAAGGCGAGGGGATCCTCGGCCCGGTCGGCGGCGGCGTCCTCGCAGCGGGTGCGTCCGGCCGCGCGCACATTCTTCTCCCCGGGGTAGTCGGCCTGGTAGAAGGCGATGACGCTGTTGGCGCGCCAGGAGTGCTTGTCGGAGCAGCGGACGCGCTGGAAGTCGGCGGCGTCGGGCGCGGCGGTGCCGCACATGGCGAACCTGTCGGGGACCTGGTCGCCCTTCATCGCGCCGCGGAGATCGCCCTCCAGG
>QFCS01002194.1_pt1 | contig 11599 bp, 6 predicted proteins | sample 3576561 | NCBI WGS metagenome assembly QFCS01 | reverse complement strand
GTTTCTTCGCTTACTCTGACGCCAGCACCTGATATTTGTTGTCTGTGCAAGTCAGATCTGCCGACATGATTGGTCGAATGGTGTGGCTACAATGCGCGGGGTGAGCCTCAGTCGCGCGGTCGCATGCGCCCTGTTCATCTGTGTCGCCGTCGTGCTGGGCGCCGACGGCGTGGCGTTCGCGCAGAAGCACGGCGGCACGCTCAGGGTCTCGCTGCGCGACAATCCGGCCAGTGCCTCGGTCCATGAGGAATATAGCACCGCCGTCACCGCGTTCATGCCGGTGTTCAACAACCTCGTGACGTTCGACCCGACGGCACCGCAGAACAGCGTCGATGCCATTGCACCCGACCTTGCCGAATCGTGGAGTTGGAATCCTGACAAGACGGCGTTGACGTTCAGCCTGCGTCGCGGGGTGAAGTGGCACGACGGCTGGGCATTCACCGCCGGCGACGTCGAATGTACCTTCAACCTGCTGACGGGTCGCTCGCGCGACGGGCTGCGTAACAACCCGCGCGCCAACTGGTATGAGAACATCGATGAGGTGCAGGGCGCGACCGACCACGAGGTCACGATCTATTTGAAGCGTCCGCAGCCCGCACTGCTGACACTCCTCGCCTCCGGCCTTGCGCCCATCTATCCCTGCCATGTGCCCGCCGCGCAGATGCGCGTCCGCCCGGTGGGCACAGGCCCATTCAAGCTCGACTCATTCAGCCAGTTCGACAGCATCCGGCTGATACGCAACCCGGACTATTTCAAGCCCGATCGGCCGTATCTCGATGGCATCGAGTTCAGGATCGCGGCCAGCCCGTCGACCGCCATGCTGAGCTTCGTCGCCGGCCGCTTCCACATCACCGCTCCCGGGCAGGTGTCGATTCAGGAATTGCGCGACGTGCGCCGGCAGGCGCCGCGCGTGATGTGCCAGACCACCCCGATGAACCAGTCGACCGACATCCTGATCAATCATGCCGCGCCCCCGTTCGACCGCGCCGAAATCCGTCGCGCGCTGCTGCTCGCCCTTGATCGGCGCGCCGTCATCGCAGGGCTGAGAGAGGGGAACGCCCAGCTCGGCGGGCTGCTGCAGCCGCCGGGTGAAGGGCTTTGGGGGATGCCTGCCGAAAGGCTGGCGTTGATGCCCGGCTACGGACCCGATGTGGAGCAGAACCGCGAGGAAAGCCGCACCCTCATGCGCAAGGCGGGCTTCGGCCCCGGCAAGCATCTTCAGCTCAAGATCGCCACGCGGCCACAGGCGGTCCATCGTGGCGTCGCCGTGGCACTCGCAGCACAGCTGCGCGAGATCTACATCGACGCCGACCTCGACGTAGTACAGTCATCGCAATGGGACGAGCGACTCGCCCGCAAGTCCTGGACCGTTGCCGTCGACATCACCACCAACGGCGTGGACGATCCCGACCAGGCGTTTTTCGAGAAGTACGCCTGCCATTCGGAACGCAACCATGGCCGATACTGTAACCGCGCGCTCGAAGGACTTTTCGCGCAGCAGTCCACCGAGAGCGATCAGGCCAAACGACGCGAACTGGTATGGCAGATCGAGGCCAGGCTGATCAGCGACGCCGCCAGGGCAGTGATCATGTGGAACAGCAACGCAACGTGCTGGCACCCGCACGTGAAAGGCTACATGCCGCAGGTCAATGGCATGTTCAATGGACTGCTCTTCGAGGACGTCTGGCTTGACGATTGAACCGACCGGCGGCGGGCGGCGCCCGCCCCCGATTGGTTCTTTCCGTACGGCCTCCCGGTCCTTCCTGGTCAGCGCGTGTGAGGCGATATCACGTTGCCTCGGGAATCGAGACGATTGCCCTCGCTGTCATAGCGGAAGCCATACTCGTCCCTGAATGTCGACTGGCCAGCCTCGGATGCGGACGGCCCCATCGACGGCGCCATCGACGGCCGTGGCGCAGTCGCCATCTCCGGCAGCGGTGCGTTCTGGCCGGGCCTGTCCCGCAGGCCCTCATCAGACACACCCCGGCCAGCCGGTGCACCGCCCGGCCCGGGGCGGTCGCCCGGCTGACGAACCCAATCATTGCGGCCGACAAAAGGCTGTCCCCGGGGATCGAGCCGGTCACCGCCTGGCGCCGCCTGGGCGCCGCGGGGGTCCTGCATGCCGGGTGCCATGGGATCGGACGGCGTCGTGTAGCCGGGCATGGTCTGCGCATGGGCAACCCCTGCGACGGTGACCGCGGCCAGAGCAAGCAACGTGCGCTGCATGATATCCTCCTGGGCAGTGGAACTGTCCGCCCAACGCCACCATCGCCCGATGGGTTGCTGCTGTGGCCGGAGAGCCTCAGCTCAACACAGTGATCTTCTTGCGCTCGATCAGCTCGAAGTCGATGGCGGCGCCGAGGCCGGGTCTGTTCGGCACGTGCACCAGCCCGTCGCCGCCCACCACGATGTCCTGTTCCAGACCATACTTCTGGGCGCCATCAGGGAGCAGCACCTCGAAGAATTCCGTATTCCGGAGCGATGCGATGACATGCAGGTTGGCGACGTTGTTCAACGAGTTGCCGCCGTGATGGACCTCGTAGTTCATGCGGAATGCCTCGGCCAGATGGGCGGCCTTCACTAGGGTGGTTATGCCGCCCTTCACCGCTACGTCACCGCGCAGATAGTCGGTCGCCTGCAGCATGATCCACGGCTGGTATGAATCGAGCCCGGTGATGGGATACTCGGTGGCGAGGATGGGAATGGAGAGCTGTTGCTTCAGCTTCACGTAGTTGTAGATGTCCTGGTCGGCGAGCGGATCCTCGTACCAGTAGAAGCCCATCTCCTCGACGGCCCGGCCGACGCGGACAGCCGCCGGATAGTCGTAGGCCCAGGTCGAATCGAGCATGATGGTGTAGTCGCCGACGGCCCGGCGCACCGCCTCGCAGACCTTGATATCCTCGCGCCACCGTGTCGGCGGATGAACCTTGTAGGCTGCCCAGCCGCTCTCCTTGAAGCGTATCGCTTCCTCGGCATAGGCCTCGGCCGAGGCGAGCACAGCCGAGCTTGCATAGGCCGGGATCGATTCGCGATACGTCCCGAGCAGGCGATGGATGGGCTGGCCCATTGCCTTCCCGAGAAGATCCCACAGTGCCACGTCGACCGCGCCGATCGCCCGGACGCCCGCCGCACGCTGCCTCTTCCACAGCTCGACGACAATCGCCTCGCGGTGCAGCGGGTTGCGTCCCATGACCATGGGCTTGAGATGCGTGATCAATCCCTGGCCGTCGGTGGTCGCCGAGTTCGCCGCGGAACCGAGGAAGGCATGGCCTTCGACGCCCTCGTCCGTGGCGATCCGAACGAGGCCGAGCGCGCTCGAGCCCGCGAACTTGCTGTGATGCCCGTACTGCGTCGCCGGGATATCGTCCCAGGCGAACAGCGTCAGGCTGACATCGGTTATCTTCATGACATTGTCTCCCAGACCTGTCGTTCGATGCCCATCGGGTCGTCAGCCACACGGCACGTGGTATCCAGGATCATCGTCGGACGCGTGCCGATATTGTAGGCGGGCCATGCCGGCAGATCGGGATGGTCGGGCCGGCCACTGCGTGCGAACGCAATCCAGGCGCGGCTCATCCGCTCGCCGAGCGCCAGGCGGGATGGATCCTCGCCCGTCAGTGCAGCGGTTTCGAGATTCGAGAAGACAAACGGGATCTCGAGTGTGTGACAGGACCGCAGGCGGCCGCCCAGTACGGGCGTGCGCCACGCAAACAGATAGACGAACACCGGTGCTGCTGCGAGCGCGACCTTCCGCTCGGCAATCAGCAACGACGGCAAGCGGACACCCTGGTCAGAGACGATGGACAAAGCGATCTCGTCGGCGCGCTGTCCCGGTTGTGCCCGCCGATAGGCCTCGACGATCTCGGATGCCCCCGCCCCCAGATATGGTGCGAGCGCCTGCGGAAGATTACCGAAGCCGGCATTGCACACCCACTCGAGATGGCCGAGGAACAGCGTCATCTCGTCGGTGTTGGTCCCAATCATCAACGGCACGTGTGCCGAGGCGGTCGGCGCCTGTGGCGCAAACGGTCCGCCCGGGAAGATGTCGCCATCGATCACCGGATTGAAGCCCAGCCGCCGCCGGTCAGCGAAGCTCGCCTGGCTGACGCTGGCGAGCACCTTCTCCTGCGCCGCCAGCAGCGTCGCCACGGGCAGGTCGCGCAGGACGGCCGCCTGTTTCGGCGCGAGGCCGAGATGCTCCAGCAGCTGCCGCGCCGTGCGGGTTCCGTCCTCGCGATTCGCCATCTGCACGGCCGGGCCGCTCTGGATGATCGCACGATGGAAGAGGCCTGTCGCTCGCGGCATGGCCATGAGAACACTCACCTTCGCGCCGCCACCCGATTCACCGAAGATCGTGACGTTGCCCGGATCACCACCGAATGCGGCGATGTTGTCTCGCACCCATTCCAGCGCCGCGACGATGTCCATCACACCGGCCGTGCCTGCTTCCACAAACCCGTCCGTGAGCTCGTCGAGATGAAGATACCCCAGCGCACCCAGGCGATGGTTGAACGAGACCACCACGACATCGTCGAGACGGCAGAGATTCGCTCCATCGCTCCATGGCGACGAGCCGGACCCGGTGATGAAGGCGCCACCGTGGCACCAGAACATGACCGGCTTGGCGGCACCGTCAAACCCAGAGCTCCAGACATTGAGATAGAGGCAGTCCTCATCCTTCCGTTCGACGCCCCCCAGAGTGAACAGCTGCAGCAGGTCTGCCGGCAGGCTGAAAACATTGTCGCTCTGGACGGCTCGACTTCCGTATTGCAGCGCGTCACGAATGCCCGCCCAGGGCTCTACTCGTTCCGGCGGACGAAAGCGCCGAGCGCCGACCGGCGGTTTGGCATAGGGAATGCCCTTGAAGATGGAGACGCCACCGTCCCGCCGGCCACGTATCCTGCCCAACGCCGTCTCGACGACGATTTCGCTCATGTCCGTTTGGTTCCCCCCGTGGCGACAGTATAGACTGCCACCATGTCCGACAAAGCACGAGCCGAACTGGCCCCCACGGGCGTCCTGCGCGCCGGTATCAATCTTTCCAACTTCCTGCTGGTCACCGGCCGCAGCGCCGACGGCGATCCGGAGGGGGTGGCGCCGGACATGGCGCGTGAGATCGCGCGCTCGCTGGGTGTGCCCGTGAAGTATGTGCCCTTCAAGACGCCAGGCGAGCTTGCCGACCAGGCCGGCAAGGATGTCTGGGATATCGGCCTGATCGGCGCCGAGCCGCAGCGCGCGGCCACCATCGCGTTCACGGCGGCCTATGTGGAGATCGAGGCGACCTATCTGGTCCCGCCCGGCTCTCCGCTGAAGACCGTAGCCGACGTCGATTGCGAAGGCGTGCGGATCGCCGTGTCCGCCCGCTCGGCGTACGGGCTATGGCTGGAGAACAATATCAGGACCGCCACCCTCGTGCCGGTCGCCGGCCTCGACGGAGCCTTCAACAAGTTCTTCGACGACAAGCTCGAAGCGCTGGCCGGTCTGAGGCCGGGCCTGCTGAAGGATGTCGAGAAGCACCCGGAGCTCAAGATCCTCGATGGCAAGTTCACCGCCGTGCAGCAGGCTGTTGGAACCGCGAAGTCCAACGCCGTCGGCTCTGCCTATCTCACGGCCTTCATCGAACAGGCCAAGAAGTCCGGTCTGGTCGCGAACCTGATCGAAAAGCACAAGGTGAAGGGGCTGTCCGTCGCGCCTCCTGCATGACGGAAGAGTGCCCACCGCAGCCGCCAGCGATTGTCGCTGATAGGTCGCAACCGATCGGCAACTTGCGCGTTGTCACCTGCGCGCGGGGGTAAGTAGGGTTGGGCTGACCGGCAGGATGTCGGCCAGCCATGGCAGCACGCCAAGCCCCCGCCAGCAACAACTGCTGGGCCAGGGGTAAGAAGCGCATGACAGCCGAGGTCGAAGCCGCTGCAGCCGCCGCTGCCTCATCACACTCTCCTCGCCCGACGAGCTCCCGGCCTTCGGACTCCGCTATCGAGCTCGACGAGCTACAGCAGGCGCTGGAAGCGGTACGGGCAGGCGACTTCTCGGTAAGGCTCCCCGTCGGGCGACCAAGCCATATCGGACGCATCGGCGTTCTGTTCAACGAGATCGTCGGCGCCAACCAGAACATGGCCCAGCAGCTGGAGCGCATCGGCAAGCTGGTCGGCGAGCAGGGCCGGACACGGCAACGCGTGAAACTGGCCATCTCGGGCGGCGCCTGGGGCGAGATGGAGAGCTCGGTCAACGGCCTGATCGACGACCTGGTATGGCCAACCACGGAGGTCACGCGTGTCATCGGCGCAGTGGCACAGGGTGACCTGCTGCAGACCGTGCGGCTCGACGTCGACGGCCGGCGATTGAAGGGCGAGTTCCTGCGTTCAGCCACCATCGTCAACACGATGATCAAGCAGCTTTCCGTATTCACTTCCGAGGTGACGCGTGTGGCCCGCGAGGTCGGCACGGAGGGCAAGCTCGGCGGCCAGGCCCAGGTGAGCGAAGTTACCGGCGTGTGGCGCGAGCTGACCGAGAGCGTCAACTCGATGGCCAACAACCTCACGGCCCAGGTGCGCAACATCTCCGACGTCACGATTGCCGTGGCCAACGGCGACCTGTCGCGCAAGATCACGGTCGATGTGCGTGGCGAGATCCTGCAGCTCAAGGAAGCCATCAACACCATGGTGGACCAGCTCCGGTCCTTCGCCTCGGAAGTGACGCGCGTGGCGCGCGAGGTAGGCACCGAGGGCAAGCTCGGCGGCCAGGCCATCGTGCCCGGTGTCGCCGGTACCTGGAAGGACCTCACCGACTCGGTCAACGCCATGTGCGGCAACCTTACCGATCAAGTGCGCAACATCGCCGCCGTGACCACCGCCGTGGCGCGCGGCGATCTGTCGAAGAAGATCACCGTCGACGTGCGTGGTGAAATCCTGCAGCTCAAGGACACCATCAACACGATGGTCGACCAGCTCAACGGCTTCGCCGGAGAGGTGACCCGTGTGGCGCGCGAAGTCGGCACCGAGGGCAAGCTCGGCGGCCAGGCCCAGGTGCCCGGCGTCGCCGGCACCTGGAAGGATCTCACCGACAACGTCAACTCGATGGCCACCAACCTGACGGGCCAGGTGCGCAACATCGCCGAGGTCACCACCGCCGTGGCCGGCGGCGACCTCTCGAAGAAGATCACCGTCGACGTGCGTGGTGAAATCCTGCAGCTCAAGGAGACCATCAACACGATGGTCTACCAGCTCAACGGCTTCGCCGGAGAAGTCACCCGCGTCGCCCGCGAGGTCGGCACGGAGGGCAAGCTCGGCGGCCAGGCCCAGGTGCCCGGCGTCGCCGGCGTGTGGAAGGACCTCACCGACAACGTCAACCTGCTGGCCGCGAACCTCACTACCCAGGTGCGCAACATTGCCGAGGTCACCACCGCCGTCGCCGGCGGCGACCTCTCGAAGAAGATCACAGTCGATGCCTCGGGCGAGATCCTGCGCCTGAAGGAGACCATCAACACGATGGTCGACCAGCTCAACGGCTTCGCCGGCGAGGTGACGCGCGTCGCCCGCGAAGTCGGCACCGAGGGCAAGCTCGGCGGCCAGGCCCAGGTGCCCGGCGTCGCCGGCACCTGGAAGGACCTCACCGACAACGTCAACTCGATGGCCACCAACCTGACGGCCCAGGTGCGCAACATCGCCGAGGTCACCACCGCCGTGGCGCGCGGCGATCTGTCGAAGAAGATCACCGTCGACGTGCGCGGCGAGATCCTGCAGCTCAAGGAGACCATCAACACGATGGTCGACCAGCTCAACGGCTTCGCCGGCGAGGTGACGCGCGTGGCGCGCGAGGTCGGCACCGAGGGCAAGCTCGGCGGCCAGGCCCAGGTCCCTGGCGTCGCCGGCATCTGGAAGGACCTCACCGACAACGTCAACCTGCTGGCAGCGAATCTGACGACCCAGGTGCGCAACATCGCCGAGGTCACCACCGCCGTGGCGCGCGGCGACCTCTCGAAGAAGATCACCGTCGACGTGTCGGGCGAGATCCTGCAGCTCAAGGAGACCATCAACACGATGGTCGACCAGCTCAACGGCTTCGCCGGCGAGGTGACGCGCGTGGCGCGCGAGGTCGGCACCGAGGGCAAACTCGGCGGCCAGGCCCAGGTCCCCGGCGTCGCCGGCACCTGGAAGGACCTCACCGACAACGTCAACATGCTGGCGGCGAACCTGACGACCCAGGTGCGCAATATCGCCGAGGTCACCACTGCCGTGGCCGGCGGCGACCTCTCGAAGAAGATCACCGTCGACGTGTCGGGCGAGGTGCTGCGCCTGAAGGAAACCATCAACACGATGGTCGACCAGCTCAACGGCTTCGCCGGAGAAGTCACCCGCGTCGCCCGCGAGGTCGGCACCGAGGGCAAGCTCGGCGGCCAGGCCCAGGTTCCCGGCGTCGCCGGCACCTGGAAGGACCTCACCGACAACGTCAACATGCTGGCGACCAACCTGACCACGCAGGTCCGCGCCATTGCCGAAGTGGCGACCGCCGTGACCAAGGGCGATCTGACCCGTTCGATCCAGGTCGATGCCTCCGGCGAGGTCGCCGAGCTGAAAGACAAGCTCAACACCATGATCGACAACCTCCGGCTGACGACGGAACGCAACACGGAGCAGGATTGGCTGAAGACCAACCTCGCGAAGTTCACCAACATGCTGCAGGGCCAGCGTGACCTGCGCACGGTGGGCCGGCTGATGCTGAGCGAGCTGACGCCTCTGGTGGGCGGCCATCAGGCCGTCATCTACAAGACCGAGAGCGACGAGCGGGGGGATACCTCCCTGCACCTGCTGTCGGTGTATGCCGATTCCTACTCCGCCCACCCGCAGGCAATCCGGATCGGCGAGGGCCTGATCGGTCAGTGTGCCGCCGACGGTCGCCAGATTTTGATTTCCGATCTTCCGCCGACGGTTCGCCCGATCGGCTCCGGCCTTTTCGAGACGGCTCCCAAGAGCATCATCGTCCTGCCGATCCTTTTCGAAGGCCAGGTCAAGGCGGTCATCGAATTGGCCGGCCTCAGCCACTTCACCGAGCTGCAGATTGCCTTCCTCGAGCAGCTTACCGCTTCGATCGGCATCGTGCTGAACTCCATCGAAGCGACCATGCAGACGGAGTCGCTGCTCGAACAGTCCCAGAAACTGGCCAGCGAGCTGCAGACCCAACAGGCCGAGCTGCAGCAGACCAACGAGCAGCTCGAGCAGAAGGCGGCACAGCTCGCCGAACGCAACTTCGAGGTCGAGCGCAAGAACCAGGAGATCGAGCAGGCCCGACGCGCCGTCGAGGAGAAGGCCTCGGAGCTGGCGCTGACGTCGCGCTACAAATCGGAGTTCCTGGCCAACATGAGCCACGAATTGCGCACGCCGCTCAACTCCATCCTGATCCTCGGCCAGCAGCTTGCGGAGAATCCCGAAGGCAATCTGTCGGCGCGGCAGATCGAGTTCGCCCGCACCATCCACGGCGCCGGCACCGACCTCCTCAACCTCATCAGCGACATCCTCGATCTCAGCAAGATCGAATCGGGTACCGTCACCGTCGATGCCGAGGAGATCTTCGTCACCAACGTGCTGGAGACGGTAGCGCGTCCGTTCCGCCACCAGGCCGAATCGCAGGGCCTGTTCTTCGATGTCCAGATCGATCCGCATCTCGGACGCTCGATTGTCACCGATTCCAAACGGCTGCAGCAGATTCTGAAGAACCTGCTCAGCAACGCACTGAAATTCACGGCGCAGGGCAGCGTGCGACTGCGCGCGGTCCCGGCGCAGGGCGGCTGGCGCGCCGACAACACGGCCCTCGGCCAGGCAAGCGCCGTGATCGCCTTCGAGGTCACCGACACCGGCGTCGGCATTCCGGTCGAGAAGCAGAAGATCGTGTTCGAGGCCTTCCAGCAGGCCGACGCCAGCACCAGCCGCAAGTACGGCGGGACCGGGCTCGGCCTTGCGATCTCGCGCGAACTCGCGGCGCTGCTGGGCGGTGAACTCGCCTTGCGCAGCACGCCCGGCATCGGCAGCACCTTCACGCTGTTCCTGCCCACCATGTACACCGGTCCGCGCACCGCTCTTCGCACGCCGTTGCCGGGTGCGCATCCACTGCCGCCGGCCGCTTTGCCCGACCATCTTACCGACCAGTTTCCCGACGATCGGCACAGTATCCAGGCCGGCGACCGCACCCTGCTGATCGTCGAGGATGATCACAACTATGCAGGCATCCTGGTCGATGCCGCGCACAGTGCCGGCCTCAAGGCGGTGGTGACCGCCCGCGGCGCCGAGGCGCTGGACCTCGCCCTCCAATACAAGCCCGTCGCGATGTCGCTCGATATCTTCCTGCCTGACATGCTGGGCTGGAACGTATTGAGCCAGTTCAAGCGTACGCTGCAGACGCGGCATATTCCGGTGCAGATCCTCAGCATGGATGAGGATCGCCAGCAGGGCCTCGCGCGCGGAGCCTTCTCCTATCTCAACAAGCCGACCACGACCGAGGGGCTGAACGCCGCGATGGCTCGCCTCAACGACTACGTCCGGCCCCGCCGGAAGCGGCTGCTGATCGCCGACGACGATCCCGCCGAACGTTTCAGCGTGAGCGAGCTGCTCGCCCATCCCGATATCGAGATCGCGACCGCGGACTCGGGGCACGCCACGCTGGAGAAGCTGCGCACGGAGCACTTTGACTGCGTGGTGCTGGACCTTCGTCTGCCCGACATCTCCGGCTTCGAAGTGCTCGAGGAGATGCAGCGCAACGAGGCACTCGCGATCCTGCCGGTCGTCGTCTTCACCGGCCGCGATCTGTCGCCTGAGGAGGAGGCGCGGCTTCATACGATGGCGCGCTCCATCGTGGTCAAGGGAGCGGCGTCACCCGAACGGCTGTTCGACGAGGCCGCCCTGTTCCTCCATCACGTTGCCGACTCGCTGCCGGACGACAAGAAGCGGATGCTCGAGCGTCTACACGGCTCCGACGAGATTCTAGCCGGACGCACGGTGCTGGTCGTCGATGACGACACGCGCAACATTTTTGCATTGTCGAGCGCACTCGAGCGCCGCGGCATGCGCGTGCTGACAGCCACCACCGGAAGCGAAGCGGTCTCCATCCTCGAGCGCTCCCCCGAGGTGGCGATCGTCCTGATGGACATCATGATGCCCGAAATGGACGGATACGAGACGATCGCCCGAATCCGAGGCAACCCCGCACTGCGACGGTTGCCGATCGTCGCCTTGACCGCAAAGGCAATGAAGGGCGATCGGGAAAAATGCCTGGAAGCCGGCGCTTCGGACTACCTCGCCAAGCCCGTCAACACCGAGCAGCTGTTCTCGGCGCTGCGGCTCTGGCTGCACCGCTGATGTTTGCCAGACCAGCGCCCATGGACCACGACGCGGACAAGGTCAATATTCTGCTGATCGACGATCAGCCCGCCAAGCTGCTGAGCTATGAGGTCATCCTCTCAGAGCTGGGCGAGCGCCTCATCAAGGCCTCGTCGCCGCAGGAGGCCCTGGGTATCCTGCTCAGGACCGACGATATTGCCGTCGTGCTGATCGACGTCGTGATGCCTGGCCTCGACGGCTTCCAGCTCGCCACCATGATCCGCGATCAT
>QFCS01000586.1_pt1 | contig 11618 bp, 10 predicted proteins | sample 3576561 | NCBI WGS metagenome assembly QFCS01 | reverse complement strand
GTGCCGCACGAACCAGATGACGATCGCGCCTGGCACGATGGTCAGCACGCCGGCGGCGGCCAGCGTGGCCCAGTCCATGCCGCTGGCACTCACCGTGCGTGTCATCGTCGCGACGATGGGCTTGGCGTTCACGCTGGTGAGCGTGCGCGCCAGCAGCAGTTCCACCCAGCTGAACATGAAGCAGAAAAAGGCCGCCACGCCCACCCCTGCCTTGATGAGCGGCAGGAAGATGGTGAAGAAGAAGCGCGGGAAGCTGTAGCCGTCGATGTATGCGGTCTCGTCGATCTCGCGCGGAATACCGCTCATGAAGCCCTCCAGGATCCACACCGCCAGCGGCACGTTGAACAGAAGGTGCGCCATGGCCACCGCGATGTGCGTGTCCATCAGACCCAGCGTGGTGTACAGCTGGAAGAACGGCAGCAGGAACACCGCGGGCGGCGTCATGCGGTTGGTGAGCAGCCAGAAGAACACATGCTTGTCGCCCAGGAAACGGTAGCGCGAGAACGCGTAGGCCGCGGGCAGCGCCACCACCAGTGAGATCACCGTATTGATGCCGACATAGATCAGGCTGTTGATGTAGCCGGAGTACCAGGAAGGGTCGGTGAAGATGGTCTGGTAGTTCGCCCAGGTGAACTCCGTCGGCCACAGCGTGAACGAGGACAGGATCTCCTGGTTGGTCTTGAAGCTCATGTTGACCATCCAGTAGATGGGCAGAAGCGCGAAGACCAGGTAGGCAATGAGGAACAGCGTCCTCTTGCGAAAGCGCCGGTTATCCATGGCCCTGCTCCTTTTCGGATGTGCCCAGGCTCTGCATCCAGTTGTAGAGCACGAAGCAGAACAGCAGGATGATGAGGAAATAGATCAGCGAGAACGCCGCTGCCGGGCCGAGGTCGAACTGGCCGACGGCCTTGGTGGTGAGGTATTGCGAAAGGAAGGTGGTGGCGTTGCCCGGGCCGCCACCGGTGAGCACAAAGGGCTCGGTGTAGATCATGAAACTGTCCATGAAGCGCAGCAGCACCGCGATCATCAGCACGCCGCGCATCTTGGGCAGCTGGATGTAACGGACCACCGACCATTTGCTCGCGCCATCGATGCTGGCGGCCTGGTAGTAGGCGTCGGGAATGCTGCGCAGACCGGCGAAGGCCAGCAGGGCCACCAGCGGCGTCCAGTGCCACACGTCCATGATGAGCACCGTCCACCACGCGTGCACCGGATTGCCGGTGTAGCTGTAGTCCATGCCAGCCCACTGCAGGAAGTAACCCAGCAAGCCGATGTCGGCGCGGCCGAAGATCTGCCAGATGGTGCCGACCACGTTCCAGGGAATGAGCAGCGACAGCGCAACCAGCACCAGCACAGCGGAAGACTTCCAGCCTTGCGCGGGCATGGACAGCGCCAGTGCGATGCCCAGCGGAATCTCCACCAGCAGCACGGCGAGCGAGAACTGGATCTGTCGCCACAGCGCCAGGTGCAGTTCGCTGTCGCGCATCACGGCGGCGAACCACTCGGTGCCGACAAACACGCGGCGGTCGGGCGAGAGCACGTCCTGCACCGAATAATTCACCACTGTCATCAGCGGCAGCACGGCAGAGAAGGCCACGCAGAGAATCACGGGCAGCACGAGCCACCACGCCTTCTGGTTCACGGGTTTGGTCGTCATGTGATGAGCACCTCGTCGTGGTAGAAGCAGGTGTGCCTGTCCAGCACCCGCAGGCTCACCACCTCACCCACGGCGGGCACGGTGGTCTCTGGCGTCAGCCGGCACTTCAGGCGGTGCCCGCCTGCCTCACAGGTCAGCATCACGCTGGTGCCGATGTCCTGCACGCGCACCACGGTCGCGGGCAGGGTATCGGGCTCCGCAGCCTGCCCGAGCGTCAGGTACTCTGGCCGGATGCCGAGCTTCAGTGATCCCTCGGGCAGTGCCCGCCCCCGGTTGTTCGCCAGCGGATGCCCCAGCACCATCAGGCCGCCGCGAACGCTGGTGATCGGCAGGAAGTTCATGCCGGGCGAGCCGATGAAATGGCCGACGAAGGTGTGTGCAGGCCTTTCAAACAGCGCCTCGGCGGAACCGATCTGTACGGCGCGTCCACGGGTCATCACGACCACCTCTTCGGCGAAGGTGAGAGCTTCCACCTGATCGTGCGTGACGTAGATCAGCGTGAGCTTGAGCTCCTGGTGGATCTGCTTGAGCTTGCGCCGCAGTTGCCACTTGAGGTGAGGGTCGATCACCGTGAGCGGTTCATCGAACAGCACGGCGGAGACGTCCGAACGGACCAGTCCACGACCGAGCGAGATCTTCTGCTTCTGGTCGGCGGAGAGACCTGCCGCGCGCATGTCCAGCTGGTGGCTCATCTCCAGCATTTCGGCGATGCGGCCGACCCTTGCCTGGATATCCGCTGCGGGCACTTTGCGGTTGCGCAAGGGGAACGCCAGGTTCTGCGCCACGGTCATGGTGTCGTAGATGACCGGGAACTGGAACACCTGCGCGATGTTGCGCTGCTGGGGGCTTTGCCGCGTCACGTCCTTGCCGTTGAAACGCACCGTGCCCTGCGATGGCACCAGCAGACCCGAGATGATGTTGAGCATCGTTGTCTTGCCGCAGCCCGAGGGTCCGAGGAGCGCGTAGGCGCCGCCATCCTCGAAGGTCATCTGAAGGGGGAGCAGCGCGTAGTCCTCATCGGCCTTCGGATTCGCCCGGTAGGCGTGCGCCAGATCGAGTTCAATGCGTGCCATCAGCCCACCCTCCCCGCCCGGGCCGGTGCGCGCACCAGAGGCCCGTCGGCATCGAAGACAAAAAGGCTTTCGGGCTGAAGGTGGAGGGTGATCGGGTCACCCAGCGGGCAGTCGTGCACACCAGTGAGCTGGGCCACCAGTTCGCCCAGCCCGGTGTGCACATGCACGAAGGTGTCGGAACCGGCGATCTCGGCCAATTCCACGCGCCCTGGCACAGCCATGTCGCCGGGTCGCGGGTCTATGCGCAGCCCCCCCGCCCGCACACCCAGGATGAGGCGGGCAGGCGCGTCCGGCGGCAACCCCAGTGGCCAGACCTGATCGTCTTGCACACGCACCCCGCCGGCCACTGTTTGTGCGCTCATCAGATTCATGGGTGGGTCGCTGAACGCCCGCGCCACTCGGATGCTGCACGGCGCATGAAACACCTCGGCGGTGGGGCCGTACTGGAGCAGCTCACCCGCGTCCATCACCGCCGTGTAGCCGCCCAGCAGCAAGGCCTCGCCCGGCTCCGTCGTGGCGTAGACCACGGTGGCATCGCTGGTGGCGAAGAGTTGTGTGAGCTCCTCGCGCAACTCTTCGCGCAGCTTGTAGTCCAGGTTCACCAGGGGCTCGTCGAACAGCATGAGCGGTGCGTGCTTGCCCAACGCGCGGGCCAGCGCCACGCGCTGCTGCTGCCCGCCAGAGAGTTCCGCAGGCAGGCGGTCGAGGAATGCCTCGATGTGCAGCCGACCTGCGAGTTCGCGCACACGCTGCTCCACGTCGCGCTCGCCACGCAGTCGCATCGGCGATGCGATGTTCTGCGCCACCGTCATCGAAGGGTAGTTGACGAACTGCTGATAGACCATGGCCACGTTGCGCTGGCGCACCGGCACCCGCGTCACGTCCGCCCCATCGACCAGCACGCGGCCTGCGGTGACCGTGTCCAGCCCAGCCATCACGCGCATCAGGCTGGTCTTGCCGGCCTGGGTGGCGCCCAGCAGCACGGTGACGGCGCCGGGAGCCAGATCAAGGCTCAGCGGATAGAGATGGGTGCTCGGCCCCACGGTCTTGCTCACGTGTTCCAGTGACAGCTGCATGCAGATTCCGCGTGATAAACCGCACACCCGGCGCGGATGGCGTTTCGTTTTGAAGATTATGTTGTTCGTTTATGTTCCTTTTTATTCGGTATTTACCCTGATCTGGGCGCGAAAAAATTTCCGTTATGTTCGGGTGGACTTCCCCCGCAAGACCCTGGCCGATGAACCTGAATCCCCGCCACACCCAGCTGCTCGACGAAGTGCGCGCCCACGGTCCACAGACCATCGAGGCCCTGGCCGAGCGTTTCGGCGTCACCCTGCAAACCGTGCGCCGCGACGTGCAGCGCCTAGCCGAGGCTGGGCTGCTCTCGCGCTTTCATGGCGGCGTGCGCCAACCAGGGTCGACCACCGAGAACATCGCCTACCGCCAGCGCCAGGCCATGCAATCGGACGCCAAGACGCGCATTGCCCGCGCGGTGGCCCGGCGCGTGCCCAACGGCTGCTCGCTGAGCATGAACATCGGCACCACCATCGAGGCAGTGGCGCGCGAGCTGCAGCACCACAGCGGCCTGCGCGTGATCACCAACAACCTGCACATCGCTTCGCTGATGAGCACAAACCCGGACTGCGAGGTGATCGTGGCCGGCGGCCTGGTGCGCGGCGCCGACCAGGGTATCGTGGGCGAAGCCACGGTGGACTTCATCCGCCAGTTCAGGGTGGACATCGGCCTGATCGGCATCAGCGGCATCGAGGGTGACGGCACGCTGCGCGACTTCGACTACCGCGAGGTGAAGGTGGCGCGCGCCATCGTCGAGCAGTCGCGCGAGGTCTGGCTGGCGGCAGACCACAGCAAGTTCAACCGCCCGGCGATGGTCGAGCTGGCCCGGCTGGACGACATCGACGTGGTCTTCACCGACCTGCCCCCGCCCCCGCCTTTCGCCGACCTGCTCGCGCAGGCGAACGTCGAATGCGTGCGCGCCGGTGTGGACACCGACAACGCCTGACCCTTTCATATCCGAACCACGCCATGACCTACCTGCTCGCCCTCGACCAGGGCACCTCCAGTTCACGCAGCATCGTGTTCGATCGACAGGGCCGCGTGGTCACCATGGCACAGCGCGAGTTCCGCCAGATCTACCCACAGCCGGGCTGGGTCGAGCACGACCCGCGCGACCTCTGGCACACCCAGCTGGAGACGGCACGCGAAGCGCTGAAGCAGTCGGACCTGCGCGCCGACCAGATCCGGGCGGTGGGCATCACCAACCAACGCGAGACCACGCTGGTGTGGAACCGCAAGACCGGCGAGCCTGTGTACAACGCCATCGTCTGGCAGGACCGCCGCGCGGAGGCCACCTGCGCCGAACTGCGCGAGCGCGGCGCCAGCGACACGGTGCTGAAGAAGACGGGGTTGCGCATCGACGCCTATTTCTCCGGCACCAAGCTCAAGTGGATTCTCGACAACGTGCCTGGCGCGCGCGCGCAGGCCGAGCGTGGCGAGCTGGCTTTCGGCACCGTGGACAGCTGGCTGATCTGGCAGCTGTGCGGCGACGGGCGCCACGTCACCGACGTGAGCAACGCCTCGCGCACCATGCTGTTCAACATCCACACCCGCGAGTGGGACGACGAGCTGCTGGCGCTGCTCGATGTGCCGAAAAGTCTGATGCCCGAGGCGCTGCCCTCCAGCGCGGCCTTCGGCCGGATGAAGACCGAATGGCTGGGTGCGCCGTTGGAGATCGGCGGCGTGGCGGGGGACCAGCAGAGCGCCCTCTTCGGCCAGGCCTGCTTCACCGCGGGCATGGCCAAGAACACCTATGGCACCGGCTGCTTCATGCTCATGCACACCGGCAAGCGATTCCAGGTGAGTGAGAACGGCCTCATCACGACCGCCGCCGCGCAACCGGCCGGCGCACAGCAGTACGCGCTGGAAGGCAGCGTGTTCATCGGAGGAGCGGTGGTGCAGTGGCTGCGCGATGGCCTGCACGCGATCAAGTCCAGCAGCGAGGTGCAGGCGCTCGCCGAAAGCGTGCCCGATGCGGGCGGCGTCGTGCTGGTGCCGGCCTTCACCGGTCTGGGCGCGCCGTACTGGCAGCCCGATGCGCGCGGCAGCATCACCGGCCTCACGCGGGGCAGCACCATCGCCCACATTGCCCGCGCAGCGCTGGAGAGCATCGCCTTCCAGAGCGCTGCCCTGCTCGATGCCATGGGCCGCGACGCGGTGGCCGCCGGTGGCGTGCCGGTGAGCGAGCTGCGCGTGGACGGTGGCGCCTGCGCCAACGACCTGCTGATGCAGATCCAGGCCGACCTGCTGGGCATCCCCGTGGTGCGCCCGGCCGTGATCGAGACCACGGCCCTCGGCGCGGCCTACCTCGCCGGGCTGCACAGCGGCGTGTACGGCGGGCTGGACGAGCTCTCGAAGCAGTGGCGCGCCGAACGCACCTTCCACCCCACGCTGTCGCGAGAGCGCGCCGCCGAAAAGATGGCGCAGTGGGAGCATGCCGTGCGCCAGACGGTGGCACCCTGATCCGACGCGCGACAATCGCGCGATGAACACCTCCACGCACCCCACCATCACCTTCATTGGCGGCGGCAACATGGCCAGCGCCATTGTTGGCGGCCTGGTCCGCCAGGGCCATCCCGCCCATGCCCTGCAGATCGTCGAACCCTGGGACGAACAGCGCACGCGCCTGCATCAGCAGTTTCCCGGCATCGCCGTGCTGGCCGCCGCCGGGCCGGGGCTGAGGCACTCGGACCTCGTGGTGTGGGCGGTGAAACCCCAGACCTTCAAGGACGCGGCGCTGGCCTGCCCGCCGCACCTGGCCGACACGCTGCACCTGAGCGTGGCCGCTGGCATCACCAGCGACAGCATGGCCGGCTGGCTACAGACGCAACGCATCGTGCGCGCCATGCCCAACACGCCGGCCCTGGTTGGTCTGGGCATGACCGGTCTGTTCGCCCGCGATGCCGCGAACGATGCCGACCGCGCGCTCGTGGAGGCGGTGGTGAAGACGACCGGTGATCTGGTGTGGGTGGCGGAAGAATCGCAGCTCGACGCTGTCACCGCGCTCTCCGGCTCCGGCCCGGCCTACGTGTTCTATTTCCTCGAGGCCATGCGAGACGCAGGCACCCGCATGGGCCTGCCGCCCGAGGTGGCCTACCAGCTCGCGGTGGGCACGTTCGTGGGCGCGGCCACACTGGCGCAGCGCTCGGACGACCCGCCGCAGACGCTGCGCGAGCGGGTGACTTCGAAGGGTGGCACGACCTACGCGGCGCTCACATCGATGGAGGCAGCGGGTGTGAAGGCGAAGTTCGAGGACGCGCTGTTCGCGGCGCAGAAACGCGCGGCGGAGCTGGGGCGGGAATTCGGGAAGTAGGCTTTGCTTCGCTCGTTGCTTGCGGATGCGACACGCGCTGCCCCGCGGCTGTCCTCCAACCCACCGGAGACGAAGACTCAGGCCAACGATCGCTGGATGAGAATTTTCTGCACGTCCGACGTGCCCTCATAGATCTGGCACACCCGAACATCCCGGTAGATCCGCTCCACCGGGAAATCGCTCACGTAGCCATAGCCACCGTGCACCTGGATCGCGTCCGAGCACACCTTCTCGGCCATCTCACTGGCAAACAGCTTGGCCATGGCCGCCTCTTTCAGGCAGGGCTCGCCCGCGTCGCGCAGCGCCGCCGCGTGGTGCACCATCGCGCGCGCCACCTCGATCTGCGTCGCCATTTCGGCCAACCGGAAACCCACCGCCTGGTGGCTGAAGATCGGCTGGCCGAAACTCTCGCGCTGCTTCGCGTACGTCAGCGCACACTCGAACGCGCTGCGCGCCATGCCCACGCTCTGCGCGGCAATGCCGATGCGGCCACCCTCCAGCGCCGACAGCGCGATCTTGTAGCCCTCGCCCTCGGCGCCGATCAGGTTCTCTGCCGGTACACGGCAATTCTCGAAATTGATCTGCGCGGTGTCGCTGCTGTGCTGGCCGAGCTTCTCTTCCAGCCGCGCGACCACATAGCCTGGCGTGTCCGTCGGCACCAGGAAGGCGCTCATGCCCTTCTTGCCAGCGCCCTTGTCCGTCACCGCGATCACGATCGCCAGATGCCCGTTCTTGCCGCTGGTGATGAACTGCTTCACCCCGTTGAGGACGTAATCATCACCCTGCTTGACCGCCGTCGTCCGCAAGGCGGAAGCGTCGCTGCCCACATGCGGTTCCGTCAGGCAGAACACGCCCAGCATCTCGCCGGCCGCCAATGGGCGCAACCAGGCCTCCTGCTGCGCGGCGTTGCCATAGCACATGAGGATGGCGTTGACCGGGCAATTGGTGACCGAGATCGCGGTGCTGGTGCCACCGTCGCCGGCCGCGATCTCCTCCAGCACCACGGCCAGCGTCACATAGTCCAGCCCCGCACCGCCCAGCGCTTCGGGCACGCAGATGCCATAGGCGCCCAGTGCGGCCAGGCCCTGGTGCACCTCCTTCGGGAAGTGGTGCTCCTTGTCCCAGCGGGCTGCGTGTGGCCAGAGCTGCTCCTGGGCGAAGCTGCGCACCGCGTCGCGGATCATGAGTTGGTCCTGGTTCAAGGGCATGGCAATCTTTCGGAAAAAGGAATCACCAGGAGGCGGCGCGCCGCCCGTCGTGGTGGATGAGTCGGCCGTTGTCTTCGGCGGTGATGGACGCCAGGACGCGGCGCAGCCCGGCCACACTCTGCTCGACCGTCAGGGGGGCCGAACCGCCACCCATGTCGGTCTGCACCCAGCCAGGGTCGAGCGCCACGCAGGTGACGCCGGGGTAGCTGTGCCGTGCGCTGGCCACGGCCATGTTCAGCGCGGCCTTGCTCACGCGGTACAGCCAGGCGTCGCTGCCATCCACCAGGCCGATCTGGCTCATCTCGCTGGAGAAGGCGCCGAACACGCCACCGGCGGCCTGCACGGCGGGCATCACCTGCGGCAGCGCCTGCATCACACCGAGCACGTTGGCGTGCATCACGCGGTCGAAGGCCTCGCGCGTGGGCGGCGTGCGCGCGTCGGCCGCGTCGATCACGCCCGCCACGTACAGGGCGATATCGAGCTCCTCACCATCGAGCGACCAGGCCAGGCCGCTCACGCTGGCGGGATCGGCCACGTCCACACGCAAGGGCTCGGCACCCAGTTCGCGCAGGTGCTGCAGTCCCGCGTCGTCGCGCGCGGTGGCGATCACGCGATCGCCTGCCGCCAGGAACTGGCGCACGATCTCCAACCCGATACCGCGCGACGCGCCGATGACAAGAACAGTGCTCATGGAAATGAAGGAGTCTGCAGGCGCCAGTGCCACCGCGCAACCGGCTCCGCCGGGCCACCAGTGGCGCCCCTCGGGGAGTGACGCCGAAGGCAGCGCGGGGGGGGTTAAACCAGTTCTACGGCCATCGCGGTGGCTTCGCCGCCGCCGATGCACAGCGTGGCCACGCCCTTCTTGCCGCCGCGCGCCTTGAGCGCGTGCAGCAGCGTGACAAGGATGCGCGCGCCGCTGGCCCCGATCGGGTGGCCCAGCGCGCAGGCGCCGCCGTTGACGTTGACCTTTTCGTGCGGAATGCGGAGTTCGGTCATCAGCGCCATGGGCACCACAGCGAAGGCTTCGTTGATCTCCCACAGGTCAACGTCGCTGACCTTCCAGCCGGTCTTGTCCAGCAGCTTCTGCGTGGCGCCCACGGGTGCGGTGGCGAACCAGTTGGGTTCCTGCGCGTGGGTGGCATGGCCGACGATGCGCGCCAGCGGCTTCGCGCCAAGCTGTTTCGCGGTGGATTCGCGCATCAGCACCAGCGCGGCGGCGCCGTCGTTGATGGACGAGCTGGACGCGGCGGTGATGGTGCCGTCCTTCTTGAAGGCGGGCTTGAGGCCGGGGATCTTGTCGAGCTTGACCTTGCCCGGGCCCTCATCAATGGCCACCACGCGCTCGCCGCTGCGCTCCTTCACCGTCACGGGGGTGATCTCGGCGGCGAAGGCACCGCTGTCGGTGGCGGCCTTGGCGCGGGTGACCGAGGCGATGGCGAAGGCGTCCTGCTGTTCGCGCGTGAAGCTGTACTTCGCAGCGCAGTCCTCGCCGAAGGTGCCCATGGAGCGGCCGGGTTCGTAGGCGTCTTCCAGGCCGTCGAGCATCATGTGGTCGTACACCTTGTCGTGGCCCATGCGGTAGCCACCACGGCCCTTCTGCAGCAGGTAAGGCGCGTTGGTCATGCTCTCCATGCCACCGGCCACCATCACGGTGGCGCTGCCGGCGGCGAGCATGTCGTGCGCGAGCATCGTGGCCTTCATGCCCGAGCCGCACATCTTGGAGAGCGTGACGGCGCCGGCCGATTTCGGCAGACCGCCCTTGAACGCGGCCTGACGCGCGGGCGCCTGACCCTGGCCCGCCATCAGGCAGTTGCCGAACAGCACCTCATCGACCAGGGCAGGGTCCACGCCGGCCCGCTGCACGGCCGCCTGGATCGCGGCACCCCCGAGGTCGTGAGCGGCAAGACTGGCGAAATCGCTCTGGAACGACCCCATGGGAGTGCGGGCAGCGCCGACGATGACGATGGGATCTGCGGACATGAACGTGGCTCCTGGTTGAAAAAAGAAGAGGATGGCGGCACGGGCCGCCGCAAGTCGCGGCCCGGGTGAATTCAGTCGCGGCTTCGCACGGCCACGCCTTCGATGGCGTGCAGGTAGGTCGAGTCGAGATCCGGGTTGCCGCGCAGGGTCATCTGCAGATCCTGCACCAGCCCGTCCTTGAGGCCGTAGACCCAGCCGTGCAGCGCGAGCGGCTGGCCCCGGTGCCACGCGTCCTGCACCACGGTGGTCTGCGCCACGTTGACCACCTGTTCGATGGCATTGAGTTCGCACAACGCGTCGTGGCGGTGCTCCTCGGGAAGGCCGGCGATCAACGCCGAGTGGCGGTCGCGCACGTCCTTGATGTGGCGCAGCCAGTTGTCTGCGAGGCCCACGCGGGTGTCGCGCAGCGCGGCCAGCACACCGCCGCAGCCGTAGTGACCCACCACCATCAGGTGTTCGACCTTGAGCACGTCGACCGCGTACTGCACGGTGGACAGGCAGTTGAGGTCGGTGGGCACCACCACGTTGGCCACATTGCGGTGCACGAAGACCTCGCCGGGGTCGAGGCCCGTGATCTGGTTCGCGGGCACACGGCTGTCGGAACAGCCAATCCACATGTAGCGGGGGCTCTGCTGCTGCGAGAGTTTGGTGAAGAAGCCAGGGCGCTCGGCCTCGACCTGGGCCGCCCAGCGGCGGTTGTGGTCAATCAGGTGCTGAAGATCGTCACTCATGGGTATGCATTGTCCGGTTGGCGTGGGGCCCTGATGGTCACATGGTTTCGGCAAACAGCTCGCGGCCGATCAGCATGCGGCGGATTTCGCTTGTGCCGGCACCGATCTCGTAGAGCTTGGCGTCGCGCCACAGGCGACCCAGAGGGTACTCGTTGATGTAGCCATTGCCACCGAAGACCTGGATGCCCTCGCCAGCCATCCAGGTCGCCTTTTCCGCGCACCACAGAATGACGGACGCGCAGTCCTTGCGCACCTGGCGAACGTGTTCAGTGCCCAGCAGGTCAAGGTTCTTGGCCACCGTGTAGGCAAAGGAGCGGCCCGCCTGCAGCACGGTGTACATGTCAGCCACCTTGCCCTGGATGAGCTGGAACTCGCCGATGCTCTGGCCGAATTGTTTGCGGTCGTGGATGTAGCGCACCACGTTGTCCATCACCGCCTGCCTCATGCCCAGTGTGCCGCCGGTGCGCACCGCACGTTCGTAGTCGAGCCCGCTCATGAGCACCTTGGCGCCGTCGCTCAGGCGTCCCCTGATGTTCCCGGACGGCACCTCGACGTTGTTCAACACCCTCTCGCCCGTGTGCC
>QFCS01005167.1_pt1 | contig 11626 bp, 8 predicted proteins | sample 3576561 | NCBI WGS metagenome assembly QFCS01 | reverse complement strand
GCCACTGATAATCCTGAAATTTCCGCTTTTCAGATTTGAGCTTACTATATCCGAAAGTTGCGCTCCTATTTTAGCCACCACATAACCCGGTTTTTCAAACCCTGTTCCGGCTAACGCCAACGTTCTTTCCAGGTTTAGTTTTCCGGTCAAGAACAATTCGCCAATCAGAGCAACATCTTCAATTTGAACCACCCATACTTTTTCACCTTTGTTAATCGGATCAATTTTGGCAATTTGCGTGGAAACCAAACCAATCGGATGTTTTCCGTAACCTTTGTGCACCTCTGCCTTGATTCCTTCCGGCATAAAATCAGCATTGGGAGCAACTGTTACATGCACTTTCCCAGCAGTTAGTTTTTGCAACGCATCAAATCCGGCTTTTAAGGCTTCTTTTTTACCTTTTAACGTAAAATTCAAATCAGAAGCTAATGGAGCGGAATGAATGGCAGAAACAAAAATTGCCTTGGGTGTGTCTGCCGAATTGGCCACCACATCATACGGACGCTGCTTTATAAACGGCCAACAACCCGACACCAACAAATGTTCTTTTACTTCTTCCGATGATAAATCATTAGGATTTTTTTGGCTATGCTCAACAAAAACGTCCTGAGCATCAGCAAGAATTGTGATTTGAATAATCACACGCTTTTCTCCTCTTCTGATCTCTTGGATTTTTCCGCTTACCGGAGCTGCAAATGTTACCTTCTCATCTGTTTTGGAATAGAAAATAACTTCTCCGGCTTTTACATTTTCACCCTCTTTTTTCACCATTTTAGGCACAACACCATGAAAATCAGAAGGTTTAATAGCATAGACTTTCGAGCGGGCTATTTCAGAAATCTTTTGTTCTGCCTCACCCTTCAACTTAAGGTCTAAACCTTTCTTAATTCGAATGTCTTTGGACATATTTTATGAAGATATGATTAGTAAATAATTTACATAATTTTAAACGGTGCAAATTTAAAAATTAAAATACAATTGCTATGTTGAATTAACAATTGTCTATCCATTTTTTATTTATTTATATTAATTCTAAATAACTGATTGTTTTAATTTTGAAACGATTGCTTTTCAGCAAACCAATTTTGACACACGATTGAATCCAATTGTCTTTTATCGCGGGTCTCGGAACAAAAAAACAATACTAAAAACAGAAATACGATTCATTGAAAAATACCACAACCAACCGTTCCGGAAAAATGAAAAATATTCAGCCGGAAAATGAAACGCTCTATTTTATGTTAGTAAATAAATAGTATATTTACCTTTTGATTAAACCATTAACCCATGCGTAACCTTTTTTCATTCGTTTTTTGTCTTATCTGCCTTTGTACTTCTGCGCAGGTTGAACAGGAAATTGCTCCGCCTTACAATATTAAAACGGCTGCTTTTATTCAAAACAATATCAATACAATTCCAATTTTCCGGTTGGGCGATCCCTTTCAGTTTGTTTTTGATGATCTGTATGGCGACGAGGCCAATTATTATTACACCATTACGCACTGTGATTATAATTGGACAAAATCACAACTCAACCTCAACGAATACATTATGGGTTTAGATAACCAACGGATTATGGACTATGAAAATTCGTTCAACACCCTGCAACTGTATTCACATTACAGGATTTCATTCCCCAATCAGTTTACCAAAGGGTTTAAGGTGAGCGGTAATTATATGCTGAAAATCCTGAATAACAACCAGGAAGTTGTTTTTACTCGGAAATTTATTTTATACGAAGACATTGTTTCTGTACCCATGCAGGTTAAAAGTGCCCGCGATGTGAGGGTATTAAACCAGAAACACAACCTGGAATTCTCTGTGATCCCCAACAATATGCTGCTACAAAATCCGATTCAGAACATTAAGATCATGTTGTTGAAGAACGGCATCTGGAATACAGCCATTACAAATGTAAAACCGATGTTTACATTAGGGAATGACCTGATATACAAATACGACAAAGAAACCCAGTTCTGGGCCGGAAACGAATTTTTGTTTTTTGAAAACAAAGATATCCGGAACGCCGTAAACAATGTGCGTTATATTGAATTAAAAGGAATCTACAACACCTATTTAATGCCCAATTCAACCCGCGGAAACCTGGAATACACTTATTTTCCGGATTACAACGGTAATTTCCTGATCAACAACGTTGCCGCCAGAGAGAATGTTAACGTAGAAGCCGATTATTCGTGGGTATTTTTCACATTGAGTGCCCCAACCTATTACGGCAAAAAAGATGTTTATGTAACCGGAATGTTCAATAATTATGCCCTGACACCGGAATACAAAATGGAATACAACAAAGAAAAAGGAGTTTATGAAAAAGCCATGATCATCAAACAGGGGTTTACCAATTACGAATACACCCTGGCCGACTCCAACGGTCGTGTTGATTTTGAAAATGCTTTGGACGGTAACTTTTTTCAAACAGAGAACAATTATTTCTGCATTGTTTATTACCGGGCCAACAACGACCGTTTTGACCGCGTGATCGGCAAAGGCATGGCAAGTTCGGTTGACATTATCAAGTAAAAAACATGTCTGAATCAACCAAAGCAACCAGAAATTACCGCGGAATCAAATGCCTGAACTGCAACCATCCGTTAGACATTTCAGATAAGTTCTGCCCGAACTGCGGACAAAAAAACTCTACCAAACGACTGAGTTTAAAAGACTTTGTTGATGAGTTTCTGGCTAACTTTTACGCCTATGATTCAAAAGTAAAAAATACAATCATAAAACTTTTTACCAAACCCGGAAAAGCGGCCAGAGAATTTATTGACGGGAAACGTCAAACCTATGCCAACCCGTTCCGGTTTTATTTGAGCATATCGCTGATCTATTTTATTTTCAGCGGTATTGTCACCAAATTCAGCGATGAAACCATTGTAGATCTCGATCAGACCGTAGTCAAGGAGAGTCAGAAAAAAGATTCAACTCAAACAAACCGTACTCCGGCCAGGTTAAACAACCTTAAATTGCCCGCAGAAAAAGAAACGGAAAAAGAGACAAAAAAAAAACCCGAGCCGGTTAAAAGAGAGAAACTATACACCGAAAAACAAATTGCAGCTTTCGGCTTCTTTAAAAGAACAACCTTAAAATTACAAACCTACTCCCACTTTTTTGATCATTCCAAAACAACCTCTCCCGTAAAAATACTGGATACGTTAAAACATGAGAACACCAGATGGAACAGGTACCTGCTAAAAAAAACATACCAGGCCTATAAAATTGCCGATGAAGACGGCTCAGGAAAATTAGGCATCAATAAGTTTTTAGACTATATGCAGGATAAAATTCCATTTATCCTTTTTATCTCTTTACCGTTTTTAACCGTTGTTTTTGCCGTGCTCTATTTCCGGAAAAGAATGTCGTATGCAGAACACATGGTATTTGTCTTTAATTTCATGAGTTTTGTCTTTCTGCTCATTTTTGCCAATGAATTAATCCATCTTCTGGTCAATATAGACCTGGACTGGTTACTGAATTTAACCGTCGTGATTTATTTCTATAAAGCCTTAAGAAATTTTTATCAGCAAAGTAGATGGAAAACAATTTTAAAATTTGTAATTTTGACCTTTATTCTGCCAATAACTGCTTCATTTGTAGCTGTTTTGGTTTTTATAATCGGATTTTTGCTTTATTAACATGGTTTCACAAATAACAAGAGGCATAAAAATTTCAGTAACAACTGGTTTTGAAGGTACCTACTTCAAAAACTACAAGTTGCACTTTGCCTTTAGTTATCATATTACCATTGAAAACCACAGCAAAGATTCTGTTCAGCTGATGTCCCGTCATTGGGAGATTTTTGATTCCCTGAACCACAAAGAAATTGTAGACGGCGAAGGCGTTATCGGCAAAAAGCCCGTGCTCAAACCCGGCGAGAGCCACACCTACAGCTCCGGTTGTTTACTGTCTTCCCCATTCGGAGCCATGAAGGGGCATTTTAATATGGTGAACTTTACTTCAACCCGTAATTTCCGCGTTATCGTACCTACTTTTAAATTAGGAGCACCGTTTGCGTTGAATTAATTTTTTTCAAGAGCTGTTCCCGCTATCCGTTACAAGCTTTTTTGTCTTGCTGTTTTTTTCTAAGCTCAAAAAGGAGCTTTCTTTGGTCGCTCTTTTTCAGCAAGAAAAAATACAGCAATCCGGCAAAAGGCTTTCTACTGCTATCGGGGCTAAAAACCCGTATCCAAAATCTAATACCGATTATCAAAAATTCAAAAAAACCTTTGTACTTTTGTGTGCAATTATCAAATTCGCATTCATTGATAAAAATGTTTATTAATCAAACAACACACTTATGTTAAAAGGATTTTTTCACGTACCCAAAGCCATTAACGAACCCGTAAAAGCTTATGCTCCTGACAGTCAGGAAAAAGCAGCCGTTTTAGCGGCTTACCAAACCATGTGGAACAGCCGGATCGACGTACCCCTATACATCGGCAGCGAAGAAATTCGCACCGGAAACACCCGTACCATGAGTGCTCCGCACGACCACAAACACATCGTAGGCACCTATCACGTAGCCGAAAAAAAGCATATAGAGCAAGCCATTGCCAACGCATTGGAATCGCGAAAAACCTGGGCCGCCATGCCATGGGAACAACGTGCCGCTATTTTCTTAAAAGCCGCCGAACTGATTGCCGGTCCCTACCGTGCCAAAATCAATGCCGCCACCATGATCGCTCAATCCAAAACCATTCACCAGGCCGAAATTGATGCCGCCTGTGAACTGATTGACTTTTTGCGTTACAATGTGGAATTCATGACACAGATATATAACGACCAGCCGGCCTCCGATTCTTCGGTCTGGAACCGGGTTGAATACCGCCCGTTAGAAGGTTTCATCTATGCCATTACACCGTTTAACTTTACCGCCATTGCCGCTAACCTACCTGCCAGTGCAGCCATGATGGGCAACGTGGTGGTTTGGAAACCCAGCGACAGCCAGGTATTCTCAGCAAAAATTATTATTGACGTATTCAAAGAAGCTGGTGTCCCGGATGGCGTTATCAACGTTATTTTCGGTGATCCGGTGATGATTTCAGACACCGTTTTTGAACATCCGGATTTTGCCGGAATTCACTATACCGGCTCCACCTTTGTATTCAAAGAAATCTGGAAAAAAATCGGAACCAATATCCACAAATACAAAACTTACCCGAGAATTGTGGGTGAAACCGGCGGAAAAGATTTTGTTTTAGCTCACCCCAGTGCCCATGTCAAACAAGTTGTTGCCGGGTTAATCCGCGGTGCTTTTGAATTCCAGGGACAAAAATGTTCGGCCGCCTCGCGGGCTTATCTTCCCAAAAGCTTATGGCCTGCCATTCATGCCGAATTAAAAGCAGAAACAGCGACCATCAAAATGGGTTCGCCGGAAGATTTTTCCAATTTCTTTACCGCTGTCATTCACGAAGCTTCGTTTGATAAGCTGGCAAAATTCATCGATCAGGCCAAAAAAGATGCCGATGCAGAAGTGATCATCGGCGGAAATTATGACAAATCAGTAGGTTATTTTATAGAGCCAACGGTCATCCTCACAACCAATCCGAAATATGCCACAATGGAGACAGAGTTATTCGGACCGGTTTTAACCATTTATATTTATGACGATGCCAACTGGAAAGAAACCCTGAAACTGATTGACGAAACGTCAGAGTATGCCTTAACCGGAGCCGTATTCAGCCAGGACCGTTATGCTATCACAGAAGCTACACAAGCGTTGGAAAACAGTGCCGGAAATTTCTATATTAACGACAAACCAACCGGAGCCGTTGTCGGCATGCAGCCCTTTGGCGGAGCAAGAGCCTCCGGAACCAACGACAAAGCAGGTTCTGCACAAAACCTGTTGCGTTGGGTGTCGCCAAGAACCATTAAAGAAACGTTTGTTACACCTGAAAATTACCGTTATCCGTTTTTAGGTTAATTACATATAAATCAAAAATTTATAAAGTCCGAATGTTAAATCTTCGGACTTTTTTTTATATTTGAAGGAATTAAATCACTCAATCTTACAACGCTAATCCTTTTGCCAATGAAAACAAAAATTACCTTATTTGCTTTATTTTCAGTTTTATTTTCTTTTGCACAAAAAGGAGAATATGATTTACTGAAAGAGCACACACAGACAAAAATTTTATACAACCAGGTTTTCGATATTTCTAAAATCACCCGAACCCCCAAAGAGGAAATTTCTGCCATGTACTTCAGGCAGGTATATCATGAAATTCAACGGGCCGATTTTTTACAGCGTTTACCCCGCTATGAAGTGTTGAAAAAAGAAGCCGATGACGCTTTTTTCAGTAATCAGATTCCGCTTTCCATTTTGATTTCAGAAGCAGAAACCATTAAAACAGAAGCGTTAGAAAACAATGCAATTTCAAAAAACAACCATCAGTTTGTGCTGAACGATCCGTCTGCTGATGTATTTCAACAGCATGAAATCATATTGATGGCCCCGCTGGTTGCCAGGTCAAAAAACAAAACGGTTGAATTTATCCTGAAGGACAAAAACATTTTCAACACTACTTCCAGAACCATCCGGGCCGTTTACATCCGTTTTGCCGATGAAAGCCTTTGGCAGACCGTTACGGTTAACCAGCCCCTGACCGCCGATTTCGGAACTTCAGGTAAAAACCCGATGGCATTCAAAATTGAATTCACCAACGGAGAAAGCAAAATAATCAAATCAGCGTTTGATATACAGGGCGGTTCAGCCACTGCTCATCGCAACGGAAATGAAATTTCAGCACAAACCATCACGGCCACTGTTCCCTATCAGGGGTATGGCGAAAGTGCCGCCTATTTGGGTCAGGGTGAATATGAAATTTACCTCGATAATGTTGACCAGGTTTTAGACAAACCCATTTTTCTGATTGACGGATTTGATCCCGGTGATACAAGAAATACAGAATTGATTTATTCGTTGTTGAATTATGGAAATAGCAGTCAAAATTTAGGTGATATAGTTCGTAACGAAGGATTTGATATTGTGGTGTTGAATTTCCCGCAATACTCCCCTGCCAACGGAGTGGTTATTGACGGCGGAGCCGACTTTATTCAACGCAATGCCATGGTACTGGTAGAGCTCATCAATCAAATCAACGCTCAAAAAACAGGAACCGCCAAAAACGTGGTTATCGGGCCGAGCATGGGCGGACTCATTTCGCGTTACGCCCTGCGTTATATGGAGCAGAACGGTATGGAGCACGACACCCGTTTATACCTCTCGTTTGATTCGCCGCACCTGGGAGCCAATGTGCCGATCGGGTTTCAGCATCTTTTTAACTATATGGCTAATGGCCCGTTGGGCGACGTCACCCTTCAGGAGATCGTGAACAGTGTCCTGTCGAGCCCGGCAGCCAAACAAATGCTGCTCGACCATTACACGGGTCATTTGCAATCCGGCAGTGCAACCGAATTTGATAACGCCGTGCAGTTGCCAACCGGAGCTCCGAATTTCAGAACTGCTTTTCAAAATGAATTAAATGCCATGGGCTTCCCTACAGCAACCAGAAATGTTGCGATAAGCAACGGAAGCGGTAACGGCATGATGACCGGTACGCCCGGCATGTTTGTGCTGAACGATTATATCGTGAATGCCTCCGACACGCAACGGGCCCGGTTTGACATCCGTTTTACCCCGCCGGCCGGTGTTTCAAATCAACTGGTAAGCCGTTTCAGAGGGCAGCAGTTTGTCTTTATCTGGTTAACCATCTTTTCCAGTCAGGCCAATGCCACTTCTCCGGCCACATCTTCCGGATTCGATTCTGCTCCGGGCGGTATGTTTAACGTAGCTGATTTTGCAGACGGCGGAAGCGGAAACCCGACCTTAGATGATTTTCTGGCCAATTTAGCCATCGACCGGTTTTGCTTTATTCCCACCCTGAGTTCGCTGGCCATTGCTAATCCGAACTGGTATGCAAATGTAACCGATGCTTCCGTTACACCGTTTGCGGCTACGTTTGTTCCAACCGCAAACGAAGACCATGTTACGCTCACCAACGGCAATGTGGCGTTTGCCCTGAATGAAATTCTGAACGATCCTTTAACCGTTGAACAGCCAGTTTTAACAGAACACATTGTCATTAAAAACCCGGTCAGAAATACGATTGAAATCTACAGTTCAGACTTGCTTTCCAACGCAACTATCTCGATCATGGATGCCTCAGGTAAAAAAGTGTTCTCGCAAAACCATATCGCTTTACAAGGAAATCACCAGCTGGAAATCAATTTATCCGTTGGGTTTTACTTTATCAGCATTGAATCTGCCGAAAGAAGTTTTGTGCAGAAGCTGGTTAAAAATTAATTTTCCTTGCATAGAAAAGCCATGAATGCACAATCAAACTCGTGTATTCATGGCTTTTTATTTAAGGACAGATTACGCTAACTTTTCTAACTTATTTTTCAGCTCTTTGATCAGTTCGTCTTTTTCTTTTAACCGCAATTCATACTGCTCGATCAGTTTTTCGGAAAGCTGATTGATGATACCAAGATTAATTGCCACACCGCCCTTTTGTTCATTATTTTCTTGATTTATTACTGTATCACTAAATAAATCAGAAGGCTTAATTTCAAAAACTTCACATATTTTTTCAATATGATTTGACCACGACTGGCTTTCGCCCGATTCTATTCTCGCATAAGCCGATTGCGAAAGATGGAGCAAATCGGCAACATGCTCCTGCGACCATCCTTTTTGTTTTCGGTATGCCCTGATTTTTGAGCCTATAACTGCATTCATATTCTTTCTTTTTAGTCAAAGATAATTGATTATGCGAAATCAGGGTAAAAATAGTTAAAATTAGCATACGATTTTTCAATTTTTATCCGTAATTTAGTTGTACACTTTTTCCTGTTATAGTCCGCTGGTTTTCCTGTTGAAAACCAGATTGCTTTTTAAAGCCGGACACAACCTGCAAAGCGGCAAACAGGCAGCATTCCTGAATTAAACAGTATACTATGCATAAAAAACCGAAACAATTTATCCCCCAGATCCTTTTGTCAGTTGCCCTGCTCCTTTTTTTCAGCTGTACTTTTGACGGGCATGAACACCACGATGCAGATGCACACCAGCATGACGGTGAGATCATTCTCAGGCGGATAAGCTGGCACGAGCTGAACAGCAGCGTACCGAAATTGTCTCATGCCATTAAGGAGGCCAACGCCAAAAACGTTAAGGGAACATCGTTGCTTGCCCGTGACGGCAGTGCGGAAAAAACATACACGATTAACACCGACGAAGTAATTGCGATCAGTAAGGACGGTAAAACAACCTATACGTTTTCGATAACCCGTGAAGACGAAACCCATTTAACGGAAAACCTGGTGGTTACGCTTGACCTGTCCGGAAAAATGACTGGCAGGATTATTGTGTATGACCTGACCGAACAGGACAAAACCAAAATAGAACAGAAACAGCCGGTGGATCTGGAAGGCAAAATCAGTTATAAAGAGGTAGGCGAATTAACGAACCTGCCCGTTCAGTTATCGGTGTCTAACGGCAGCATGACGTTAACGGACTGCGTTTTTTCTATAGTGGTAGGCGGCGGGGTGTGCCCGAGCAGGCAGCACGATCTGCATCAGATGCAGTCCGGTATGTGCAGCTACGTTAACAATGGCAGCTATACCCCCAACCCCGAAACGCTGGTTCAGATTATCGTGGACGAAGATTGTTTAAACGGTTCAACGGCCGGCGGCGGTTCGGGAAACCCGTCTGACGGAAACCAAAACCCGGGCAATCCGAACAATCCGGTGAACAACGAACCGATTGGCGGCAACGGCGGCAACGGCGGTAATTCATCCAACAACGGCAATACGCACGAAGAGCCCGACCCGAACAGCCCTAACCCAACGGATCCGAGCCATGACCTGGGAGGAGAACCGGTGATTACGACTCCTTTTTTGCCGAACAGAACGCCAAAAAACCCATGTGAGCAGTTGAAAAAGTTAAGTGAAAAACCTAGCTTTGTTACTAAGATGGAAATTTTAAAAAATGGTATTAACGGAACTCACGAAAAAGGCTTTATGTTAATCGATAATCCTTCAAATGAAGTATCTGAAATTATAGAAAGTATTATTGTAAATGGAGCTGTAGCCTATCCTTGGTTAGATATCCCAATTGATGATCTATACAAAGCTTACGGTACCGGACACAATCATTTAAGAAACAACCCTGAAAATATTGGAATTTTCACTCCCGAAGATATCTGCATTTTAAGGTTTAACGGCTTGATTGAAACCGCCCCTAATAATCCTTATCATAAAAGCACTCCTGAAAAAGCTATCGCATTTCTAATTACTGAAAAAGGATTGTTTGCCATTAAAATCAATGACTTGAATAAGTTGAATACTTTTGCAATGAAATATGAGAGTCTTCTTGTAAATGAGAAAAGCGAAGAATATTTGAAAAGATTTTTTAAAAACCCTAAAGAGTACAATATTCTTCCAACTTCAACGCACAATCAACAAGTTATTGGATTTTTACGTTTTATGCAAGATGAAGATATTGGCATTGATTTATACGAAGGGGATAAAAATAGTATTGGTGGATGGAAAAAACTATCATTAAATAATAATAGTAATGGAACTTTTTCTTTTTCCGAAACACCTTGTAATTAATTTAATGTAAAATCATGAAAAATATGTTATTAAAATTTAGCTTTTTATTACTTGTTATATTTTACACTTGTAATTTAACATCTCAAACAATAATCAATATGGGGGGAGACAATAATACCTATCCGTCTGGATATTTATCTACGGGTCAGTATTACATCAAAGACGTAAATAGTAATCTCAATAATTTTACCGGTACTTGGGAATACATAAACGGAAACGAAAAGTTTCAGATTGTTTTAACAAAAGTCATAAATTATCATGTTGTAATGCCTGACATAAATTTAAATTACTATAAAGATGGCATAGTTCTCCGTTATAAAAAATTTGTAAATAATACTTTAGTATTTGAATCTCCAACTTATGAAAATCCTAATTTCGAAACAGAAGATGGTTTATTATTAAAGGGTAAAGTAAAAGATTTTGGACGTTTAACTAAAACTATCTACATGCCCTTTGATGCTACACAGGTTTATAGGCAAGGCGGTCACCCCATTAATCCTGATTGCAGAATAGAAAAGCTCCAAAACTATATAGGACAACCTCAAAAAATAAAGTTTTCTTTATTTATGGGAGACATTCCAAATTATGACCATGAAACATATGCCGGACAACCTATTTACAGCATTCCCAATGACATAATCATGATAAAAGTTAATTAAAAAGTAACTTTTCAACACAATACTTTAAATGCAAGACCAATGATCATTTAACCGATTGGCCTGAACTTACAGATTCTGACCCTATCATTATAACCAGTAGCGGAGGGATTTTGTAATGAATATAAAAATGAAAAAAGTAATTAGTTTAACTATTCTCTTTTGTGCGACAAACTTGTTTGCACAGAACCCTATTTTAAATATTCATACTGCTGATTTTGCAGAGATTGAAAATGCATACTATAAAGATATCGAAAATTTTCAAAATCAATTTGTCGGAACTTGGGCTTATACTGATGCTAGTAAGACAATACGGTTTAGATTTGTAAAAAAAG
>QFCS01000585.1_pt1 | contig 11626 bp, 10 predicted proteins | sample 3576561 | NCBI WGS metagenome assembly QFCS01 | reverse complement strand
TGTCTATAATGCGCGCTTCGCTGGCGATATAGCTCAGTTGGTTAGAGCGCAGCATTCATAATGCTGATGTCGGTGGTTCAAGTCCACCTATCGCCACCAGCATCTCAAAAAGCGGGTTCCGGCAACGGGGCCCGCTTTTTTTCGTTCAATCCATATTTCGCCCTGCTCGAGGCGACGCCCACCAGAGACACCGAGGGTCCGGCTCCGCCGGCCCAAGGTGTCGCCCCCCTCGAGGGGGGTGGCGCCGAAGGCGACGCGGGGGGTGTTTCGCTCATGGCCCTCAAGTCCACCATCTTCAAGGCGAACCTGCAGATCGCCGACATCGACCACGGCTACTACGCCGACCACGCGCTCACCCTGGCCCGCCACCCCAGCGAGACCGACGAGCGCATGATGGTCCGCCTGGTGGCCCTGGCGATCCAGGCCCACGAGCTGCAGGACACCTGCCGCGGCGACGGCACGCTGGCTTTCGGTGCCGGGCTGTCCGACCCGGATGACCCGGACGCCTCGCTGACCGACTTCACCGGCCGCAAACGCCTGTGGATCGAAGTGGGCCAGCCCGAAGACAAGCCGCTGGCCAAGGCCTGCAGCAAGGCCGATGCGGTGGTCGTCTACGCCTTCGGCAGCGCCGCCGACGTCTGGTGGCGCGGCATCGAGAACAAGCTCACCCGGCTCGACCGGCTGCAGGTCTGGCGGCTGCCCACCGAAGTGGCGCCCGCGCTGGCCGAACTCGCCGAGCGCAGCATGCAGCTGCAGGCCACGGTGCAGGAAGGCGCACTCACGCTATCCAGCGAGAAGGGCAGCGTGCACATCGAACCCGTGCGCTGGAAGTAGACCGGCCGCCTGCCATGCGCTGCCCCGTGTGCGAAGGCCAGGAGGGCCGGCCGTTCCAGGTCGTCGGGGAGCGCGCCTACGGCCGCTGTGAACGGTGCGAGGCCACCTTCCTTTTCCCGGACCAGCGGCCCTCGATCAAAGCCGAACGCGCCGAGTACGCGCTGCACCAGAACACCGACGACGACGACGGCTACCGATCGTTCCTGGCACGCCTCGCCACGCCACTGCTGCAGCGCCTGCGGCCGAGAAGCGATGGACTGGACTTCGGTTGCGGGCCCGGGCCGGTGCTGGCCGGCATGCTGCGCGAAGCAGGCCACACGGTCGCGCTGTACGACCCGTTCTTCCACCCGGATGGCGCGACGCTCGAGGCCACCTACGACTTCATCACCTGCACCGAGGTGGCCGAGCATTTCCACGACCCGGCCACCGAGTTCCGCCGACTGGACCGTCTGCTGCGGCCCGGTGGCTGGCTGGCGCTGATGACCCGCTTCCAGACCGACGACACGCGATTCGCCCAATGGCACTACCGGCGTGACCCCACCCACGTGGTCTTTTACCGGGAGGCCACACTGCGCTGGCTCGCCCGCCACCACGGCTGGCGGGCCGAAGTGCCCTGCCCGAATGTCGTTCTGATGTACAAGCCCTGAATTGATTTCCTGTACACCGTACAACGATTCCTGTACATTGGACAGCACCAGATCGACACCGGAGACCTGAGCATGAGCCAGTCCACCCTTTCCCGTGACGAGGCACTCGTCGATGCCGTTGCACAGGCCAGCAGCCAGTTTGCGCAACGCAACCCGGCCAGCCGTGCCCAGCACGAGCGCGCCCTGCAGGTGATGCCCGGTGGCAACACACGCAGCGTGCTGTTCTACGCCCCCTTTCCGCTGGCCATGCGCCGCGGCGAGGACTGTCGACTCTGGGATGCCGATGGCCATGAGTACACCGACTTCCTGGCCGAGTTCACCGCCGGCCTTTACGGCCACTCCCACCCAGTGATCCGCGCCGCCGTGCAGGCCGCGCTCGATGGCGGGATCAACCTCACTGGCCACAACCTGCTGGAGAGCCAGCTCGCGCGCCTCATCTGCGACCGCTTCCCCTCCATCGCCCAGCTGCGCTTCACCAACTCGGGCACCGAGGCCAACCTGATGGCGATCGCCGTGGCCAAGGCCTTCACGCAGCGTGGCAAGGTGCTGGTGTTCAAGGGCGCGTACCACGGTAGCGTGCTCACCTTCGCGGGGGGGCCTTCGCCCGTGAACGTGCCGCACGACTTCCTGATCGGCCGCTACAACGACGCGGCCGGCGCAATGTCGCTCATCCAGGCGAACGCGAACGATATCGCTGCCGTGCTGGTGGAACCGATGCAGGGCGCGGGCGGCTGCATTCCCGCCGAGACCGCGTTCCTCGAGGCATTGCGAAAGGCCACATCGGACACCGGTGCGCTGCTCATCTTCGACGAGGTGATGACCTCGCGCCTCGGGCCGCATGGACGCCAGGGTCAGCTTGGCATCACACCCGACCTCACCACGCTGGGCAAGTACATCGGCGGCGGCATGTCTTTCGGCGCCTTCGGCGGCCGGGCCGATGTGATGGCGCTGTTCGACCCGCGCCGTGCGGGCGGGCTGGCACACGCCGGCACCTTCAACAACAACGTGCTCACCATGTCGGCGGGCATCGCCGGCCTGCGCGACATCTACACCGCCGAGGCCGCGCTCGCCCTCAACACGCTGGGCGACAGCATGCGCAAGCGCCTGAACGCGGTGTGCCGTGCGCAGGGCGTGGCCCTGCAGTTCACCGGACTGGGTTCGCTCATGAACCTGCAGGCCACGGCACATCCGATCGCGCACATCGACGACACCACCGAAGGCGACCCGCGCATCCGCGACCTGTTCTTCTTCCACATGCTCGAGGCCGGCGTGTACGTGGCACGGCGCGGCTTCACCGTGCTCTCGCTGCCGATTCGCGCCTCGCACGTGGACAAGTACGTGCAGGCCTTCGAAGCCTTCGTGCAGCGCTACCGAGACCTGATCGGCACTGCCGCATGAGCGCAGCGCCGGGCCGTTCCCAAGCTAGCTCGCACCGCAGCCCGCAGGGCGAAGGTACCCCATTGAGCACCGCCGCGAAACGCCCCCGCGCGCGCAAAGCGGCTCCGTCGCCCGACGGCCTCACGCACGAGAAGATCGTGGCCGTGGCGCTGGCACTCATCGCGCAGAAGGGACTGGACGCGTTCAGCCTGCGCGACGTGGCGCGTTCGCTCGGTGTCTACCCCACCGCGCTGTACTGGTATTTCCCGAACAGGAATGCGCTGCTCGGCGAAGTCTGCACCACCACCATGGCACAGGCCATTCCGGCACGAGGCAGGCTGGGCTGGCAGGACTGGTTGCGCACCCTGTTCCGCCAGTACCGCAAGACCATGCGCAAGCACCCCCACATGGCCCAGCTGGTGGGCGCACGGTTGCTCTCGAACTCGGAGAACAACACCCAGCTCATCGAACGCATCCTGCAGGCGCTGGAAGACGCCGGCTGCCCGGATGCGCACATCGTCGCGGCCTACAACGCCATCGTGGCCGCCATGTGCGGCTACCCGACCATGGAGTTCGCGCCCGTGCCCACCGAGGACACCGAGGCCTGGCAAGCCGCCATGCAGGCGCGCGCGCACGAGATTTCGGCCCTGCGCTACCCGGCGGTGGCACGCCATTTGCCCGCGCTGGTCAATCGGTCCTTCATCCTGCGCTGGCAGAGCGGGCACGAACGGCCGCTGGATGCTGGCTTCGACGCCTACGTGGCCGCGTTCATCGGCGGCCTGCAACAACAGATCCACGGCTGGCGCACGTCGACAGGCTGAGCGCGTGCCATGGGCCGCGCGTGAGACAATCGCCCCTCGCGCGCGGGAGCGCCGCGCCCCACCCCACAGCCTCTGGACACATACCATGAACCGCTGCAGACCCGCCTTCGCGGCCACCCTCATCGGCCTGAGCACGATGCTCACAGCCGCCCTCGTCCCCATCCATTCGGCCCAGGCCCAAGCCGTACAGCGCAGCTTCCCCGCCAAGGCCCTGCGCGGCACCATGGTGGTGTCGCAGCCGCCCCTGCTGACCATGGACGACCGCGCCACGCGCTTCGCACCGGGTGCGCGCATCCTGGACAGCCAGAACAAGATCGTGATGTCCGCCACCCTGATCAACCAGGAAGTGGTGGTGAACTACACCCTCGACCAGCGCGGCCAGGTGCACCAGGTGTGGGTGCTGACAGAGGCCGAGGCGAAGGAAAAGCGCGCGGGCTATGGCACGCAGCGCAACTTTGTCTTCGAGTCGCAACAGGCTTCGCCCGCCGGTACGCCGGCACGCACCACCAACTGACCACTGCGGCGCCTGCAGCGGTATCGCCCGCGGCGCTCGCCCGCCGCGCAGCGCCGTTTCCCGATCGGAATTCCCCATGAGCAAAAAAGTCTTCATCAAAACCTTCGGCTGCCAGATGAATGAGTACGACTCGGACAAGATGGCCGATGTGCTGGGCGCCGCCCAGGGCTACGAGCCCACGCAGGACGTGGAGGAGGCCGACCTCATCCTGTTCAACACCTGCTCGGTGCGCGAGAAGGCACAGGAAAAGGTGTTCAGCGACCTCGGCCGCGTCAAGCACCTCAAGGAAAAGGGCGTGCTGATCGGCGTGGGCGGCTGCGTGGCCAGCCAGGAAGGCGCCGAGATCATCAAGCGCGCGCCCTATGTGGACGTGGTCTTCGGTCCGCAGACGCTGCACCGCCTGCCCGACATGCTGAACCAGCGCGCGCGGCTCGCCATGCCGCAGGTGGACATCAGCTTCCCCGAAATCGAGAAGTTCGACCACCTGCCGCCCGCCAAGGTGGAAGGCGCCTCGGCCTTCGTCTCCATCATGGAAGGTTGCTCGAAGTACTGCAGCTACTGCGTGGTGCCCTACACGCGCGGCGAGGAGGTGAGCCGTCCGTTCGACGACGTGCTGGTGGAAGTCGCCGGCCTGGCCGACCAGGGGGTGAAGGAAGTGACACTGCTCGGCCAGAACGTGAACGCCTACCGCGGTGCCATGGGAGACACCAGCGACATTGCCGATTTCGCGCTGCTGCTGGAATACGTGGCCGAGATCCCGGGCATCGAGCGCATCCGCTACACCACCAGCCACCCCAACGAATTCACGCCGCGCCTGATCGAAGCCTACGCCCGCATTCCCAAGCTGGTGAATCACCTGCACCTGCCGGTCCAGCACGGCAGCGACCGCATTCTCATGGCGATGAAGCGCGGCTACACGGCCATGGAGTTCAAGAGCACCGTGCGCAAGCTGCGCGCCATCCGGCCCGAGCTGTCCCTGAGCAGCGACTTCATCGTGGGATTCCCGGGCGAAACGGAGGACGACTTCCAGAAGATGATGAAGCTCATCCACGACGTGGGCTTCGATGCCAGCTTCAGCTTCATCTTCAGCCCACGCCCCGGCACCCCGGCGGCCAATCTGCCCGACGACACACCGCACGAGGTGAAGCTGCAGCGGCTGCAGCACCTGCAGGCCGTGATCGAGGACAACGTCAAGCGCATCAGCGCGAGCCGCGAGGGCACGGTGCAGCGCATCCTGGTGGAAGGCCACTCGCGCCGCCCGGGCAGGAATGGCGAGCCCGAGCTGATGGGCCGCACCGAGTGCAACCGCATCGTCAACTTCGAGGGCGGCCCGCAGGCCGCACGCCTGATCGGCCAGATGATCGACGTGCGCATCACCGAGGCGCGACCGCACTCGCTGCGCGCCGAAGTTCTGGTGCGCGAGGCCGCCTGACACCACCGTGAAAGCCTTGCGTTTCTCCTTCCAGCAATTGCTGCTGGTCGCCTTCGTGCTGATCGGGGCGTTGCTGGGTGTCGCTGCGGTGCGCGCGCTGTTCTCGCTGGAGACGCTGATGGCCCAGAGCCGCGAAAGCGCAGCGCAGGCGATCGCGCTGTCGACCGCCGCGCAATCGCTGTCCGAACGCAGCCTGACGATGGAGCGTGCCGCGCGCCAGTCGCTGGTGCTGCGCGACAACCAGCTGCGCCAACGTTTCAACGAAGCCGCCGGCAACGCGCGCGACATCCTTCGTCGGCTGGAAGACAACGAACTGCCGGCGGACTACGCCATCAACTGGCGCGACCGCCTCGATGCGATCACCCGGCTGCTGGACGGTCCACCCGAGACGGCCCTCGACCGCGAGCGCGAGGTGGCGGCGGTGTTCCGGGAAATCGACGGCCACAGCGCGTCGATCGCGCAGAAGGTCCAGTCCATCATCACCGGGCGCAACGAGGCGCTGCAGGCGCGTTTCGAGACCAGCCGTCAGGAACTCACGCAGCAGGTGGTCGGCTCGATCGGCATCGCGGCCATCCTCGCGCTGGCGTTCGGCATCTGGCTGGCGCGGCCGTTCAAGCGGCTGGAAAGGGCGATCCAGGGGCTGGGCGAAAACCGCCTCGACGTGCCCATCGACATCCATGGCCCGTCGGACGTGCGGCGTGTGAGCCAGCAGCTGGAGTGGCTTCGTCTGCGCCTGACCGAACTGGATGCCGACAAGGCGCGTTTCCTGCGCCATGTCTCCCACGAACTCAAGACGCCGCTGGCCTCGTTGCACGAAGGCGTGGCGGTGCTGGGCGACGGCGTGGCCGGCCCGCTCAACACCAGCCAGGCCGAGGTGGTTCACATCCTTCAGCACAACACCCAGTTGCTGCAGCACCAGATCGAAGCCTTGCTGCGCTTCAACGCCGCCGCTTTCGAGGCGCGCCAGCTCAAGCGCGAGCGCACCGACCTGATGGCGCTGCTGGAAGACCAGGTGGACATCCAGCGCCTGCAATGGCAGGCGCAGGCGCTGTCGGTGCGTGTTGAAGGTGTGCCGGTGACCATGCCACTGGACCGCGAGAAGATTGCCTCGGCGGTGGGCAACCTGCTGTCCAACGCCATCCGCTTCTCCCCCCACGGTGGCCACATCCGGCTTCTGCTGCTGGACCTGCCCGGACGCGCCTGCATCGACATCCTCGACCAGGGCCCTGGCGTGGCGGAAGCCGACCGCGAACGCATTTTTGAACCCTTCTACCGTGGCGAGCGGCAACCGGTGGGTGCCGTGCGCGGCACCGGCATCGGCCTGTCCATCGTGCACGAGTACATTCTGGCCCATGGTGGCCGCATCACCCTGCTGCCCCAGCGCCAGGGTGCCCACTTCCGGATCGAACTGCCCCATGCCAACTAGTCCTTCCCCCACCCGCCACACCGGGCGCCTTGCCGGTCTGGTCACAGCTCTCGCCCTCTCGCAGGCAGCCTGTGGAACGGCGCCCACCGCGCCCGAACCTGCCGACGGCGGTACCGTGTCCATCCGGGTCAGCCCGCCCGCCCCGACCACGGCCCCGACCGCCCCTGCACCCGCGACCGTGACACCGCTGACGGCTGCGCCGTCGCAACCGCCTGTGGTGCTCAACGCGGAGACGCCGGCGGCGCCCGACGTGATCACCGCGCTGCTGAGCTACGCCGACCGCCTGCACGCCCTCAGTCCGGCCGACCTCGCCGCCGAAATCGTGGTGCAGGGTGACCCCGGCAACGTGGCGCTGCGCCAGATGCAGCTGGCCCTTGCGCTGATGCACCTTCGCCAGCCGGCGGAGACCGCCCGCGCGCTGGGCCTCCTGCAGCGGGTGATTGCCCACCCTGGCCCGGAGAGCGTGCCCCTCAAACCCCTGGCACGCCTGCTGGCCAACCGCCTGATGGACCAGCGCCGTCTGGAGGACGGTGCCGAACGCCAGGCGCAGCAATTGCGCGACAGCCAGCGTCGCATCGACCAGCTCAATGAGCGCCTGGAAGCCATGCGTGCGATCGAACGCAGCCTCACCACCCGACCGCCTGCCGCACCCAACGGTGCGCGCCCTGCGCCATGAGCGGCGCACCGAACGGCGGCCCGGAGGCGGCCGGATGAACGCACAACCCGTGCTCAGCCCGACGCCGCGCGCGCGCCTGCTGGTCGTCGACGACGACGCCGACATGCTGCGCCTGCTGGCCATGCGCCTGGGGGCGGCGGGCTACCAGGTCACCTCGGTCGGGTCGGCCGAGGCCGCCCTCGCCCAGCTCGACATCGAGCGGCCACAACTGGTGCTGTCCGACGTGCGCCTGCCCGGGCGGGACGGGCTGGCGCTGTTCGACGAGATCCGCGCGCGCCACCCCTCGCTGCCGGTGATCCTGCTCACGGCGCACGGCACCATCCCGGATGCGGTGGAAGCCACCGCACGCGGCGTGTTCACCTACCTCACCAAGCCCTACGACGCCAAGGAATTGCTCGAGAAGATCGCGCAGGCGCTGGCGCTGGGCGCACCCGCGTTGCAGAACACGCAGATCGACGAAGCCTGGCGCAACGAGATCGTCAGCCGCTCCAACCGCATGGCCGACCTGCTGGCCGAAGCGCGCATGGTGGCCCAGTCCGACGCCAGCGTGCTGTTGCGTGGCGATTCGGGCACCGGCAAGGAGCTGCTGGCGCGCGCCATCCACAAGGCCAGTGCGCGCGCGAACCGGCCCTTCATCGCGGTGAATTGCGGTGCGATACCGGAAGCGCTGCTCGAATCCGAGCTCTTCGGCCATGTGAAGGGCGCTTTCACGGACGCGGTGGCCAACCACAAGGGCCTGTTCCAGGCGGCCGATGGCGGCACGCTCCTGCTGGACGAGATCGGTGACATGCCGCCGGCCCTGCAGGTGAAGCTGTTGCGCGTGCTGCAGGAACGCGCCGTGCGCCCGCTGGGCTCCAGCCAGTCGCTGCCGGTGGATGTGCGCATCATCTCGGCCACACACCGCGACCTCGAAGACGCCATGGCGGCGGCCCAGTTCCGCGAGGACCTGTACTACCGCCTCAACGTGGTCACGCTCACCCTGCCCACGCTGGCCGAGCGCCGCGAGGACATCGCCCTGCTGGCCAACCACTTCCTGGCCCGGCTCGCGGCCAAGTACGGCAAGCGCAGTTCCGGCTTCGCGCCCGAGGCGCTCAAGGCACTCACCATGGCCGCGTGGCCCGGCAACGTGCGCCAGCTGTACAACGTGGTCGAACAGGTCTGCGCGCTGTCGACCACGCCACTGGTTTCGCTGGCGCTGGTGCAGCGCGCGCTGCGCACGCCCTCCGTGGAGGTGCTCAGCTTCGCCGACGCCAAGCAGCGCTTCGAGCGCGAGTACCTGGTGGACCTGCTCAAGATGACCGACGGCAACGTGGCCGATGCCGCCCGCCTGGCACAGCGCAACCGCACCGAGTTCTACCGGCTTCTGCAGAAACACGCCCTGACGCCGGGGCTCTTCAAAAGCGATGCCCCCGGGGGTTCCAGCGACGCTGTCGCCGATGAGTGACAGCGAAAATTCGTTGTTTTCATTGGATTTTTTCTGAACCTGGTTCGGGGCTGTCGCCATCTGGCGACAAAAACAGGGGGTCAGAGCCCCCCCGCAGGCGGTTTTGCGCCGCATACACATCTCGATACCACTCAAGATGTTGATCTGTATAGGTTTTTTTGTGTTGGCACAGGGTTTGCCCTTATATGCCCATGCCTCACACGATTCGACCGTTTCCCACCCTTCAGCGCCTGCGTCGCTGGACCGTGCTCGGCGCGCTGCTGGCCTCGTTCTGCGGGGCGTCGGCCCACGCACAACGCTTTGACTGGGACCAGCTGACCCGGCTCGCGCAGACCCGCGCCCAACAACCGTATCAAGCAAACAGCGACAAGCTGCCCGGCGAACTCGCCACCATCACGTACGACCAGTTGCGCGACATCCGGTTCAAGACCGACCGCTCCGTCTGGCGTGCACAGAACCTGCCTTTCGAGGCCCAGTTCTTCCACCTCGGCCTGTACCAGACCGAGCCGGTGCGCATTCACGAACTCATGCCCGACGGCACGGTGAACCACCTGCCCTACCGGGGAGCCGATTTCGACTACGGCAAGAACACTTTCGACGCCAGCAAGTGGGGCGACCTGGGCCACGCCGGTTTCCGCCTGCACTACCCGCTCAACGGCCAGGCCTACAAGGACGAACTGGTCGTGTTCCAGGGCGCAAGCTATTTCCGCGCGCTCGGTGCCGGCCAGCAATACGGCCTGTCGGCACGTGGCCTGGCCATCGACACCGTGGGTGGCAACGGCGAGGAGTTCCCGCGCTTCTCCGAGTTCTGGCTGCAACGCCCGGCCGCTGGTGCGACGGAAGTCACCGTGCTCGCGCTGCTCGAATCGCCGCGCGCCACCGGCGCCTACCGTTTCGTGATCCGACCCGGCCAGCAGACCACCACCACGGTGAACGCGCGCGTGTTCCTGCGCGCTGGTGCCGGCCCGGTCAACACCCTGGGCATCGCCCCACTCACCAGCATGTTCCTCTCTGGTGAGAACCAGCCCATGCCGGGCGACTTCCGTCCGGAAGTGCACGATTCCGACGGCCTGATGATGGTCAGCGGCGAGGGCGAATGGCTCTGGCGTCCGTTGCAGCGTCCGAAGGGCATCCAGGTCAGCTCCTTCACGATGCAGAACCCGCGCGGTTTCGGGCTGATGCAGCGCGACCGCAGCTTCGCGAACTACGAAGACGTCGAAGCGCGTTACGAGCGCCGCCCCAGCGCCTGGGTCAAGCCGTTGGGCGACTGGGGCCCGGGCCGCGTTGAGCTGGTGCAACTGCCCACCCCCGACGAGACACACGACAACATCGTCGCCTACTGGGTTCCTGCCCGTCTGCCCGCCGCCGGCCAGCCGCTGGAATTGAGCTACGAGCTGGCCTGGCAGGGCGACGTGCAGCAGCGCCCACCGTCGAGCTGGGTCACCCAGACCCGCAAGGGCTACGGATTCACCCGCCTCTCGCCCGCCGAGCAGGCGCGCCAGCCGCAGTACGTGATCGATTTCGCCGGCCCTGCGCTGGATGCACTGCCCGCCGACGCGCCGGTCAAGGCCGTCGTCACTGCCAATGCCAACGGCCGGGTGCTCGAAACCCTTGCCTATCCCAACCCCGCCACGCGCGCCTGGCGCGTGACCGTGCGCGTCGAACGCGTGGACGCGACGCAGCCTGTCGAGCTGCGCGCTTATCTGCAACACCACAACGACACCGTGAGTGAAACATGGACACATCTGCTGTTACCCGAGTGAACGCCGTGCCCCAGGCTCCCCGAGCCCTGCTGCGCGAAGAGCGCCACCCCAACGCGGTGACGGCGCCCCCGATCAACCGCGGTTCCATGGTGCCGCGCCCCTGGCGCGGCTTCTGGAACAGCATCGGCACCGCGCTGTTGAGCACGGCCAGCCGCGTGCTGCCCCCGCGCACGCCCTCCGAGGCCGAAGGCCCCGCCGAACCGCCGATGGCCTGGGAGAGCGCTGCCAACCGCCGCCGTCTGGTGTTTGCCCTGCTCACGGTGCTCAGCACGGCCTTTGCGACCACGCTGTTCGCCAACGCGCAACCCGAGCACCACAATGTCTGGCTGCAATACGGCCAGCTCGGTCTTTTTGGCCTGCTCTCGGCCTGGGTCGTCACCGGCTTCGTCACCGCCCTCATGGGTTTCTGGGTCTCGCTCTTCGGTGACCGGCACACGCTGCGTGCCGCCGATGTGCGCGACCACGCGATGAACCCCGAGGCGCGCACGGCGATCATCATGCCGATCTGCAACGAGGACGTGGCCACCGTGTTCGCCGGCCTGCGCGCCACCTGCGAATCGCTCGCTGCCACCGGCCACGCGGGCCAGTTCGATGTGTTCGTGCTGTCCGACAGCTACAACCCCGAGATCGCCAGGGCCGAGCGTGCCGCCTGGGAAGACCTGCGCGCCGCGCTGGCCGCCCAGCCGGATCTG
>QFCS01001320.1_pt1 | contig 11646 bp, 10 predicted proteins | sample 3576561 | NCBI WGS metagenome assembly QFCS01 | reverse complement strand
TGTCGACGCTGAAGCGGAAGTTCTTCATCGGCTGCTGGCGGAACAGCCCACCGGGGTTGAAGTCGTCGTACTGGGTCAGGTTGTTGCTGAACGTGCTGCCCTGCACCAGGATCACGCCGCCCTGGTAGCCCCACAGCCCGCCCATCGCGACCCCGGCGAGGACGATCAGCAGGGACAGGTGGAAGACCAGGTTGCCGGCCTCGCGCACATGCCCGCGCTCGGCGGCGACGAAGTCGTCGCCCTCCGCCGTACGCCGCAGCCGGTGGCGTCGCTTCAACGCCTCCCGCGCCCGGTCCAGCACCTCGTCGGCTCCGAGCTCCGTCTCGTACGTCGCGTGGACGGGCATCCGGGTCAGGAAGCGCGGCGCCGCGGGGGGCTGCGCCCGCAGCGCCCGGTAGTAGACGAACAGCCGCGGGATGATACAGCCGACCAGCGAGATCACCAGCAGCAGGTAGATCGCCGAGAACCACGGCGAGCTGTAGACCGAGAACAGGTCGAGCTTCTCGTACAACGGCGTCAGCTTCGGGTGCTGGTCCTTCCAGCGGGTCACCGCCAGCGAGTCGACGTCCTGTTGCGGGATCACCGATCCGGGGATCGCCGCGAGCGCGAGCAGCAGCAGGAGCATCAGCGCGGTGCGCATCGAGGTGACCTGGCGCCACGCCCAGCGGCCGAGCTCGCGGGCGGTCAGCTCCCCGGGACGGCGCTCGGCGCTCACAGCGACACCTGGAATCCGTCGACCAGCCGCAGCTGGAGCCACTGCACGATGTGGTCCCACCAGCCGGTGATCATCAGCAGGCCCATCACGACCAGCATCAGGCCGCCGATCCGCATCACCCAGACCTGGTGACGGCGCACCCAGCCGGCGACGCCGAGCGTACGGCGGTAGGCCAGTCCGGCGAGGATGAACGGGATGCCGAGACCGAGGGCGTAGAAGAGCGACAGCAGCGCTCCGCGCATCGCGGTGGCGTCGACGTAGGTGAGGTTGACGATCACGCTGTAGGTGGGCCCGATGCACGGGGTCCACCCGATCGCGAACAGGGCGCCGATCACCGGGGCGGCGCCCAGGCCCACCGACGGGATCTTGTGGATGCGCAGGTCGCGCTGCAGCCACGGCAGCGCCCCGGCGAACACCAGGCCCAGCACCACCAGCAGCACGCCCAGGCCGAGCTGGATCTCGTCCTGCCAGGTGCGCAGCCAGATGCCGACCGAGCCGAACGCGGCGCCGATGAGCACGAAGACGACCGCGAAGCCCAGCACGAAGAGCACCGAGCCGAGCAGCATCCGCCCGCGCCGGTTGCTCGCCTCACCGGCGGCGAGGTCCGCCCCGGAGAGCCCGGTGGCGTACGACAGGTAGCCCGGCAGCAACGGCAGCACGCACGGAGAGAAGAAGGACACCAGGCCCGCGATCATCGCGACCGGCACGGCCAGGCCGAGGGAGCCGGCCGCGGCCTGCTCCTGGAACCATCCGCCCATCAGCCGGCGCTCTCGCCGAGCGTCTCGTCCACCAGCGTCGTCAGCGTGCTCTTCGACGGGATCGCACCGTTGATCAGGGCCGAGACGCGGCCCTCGCGGTCCAGCACCAGCGTCGCGGGCGGGGCGTACGGCGCGTACTTGCCGAGCTTCAGCAGCGTCTCGCTGCCCGGGTCGTACAGCGAGGGGTAGTCGACGCCGCGGTCGCGCTCGAACGCCTCGGCGTTCTCCGGGGCCAGGTCGCGGATGTTGATGCCGACGAACGAGACCTCCGCCTCGTCGTACGCCGACTCCGCCTCCACCAGCATCGGCATCTCGGTGCGGCACGGGCCGCAGCCCGACCACCACACGTTGATCACGACGACCTTGCCGCGCAGGTCGGTCAGGTCCAGCGGCTCGCCCTGCACCGTCGTACCGGCGACCTCGACGGCGGCCTCGCGCTCGTCGGGGGCCACCTCGACCACGTGCCCGTTGCCGGAGATGTACTCCAGGTCGCCCGTGCCGCCGATGTCCGAGCAGGCGGTCAACGAGGCCAGGGCCACCAGCGCGCCCGCCGCACGTGCGGTGCGGCTCTTCAGGCTCATGCCGGCGGCGTCCCCTCCGGCTTGTTCTCCTCCGGCGCGTCGCCCGCCGAGAAGGGCGCCGCGATGTCGCCCACGGGGATCAGGTCGATGGCCGGCTCGGCGTAGGAGACCTGGACGATCTCGTCCCCGGCGAAGCCGAACGAGGTGACCGAGCACAGCGTGCACTGGCGCTTGCGCGGATCGTGCAGGAACGACCGGCCCTCGACGCTCAGCCGGGTCGTCCAGATCGGCAGCTGGTGGGAGACCAGGACCGCCTCGTGGCCCTCGGCGTCGCGCCGGGCGTCGTGCACCGCCGCCATCATCCGCGCGACGATCGCCTTGTAGGGCTCGCCCCACGACGGCTTGAACGGGTTGTAGAGGTGGCGCCACAGCAGCGGGTTGCGCAGCGCGTTGTTGCCCTTGCCGAAGGTCAGCCCCTCGAACCGGTTGGTCGACTCCAGCACCCGCGGCTCCAGGCCGACCTCCAGGCCCAGGGCGCGCGCCAGCGGCGCCGCCGTCTCCTGGGCCCGCTCCAGCGGCGAGGAGCGGATCACCGTGATGTCGTTGCCGCCCAGTGCCTCGCCGACCCGGTCGGCCATCGCGCGGCCGCGGTCGGAGAGGTGGAAGCCGTCCCGGCGGCCGTACAGGACGCCCTGCGGGTTGTGCACCTCGCCGTGGCGGACGAGGTGGACGGTCGTGTCGGGGGTGCTCATGCGCTGGCTCCGGTTCCGCTGGTCGAGCTGGTCGTGCCGGCCGCGGCGGCGGCCCGGGCCGCGGCCGGCAGGGCGTCGAGCACCCGGTCGACCGCGTGGTCGTCGTGGGAGGACGAGACGAACCACGCCTCGTAGGCCGAGGGGGGCAGGTGGACGCCCCGGTCGAGCATCGCGTGGAAGAAGGCGCCGTACGCCGCGACGTCGGTGCGCTGGGCGTCCGCGAAGCTCGCCACGGGTTCCTCGGTGAGGAACACCGAGAACATCGAGCCCGTCGACTGGATCACGTGCGGCACGCCGGCGGCGGTGAACGCCTCCGCGGCACCCGCCCGCAGCGCGTCGGCCACCACGTCGAGCCGGGCGTAGACCTCGTCGGTCGCCGCGGTCAGTGTCGCGAGGCCGGCAGCGGTCGCGACCGGGTTCCCCGACAGCGTGCCCGCCTGGTAGACCGGCCCCTCCGGAGCCAGGTGGGCCATCACGTCGGCGCGGCCGCCGAAGGCCGCCGCCGGGAAGCCGCCGCCCATCACCTTGCCGAAGGTCATCAGGTCCGGCGCCCAGCCCTCGACGGCGCCGTCGGTGCCCCACTGGCCGGCCTTCGAGACCCGGAAGCCGGTCATCACCTCGTCGCTCACGAACAGCGCTCCGTGCGCGCGGCAGGTCTCGGCGAGGAAGGCGTTGAAGCCCGGCGCCGGCGGGACCACACCCATGTTGCCGGGCGCGGCCTCGGTGATCAGGCAGGCGATCCGGTCGCCGTGCTCGGCGAAGACCGCGGCGACCGCCGCGCGGTCGTTGTAGGGCAGCACCAGGGTCAGCTCGGTCGAGCTGGCGGGCACCCCGGGCGTGCCGGGGATCGAGAAGGTGGTCAGGCCCGAGCCGGCCGAGGCCAGCAGCGAGTCGACGTGACCGTGGTAGCAGCCGGCGAACTTCACCACGATGTCGCGGCCCGTGAACCCCCGGGCGAGGCGGATCGCCGACATCGTCGCCTCCGTGCCCGACGAGACGAGCCGCAGCCGCTCCACCGGGGTGCGGGCCACGATCGCCTCCACGAGGGCCACCTCGCCCTCCGTCGGCGTCCCGTACGACGTGCCGCGGCTCACCGCCTCGCGGACCGCCTCGACCACCGCCGGGTGCGCGTGACCGAGCAGCATTGGGCCCCATGAGCAGATCAGGTCGACGTAGGTGTTGCCGTCCACGTCGGTCAGCCAGGGACCGGTCGCCTCCCGGACGAAGCGCGGGGTGCCGCCGACGGCGTTGAACGCCCGCACCGGGGAGTTCACCCCGCCGGGCGTCACCGCCTGCGCCCGGGAGAAGAGCGCCTCCGATCCCGCCGTCACGGGTCGGGCGGTCTCGACGCCGTCGGACACGGCGGAGTCGGGCACGGCGTCGGGCGGGGGCACGGCAGGCACCGAGCCATTGTCGCCGATGGGTCCCAACCGATCCCTATCGCCGTCCCCCTCCCCGCCCACGCGCATAGCACGCTGACCGCATTCTGAGCGGGAACGTGTGACACCCGTAACGTCGGTGTGTCACGATTCGTTGACCAGGTGTCGCGCCATCCGATCGGCCACCTCACCGTGGGTCGGGCGGGGGGCCGCGACGTACAGGTGGGTGCTGAGAGGGAGCGGCCCACGCGAGACGGCCACATCCTGGCCATGGGGAGAGAGACAAGGGACATGTCGAGGAAGCGTCTGGGGCGACTGCAACGCGTCGCCACCATCATTCCGCTCGCTCTGCTGTCGGCTGCCTGGACGGCCTCGGTCGCCGGCATCGGCAGTGTCGCGTCGCCGTCGGTCGCCGCGGAGGCGCCCGGTCAGGTGACCGACGGGACGAGCGTGCCCGAGGAGTCCATCGAGGACCCCGCCAGCCTCTCCGACCCGGCCTCGGTCGCCGGCATCGACGACGGCAACGAGGCGGGCCTCGTCTCCGCCGCCGCGACCAACGCGATCCCCGCCGCCGCGCTCGCCCCCTACCAGCGCGCCGGGCCGGTCATGAACTCCGCCGACGAGTCGTGCAACATCACCTGGCAGCTCATCGCCGCCATCGGCCGCGTCGAGTCCGACCACGGCCGCTTCGGCGGCAACGTGCTCAACAACGACGGCGTCGCCACGCCGGGCATCTACGGCCCGGCGCTCGACGGCACCAACGGCACCCAGGCGATCTCCGACACCGACGCCGGCGTCTACGACAACGACACCGAGTGGGACCGCGCCGTCGGCCCCATGCAGTTCATCCCCTCGACCTGGCAGGTCGTCGGCGTGGACGCCGACGACGACGCCGCCCGCAACCCGCAGGACATCGACGACGCCGCCCTCGCGGCCGCCGTCTACCTGTGCTCCGGCGACGGCGACCTCTCCACGGTCGTCGGCCAGCGTGCCGCCGTCTACCGGTACAACCACAGCCAGGCGTACGTCGACCTCGTCCTGAAGGTCATGAACGCCTACCTCGAGGGCGACTTCACCTCCGTCCCGAACAACTCCACCGCGGCCGGCTACGTCGTCCCCGAGCCGCCGAGCTTCACCAAGAACAACGCGAACATCAAGGGCGGCGGCTCCACCGGCGGCAAGGGCGGCGGCTCGATCGGCGGCGGCTCCACCGGCGGCGGCTCGACCGGCGGCTCCGGCGGCGACGGCGGGACCGGCGGCGGCGGTGGCACCGGTGGTGGCTCCGGCGGCGGATCCGGTGGGGGCGGTACCGGCGGCGGAGGTTCCGGCGGCGGAACCGGGGACCCGGTGAAGGACGGCGTCAAGGCCGTCGAGGACACCGTCAAGGCCGTCGACGAGGGCGTCGGCGCTGTCACCTCCAACGTGATCAGCGGCGTGCTCGGCCTCCTCACCAAGGACGAGGCACGCGTCGAGTGCCAGGCCAAGTACCCCAAGCTGACCCAGAGCCTGCAGCTGCTGAACTGCCTGCTCAGCTACGGACTCGGCGGCTGACCCAGCCGCACGACCAGCGAGAACCCCGGACCGGCCCCCCAGTCCGGGGTTCTTGTTCGTCTGGACACGCCGCCGGCCCCTCCGCGGGTCGAGACCCGACTCAGCGCAGCAGACGCGCCGCCTCGACCGCCCAGTAGGTGAGGATCATGTCCGCGCCGGCGCGGCGGATCGAGGTGAGCGTCTCCAGGATCGCCGGCTCCCGGTCGATCCAGCCGTTGGCGGCGGCCGCCTCGACCATGGCGTACTCCCCCGAGATGTTGTACGCCGCGGTCGGGACGCCGAGCTCTCCGGCGGCGTCGGCCACCTCGCGCAGCACGTCGAGGTAGGCCAGCGCGGGCTTCACCATGACCGCGTCGGCGCCCTCCTCGATGTCGAGCAGGGCCTCGCGCACCCCCTCGCCGGCGCTGCGGCGCCCGTCCTGCTGGTAGGTGCGCCGGTCGCCCTGCAGGGCGCTGTCGACGGCCTCACGGAACGGGCCGTAGAACGCCGAGGCGTACTTCGCGGAGTAGGCGAGGATGGAGACGTCGGTGTGGCCGGCGTCGTCGAGGGCGTCGCGGATCACCGCGACCTGTCCGTCCATCATGCCGCTGGGGCCGACCATCGCGGCGCCGGCGGCGGCGTGCGCGAGCGCCATCTCGGCGTACCGGGCCAGGGTGGCGTCGTTGTCGACCCGGCCGTCGGACGTCAGCACCCCGCAGTGGCCGTGGTCGGTGAACTCGTCGAGGCACAGGTCGCTCATCACGACCAGGTCGTCGCCGACCTCGGCGACGACGTCGGCGATGGCGAGGTTGAGGATGCCGTCCGGGTCGGTCGCGCCGGAGCCGACAGCGTCCTTGGTCTCGGGCACACCGAACAGCATGATCCCGCGCAGCCCGGCCTCCACGGCCTCGGCGGCCGCCCGGCGCAGCGAGTCACGGCTGTGCTGGACGACGCCGGGCATCGAGGAGATCGGCGTCGGCTCCGCCGCCCCCTCCCGCACGAAGACGGGGAGGATCAGCTGCGCGGGGCGCAGGGTCGTCTCGGCGACGAGGTCCCGCATCGCCGGCGTGCTCCGGAGGCGGCGGGGGCGGACGACGGGACGCTCGAAGTCGCTCATGGCCTCGATTCTAGGAGCGCCACCGGACGAGCCACTGGGTGGCGCCGGGGACCGGCTCCTGCGGGTCACTCGCCTCGCCGACCGGGGTGTCCCACATCAGGTAGCCGTCGGGCACCGGCCCGCCCAGGGCGTACGACGAGACGCCGTCAGTGACCCGGACGAAGCGGCCGCTGGCGGGCTCGTAGACGTACGTCCCGGCCGACCGGTCGCCGTAGGCGGTCACCTGGACCAGGTCACCGGACACCGATCCGCCGAGGCCGTCGCCCTGGATCGTGGTCACCGGCTCGCCGTCGGTCGTGAGCACCTGCACGCGGTCGTCGCGCTCGTCGCCGTAGTCGCCGCAGTACTCGCTCAGCACCACCTTGTCGTCGACGACACCGAAGGACAAGACGTTGCACCGCTCGCCCGAGCGGGGGTCGAAGTCGTGCTCCTCCCGGGTGGCGAGGTCGCGCACGTGGATCCGGTCGTTGGTGCCATCGGTCCGCGCGGTCCAGACCAGTGAGTCGTCGGCGAAGGCGAAGCTCCCCGCCCGCGGGCGCTCGTCGCTCACGTCGGCCGTGTCGTCCAGCGACACCGACCAGAGGTCGTAGGTGTCGCCCTCCGCGCCCGAGTCGTCGACGTCGCCGTCACTGCCGGTGGGCCAGCCGCCGGGCGGCGGGCTGCCCTGGGTGGCGGGCAGGCCCACGTAGAGCCGCCCGTCGGACCCGACCTTCGGCAGCTGCGACGTTGTCAGCGCGGGGAGACCGGTCCAGGTCATCGTCGACCACCGGCCCGACGTGCGGTCGAAGACGTGCGCCGTCAGTCGCCCGGCCTCCTCCATCCCCTGCAGTCCGACGAGCACCAGGCGCTCGGCGCCGAGCGCCACCGGGAAGAACTGGCCCTGCCCGTCGAACGCCGGCAGCCAGTCCTTCTCGCCGGTCTCGGGATCGAGCAGCGCGTAGCGGTTGCGGTTCTCCGTCCCGTGCGGGCCGTCGCGGAACAGGATCAGCCCGTCGTCGGTGACGCCGTCGTAGTACTGCCCGTTGGCGGCGTCCAGGTCCTCGTTCGTGTACGACGCCAGCACGTCGTAGTCCCTGCCCTCGGCCGCCGGCGTGGCGTCGCCGAGGCGCAGCACCGGCCCTTCGGGGCGGGGCACGGTGTGGCCGGCGACCCGGTCGTCGCCGTCGTCACCACCGCCGGCGACCAGCGCGGTGCCCGCGACGGCCGTCACCGTGGCGGCAGCCGCGGCCACCGCGACCAGTCCACGCCGACGGCGGCGGACCCGGCTCCGGCCACCGCTCAGCACCGCGCCGAGATCGTTGTCGCCCGCCGGCGGGGTCGCGACCAGCTGCTGCATGAGGTCTCGCAGTTCGTTCACCATGACGTCGCTCCTAGGGTCAGCTCGCCGAGCGGCGAGTCCTCGAACAGGGAGCGGAGGCGATCGAGTGCGCGGGCGGTCTGGCTCTTCACCGTGCCCTGGCTGCACCCGAGGGCGGTCGCCGTGTCGGCGACGCTGAGGTCCTCGAAGTAGCGCAGCACCACGCACGCCCGCTGCCGCGGCGGCAGCCCGGCGAGCGCGTCCATCAGCGCGGCCCGGGCGGTCAGGGTGGCGACGAAGTCGCCGTCGGCGGGACGCTCGGGGTCGGGCTCGACGGCCAGCTCGGTACTCGACCGGCGCCGGGCGTGGTCGAGCACGGCGCTGACCACGGCCATGCGGGCGTAGGCGTACTCGCGCCCCGCACGCTCCAGGCGCGGCCACGCCACGTAGACCCGGATCAGGCCCTCCTGGACGTGGTCCGAGGCCCGGTCCCAGTCGCCGCACAGCAGGAAGGCCGTACGTCGCAACCGCTCCCGGGCGCCCTGTGCGAAGGCGACGAACTCGGCCTCGTCGCGCTCACGCATCGATCACTCGCTCCATGCCGGGTGAAACGCAGTGGGTCGACCCACGGGTTGCATGCCCGCCAGAAAAAGCAGACCGGCCCGGCACGCATCGCGTGCCGGGCCGGTCATGCTTCCTCAGGCCTTGCGGCGGCGCGCGGAGGGCTTGCGGTCGCTCGGCTTGGTGACCGGGTCCCCGGCCTCCACCATCGCGGCGCGGCGCGCGGCACCGAAGCCCGCGAGGGCCTCGACGAGCAGCTCGACGTCCGGCTTCGGCGCCATCACGTCGACCCGGAGGCCGTGCTCCTCGGCGGTCTTCGCCGTCGCCGGACCGATCACCGCGATGATCGTCGACGGGTGCGGCTTGCCGGCGATGCCGACCAGGTTGCGCACCGTCGAGGACGAGGTGAACACGACCGCGTCGAACTTGCCCGTCTTGATCGCGTCGCGCGTCGGCGCCGGCGGCGGAGCCGCCCGCACCGTCCGGTACGCCGTGACGTCGTCGCACTCCCAACCGAGGTCGATCAGGCCGGCGACCAGGTTCTCGGTGGCGATGTCGGCACGCGGCAGGAACACCCGGTTGATCGGGTCGAGCTGCTCGTCGTACTCGGGCCAGTCCTCGAGCAGGCCGGCCGCGGACTGCTCGCCGGACGGCACCAGATCGGCGCGCAGGCCCCAGTCCCCGATCGCCTGGGCGGTCTTGTCGCCGACCGCGGCGATCTTCAGTCCGGAGAAGGCGCGCGCGTCGAGGCCGTACTCCTCGAACTTCTCGCGCACCGCCTTCACGGCGTTGACCGAGGTGAAGGCGATCCACTCGTAGCGGCCCTCGACGAGGCCGCGCACGGCCTTGTCCATCTGCTGCGGGTTGCGCGGCGGCTCCACCGAGATGGTGGGGACCTCCTCCGGGACGCCGCCGAACTCGCGCAGGCGGTTCGACAGCGAGGCCGACTGCTCCTTGGTGCGGGGCACCAGCACGCGCCAGCCGAACAGCGGCTTGGTCTCGAACCAGGACAGCTTGGCGCGCAGGTCGACGACCTGACCGACGACGGTGATCGCCGGCGGGGCGATCCGGGCGGCACGGGCGTCGACGGCGATCTGCTCGAGCGTCGAGGTGACCGTCTGCTGCTCGGTGGTGGTGCCGACCCGGGTCATCGCGACCGGGGTCTGCGGGGAGCGGCCGACCGCGATCAGCTGCTTGGCGATCTCGCCGATCTGGCCGACGGCCGAGAGCAGAACCAGCGTCGGGGTGTCGGCGTACCGGGTCCAGTCGACCTTGTCGCCGCAGGTGACCACGGCCATCTCACGGTGGTCCTTGGTGGTCAGCGGGATGCCGGCGTACGCCGGGACCGCGCCGACCGACGACACGCCCGGGACGACCTCGAACGGCAGGTTGGCCTTGGCGACCGCCTGCGCCTCCTCAGGCCCCGAGGCGTACAGGAACGGGTCGCCGCCGAGCAGGCGGACCACCCGCAGGCCGCGCTTGGCCTGCTTGACCACGACCTTCGCGCGGGCCGCGTGGGTCAGCGGCTGGCCGTCCTCACCGAAGCCGCCGTCGATGATCTCGGGACCCGTGGGACCCTCGTCGTCGTCGGCGGCCGGTACGGCGAGCGCGGCACGGCTGCGGACGATGTCGACGAGAGCGGCGTGGCCGGGCTCCTCGGTGATCACCACATCGGCGTCCTCGATGAGCCTGACCGCGCGGATCGTGGGCAGGTCGGGGTCACCGGGTCCGGTGCCCACGAAGGCGACACCACCCGCCTGGGCGACGGGGGCGATGGGGGCGGCGGGAGTCGTGGCCGCCGTCTTGGCTGGCGTGGCTCGCGTCATGGGTTGGGCACCTCTGCAGATCGTGCGGACAGGTGGGACGTCAGGTCGTGGGGGGTCGGCCCGGGGACCGAGCCGGGTTCTCGATGCTCGTCCATCAGCTCGGCGGCACCGTCGTCGAGCATCTCGGCCGCCAGGCCCGCGCCGAGACGGTCCGCCGCGGCGACCCAGCCGGCCTCGTCGACGCCGAGCTCGACGGACGCGGAGCGACGCACGGACAGGGCGCCGTCGGCGGACAGGACCACCGCACGCAGCCACAGCTCCGGGCCGTCCTCGCCCTCCGCCAGCTCGGCGAGCGCACCGATCGGGGCGGCGCAGCCGCCCTCGAGCGCGGTCATCACGGCACGCTCCGCGACCACGGCCGTCCGGGTGGCGGTGTCGTCGAGCGCGGCCAGGGCGGCGACGGTGTCGTGGTCGTCGCTGCGGCACTCCACCGCCAGGGCGCCCTGCCCGGGCGCCGGGAGCACCTGCAGCGGGTCGAGCACCTCCGTCGCGTCGTCGACGCGACCCAGCCGGGCCAGTCCGGCGCGGGCCAGCAGGACCGCGTCCAGCTCGCCCGAGCGGACCTTGCCGATCCGGGTGTCGACGTTGCCGCGCAGCCCCACCAGCTCCACGCCGAGGCCCAGGGCCTCGATCTGGGCGACGCGGCGCGGGGAGCCGGTGCCGACCCGGCTGCCCGGCGGCAGCTCGCCGAGGGTCAGCCCGTCGCGGGCCACCAGGACGTCGCGCGGGTCCTCGCGCGGCGGGACGGCGGCCAGCGTGATGCCCTGGGTCGCCCACGTCGGCAGGTCCTTCAGCGAGTGCACGGCCACGTCGACCTCGCCGGCCAGGAGCGCGTCGCGCAGCGCGCTGACGAACACCCCCGTCGACGGGGCACCCGCCAGGGGCGTGCCCTCGGCCTGGCTGCGGTCGCCGTCGGTGGTGATCTCGACCAGCGTCGTCTCCACGCCCAGCCGTTCGGTCAGCGCGGCCGCGACATGCCCCGACTGGGTGGTCGCCAGGGCGCTGCGGCGGGTGCCGATGCGCAGCGTGCGGGTCGGGCCGGTGACGCCGGTGCTCACAGCGATCCCTCCTCGACGCCGACGGGACGCGTCACCGCGTCCACCGCCTCGGGATCCAGGGCGAACAGCTCGGCCAGCGCGGCGGCGTACGACACGGCGCCCTGCTCGTTGGCGAGCTCCTTGACCCGGACC
>QFCS01000364.1_pt1 | contig 11657 bp, 11 predicted proteins | sample 3576561 | NCBI WGS metagenome assembly QFCS01 | reverse complement strand
TGCGCCACTTCGCCTTCAACATCCTGCGACGCATCGAGGACAGCCGAAGCCTCAAGCTTCGAAGAAGCAAGGCAGCCCGAAACCCAACATACATGGCCGACATCATCGGCCAGCTCCGTTAACCCGGATTCACTGCCGTGCGTCCCATCGCTCGCATGGCTATGTCGCGCGTACGATACAGCGGAAGCCGAGATGCGAGATCGACGTGTCGACCGGCTGCGCCATGCGCGCCGCCGGGCGATAGCGGCGGCAGTAGTTCGGCGCGCACAGGTGCGAGCCGCCCTTGGTCACCTTGCGCGGGATAGCCAGATCGGCCTGGCGCGGGTCGACGCTGGCCTCGCGGCTGGCGCCGCGCGGGTTGGTGGCCGTGCAGCACGGACTGTCGATCTTGCCGTGCTCCTGGTACCAGTCGCTCGTCCATTGCCAGACATTGCCGGCCATGTCGAAAAGCCCGTAGCCGTTGGCGGGAAAGGAACCGACCGGGGCGGTATATTCGAAGCCGTCGGCGAGCGTGTTGCGATAGGGAAATTCGCCCTGCCAGGTGTTGGCCATGTGTTTGCCGCCGGGCGTCATCTCGTCGCCCCAGACATATTCGGCGCCGTCGAGCCCGCCGCGCGCGGCGAATTCCCACTCGGCCTCGGTCGGCAATTGCTTGCCCGCCCATGCCGCGTAGGCCTCGACGTCCTCCAAGGCGACATGCACGACCGGGTGGTCCATCAGCTTCTTGATCGAGCTCGCCGGCCCGCGCGGATGGCGCCAGCTGGCGCCGGGGACGTAGACCCACCAGTTGTAGTGGTTGCCGACGTCGACCGGCCCGGCCGGCTTGCGGAACATGGTCGATGACGGCGCCAGCATTTCCGCGCGCGCGCCGGGGTAGTTCTTCGGGTCGGCCGGACGCTCGGCCAGCGTCACATGGCCGGTCGCCTCGGCAAACCTCTGGAAGTCGCGGTTGGTGACGGTGAAACGGTCCATCCAGAAACCGTCGACGCGCACCCGGTGGCTCGGCGCCTCTTCCGGATAATGCTTGTCGGAGCCCATCAGGAACTCGCCGCCGGGAACCCACACCATGCCTTCGCGCGACGGCGCTGAGCGCTGATCGACGGTGGAGAGGCTGGTCCGGTCTGTCACGATTGTTCACCCCTTACGGGCATGACGGGTAGTCACCCTGCCCGGCACCCGGGGATGGACTATCGCATGTACACGGCTCGGAAAGAACTGCCGGCAGGCAGCAGCGGCGCTTCGGTCGAATCCGCTTTCCTAGCGACCCGATCCGAAGCATCGCCTCAAGCCAGTTCGATCGCCTTGCGTTTTTCGATGCTCTCCTCGGCGGCCAGCACGATGCGCAGGCTGTTGACGGCCGCGTCCATCGATTCCGAAAGGTCGAGATCCTCCTGGATCGCCTTCAGGAAAAACGCCTGCTCGCGGTCGCACAGTTCCTGGTGGCCCGGCTCGTCGGTCATCGAAAAGATTTCGTCGGGCTTGGAAAAATTCTTGTCGGCATCGACCGTCGAGTGGTGGATCTTGATAGCGTCCGTCTTGGTGTGCTTGTCGATGTCGGCCGAATCCGACAGCTCTTCCGCTTCCTTCGACCCGCCGCCCTGGTTGGCGACGATCGACACCGCGCCTTTCGGGCCGACCACGTCCTTCACGAAATAGGCGACCTCGCTCATCATCGGGCCCCAGCCGGCCTCGTACCAGCCGACCGAGCCGTCGTCGAAGGTGACATGCAGGTGGCCGTAATTGTCCTTGTCGGCCTCGGCCCACAGCTTCGCGCCGATGCCGTGCACGCGCACCGGCTTGGCGCCGGTGAGCTGGCACATCACGTCGACATAATGCACGCCGCAGTCGACGATCGGGATCAGCGAATCGATCAGGTTCTTGTGCCAGTGCCAGGCCGGGCCGCTCGACTGCTGGTTGAGGTTGAGCCGCATCACCAGCGGCTTGCCCAGCGTCTTGCCCATTTCGATGAATTTTATCCACGACGGATGCACGCGCAGGATGTAGCCGAGCACCAGTTTTTTGTTCTTTGCGCGCGCCGCCGCGACAACCTTTTCGGCATCGGCGATGTTGGTGGCGATCGGCTTTTCCATGAACACATGGCAGTTGGCATCAAGCGCCTTCACCGCGTATTCCGCATGTGTGTTCGGCCAGGAGTTGATCGACACCGCGTCGGGTTTCGCTTCCCGCAGCGCCTGGTCGTAGTCCTCGTAGAGCGGATAACCCTTCAGTTCGTCCGGGATTTTCTTCGAACGGATCGACCGGCTCATCAGGCCGACGATCTCGAAGCCCGGATTGCGATGATAGGCGCTGGCATGCGAGGCCCCCATATTGCCGAGGCCGACGACGAGGATTTTTACCGGCATCTGGTGCCCTCCCGATAGATCATTCATCAAATGGGCGGGTGCCCCTGCGCACCCCCTCTGTCCTGCCGGACATCTCCCCCTCAAGGGGTGAGATCAGCCGGTCTTTTGCGGCAGCACCCGCCGTCGAAGGTTGCGAAATCGAAAGCGACGGCCAGTCTCCCCCTCGAGGAGATGTCCGGCAGGAAAGAGGAGAGCGCGCAGGGGCACCACACCTTACCGGCCGGGCGACTGTTGTATCCAATTCCCCTTACACCGCGTCGTCGAACATATGCGCCTTGATGTTCTCGACGTCGAGCGCGGCGAAACCCTCCGTCAGCTTGTAGGCGTCCGCGTCGGCCTTGACCTTGGCGTGGTCGAAGTCGTTGGCCGGGCCGATCAGGTCGTTGGTGCAGACGTCCTCGGCCTTCACCGGGTTGCTGATCTGGCCGATCTTGTGGATCTCGTCGAAGAAACCCTGCCAGCTCGCCATGTCGTGCCAGCCCCAGCCCTGGCGCTTGTCCATGTCGCCGCGGAACACGTTGATCTGCTGCAGGATCGAGGTCGTGCCGAGTTCCGGCCCGAGATTCTTCGCCAGCGTCGGGAACTGCTCGAACACCGCCTCCACGGCGGCGCGCGGGTTCTGGTAGCCGAATTCGAGGCCCATCGCCCAGCCGCGCAGGTATTTTTCGAGGAACGCCTTGCGATCGGGATCTTCCAGGTCGGCGGCGCGTATGACAAAGGTGTTGGCCGGCAGTTTCGAGTTCTGCACGCCCAGCCAGTAGTCGAACTTGAGCCCGGTGGCGATCCATTCGGCGCGCAGGCCTTCCCACGACAGCGCCGCGTCGCCCTGGCCGCCGGCAAGCGCGGTGCCCCAGGTCGGCCAGCCCGCCTCGACATACTTCACCTTCGTGATGTCGACACCCTGGGCGGCGAGCATGGGGTCGACGATCGACTGCCACGCCGCCGAGCCGAGCAGCATGGTCTTGCCTTCCAGCGTCTTCAGGTCCTTCGAGCCCTCGCCCTTGCGGAAGGCGATCGAGAAGGTGTCGCGCGCGCCCATGTGGAACACGCTCTTCAGCTTCATGCCGTTCTGGATGGCGAAGGAGAACACGCCAGGCGACGGAAAGCCCATGTCGGCCTGGCCGACGTCGACGAACTTGACGGTCGCGGTGCCGTCGGACGGGCCGGGCTGCATGTCGGTGTTGAGGTCGCCGAAATAGCCGGCCTTCTTGGCCGCCCAGTAGGGATAGTCGTCCAGCACCTCGAGCGTGCCGCGCGGCGAGATCCAGGTGAACTTTTCGTAGGTCGCGGCCTCGGCGCGGCCGAACAGGCCGGAAGCGCCGAGCGCCGTGGCGGTCACCAGGCCGGTGCCGGAGACCTGCAGGAAGTAGCGGCGGCTCATCGGCGCGGCGAGGCCGGCAGCGATGGTCTTGTCTGTCGTCATGGCATTTCCCCTTCTTTCGTTGAACTACGATGGCTCGGCCGCGCCTCCCGCGCGGCCCCTGCAAGCAGCGGTCAGGCCTCCCAGCTCGCCCACTTCTTGCCGATCAGGAAGAACAGCACGTAGATCAGGATGCCGAGGATCGACAGGATCAGCACCACGGCGAAGAACTGCGGCATCTGGATCATCGACGAATAGGTGGTCAGCCGGTTGCCGAGGCCGAAGCCCCCGCCCACCATCTCGGCGCCGACGGCCGTCAGCAGGCCGAAGATCGCGCCGATCATCAGCCCGACCAGGATCATCGGCAGCGCCATCGGCGCCCGGATTTTCCAGAATATCTGCAAGGTGCTGGCGCCGTAGGAGCGCGCCAGCGCGATCTTGGCGCTGTCGACGCGGCGAAAACCGGTGGCGGCGTTGATCATCACCATCGGCCCGGCGGCCAGCGCCACCGCGATGATGCGCGGCGTATAGCCGAAGCCGAAGCGCAGGATGAGCAGCGGCACCAGCGCCAGCATGGGCGTGGTGACGAGCAACAGGATGTAGGGCGCGACGATTTTTTCCACGAACGGGAACTGCGTCACCACGGCCGCCAGGATGAGCCCGACGATGGCGCCGATGGCGAAGCCGGAGACCAGTTCGACCAGCGTGTGGCCGAGATGCGGCGCGATCAGCGGGAACTCGCTGAACAGCGCCTCGGCGATCATGCTCGGCGGCGGCATGATATATTGCGGCACTTCGAAGAAGCGCAGCAGGAACTCCAGTCCGCCGATCACCACCGCCGCCACCGCGAGAATGGCGACCACCTCGCGGCCGGACTTGACGCCGGGGCCGCTGGAGAAAGCGGAAAGATTGGTGAGGCTGACATCATGGCCGTCGCCGCCGGCCTTGCCCTTGTGGAATTCCGGGATGGCGTCGCTGCTCACGGGAATTCCCTCAATGAACCGTTTCGGCGTCGCGCTGCGCCGGCAATCTGGATGCGGAGCGCCCGCCGACGATGTCCATCTTGATGGCGTTGGTGAGGTCGAACACCTCCCTGGTCGCCATGATCTCCATCGAGCGCGGCCGCGGGAACGGCACGTCGTATTCCTTGGCCACCCGACCGGGACGCGGCGACAAGACGATCACCCGGTCGGACAGGAAGATCGCTTCCTCGATCGAATGGGTGATGAAGACGATCGTGGTCGGCGCGTCGAGCCAGATTTCCTCGACCAGCCGGTTCATCTCGTCGCGGGTGAAACTGTCGAGCGCACCGAACGGCTCGTCCATCAGCAGCACCGACGGCTTCAGCGACAGCGCCCGCACGATCGCCGCGCGCTGCTGCATGCCGCCCGACAGCTCGCGCGGGAACTTTCCGCCGAAACCCTCGAGCCCGACCCGCTTGAGCAGATGCGCGATCCAGGCGCGGTCAGGCTTCGTGCCTTTGATCTCGAACGGAAAGTTGATGTTGGCGTCGAGGTTGCGCCAGGGCAGCAGGTTGGCTTCCTGGAAGACGATGCCGATGTCCGGATGCGGGCCGGTGATCGGCCGGCCGTCAAGCAGGATCGAGCCTTGCGACAACTGGTGCAGACCCGACATCGACCACAGCAGCGTGGTCTTGCCGCAGCCCGACGGGCCGACGATCGAGACGATTTCGTTGGCGCGCACGTCGAGGCTGCAGCGGTCGAGCGCCATCAGGTCGCCGGAGGCGGTGTGGTAGACCTTGGTGGCCGCCCGCACGCCAAGCTTCGGGGTTCTTATCTCACCCGCCGTCATCCGCCCCTCGGAGATTGCGCGACGGCCTCGCGTGCCGTCCGTCCGCGAAAATCAGTCTGTAACTATCCTACTTTGCTGTCAAGCGGGATCGGTACGGCTGGTACTACCAGAAGCCGTGTATACAAGTCAAGATATTGTTATGTATTGCCTTTCTGGCGCTTGAATTGGATGTTACTTTCCTACATACTCGAAAGGGTTTGGTGATAGCCAGGTTACCCAAGCTTCCGCGCGGTGCCTGCCATTCGCGCCTTCATATCGGCGCAGACGCGCCTGATCCGTGAGAGGAAACAATGTCCGACACCACCCCGACCCAACAGGCCGAGGCCTGGCTCTCCGCCTTCGCAGCCGCGCTCGACGAGGGCGACATCGGGGCGGTAACGGCGGGGTTTCTCGAGGATTGCTACTGGCGCGACCTCGTCGCCTTCACCTGGAACATCAAGACCATGGAAGGCCGTCCGGCGATCGGGGCCATGCTGGAGGCGGCGCTTGCCGAGACGCGCCCATCGAACTGGCGGCTCACCGGCGAGGCGACCGAAAACGGCGGCGACGTCGAGGCCTGGTTCAGCTTCGAAACGGCGGCCGCCCGTGGCGAGGGCCATTTGCGGCTGCGCGAAGGCCGCTGCCGCACCATGCTGACCGCCGCCATCGAACTCAAGGGCTTCGAAGAGAACGCCGGCGCGACCCGGCCGCTCGGCGTGCGCCACAAGGCCGACCGCGGCCGCGAGACCTGGTCGGAGGCACGCGCCCGCGAACAGCGCGCGCTCGGCACCGAGGAGCAGCCCTATTGCGTCATCGTCGGCGGCGGCCAAGCCGGCATGGCGCTCGGCGCCCGGCTGCGCCAGCTCGGCGTGCCGGCGGTCGTCCTGGAGAAGAACGCGCGCGCCGGCGATTCCTGGCGCAACCGCTACCGCTCGCTCGTGCTGCACGATCCGGTCTGGTACGACCATATGCCGTACCTGCCCTTCCCCGAGCACTGGCCGGTGTTCACGCCCAAGGACAAGATGGGCGACTGGCTGGAAATGTATGCCCGGGTGATGGAGCTGACCTACTGGACAAGCTCGGTATGCATTGCCGCCTCCTATGACGAGGCCGAGAAGATATGGACGGTGGAGGTCGACCGAGCCGGCCGGCCGGTCACGCTCAAGCCGGCGCATCTGATCTTCGCCACCGGTGCGTATGGGCCGCCGCGCATGATGGCACTGCCCGGCGCCGACAGTTTTCGCGGCGAGATCCTGCATTCCAGCCAGTATGCCGACGGCCGGAAATTCGCCGGCAAGCGCGTCGCGGTGATCGGCGCGGCGAGCTCAGGCCACGACGTCGCGGTCGACCTGTGGGAGGCCGGCGCCGACGTGACGATGATCCAGCGCAACCCGACCACCGTGGTGAAGTCGGACACGCTGATGCAGCTCGCCTTCGACATTTATTCCGAAGAAGCGCTCGCCAGGGGCATCACCGCCGACAAGGCCGACATGATGGTGGCATCGACCCCGTTCGCGCTGCTGCCGGAGAGCCAGAAGGCGCTCTACGACAAGATCAGGGCACGCGACGCCGGCTTCTACGAGCGGCTTGCCGCCTCGGGTTTCGCCCTCGATTTCGGCCACGACGAGACTGGGCTGATGATGAAGGCCTACCGCACCGGCTCGGGTTATTATATCGACGTCGGCGCCTCGCAGCTGATCATGGACGGCGAGATCAAGGTACGCAGCGGCGTGTCGATCGAGCGGGTGACGCCGGCCAGCATCCTGTTCGACGACGGCAGCGCGCTGGAAGCCGACGTGGTCATCGCCTGCACCGGCTACCAGTCCATGCACGAGACGGTGGCGCAGCTGGTATCGCGCGCCGTTGCCGACAAGGTGGGGCCGTGCTGGGGCCTCGGCTCGGGCGTGCGCGGCGACCCCGGCCCGTGGCAGGGCGAGCCGCGCAACATGTGGAAACCGACGGCGCAGGAAGCGCTGTGGTTCCACGGCGGCAATCTGGCGCTGTCGCGCTTTTATTCGAAGTTTCTGGCGCTGCAGCTCAAGGCGCGCTTCGAAGGCCTCTCCACGCCGATCTACGCGGCGCCGCCACCGGCAGCCTGAGTCGCGCTGAGATCAGAGATAGCCGGTGATTGCCGGCGTCTCCAGCTGGCGGTCGCGGATGCCGTCCTCGTAGATGTGCGGCGCGGCGTCGAGTTCTTCCTCGCTGGCGTCGTCGAGGCACGTCACGTTCACGGCCCAGAAATTGCCGCCCATCTCCTCCAGATAGCCGCGCGAAAACGGATGACCGCCGCAGTTCGGGCACCAGTAGTGGTCGATATGGCCTTCCGGCCATGCCGACGGTTTCGGCTGATAGTCGCGCAGCAGCTCCTTGCCGGCGACGATGCGCAGCCCGTCATAGGCGGCGAAGGATTTCTGGTAGCCGAATTTCCGGCAGAAGGTGCAGTTACAACGGCGGATGCCTTCGGCGAGGTCGACATCGGCCTCGAAGCGCACCGACCCGCAATGGCAGCTGCCGTGAAACGTCTTTTTCATTGCTCTCGTCTCGTGATTGAAGCGGCGTGAACTAAAGCGCGGCCAGGTATGCGCCCAGCCGGTCGAGGCATTCGCCCCAGCCCTCGGCATGAGAATCCCGGCTCTCCGCGGTGGCGAACGGCTCTTGCCGAAAGGTCAGCCGGGTGCCCGCGCCCTCGGCGGCAATCGTCACGGTGACGAGGGTCTCGTTGTCCGGCGTGCCGCCATCCTCGTCCCAGGTGAAGGTGAAGACGATGCGTTCCGGCTCGATGATTTCGCGGAAGACGCCAGACATGCCGTGCGACTTCCCGTCCGGGCTGTGGATGGTGTGGCGATAGGCGCCGCCGGCCCGAAACTCGAAGAGCTGCGACGTGGCGGTGAAATCCTTCGGCCCCCACCAGCGCAGCAGGTGCGTTGGGTCGGACCACAGCCTGAACACCAGCGCCGGCGGCGCGTCGAAGACACGGCTGATCTCCAACGCATGCCGTGCCGGAGCGGCGTCAGTTCTTGCGTTCATCGGAGCCTCCTGACGTCTGCAATTCCTTGAGATAGTCGGCCATGCGGTCGAAACTGTCGTCCCAGAAGCGCCGGTAGCGATCGAGCCAGTCGGCCGCCTCCTTCAGCGGCGCCGCCTTCAGCCGGCACGGCCGCCACTGCGCCTCGCGTCCGCGCTCGATAAGCCCGGCCCGCTCCAGCACCTTGAGATGTTTCGACACGCCCGGCCCGCTCATGGCGAAGGGCTCGGCGAGTTCGTTGACGCTGGCCTGGCCGAGCGCCAGCCGCGCCAGGATGGCGCGGCGGGTGGGGTCGCCAAGCGCCGAGAAGATGTCGCTCAAGGGGTCGGGTGTCATCATCAAACCAAATGGTTATATAACCTATTGGTTTGATACTATCGATGCGTTCACGCGTCAAGCGATGCCCTGGCTGACATCGCCGGTAAAATGTTCGTGGGTGGGTTCAGTGGTTCGGCTGTTCGGCAGCCTCGACGATAAGCGTCACACCACCGCCGACATGCCGCCGTCGACGCAGATGAGCTGCCCGTTCACATAGTCGGAGGCGGACGAGGCGAGGAACACGATGGTGCCGATCAGTTCGTCCGGCCGCCCCCAGCGCCGCGACGGCGTGCGGGCTTTGACCCATGCGTCGAAGTCGGGATTGCTGACCAGCGCATCGTTCATCTCGGTCAGCATGTAACCGGGGGCTATCGCATTGGCCTGGACACCGTGCGCCGCCCATTCGGCCGCCATCTGCTGGGTCAAGAGCTTGATGCCGGCCTTGCTGACCGCATAGGGGGAAATCGTGGCGCGCGCCAGCAGGCTGGTTGTCGAGCCGATGTTGATGATCTTGCCGCTGCCGCGCGACACCATGCGCCTGCCCGCCTCGCGGCCGATCACGAAGGCGCTCGTCAGGTTTGTGTCGATGACGCGCTGCCATTCGACCGTCGGCAGGTCCACCATCGGCTTGCGCCACTGGATGCCGGCATTGTTGACCAGGATGTCGATGGCGACGCCGTTCGCGTCGAACCGCTCGAATGTCGCGACGATCGCCGTCTCGTCCTTGACGTCGAAGGCGACGCCGTCCGCTTGGTGGCCGAGCGCGGAGACTTCCTTCACCGCGATCGCGACGCGCTCCGGGTCGGTTCCGTTGAGGATGATCTTTGCGCCAGCGGCCGCCAGTCCTTCCGCGAATGCGCGGCCGAGCCCGCGCGTCGAGCCCGTTATCAGCGCGGTCCGGCCGCTCAGGTCGAACAAGGCATTGTCCATCAGCGTCTCTCCCTCAACAACTGCATGTGCCGAAATGCCGGCGGGCGATATCGACATGCGTTTCGCGGCCGGCAGGCACATAAGAGCGAACATCGTCCTTCGCCTCGTTCGGCCACCACCGGCCGCCGGCGACGATGCCGTGCGAGACGAGTTCGCGCTCCGCGACCAGCTCCGTGCCGGTCGAATCGTGGAAGCTGACGCGCCCGGCACGTTCGCCGAGCACGGCGACATCGGCAGCGCCGCCGACCGCCAGCCGGCCAAGCTCGGGCCGGGCGATTGCGTCCGCCGGCCGCACCGTCGCGGCGGCGAGCACGTCGATGAACGGCATGCCCAGCGCCATCAGCTTCGACATGCACACCAGGATGTCGAAGGCCGGACCGTCGACGCAATAGAGATGCACGTCGCTGCTGATCACGTCCGGCGCCAGCCCTTCGCCAAGCATGGCGCGGGCCACCGAAAAGTCGAACGAACCCATGCCGTGGCCGATGTCGAAAATGACGCCGCGCTCGCGCGCCAGTCGCATGTCCGGCCGCACCGCGCCGGAGGCGAACACCGGCGCGTTGGGGAACGGCCGGTAACAATGGGTCAGCACGTCGCCCCGGCGCAGCCGCGGCAGCACCTCGGAGCGGCCCGGCGGCGGTTCGTCGATATGCGCCATCAGCGGCAGGCCGACGGCGTCCGCCGCCTCCAGCGCCAGGTCGACCGGTGCGATGCCGCTTGCGCCGCTGGCGTGCTTGCCCGCCCGCACCTTGACGCCGACCACCACCTCGCCGTGCTCGCGCACGCAGGCCACCACCTCGCGCGGCTCGCACAGCCGGAGATCGCTGCACTCGCCCACCATCACCGTCTTGGAGAAACCGAAGATGCCGGCGAACGAGATGTTGACATATGCGAGGATGCGCACCTTGGAGCGCTCCATCACATGGCGGCGGAAGCCGAGGAAATTGCCGGCGCCGGCGCTGCCGGCGTCAACGAAGGTGGTGGTGCCGCTGCGCACCGCCAGCCGGTCGGCGTCCACCCCGAGCGAAGTGCCACCCCAGTAGACGTGACTGTGCAGGTCGACGAGGCCAGGTGTGACCAGGCAGCCGGCGGCGTCGATTACCTGCCTCGCCCGCTCCGCTGGGATCGTTGCATCGACCGCGGCGATGCGATCGCCGGCGATGGCGACGTCGAGCCGCGCGTCGAGGCCAGAGGCTGGATCAATCACCCGGCCGCCCTTGAGGAGAACGTCGAACTGCATCCGGAAAGTCTCCTTCGGGTGACGTCCGAGACGCGACCGGACGACCGTCGCTGGCGCGCCGTGGCCGCGGCAGGCCGGCCTCAGGCGACGCCCGGTCGGTTTTGCTCAGATCACCACTAAATCGGCATTAGTGACCGCCGGGGCGCCGGTCAATGTCGCGAAGTGGATCTTCGCGCCGGCGCCGCTGCCGTCGGCGTCATAGTAGAGCTTGCCGTCGGTGTTGTCGTAGAGCACGTAGTCGTTGCCGTCGACCGCGGTGCCGGTGCTGTTCGAGCGGAACAATCCGGAGTTCAACACGCCGGTCGCCTCCAGCTTGGTGAAGATGGCGTTCTCCAGCCGGATGGTGTCGTCGGCGACGTTGAAGTCGGTCACCGTGTCGCTGCTGGCGCCGATGGCGCTTGAGAACACGAAAAAGTCCTTGCCGCCGAAGCCGGTCAGCGTGTCGGCGCCGCCCTTGCCGTCGATTACGTTGGAGCCGGCATTGCCCCGCACCGTCTGGCCGATCGAGTTGCCGGTGAGGTCGATCGCGCCGGTGCCGGCCGAATTGGTCGTGCCCAGCGTCTCCACCGAGATGCCGTTCTGCAGCACGAAGCTGACCGAGCTGAGCACGCTGTCGGTACCCTTGCCGCC
>QFCS01002193.1_pt1 | contig 11693 bp, 10 predicted proteins | sample 3576561 | NCBI WGS metagenome assembly QFCS01 | reverse complement strand
GCATCGACGAACCCGCCATCGTCGGGATGAAGGCGCTGAAATGGCTGAGATAGGCGCCCAGCGCCGCATAGGTCGTGATGCGACAGCCGACGAACCGGCAGTCCTTGTCGAGCGCCATCTCGGCGATCGAGACATGGTCGCGGCCCTGCACATCCGACTGGAAAGCCTCCTGGCGATCCGGAATCCACTTCACGGTGCGCTTGAGCTTCCGCGATGCCCATACGACCATCGGGTATTCGGGGTGGACGAAGATCTTCATGCCGAAGCCGCCCCCCACGTCGCCGGTGCGCACGCGCAGCTTGGGCGAGCCGATCTTCAGGATCATGTCGGCGACGACGGGCCGGATCATGCTGACGCCCTGTGAGGAAACCCACAGCGTCGATCGGTCGTCCGTGGGATCATATTCACAGATGGCGCCGCGCGGCTCCATCGAGTTCACGACCAGGCGCTGATTGACGAGCTGCAGCTTGACGACGCGATCGGCCTTGGCGAAGGCAGCCTCCGTGGCCTTGCGGTCGCCCATCTCCCAGTCGAAGACGATGTTGTCCTTGACGTCGTCGTGCACCAGCGGCGCGCCCGGCTGGGCCGCCTCGAAGGTGCCGACGACATGGGGCCGCGGCGCGTAGTCGACTGCGATCAGTTCGGCGGCATCCTTGGCCTGTTCCAGCGTCTCGGCCACGACCAGTGCCACCGGATCGCCGACATGGCGTACGCGGTCCGATGCCAGCATCGGACGTGGCGTCTCGCCGCGCGGGCTGCCGTCGCGATTCTGCAGGGGGACGAGACAGGGCACGTCGCCGAAGCCGGCCTTCTTCACGTCCTCGCCGGTGAGTACCAGCAGAACACCCGGTGCCTTCAGCGCTGCGCTCGTGTCGATACCCTTGATATCGGCGTGGGCATGCGGCGAGCGCAGCACATAGGCGCGTGCCGCCGGGACCGACAGCCTGGTATCGTCTGTGTATCGTCCGCCGCCGGTCAGCAGTCGTGGATCCTCGACCCTGCGTACGGATTGCCCGATTCCGAATTTTGCCATGGATTTCCTCCGTTCGGGTGAAGGTTAGCAAGCTGCGGGGAAGCATGCCATCCGGCCGCCGTCGGGGAACGACGGGGCCGGTGGCACGTTGGACACGGCAGGGCTTTCCATTTCATGACAATTCAGACACCCGACGATGTCCCGCCGAGGGTCGACTACGTTGCCCTGCCGCCGGGGGCGACGGTCGGACGCTACAGGATTCTCGGCGTCCTGGGGCAGGGTGGCTTCGGCATCACCTACCTGGCGCGGGACGCCCAGCTCGATCGCGAGGTGGCGCTGAAGGAGTACCTGCCTGCCGCGCTGGCGGTTCGGCTTGAAGGCGCTTCCGTGCTGCCGCGCTCGACCGAGGTCGCCGACGATTTCGGTTGGGGCCGCGAGCGCTTCATCGAGGAAGGGCGCACGCTGGCCAGCCTGCACGATGCGCCGTCGATCGTGAGGGTGTTCGATTTCGTCGAAGCCAATGGCACCGCCTACATGGTGATGGAACGGCTGCGCGGTGAGACGCTCGAGCATCGGGTCGCGGTAGCAGGCCCTCTCGCCTTCGACGCCTTGGAGGCCATCCTGTGGCCGCTGCTGGCGGGCTTGCAGACGGTGCATGAGGCGGGCTTCCTGCATCGCGACATCAAACCCGCGAACGTCATCCTGGCGGATGATGGTCGCGCGACGCTGATCGATTTCGGGGCCTCGCGTGCCGCGATGGCCGATCGGACGCGGACCATGACGGCGATCTTCACGCCCGGGTATGCGGCACCGGAGCAATTCACATCCGCTCGGCAAGGGCCGTGGACCGACATCTACAGTTTCGCGGCGACACTGCACTTCGCTGCTATCGGACGACCGCCGCCCGCTGCCTTCGATCGCCTAATGGAGGATGCATACGAACCGCTCTCGGCCGGTCCGGCCCAAGGACTGGGCGAGAGCATGGTCAACGCGATCGATGCTGGCCTGGTGCTGCCAGTCGAACAACGGCCTCGGTCGATAGCGCAGTGGCGGTCGATGCTGCGAGGCGAGGCGGCGGTGGGGGAGCATGTCCCCGGCGAGGCAACGATCGTGATGCCGCAGCTTGCCACTCCTGAGCCGGGTCCTCCGCCCACACCGCCAACGCCTCCGACACCGCCCAGCTCGTCTACCGAGCTCACCATTGGCGGACGCGCGACGCGGACGAGATGGTTGACGATCTTCGCCGTCGGCGCAGGGGCCCTGATCGCCGTCGGCCTGTATGTCGGCTTTGTGCCCGCGCGCATGCCAGTCGACGCTGTGATGGCACCAGCACCACTATCAGCATCGGGCGCGTCGCAGGCGACGCAGTCGACGCCGCAGCCGGCTGAGGCTGAGGAATCGGGAGAATCGATGGAGGCCGCGCTGCGGCTGGGCGCCAACGACCGGAGGCGAATTCAGATGGCGCTGACGGCACAGGGCTTCGATACCCGTGGCTCCGACGGGAGTTTCGGACCGCGTTCGCGCGAGATGATCGCCGATTGGCAGAAGGCGCGTGGCCATGCGGCGACCGGTTATCTCACACGGTCGCAGAGCCAGGCTCTGCTGCAGGCGGCACCGGCATTGCCGGCGGCGTCGCAGCCTTCTTCCGGCGCGGTAGCCAACCCGGTCGCGGCCGGCGGCGTGTTCGTGGGCTCGCTATCCGGTTCCGCAACCGGCGGCGGCCAGAGTGCTCTGCCGCCGATGGCGGTCGATCTTCGCGTGAATGGCCCGCAGCTGGTGGGCCGGCTGATCCATCCGAACTGCGGTGCGCTGCCGGTTCAACTTGCCATCTCTTCGAGCGGGGCGGTGAGCGGCAATCTCGAGCTGCATGAGTCTGGGTCCTGCTCGATCAATCCGGCATCGGCCACCGGGCAGCTCGCCGGTGGCTCCCTGACGCTCGTGCTGCACGGACTGGACGCCAGCTATCGCGGCGCTTTGTCCGCGCCTGCCAGACCCGCTCCGGAGACGCTCGCTCCGGAGACGCCGGGGCCGGCCCGGCAATCGCCGGGCCAGCGTGACGACGTGCCGTAAGGGTTACTTCGGGGTGATGGAGACGACGGCGATCTGGCTGTCGATCGCGGTCAGGTAGTCGCCCGCCTTGACGCGCTGAAGCTGCTCACGACCGGCCGGGGTAGCGACGTTGTAGGTGCGGACCTGGCCGCCGGCCGGGTTCACCACCGAGATCGTGCCCGCCGCGGCGTTGACGCCGGTGACCCACCAGTTGGCGACGGCCTGGTCCGCCGATGCGCCGGCGGCGCTCTTGCCGGCACCTGCCGCCACGGTCACGCTGACGTCGCGATCGCGCGGCACCTTGGCGTTGGGTCCGGACAGCACGAAGGTCAGCTTGTCCTCGAAGGCCACGTTGACGTTGTCGCCCACCTTGGTCTGGGCAAAGTTGGCGACCGTCGGGCCGACCTTGCGGACGGCCGTGGCGCCGTTGGCGAAGGCCAGGGTGACGGTCCGGTTGGCCGCGTCGACCGCAGTGATGCGAGCATCGGCCGAGTAGGTCGTGACTGTCGAGATTCCGACGATGGGTTGGCCCTGCTGCGCGAACGCCGCGCCGCCCAGTACCACCGAGCCGGCCAGCGCTACCCCGATCAGCATCCTGCGATTGATCATCTTGTCTCTCCTCGTTCCAATTCACGTATCACGAACTTTGCCGGCCGAGCCATGCGGCGTTCTTTCGGCAAGATTGATTAATTGTCTAGAAGTCACGAGAAGGAAATCGGCTTCGCGGCGTCAACCGCGTTTTTCGTCGTATGTGCCCCTTGCCGGGGATGGGCGGGCGATGGATTAGGTTGCCGCATGACCACCGCGTACCTGGCACCCGAGGGATTCGAGTCCCAGCTTGAGGAAGAGCTGCAGCGCTCCGGCTTCGCCGTGAGCCGCCGGCATGGGCGGCTGTTGATCGGCGAAGGTCCCGCTGTGGCCTCGGCATGGGCCGCCAACATCTGGCACGACTGCGTCGAGATGCCGGTCGCCTCGATCGGCACAGCCGCCAAGGCGCTGCGCGACGTCCAGCGCAACTGGGCGATGTATGCCCCGCTTCACCATCGGCGCGCCGCCTTGATCCAGGAGCGCCTGCCGCATGTCTCCGCCAGACCCGTCGTGTTTCCTGCCGCGGCGCCCGTCGCGCCGCTGGGTTCGTGGACTCTGCTCGCGCCTGACCGCCTGCTCGCGGCGGCACGCTGCAGCGCGCCCTTCGCCAATGGCGAGGTCACGTTCGTTGAAGACAGGAGCGGGCCACCCAATCGTGCCTACCTCAAGCTATGGGAGGCGCTGGTGCGGCTGGGCCGCTGGCCTGGCTCCGCGGAGCGTTGCCTCGACCTCGGGGCGTCACCGGGCGGCTGGACCTGGGTGCTGGCCCGGCTCGGGGCCGAGGTGCTGGCAGTCGACAAGGCGCCGCTCGATCCGCGCGTCGCCGCCATGGCGGGGGTGACCTGGCGCCGCGACAGCGCCTTCGCCCTGGAACCCGAAAGCGTCGGGCCGGTCCACTGGCTGTTCTCCGACATCGTCTGCTATCCCGAGCGCCTGCTGCGACTGGTCGAGCGCTGGCGCGCATCGGGCCTGGTTGGCACCTTCGTGTGCACGATCAAGTTCCAGGGCGCGACCGATCATGCGGCTGCCGAGGCCTTTGCGTCGATCCCCGGGGCGCGCGTGCTCCACCTGCACCACAACAAGCATGAACTCACCGTCATGATTCCCTCAGCGCGCGAGGCCGCGGGCTCGCAGATCGCGGGCGATGTGATCGACGAACAACCGAACGCGTGAGGCGAGCAGACGGTTGGTCGGATAGACTGCATAGATGCCGCCGGACGGTGTGTCGTGCCCGGTCAGCACGCGAACGAGCTGCCCGGCAACCAGCGCGTCGGCCACCAACCATTCGGGCAGGGCGGCCAGGCCGAGCCCGGCCAGGGCCGCAGCGCGCAGCGATTCGGAATTGTTGGTGAGCACACGCGGTCGGACCGCGATGGTCTCCTTGCCGAGACGCCAGGAGTCGCGCCATGGAAGTGGGATGAAGCCGATCAGCTGGTGTCCGCGGATGTCGCACGGCTTCATGGGAGTACCGGCCGACGCGAGGTAGCCGGGCGAGGCGACGATTACGATCTGCGAGCTCGCGATCCTTCGTACCACCAGTCGCGCTTCCGGCTTCTCGACGATGCGGATGGCAAGGTCCAGACCCTGTTCGACCAGGTCCATGGCCCCAGGCGACTGGATCAGCTCTATCTCGATCGTGGGATAGTCGGCCAGAAACTTGCTCAGCCCCGGGACGATGTAGCGCTCGGCGAAGCCGTCCGGCGCACCAACACGCAGCCGGCCCGCCGGCAGCCTGGTGCCCGCCTGTGCCTCGCGGCGTGCAGCCGCGGCATCGTCGAGCAGGCGCCGGCAGTGGCGATAGAACGCGTCGCCGGCCGGGGTCGGCCGTACGCGCCGCGTCGTGCGTTCCAGCAGGCGTACGCCGAGCCGATCCTCGAGCGCACGCACCGTCTCGCTCACCGATGACTTCGCCGTCTGGAGCGCTGCTGCGGCGGCGGTGAAGCTGCCGCGCTCGACCACGGCGGCGAAGGCTTCGATGCCGGAAAAGGAGTCCATGAGCCGATTGTTCGCCAGGGCGAACGAACTGTCCAGAACGAGGGACGGTGTTGCGACGCGACTCGGGGTACTGCCCGGATGTCAGTGACCGCAGGAGGATGAGATGAGCGAGACGCTGGACGTGCTTGGAGCACCGATGATCGTGAAGCGCGACGAGGGCCTGTTCGTCGCAGAGCATCCCATACCGCCAGGCTACTTCGTGCCCCCGCATATGCACGCCGAAGACGACGAGATGCTCTACGTTTTGGAGGGTGAACTGACGTTGATCGACGATGCCGGCGAACGGCCCGTCGGACCTGGAGGCTTCGTGCGCTTCCGGCCGGGAGCCCGTCACGGCTTTCGCAACGATACGCCGGGCACAGTGAAGCTGCTGGTCCTGGCCCAGCCCGGCTTTCAAGCCGCGGAGATGTTCCGTCACTTCGACCGGGCCGCCAGGGCGACGGCGTTGGCGCCGGCACGGGTCGTGACGATCGCTGCCGAATACGGCGTCCGCTTCGGTTGACGCGGCGTGTGAAGCGACTCAATCTGCCCCTCGATACATCGGTCTCGGGGGGCGGTTCTGGAATGAGCGGGCATGGCCGCTAGCGACTACGACGTCGCCGTCATCGGTGGCGGCCTGGTCGGCGTCGCCACGGCGTGGGGTCTTGCGCGCGAAGGCCGCCGGGTGGTCGTGCTCGACGAAGGCGACCGAGCCGTTCGCGCCAGCCGCGGCAACTTCGCCCTGGTCTGGGTGCAGAGCAAAGGCCTCGGCCTCCCGGCCTACACCGCCTGGACGCTGCGCTCTTCCGAGGCCTGGGCAGGATTCGCGCAACTCCTCAAGGAGGAGACCGGTTTCGATGTCTGTTTCGAGAGGCCAGGCGGCTTCCACCTCGCTCTGTCCGAACAGGAGCTCGAGGCGCGTGCCAGTACGCTGAAGCGCCTGCACAACCAGCCCGGCGCGGCCGACTACCGGACCGAGATCCTCGACCATGTCGGGATCGCCCGCATGCTGCCCGATATCGGCCGCGAGGTGGTCGGTGGCAGCTACTGCCCCTATGACGGTCACGTCAATTCCCTGCGCCTGTTCCGTACGCTGCACATGGCGCTGCATGCGCGTGGCGTGACCTACCTGCCGAGCCATCGTGTCGAGGCGATCGAGCGACGGGGCGACGAGTTCAGGTTGTCCACGGGGCCTGCGGAGATCCGTGCCGCGAAAGTGGCGCTGGCTGCCGGCAATGCCAACATGCGACTGGCACCCATGGTCGGCCTGTCGGCGCCGATGCGACCGGAGCGCGGCCAGATCGTCGTCACCGAACGGCTGCGGCCGTTCCTGCGCCATCCGCTGACGACCCTTCGCCAGACCGACGAAGGCACGGTCATGATCGGCGATTCGAAGGAGGAGAGCACCGATCCGACCGGTATCACGCTGGGGGTCAGTGCCAAGGAGGCCGAGCGGGCTGTGCGCCAGTTTCCGCTGCTCGCCGACGTCAATGTGGTGCGCACCTGGAGCGCCATTCGCGTCATGACGCGGGACGGCTTCCCGATCTACGACGAGTCGGAAAGCCATCCCGGCGCCTTCACCGTCTGCTGCCACTCCGGCGTGACGCTGGCGGCCAACCACGCGCTGACGGTCGCGCCGATGATCGCGCGCGGCGCTCTCGACAAGGCCCTCGTCGGGCCATTCAGCGCAAGGAGGTTCGATGTTCCGGCGGCTGTCTGAAACGGGGAGAGCGGTCTCGCTGACGATCGATGGCAGGCCGGTGAGCGCCCTCGACGGCGATACCGTTGCGGCTGCGCTGCTGGCGGCGGGCGTCGACCATTGCCGGACCACGCCGGTGAGCGGTGCGCCGCGCGCGCCCTACTGCCTCATGGGCGTATGCTTCGAGTGCCTCGTCACGATTGATGGCAGGGGTAGCCGCCAGGCGTGTCTCGTGCCGGTACGCGACGGCATGGTGGTGGAGACGCAGCAGGGCCGACGGGAGGCAGGCCACTGATGGCAGTCTCGGAGATCGCGTCCGCCTACGACCTCGTCGTCATCGGCGGCGGCCCGGCCGGCCTGGCCGCCGCATCACTGGCCGCGCGCGCCGGCCTCTCGACGGTGCTGTTCGACGAGAATCCCGGCATCGGCGGCCAGGTCTACCGCGCCATTGCCACGACGCCTGTGGCCGACCGTCGGGTGCTGGGCGACGACTACTGGCAGGGCGAGGCCATCGCTGCCGATGCCCGATCGAGCGGCGCCCGAATCGTCACCGGGGCAACCGTGTGGAGTCTCGATGCCCGGCGCGTCGTCGGTGTGTCGATCGATGGGGGCGCTCGGCTGGTCGAAGCGCGGCGGGTCATCATTGCCACCGGTGCGCTGGAGCGTCCGGTGCCGATCCCGGGCTGGACGCTCCCCGGCGTCATGACGGCGGGCGGCGCGCAGACGCTGCTCAAGGCGCAGGGGCTGGTCCCGGCGGGACGGACGGTGCTCGCCGGAACAGGCCCGCTGTTGTGGCTGCTCGCGGCCCAGCTCCTGCGTGCGGGCGCAAGGATCGACGCGCTGGTCGACACCACGCCGCGCGGAAACTGGTCCCGCGCGCTGCCCAGGCTCGGCGATTTCCTGCTGTCGCCTTACGTCACCAGGGGGGTGCGATTGCTGAGCCAGGTGCGCAGGCGTGTTCCCGTCCACCGCGCCGACCGTCTCGCGGCCGTGGGCGACGATCGGCTGCGCGAGGTCGTCTTCGGCAGGGGCGACGAGGAGCGGCGGCTTCCGGCGGACCTTCTGCTGCTGCACCAGGGTGTCGTGCCCAATGTCAATCTCGCCATGGCCGCGGGCGTCGAGCATCGCTGGGACGAACGCCGGCTCTGCTTCGAACCGGTGCTGGACGAGGACTTCGGCAGCGTGCTGCCCGGCATCGCGGTGGCCGGTGACGGCGCCGGCGTCGCCGGCGCGACGGCAGCGGTCGAGCGCGGCCGGATCGCTGCCATCGCCGCGGTACGGGCCCTGAAACCGGACGCCGCGATGCCCGGGATGCGGTCGGTGCGCCGCAGCCTCCGGCGCGAGGAGAAGGGCCGGGCGTTTCTCGACACCCTCTACAGGCCGGCCGACTCGCTGCGCTTGCCCGAGGGCGATACACTGGTCTGTCGCTGCGAGGAGGTGACGGCGGCCGAGGTTCTGCGGATGGCCGAGATCGGCGCCGAGGGGCCGAACCAGATGAAGGCGTTTCTGCGCTGCGGCATGGGTCCCTGCCAGGGCCGCCTGTGCGGCCTCACCGTCACCGAGCTGATCGCCCGACGACGCGGCACCACGCCGGACGAGGTCGGCTACTACCGGCTGCGCCCACCCGTGAAGCCGGTCTCGGTGGGTGAGCTGGCCTCCATCCCGATCACCGAGAACGAGCGGCAGGCCGTCGAACGCTGATCGCCGCGGCGGATTCGCAACGTCCATGGCCGGGTGATCCCGCGGCGCGCAGCCTGCGTATCAGCCGCATGACCAACCTGGCATCGTCGCTTCTGCCGCTCCTGTCCGCAGGCGCGGCCCTCACGTTTCTCGGAGCCTGCGCCGCTCCACCCGGGATCGAGCAGGCGCCGGGCGATCCGCCGCTCGTGCTCGAGTCGTTCTTCGACGGCACCTCGGAGGGCGAAGGCAGGTTCGTGAACACGTGGACAGGTTCCGAGCGCCGTTTCAAGGTACATATCGTCGGCACATGGGACGGCCGGACGCTCACGCTGGTCGAGGATTTCGACTTCGCCGACGGCGAGAAGGATCGCAAGACCTGGACACTGGTGCGCACCGCGCCCGGCAGCTACACGGGCAGGCGCGAGGACGTCGTCGGCGAGGCGCGCGCCTGGACCGAAGGCAAGGTCGTGAAGCTCGCCTACGACATCAAGCTGGGCGGCTGGACGGTTGCCTTCTCCGACGTGCTGGCGCTGCGCGCCGACGGCAGCCTGTTGAACCGTGCGACCGTGGGCAAGTGGGGCATTCGGCTGGGGCGTGTCGAGCTGACCTTGCGCAAGAGCGGCGTGTAGTCAGGCGCGGCGCCAGTCGTAGCCCAGCCGGGGAAAGTGCACGGCAACGCGCCCGACATCAGGATCGTCGCGCAGCAGAGCGATCTCGTGTGCGTCGATGAAGGCCACGTCGCCCTCCACCCAGTCCTTGGCATTGTCGCCTGGTCGCACGCGTGCCCGCTCGCCGGGGAGGGGATCGCTGTCCTGCGGCTGCGACGGTCGGGGCGCGACCGGCTGCGTCGCCCGCGCCTCGGCGAGTGCCTCGGCGGACGCAATGTCGGTGCGTTCGCCGTGGCCGATGCCGGCCATGCGATCGCGCCAGGTCAGCAGCCGGGGATAGGGCGTGAGCTCGTGGCGGCAGTCGATATGCCGACCCCGGAAGAACCACACCACGTGATAGGCCGCGAAGTCGGCGATGCAGGGCACATCGCCCAGCAGGTAGGGTCGTCCGTCCGACAGCATGTCGGCCAACCAGGCGATCTGCGGCCTCACGAGATGCAGGTTGCGCGTTGCGGCCTTGCGCACCGCCTCGATCGAGGGCGGTGGCAAGCCATGCAGCCGGGCGCGATCCTCGTGCAGCCCCCTCGGCATGTGATCCGCGTTGACGCCGGAAACGAACAGCGCGACGGGCCGCATGAACTGATGTTCGGCCCACCACGCGACGGCATCGGCGACGCCGCTGGTCGATTCCGGAAAGAAGCTTGGAGAGGGCACGCGCCGCTCCAGTTCGCGTGCGATCAGGCGAGTGTCGCACCACAGATCGGCACCGTCCTGCAGCACGGGAATGCGTCGGTAGCCGCCTGTCAGGGGCGTGAGGTCAGGCTTGGGCAGAATCGGCGGCTGCTCGACGCTGCGCCAGGCGAGGCCCTTGTAACCCAGCATCAGGCGCGCCTTCTCGGCGAAATTCGAAAAATCGTAGTGGTGGAGGATCAGGTCGGTCATTCGGCTGTCCGTCTTGGCCCACTTGCGCCGGGGCGCTCCTGCTGTAGCCGACGCGGGCAATCCAAGCACGGCTTCCTGCGGAGGGCTTGGCTGCGCGAATTGCATGGCGATCGGTGGCATCGCCGTGGCAGGCTGCGGGCAAGACCGATCGGATCGGCGGAGGAGCGGGAGCCAGGACATGCAGGGTGTCGTCAACATCGAGGATCTGCGCAAGCTCGCGAAGAAGCGGCTTCCCCGGATCGCCTACGATTTCATCGAGGGAGGCACCGACGACGAGGTCGGGCTGGCCACCAACGAGCAGGCCTTCCGCAGGGCGCGTGTCGTGCCGCGCTATCTGGTCGACGTTTCAGTGCGCGACCAGTCCACGACGCTGTTCGGTCGAACCTATTCGAGCCCGGTCGGCATCGCGCCGACGGGGCTGGCCGCCCTGTTCCGGCGCGGCGCCGACCTGATGCTGGCCGAGGCGGCGCGCGACGCCAACGTGCCTTTCATCATGTCCGGATCGAGCACGGCGTCGATCGAGGATCTCGGCCGGATCGCGCCCGACCATGGCTGGTACCAGCTCTACTCCGCAAAGGACCAGGCGGTCTCCGAGGACCTGATCAAGCGTGCCGCCGATGCCGGCTTGCGAACCCTGGTCTTCACCGTCGATGTTCCCGAGGGCTCCAACCGCGAGCGCAACATCCGCAACGGCTTCGGCCGGCCGCTGAAGCTCAGCTGGAAGACCAAGGTCGAGGCGCTGTTCCATCCGGCCTGGATGATGGAGTGGATGAAGCATGGCACGCCGTATTTCGACAACTGGGCGAAATATGCCGGTCCCGGCGCTTCGGCCGACAAGGTGGCGGATCTGGTCGCCTATCAGAACCGCGCGCCCATGACATGGAAGCACGTCGAGCGCTTCCGCGAGCTTTGGAAGGGCAGCTTCGTGATCAAGGGCATCATGCATCCCGATGATGCCGTGCGCGCACATGCGCTGGGCGTCGACGGCGTGATGGTGTCGAACCACGGAGCGCGCCAGCTCGATCTCGCGCCGTCGCCGCTGGAGGTGCTGCCGGCGATCCGCGATGCCGTCGGCGACAAGATGACGGTGATGCTGGATGGTGGCGTGCGCCGCGGCCTCGACGTCCTGATCGCGCTCTGCTCCGGCGCCAGATTCGTGTTCGTCGGCCGCCCGACGCTC
>QFCS01000363.1_pt1 | contig 11702 bp, 13 predicted proteins | sample 3576561 | NCBI WGS metagenome assembly QFCS01 | reverse complement strand
CCAGGGCAATCGCATATGCCGTACGGCGCGACGTTCGGCGGCGCAGTACCCCCACCCTAACCCTCCCCACAAGGGGGAGGGGGACTTTGCGGCCGTGATGCCGCGCAAAATCGCCGACGATTGGTACCCAGCAGGCACGCAACCATATCCCCCTCCCCCTTGTGGGGAGGGGTTAGGGGTGGGGGTACGGCGCCTGCGAACGTCATATGCGATTGCCCTGGTTCTTACGGGGAGAAGGTCCCGGCAGGGGGATGAGGGCGGCGCAACCGTCAATCGCGGCATTCACCCCGCCCGCGCCCCGCCCAGATGTCGCTCCACGCGTTCCATCAGCCAGCCCCAGGCCTCGCGCTCCTCCGGGCCGGCGGTCTTGTCGATGGCGATAGCGAGGTAGGCGATCTCGGCCTCGATCTTGTCGCGCGGCAGCATGCCGAGGCGGCTTACCAGGATCGCCAGTTCCAGCACCGCAGCCCTGGCGCGGTTGAAGCCGGTGAACGGCGCGTGCGTGGCTTCGCCCACCACCCGGCAGAAATGGCGCGGCCGCACGCCGTCGTCGTCGATGCGCTCGACGCGGAGCATCGAATGCGCCAGCGCCGCCGAGAGCCGCGGCACGGCAAAACCCTCGACCGGCAGCGTCGGCCAGTCGCGCCGGCCGGTGAGGCAGCCGGCGAAGACGCGCACGTCGTCGGTGTAGTTGGCGATTGCGAACGGCACCTCGGACAGGTTGTCGAGCGTCGTCGACGGGCGGAACGGCGCGATCACCCAGCCGTCCGCCTCGGCAATGATGCCGATCGGCGCGATATGGACATTGCCGCGGCCGTCGACCGTGGTGATGATGGTCTCCCGAATGTAAGGCATCACTTACTCTTTCCTGGCACGCAAGGTGTGCCCGGCCTCGGCCAGCCGGGTGCGGTCGGTCTCCGGCTCCGGCGCCGCCACCCCCCAGGCCAGCGGCTCGTCCTGCACGTAACGCTTGCCCAGCCGCCAGGCGATCTCGGCCTTCATCAGCTCGGCGCCGAGATAGAAGGCATGCGCGCCGTCGGCCTCGACGCCGAGGCCGGAAAACAGCGCGAACGCGTCGGTCGCCACCGCATGGCCCTTGCCGTTGAAGATATGGATGCCGTCGTCGGCCGTCATTATGCGGAAATTGGCGTCGCGCACGTCGGCGGCGAGCGCGGCTATGTCGGCGCGCGAGGCCGGAAACGGCTTTCGGTCGTGCACCTGCAGCAGGCCGGGGTGGTAGCCGCGCGGCAGGGCGCCGTCGGCGCGCGACGCGAACAGGACGCGGCGGGCGATATCGTGCTCCTCGATGGTCCGCACCGTATGCGGGCTGACATGCACGGTCAGCACGTTACGGATGCCGAGTTCCGAGCACAGGCCGGCCAGCATCGCGGTGACGCCGGCGCTGTCGGCGTCGGTCAGTTCGGTGAGGTTGCCCGTGCCCATCAGCAGCTCGACCTCCGGCCAGCGCCGGCGCGCCTCCAGAAAACGGCCGAGCGAGCGGGCGAAGCCGAAGTGGATGGGATCGAGCACCGGGTCGGCGATGAACGCGATACCGGCCTTTTGCGCCGCCGCGATGGCGCGGCCGAGCGAGTCGAGATCGCCCGGCACGGACGGAATCAGCACCGGCATGGCGCCATGCTCGAAGGCGAGCGGGAGCGTGTTTTCGTCGAGGCTGAGCAGGTAATCGGCTCCTGCCTCTGCACCGGTGCGCAGTTCATCGATGCTGGCCGAGTCGACGCTGACCGAGAATCCTTCCGCCTTCAGTGCCCGCACCGCCTCGCCTAGCAGCGGGAACGGCGTCTCCGGCAGGCCGCCGAGGTCGATCACGTCGGCACCGGCGGCGGCGAGCCGGCGCGCCCGCGCCAGCAGCGCGTCGAGGGACAGCGTCGGCGCCTCGACGATCTCGGCGAAGATGCGGATATCGTGGCGCGACAGGTCGGGCGGCGCGCCCGCCCGGCCGAGAAAAGCCGGCAGGTCGGCGACCTCGTCGGGGCCGCGCACGAAAGGCACGCCGAAATGCCCCGACAGCCGCTCGAGTTCGCCACGGTAGCGGCCGGGCAGGATCACCCGGTCGGTGCCGTCCGGCAGCTTCAGCCGGCGCTTGACGATCTCCTCGGTCATCAGCGCCGCGACCTTGACGCCGATATCGACGATCTCCCAGGCGAACGCCGTTTCGCCAAGCCCGGCCAACACCCGCTCCAGCCGCGCCTTGGCCAGGTGGCCGGTGATGAAGACCAGCCGCTCAGGCATGGGTGTTCCAGAACGAAGGGCGCCGGGGACAGTCTATTTTCTTTCCGTGGAAAAACCGCATCGGCGGAAACGTCGTGCGAAACGCTCCATCGTCATCCCGGCCGACCGGAGGGAGAGCCGGGACCCATTCCGGAACCACGATGGGTTGCGCCTCCAGCCGTTGCCCGAGATCACGGAATGGGTCCCGGATAGCCTTCGCTGCGCTCCGGCTTCCGGGATGACGGGTTGAGCGCTCGTCTTGTCTGATAGACCACGTAAAATCGTCCCGCCGGGCTCCGCGCCGCCTATGCATCAGCGTCCAGCTCCACCCGCCGCCGCCGGATCGCCGCCTCCAGATCGGCCAGGGATTCCACCACCTCGGTGCGTTCGAAGCCCTTAAGCCGCTCGGTGTTGTCCAGGTCGATGCGGCGCGGATAGACTTGCACCAGCCCGTGCGGCGCCATCGTTTCCAGCTCCGGCGCGGTGTCGCAGGCAAAGACGATCGACGGCACCCGGCATTTGCCGGCCTGGGCGAAGACGTTGGTGGCAAGCGTGTCGGAAATGCCCCACACGCATTTCGCCACCGTGTTGGAACTCGCGGGCGCGATCACCACGGTGTGGTAGACGCCGTGGTAGAACTCGCCGACCGGAATGGCGCTGGCGGTCTTGTCGTGCAGCACCCTCGTGGTTTCCGGAAACTCCAGCTTCAGCTTGTACATGCGCAGCACTTCATTGGCCGCCTTGGAGACGAACACGTCGCAGTGCTCCAGCGTACGGATGAGCTGAAAGCTCTCCGTGAAGAAGTGGCCGGACCCCGTCAGCACCCAGGCCCAGCGCGGCGTCTGCAGTTTCGTCATGCTCAACCCGCCCGGCGCATCGCGGTCGCCCGCATCGGCCGCCCCGGCAGCCGACCGGCCGCCAGCTCGGCCGCGGCGGTGACAACGTCAGCCGGACAGGCGAGGCGCAATTCCACATCGGCGGGCAGCATGGCCGCCAGCCCGACATCTACGATGCCGCGCGCCGTCAGGCTGGCGACGTCGTCGTCAGCGGAAAAGGCGCTGCTCTGCTTGATCAGCAGCACCGTGCCTGCGCCGAGCCGACCCGCGAGCCATGCCGCCAGCGAATCCGAGGTGATGTCCCAGGAGACGGGAATGTCGGGCGCGCCGAGCGCCAGCGCCGATGGCAGCCACACCGGAATCCTTTGCCGCGTCAGTGTGTTGCCGATCTCTTCGAGCGAGCGGGCGGCGACCAGCCTGTCCTGGCCGTCGAGAATGACATGGCCGAACTGGTCCATGGCGAGGATCGCCATGGCGTGCGCGGCGGCGTCGGAAAAGCCGATGCGCGGCTGGGTTTCGCGCACCCGGTCGGCGAACGGCCCACCGCCCGGCACGATCACCAGCGGCACGGTCGAGCCGGCCAGCGCGGCGATCCAGGCATGCAGTTCGGCCGCCTGCGCCATGCTGCCGCCGAGCTTGACCACTGTCAGGGCATCTGCGCTTTGCCCAGGCCTCACGAGCCGGCACCCTTGCCGCCGCGACCCGAAATGGCCTTGGTCTCCTGGCCGGGGACCGGCGGGCGCAAGGCCGACGGCTTCTTCTCGGCGCGCTTGCGCTCGATCTCGACGCCGACGCCGCCCGGGCCAAGCTCGAGTTTTTCCACCCGCACGTTGACCCGCACGACGCGCGGATCCTCCAGCACGTGCGCGGCCACCTGCTCGGCCAGCGCCTCGCTCAACTCGACATGGCCGCGCGCGGTGATGGTGCGGATGCCGTCCATGATGAGATCGTAGGAGACGATGTGGCGCATGTCCTCCGGGTTGCTGGTCACCCGCAGCACTTCGGCGACGACGTCGAAGCGCACCTTCTGGGTGTGGCCGTGTTCGAAACTGTAGGCGCCGATCTGCACCGGCAGCACGAAGTCGCGCACGAAGATCTTGTCGGTGCCAAGTCCGGCGTCGGCATCGCCCGGCGAATAACCGCGCGCCGCCAGCAGGCGGTAGTCGACCGTGCCTGAGCGTCCTGGCGTCCGCTCCTGCGGGATCAGCGAGCGGACATGCTCGACCGCTTCAGCGTCGATCGCGGCAGTGCGCAACGACTGGCGGCACAGCGCGCCGCGAAAACCGAGGAAATCCGGCGCGAACGGCAAAAGCCGGGGGATGTCGGGCGTCTCCAGCGACCCGCTCAGCCCGACCAGCAGGCCGAGCGCCCTCGCCCGGTCGATGAAAGCCGGCAGGCGCTCCGGCGGCAGGTGATGGAGCAGGCGGCCCCTGCTCTTGTCCGCTGTGTCGAGCATGGCGGCATGGAAGCCGCTCTGCGCAAAGACCGGCAGCAGGTCGAGGTCCGGGCCGAGATCGGCGAACAGCATGCCGACGAGCCTCGTCCGCTTTGCCAGCGGCGCCAGCGCGGCGGCGCAGGCGGCGGCGTCCTGCGATGGGAAGAAGCCGATCTTCACGTAATCGACGCCGGTCGCGGCGATCTCTTCGGCCTTGGCGAGGATCGTCTCCGGCACCATCGGCAAGTCGCCGCAGGCCGCGCTTGTGGCGGCGCGCCCGGCAACGGCGCGGTTCGTCGCGACGATGGTCTCGGACGCCACCGCGCCGAGCGCGCCCGCGCCGGGGTCCTTCAGGTCGATGATGTCGGCGCCACCCGCCACGGCGGTTTCGGCTTCGGCCACGCCGGTGACGCTGGCCAGCATCTTGGTCATTTCTGCAACTTCTCCAGGCGGGGCGAGAGCAAACGGACGTAGAGGTAATCCACTGCCCGTCGCCACGATTCATCGGTGTTGCCACGCATGTCGACGACGGCGCTGGTCAGCGGCGTCGACGAGGCGGCATCGTGCACACGCACGTTCATGCTCAGGATCAGCTCCGAAACCTTGTAGACCACGCCTGTAACCGCGTAGTCGGCGCCGAGTTCGGCGGCAAGGCCGTCGGCGCAGTCGCCACAGGCCTGCAGGTTGGCCGCCGCCGCTTTGGCCGCCACCGGGCCGACATCGACCACAGCATATCCCGAGCCCGCGAAAAGGTTGCGCAGGCGCTCGCTCACCATCTTCAGCCGCGTGGCTTCCGCCTCGCGCCGCTCAGGCGTACCGGGCACGGGATCGCCGTGCTGCAGCTCGAAATCGAAGACGGCGACCTTCTGCGTGGCGTATGAAGGTGTAGTGAAAAGAGCTACACAAAAACTTGCGCCGAGAAGTAGCCTTAAAGGGGTTGCGATTTCGCCAAGCCGGGTTAAGCTCATGATCGGCACCGAAATTCTGCACCGCTCGTGCCCGCCTAGGCGGGGCGACGGGGCGCGCTGAAAGAACGCGTGACTATGAAGAGCATGGTGCCGAACACTCTCCTGTTCTTATTCGGACTTTTTTTGGCGAGCGTCAACGCTTCCGCCGCCCTTGCCCAGGACACGACGCCGCAGGCGCCGGCCGCCGAAGGCACCGCTCCCGCCAAGGCAAAGGGGGACAAGCAGCCCGTTGAAATCCGCATCGGCTACCTGCGCTCCTACGCGCCGCAACTTGCGCTGTCGGCGCTCGACGTGCCGCCGCGCGACGAGGGTGTCGCCGGCGCCGAGGTGGCGATCGCCGACAACAACACCACCGGCAAGTTCCTCGGCCAGCAGTTCGTGCTCGACGTCACCGAGGTGAAACCCGACGCCGACGTCGTGGCGGTGTTCAAGGATCTGGTCGCCAAGGGCGACCGCTACGTGCTCACCGACCTCTCCGCCCCGCAGCTTCTGTCGATCGCCGACATCGCCCGCGACAGCGGCGTGCTGCTGTTCAACGTCGGCGCCACCGACGACTCGCTGCGCGAGGAGGACTGCCGCGTCAACGTCTTCCACACCGCGCCGACGCGCAGCATGCTGGCCGACGGGCTGGCGCAATATCTGATCTGGAAGCAGTGGCGCCGCTGGGTGCTGGTCTACGGCTCGCACGAGCGCGACAAGTTGTTCGCCGAGGCACTGCGGCGCGCCGCCACCCGCTTCGGCGGCGAAATCCTCGCGGAGAAGGAGTTCGCCGACACCGGCACGGCGCGCCGCACCGATTCCGGGGTGGTGCAGATCCAGCGCCAGCTGCCGGTGTTCATGCAGGACCTGCCCGACCACGACGTCGTGCTGGTCGCCGACGAAAGCGAGGTGTTCGGCAGCTACGTGCCGTTCCGCACCTGGATTCCGCGGCCCGTCGCCGGCTCCGCCGGGCTGACGCCGTCCGCCTGGCACCCAGCCAGCGAGCAGTGGGGCGGCACCCAGATCCAGAACCGTTTCGAAAAGGCGAGCGGCCGGCGCATGCAGTCGAAGGACATGGCGGCGTGGACGGCGGCGCGCATCCTCGGCGATGCCGCCACCCGCACCAACAGCGCCGAGCCGCAGAAGATCGACGCCTTCGTCCGCGCCGACGATTTTTCCATCGCCGCCTTCCGCGGCCAGAAACTCACCTTCCGCAAATGGAACTGGCAGCTGCGCCAGCCGATCTTCCTCGGCGACGGCCGCTCGGTGGTATCGACCTCTCCGCAGGAGGGTTTTCTGCATCAGGTGTCGGAGCTCGACACGCTCGGCGTCGACGAGCCGGAAACCAAATGCGTTCTGAAATAGCCGCGCGCACAATGGGAGGAATTGCATGCGACGACTATCCATCCTGGCCGCCGCCGCTTCGATAGCGCTGACCGCCACACCGGCGTCGGCCTATATGGTCTACGTCTCCAACGAGAAGGACAACACCGTCACGGTGGTCGATTCCGCCACCATGCAGGTGGTCAAGACGGTCAATGTCGGCCAGCGGCCGCGCGGCATCACCATCTCGCACGACGGCAAGTTCATCTACCTGTGCGCCAGCGACGACGACAGCATCGAGGTGATCGACACCGCCACCTTGCAGATCGTCGACACTCTGCCGTCCGGCCCGGACCCGGAGCTGTTCGTGCTGTCGCCGGACGGCAAGACGCTCTACGTCGCCAACGAGGACGACAACCTCGTCACCGTCATCGACATCGAATCCAAGTCGGTGCTCGCCGAAATCCCGGTCGGCGTCGAGCCGGAGGGCATGGGCATAAGCCCCGACGGCAAGACCATGGTCAACACCTCCGAAACGACCAACATGGCGCATTTCATCGACACGGCGACGCACGAGATCACCGACAACGTGCTTGTCGACTCGCGTCCGCGCTTCGTCGAGTTCACGCCCGACGGCAAGGAAGCGTGGGTGAGCGCCGAGATCGGCGGCACGGTCTCGGTCATCGACAACGCCACGCGCGAGGTGAAGCACAAGATCACCTTCGAGATTCCCGGCCTGCGCTCGGAATCGATCCAGCCCGTCGGCGTGCGCATCACCGACGACGGCAAGAAGGCCTATGTCGCGCTCGGTCCGGCCAACCGCGTCGCGGTCGTCGATACCGCCACCTACGAGGTGCAGAAATACGTGCTGGTCGGCCAGCGGGTGTGGCAACTCGCCTTCACCCCGGACCAGAAGACCATCATCAGCACCAACGGTGTCTCCAACGACATCACCTTCATCGATGTCGCCAGCGACGAACCGGTGCAGTCGGTGACCGTCGGCGCCCTGCCCTGGGGCGTCGTCGTCTCGCCCAACTGACAAGCAGGCAACAAGGAAGGGAAGGAAACCATGAGATCATTTCGCAGGATCGCGTTCGCCGCGCTGCTCGGGCTGGCCGCCGCCCAGTCGCCCGCCTGGGCGGACGACGACGATGACGACGATGCCGCCGCTGGCGCACCCGCGGCCGCCGAGCCGGCCGCACCCGCCGAGAAGGTGACGCGCGCCAGCAAGGACGTGCCGGAGCTGATCCTCGGCACCAAGGAAGACCAGTTCACCGCCAACCAGAAGGATTTCGAGCTGATCGCCGGCCAGGGCTACCGCTGGAAGATCTCGGCGGCCGGCGGGCTGGAATACAAGTTCCACACCGACCTGTTCCGCAATGTGTGGATGAACCAGATCGTCATCAACGACCTCGAAGTGCACATGAACGGCGCCCCGGCCTGGCTCGAATTCGACGCCGACGGCACCATCCAGGTGCAGTTCAGCACGGTACGGCCCGGCGTCTACACCTGGTCGGTGCCGGATCTGGCCGACAGGGGCATGAAGGGCACGATCACTATCAAATAGTACGGCTGTCCGAAGCGGCCGGCCGCGCTAAATGTAATTGAGCGCGGCAGGAGGAATGCGCGTGCAGAATGCGACAGCACCCGGCCCCATCGCGGCGCTCGACGTCGCCGCGGTGAGCCATGCCTATGGCGCCCGAAAGGCGCTCGACAACGTCTCGTTCTCGATCGCGCCGGCGACCTTCACGGTGCTGCTCGGCCTCAACGGCGCCGGCAAGACGACGCTGTTCTCGCTGATCAGCCATCTCTACGACACCCGCAGCGGCGCGATCCGCATCTTCGGCCACGACATCAGCCGGGCGCCGGGCAAGGCGCTCAGGGCGCTCGGCATCGTCTTCCAGGCGCGCACGCTCGACCTCGACCTCAGCGTCTACCAGAACCTATCCTACCACGCCTCGCTGCACGGCATCGGCGCGGCCGAGGCGCGGCGGCGCATCGACGCCGTGCTCGAAGCCGTCGAGATGAGCGGGCGCCTGCACGACAAGGCGCGCAGCCTGTCGGGCGGACAGATGCGGCGCATCGAGATCGCCCGCGCGCTGCTGCACCGGCCGCCGCTGCTTCTGCTCGACGAGGCTACCGTCGGGCTCGACGTCCAATCCCGCGCGGGCATCCTCGCCAACATCCGCCGGCTGGTGGCGAGCGAAGGCATCAGTGCCTTCTGGGCCACGCACCTGATCGACGAGGTCGACCCCGGCGACCACGTGGTCGTGCTCGCCGAAGGCCGGCTGGTCGCCGACGCGCCGGTCGCCGAGGTGATCCGCGACACCGGCACGCAGACGATCGGCGAGGCGTTCGGCCGCCTCTGCGGCAAGGCGCCCGCCGCCGCGCATGGAGTGTCCGCGTGAACGCGCCGCTGCCCGGCAGGCCCGTCGCCACGGCGGTCGACCCGCCGGCGTTCGGCGCTTACAGCTATCTGGTCTGCCTCAAGGGCATCCTCGTCCGCGAAGGCCTGCGCTTCCTCAACCAGCGCGAGCGTTTCATCTCCTCGCTGGTGCGGCCGCTGCTGTGGCTGTTCATCTTCGCCGCCGGCTTCCGCCAGGTGCTCGGCGTCTCGATCATCCCGCCCTACAAGACCTACGTGCTCTACGAGGTCTACATCACGCCGGGCCTTTGCGGCATGATCCTGCTGTTCAGCGGCATGCAGTCGTCGCTGTCGATGGTCTACGACCGCGAGATGGGCAACATGCGCACGCTCCTGGTCAGCCCGTTCCCGCGTTGGTTCCTGCTGGTCTCGAAACTGCTCGCCGGCGTCGCGGTGTCGATCGCGCAGGTCTACGTGTTCCTGGCGATCGCCTGGTTCTGGGGCGTCAAGGCGCCGCCGCTGGGCTACCTGATGGTGTTCCCGGCCTTGTTCCTCGCCGGACTGATGCTCGGTGCGCTCGGCCTGTTTTTGTCGTCGATGATCAAGCAGCTCGAGAATTTCGCCGGGGTGATGAACTTCGTCATCTTCCCGATGTATTTCGCCTCGCCGGCGCTCTACCCGCTGTGGCGCATCCAGGAAGCCAGCCCGCTGCTCTACAAGATCTGCCTCGCCAACCCGTTCACCTATGCGGTCGAACTGGTCAGGTTCGCCTTCTACGGGCAGGTGGAGTGGACCTCGCTCGCCGTCGTGGTCGGCTTCACGGCGGTCTTCCTCGCCGGCGCCATCATCGCCTACGATCCGTCGCGCGGACTGATGACCCGAAAACAGGACACCGGAGGAAACGGCTGATGCGTCGAACCGGACGGTTTTTTCTCGCCGGCCTGATGCTGCTTACGACCGCGGGCGCGGCCTCGGCCGCCGCCAACCAGGACCCCGACTGGCCGTGCATCCAGCGAAAGGTGCCGGAACTGTCGCTCGGCCAGATCTGGAACGGCCCCGACCTTCCCGCCGGCGCAGACGGCTGGTCGAAGGACAAGGACATCGTCGCGCTGGTCGCGGAGCTGGCGGCGCGGCGCGTACCGATCGCCGAGGCGCAGCAGGAAATCCGCGACTTCGCCGCCGGCCTGCCGGCCGAGCGCGCCTCGGCCGAGCTGACCATGCTGGCGCGCGGCCTGTTCGACCACATGAACGCCGAGCGCTCGCAGGTCATCTCCGGCATCGGCCGTTATGCCCGCAAGCAGATCGAGATCGCCGCGCTGCTGCGCAAGGAAGCGGCCGATGTCGACGCCTTCGCCGCCAAGCCGGACGCCGATCCCAACCAGGTGACGCTACGCACCGACCGGCTTATCGCCGAGACCCGCATCTTCGAGGAGCGCGTGCAGTCCCTCACCTTCGTCTGCGAGGTGCCGACGCTGATCGAGCAGCGGCTCTACGCGCTGGCGAAGATCATCGTCGAAGTGCTTCCGAAGCAATAACGGCAAGGTCGAAGCGCTGGCGACACCCTGTCGTCAGGGCGCCGGTACCCGACCAGCCCCCTTCTCCCCGCCTGCGGGGAGAAGGTCCCGGCAGGGGGATGAGGGGCGGCGCCAGCCTGTCAATCGCAATCGGTGCGCCGACATGTCATGCCCTGGGCGAGGGGAGCAGCCTTAGGGGAACTGCTTGAGATAGGCGATCACGTTGGCGATGTCGGCGTCGTCTTTCAGCCCGGCAAACGCCATCTTGGTGCCTTTCACCATGGCTTTCGGATTCTTCAGATATTCCGTCAGCTTGGCGTCGTCCCAAGTCAGGCCGCCGGCGCCGGCCTCGACCATCGCCGGCGAATATTTGAAGCCGGCATGCGTGCCGGCGACGCGGCCGATGATACCCTTCAGCGACGGGCCGACCTTGTTCTTGTCGTCGTCGGCGACGTGACAGGCTTTGCACTTGGCAAACACCTTCTCGCCCGCCGCGGCGTCCTGCGCACGCGACGGCCCGGTCAGCAGGGCCGAAACAGACACTGCAATCAGAATTGCGGTTACTCGCATGGCATTTCCTCGACAGATCCTCACGGTGCCCTGAGCGACCTTGCGCATGTCGATGCTTAACGCCCGCCGACAGCGCTGTTGTTGCACGGGAGGCATGGCCGAACCACACCCGCATTGGTCGCCGAAGCTAACCGGCCTGCGGGCCAAGCACAAATTGTACGAAGGTCCAGTGCGGTAAGGCGACCCGCGCTCCATCCATCGGCATCGCGGGATCTGCCGCCGAAGCGTGAAGAGAAAATCGCCGAAAATTGCACGCTCGAAGATAATTCTGTTCCGTTCCAGTCGCTTACGCTCGTTACGGCGGAAAACGCGGGCCGTTTTATCCCCACCCTGTCGGCCCGTGCGTATGATCCCCGGCAGTTCCTCCTGCCGGGAACGCCGGTCATGACGGTGGTCCGCGGGGAGGAACCGGCGCCTCCTCCGACGGGCTAACGTGGCCGGTCGGCCGGGGAAGTCACGTCCGAGGGTTCCCCCTGCGCAACT
>QFCS01001319.1_pt1 | contig 11705 bp, 11 predicted proteins | sample 3576561 | NCBI WGS metagenome assembly QFCS01 | reverse complement strand
GTTCCGTGTCGGTTCGGTCCCCGGGTTCACCCCCGACGGAGCGGGCCGATCGTGGTCGCGGAACCTCGCGGCCGCAGTGGTCTATGGTGTAATTGGCAGCACTAGGGATTCTGATTCCCTCAGTCTAGGTTCGAGTCCTAGTAGACCAGCGAGCTTCGGCGAAGAGCAGGAGACCGGCCCGATTTGGCCCGGAGGACGGCGAATCGCTAAAGTTCACTCGTCGCGAACGAGACCCGCAAGGGAATCGCCGCGAAGTTGCCCCCGTCGTCTAGCGGCCTAGGACGTCGCCCTCTCACGGCGGTAACGCCGGTTCAAATCCGGTCGGGGGTACAGCAGCAGGCCCCGGTCTCCTCGAGACCGGGGCCTGTGTTGTTGTCTGGATCTCTCTCTGGATCGTTCTGGGCGATTCCGGTCCGGTCCGGGGTGCCTGAGAGAATCGCGCCCGTGAGCGACGACAGCCGAGGCGAGGCCCCGCCGTACCCGATTCGCAGCAGCCACTTCACCCTGGTGGTGGGTCTGCTCTTCCTCGGTCTGTTCACGATGCGCGCGGTGAACGGCGATCTGGACTTCCTCAGTTGGGTGTTCCTGGTCTTCGGCCTCGCCGACATCGGGCTGTGGCTGCGGCGCCAGGCGTTGGTGCGCGAGCAGCGGGGCGCCTGACGTCCCTGCCTCGCTCCGTCGACGCGGGAGGATCAGCGTGGGCGGCCGGCGGGCTGCTGCCATGTCCGATTTCCGCTAGATCCGGTCCGGTGCGCCGGGCAGGATGAAGGCATGACCACCGCGACACCGGCCCCGCCGCTGGACTTCGAGCGCTGCTACGGCGCCGTCCGGTCGCGCGACCGGCGCTTCGACGGCGTCTTCTACACCGCCGTCACGACCACCGGCATCTACTGCCGTCCCTCGTGTCCCGCGCGCACCCCGGCCCCACGCAATGTCACCTTCCATCGGACCGCGGCGGCCGCACAGACCGCCGGCTTCCGCGCCTGCAAGCGGTGCCTGCCCGACGCCACGCCCGGCAGCCCCGCGTGGGATCTGTCCGCCGACGTCGCCGGCCGCGCCATGCGGCTGATCGCCGACGGTGTCGTCGATCGCGAGGGCGTCGACGGCCTCGCCCGGCGCCTCGGCTACACCGCCCGCCACCTCTCGCGGCTCCTCACCGCCGAGCTCGGCGCCGGACCGCTCGCCCTGGCCCGCACCCAGCGCGCCCAGACCGCGCGGGCCCTCGCCGAGAGCACCGCCCTGAGCCTGGCCGACATCGCCTTCGCCGCCGGCTTCTCCAGCGTGCGCCAGTTCAACGAGACGATGCAGCAGGTGTACGCCGCGACACCCCGCGAGCTGCGGAGCAGGCGCGGCGCGGAGCTCGCCCCGGACGGCGGGATCGACCTGCGCATCGCCGTACGGACCCCCTTCGCGGGCACCGCGCTGCTGCGCTTCCTCGCCGACCGTGCGGTCCCCGGCATCGAGATCGCACACGGCGCGGACGACGGAAGCGGCAGCTACGCCCGGACCCTCCGGCTGCCTCACGGCTACGGCGTCGCGCGGGTCCACCTCGCCGACCTGGCCGGCCCCGGAACGGCGTACGTGGCCGTCCGGCTGCTGCTGCAGGACCTGCGCGACACCACCGCCGCCCTCGCGCGGGTGCGGGGCCTGCTCGACGCCGACGCCGACCCGGTGGCGGTCGACACCCACCTGGCCGACGACCCGGCCCTCGTGCCGCTCGTCGCCCGGCGGCCCGGCCTGCGGGTCCCCGGACACGTCGACGGCACCGAGCTCGCCGTACGCGCCGTCCTCGGCCAGCAGGTCACCGTCGTCGCCGCCCGCACAGCCGCCGCACGACTGGTGGCGGCCCACGGTGTGCCGGTCGAGACCGGCGTCGAGGGCCTGACCCACCTGTTCCCCGACGCGGCGGCCGTGGCCGCGATGGACCCGGCCGAGCTGCGGATGCCCCGCGCCCGCGCCACGGCGCTCCTCGGCTTGGCGGCCTCGCTCGCCTCCGGCGAGGTGGTCCTCGACCGCGGTCCCGACCGCGACGCCGTCCGTGCCGCACTGCTCGCGCTCAAAGGGATCGGGCCGTGGACGGCCGACTACATCGCACTGCGCACCCTCGGCCACCCCGACGTGTGGCTGCCGACCGACGTCGGCGTACGCAACGCCCTGGCGCTGGCCCCCGGCGGGCAGACCCCGAACCCCGCGGCCTGGTCGCCGTGGCGCTCCTACGCGCTCCTGCACCTGTGGACCTCGCTGTCCGAGCCCGCCGTCCACCCCCTGGAAGGATGAACGAACCATGTGGACCGTCATCGACTCGCCCATCGGCCCGCTGCGGATCGTCGAGCAGGGCGGAGCGATCACCGCGATCGAGTTCTCCCCGTTCCGCGACGGCGACGGCCGCCCCCGCGGCGACCGCTCCGACCAGACGCCGGTGCTCGCCGACGCCGTGCGCCAGCTGGAGGAGTACTTCGCTCGCGAGCGCACCGACTTCGACCTCCCCCTCGCGCCGGCCGGCACGACCTGGCAGCGCTCCGTGTGGGACCAGCTCGTCACGATCGGCTACGGCGAGACCGCGTCGTACGGCCAGATCGCGGCGCGCCTGGGGAAGACCAACGCCGCCTCGCGCGCCGTCGGCACCGCCAACGGCGCCAACCCCATCCCGATCGTCGTACCCTGCCACCGGGTGATCGGCGCGAACGGCACCCTCACCGGGTACGCCGGCGGGCTGGAGCGCAAGCAGCTGCTGCTCGAACTGGAGCGGGCGCCCGGGCAGGAAGCGCTGTTCTGAGACAGTTTCGCCGGTCGACCGGCGAAACTGTCTCCTGACCGATGAAACTTCAGCGGTCAAGCGAGGGTTTCGCCGGTCGACCGGCGAAACTGTCTGTGCGGCGGCGAGCTGATCCTGCCGACTACTCCGCAGCCGCCCGACGCAGCGACTCCGACAACCGCTCGGCGGCGGCGAGCACGGCAGGCGCGTGCATGCGGCCGGGCTGGCGGGAGAGCCGTTCGAGGGGGCCGGAGACCGACACGGCGGCGATGACCTTGCCGCCGGGGGAGCGGACGGGGGCGGAGACGGAGGCGACGCCCTGTTCGCGCTCGCCGACGGACTGGGCCCAGCCGCGGCGGCGGATGGCGGAGAGCTCGGCGGCGGAGAAGGCGGAGTTCTGCAGGCCGCGGTGGATGCGCTCGGGGTCGTCCCAGGCGAGCAGGACCTGGGCGGCGGAGCCTGCGCGCATGGTGAGTTGGGAGCCGACGGGGATGGTGTCGCGCAGGCCGGAAGGGCGTTCGGCGGCGGCGACGCAGACGCGGTGGTCGCCTTGGCGGCGCCACAGCTGGGCGGATTCGCCGGTGATGTCGCGCAGGCGGGCCAGCACCGGGCCGGCGGTGGCGAGGAGGCGGTCCTCGCCGGCGGCGGCGGACAGCTCGGCCAGACGCGGGCCGAGGACGAAGCGGCCTTGCATGTCGCGGGCGACGAGGCGGTGGTGCTCGAGCGCGACGGCCAGGCGGTGGGCCGTGGGGCGGGCCAGGCCGGTACCGGCGACCAGGCCGGCCAGCGTGGCCGGACCGGACTCCAGCGCGGTAAGCACCAGGGCTGCCTTGTCGAGTACGCCGACGCCGCTCGAGTTGTCCATATGGCAATACTGCCGTCTCGGGATCTGGGATGCAAGCGTAAGATCAGTCACGGCTGCCGAACGCGGCAGCACGCGACACGAACGAGGAGGAGCGAGTCATGGGCAAGACCCTGGCGGAGAAGGTGTGGGACGAGCATGTCGTCCGTTCGACCCCGGGGGAGCCGGACCTCCTCTACATCGACCTCCACCTCATCCACGAGGTCACCAGCCCGCAGGCCTTCGACGGACTGCGGCTCGCCGGCCGACAGGTCCGCCGTCCCGACCTGACGCTGGCCACCGAGGACCACAACGTCCCCACGCTCGACTGGGACAAGCCGATCGCCGACCCCGTGAGCAAGACCCAGGTCGACACGCTGCGCAAGAACGCCGAGGAGTTCGGCGTCCGCCTGCACCCGCTCGGCGACATCGAGCAGGGCATCGTCCACGTCGTCGGCCCGCAGCTCGGCCTGACCCAGCCCGGCATGACGATCGTGTGCGGTGACTCGCACACCAGCACCCACGGCGCCTTCGGCTCCATCGCCTTCGGCATCGGCACCTCCGAGGTCGAGCACGTGCTCGCCACGCAGACCCTGCCCCAGGCCAAGCCCAAGACCATGGCCGTCACCGTCAACGGCTCCCTGCCCGACGGCGTCACCGCCAAGGACCTCATCCTGTACCTGATCGCGCAGACCGGGACCGGCGGCGGCCAGGGCTACATCGTGGAGTACCGCGGCCAGGCCGTCGAGGAGCTCTCCATGGAGGGCCGCATGACGGTCTGCAACATGTCCATCGAGTGGGGCGCCAAGGCCGGCATGATCGCTCCGGACCAGACGACCTTCGACTACATCGAGGGCAAGCCGGAGGCCCCGACGGGCGAGGCGTGGGACGCCGCCGTCGCGCACTGGAAGACCCTCGTCACCGACGCCGACGCGACCTTCGACAAGGAGCTCGTGATCGAGGCCGCCGACGTGACGCCGTTCGTCACCTGGGGCACCAACCCCGGCCAGGGCGTGCCCCTGGGCGCCAACGTCCCCAGCCCCGACGACTTCGACGAGGCCAACGACAAGGTCGCCACCGAGAAGGCGCTCGAGTACATGGGCCTCACCGCCGGCACGCCGATGCGCGAGGTCAAGGTCGACACCGTCTTCGTCGGCTCCTGCACCAACGGCCGCATCGAGGACCTGCGCCTGGCCGCGGAGATCATCAAGGGCCACAAGGTCGCCGAAGGCACCCGCCTCCTCGTCGTCCCCGGCTCCGTGCGCGTGCGCAACCAGGCGATGGAGGAGGGGCTCGACAAGGTCTTCGTCGAGGCCGGCGCCGAATGGCGCGGCGCGGGCTGCTCGATGTGCCTCGGCATGAACCCCGACACCCTCGCCCCCCAGGAGCGCAGCGCGTCGACGTCCAACCGCAACTTCGAGGGCCGGCAGGGCAAGGGCGGGCGCACCCACCTGGTGTCCGTCCCCGTCGCCGCCGCGACCGCCGTACGCGGCACGCTCTCCTCGCCCGCCGACCTCGTGCCCGCCACGGTCTGAGCTCCCGCCCGAGAACGGAGACATCCCATGGACAAGTTCACCACCCACACCGGCGTCGGCGTGCCGCTCAAGCGGAGCAACGTCGACACCGACCAGATCATCCCCGCGGTCTACCTGAAGCGCGTGACCCGCACCGGCTTCGAGGACGGACTGTTCGCCGCCTGGCGCAACGACCCCGACTTCGTGCTCAACAATCCCGCCTACAGCGCGGGTTCCGTCCTCGTCGCCGGTCCCGACTTCGGCACCGGGTCCTCGCGCGAGCACGCCGTCTGGGCGCTGCAGAACTACGGCTTCAAGGTCGTGCTCTCCGCCCGGTTCGCCGACATCTTCCGCGGCAACTCCGGCAAGGCCGGGCTCGTCGCCGGTCAGGTCGACGAGAAGGTCGTCCAGAAGCTCTGGGACTACCTCGACGACAACCCCGGCGCCGCGATCACCGTCGACCTCGAGTCGAAGACCGTCCGCGCCGGCGAGGGCCCCGACGCCATCGAGGACTCCTTCGACATCGACGACTACACCCGGTGGCGCCTGCTCGAAGGCCTCGACGACATCGGCATCACCCTCGGCCACGAGAGCGACATCGCGTCGTACGAGGCGAGCCGGCCGGACTGGAAGCCGCTGACCCAGCACGCCTGAGACCTCACGCAGAACCCCGAGGGGCGCGGGACGGACCGATAAAGTCCGTCTCGTGCCCCTTCTCGTTCGTCCCGGTCCTCCCGGCGCAGACGAGGAGCCGGACGTCGTACCTGCCCCGGCACGCGAGGTCTGGCGCCGCGGCGTCATCGGCAGCCTCGCCGCCGCCGCCCTCGCCTCGGTGCTGCTGCAGGCCAGCACCCTCGGGCTGTTCTACCCACGCTGGCTTCTCGACCAGTTCGTCCAGGGTGGCGGCTTCTACGCCGACACCCTCGTCCTGTGGGTCGTCCTCGGACTCCTGTGGGCGGTCACCGGTCGCCTGTGGTGGTCGATCGGCCTGCTGTACGCCGTCGTGCTCGGCGTCGGTGCCGCCACCCTGGTGAAGATCCGCTACCGCGAGGAGCCCGTCTACCCCAGCGACCTGGACTTCCTCGGCGAGCCGGCGTTCCTGACCTCCATGGTCTCGCCCACCTTCCTCGTCCTGGGCGTGCTCGCGATCGCCGGTGTCGTGGCGGGTGCCGTGCGACTCGGACGGCGGATGCAGCGCCGCTACCCGCGTCCCCGCATGCGCGACCTGCCGCCGCGCCAGGGCTGGGGCCTGATCGGCACGCGGGTCGCCGTCGGTGTCGTCGCTTCGCTCCTGCTGGTGCAGGCCACGCAGTTCAACCAGCCCGGCAACGTGTGGCGCGGCCTCTACGAGCTGCGCGGCGACAACTGGCGCTACTGGAACCAGAAGACGAACTACCGCTCCAACGGCTTCGTCGGAGGGTTCCTCTTCAACATGCCGGTCGAGGCCATGCCCCGCCCCACGCCGTACGACGCCGCCACGATGGACGCCGTCGCCGACCGTGCCGAGGCATTGGCCGCGCGCGTCAACGCCGACCGTCGAGGCAGCCTGGACGACGTCAACGTGGTGCTCGTGCTCAGTGAGTCCTTCACCGATCCCACCGAGTTGAAGGGCTTCGAGCTCGGGGAGGACCCCATTCCCCGCACCAGAGCGCGGATGGGGCAGACCGCATCGGGTCACATGCTCGCCCAGATGTACGGCGGCGGCACGGCCAACATGGAGTTCGAGACCCTCACGGGCCAGTCCCTGGGCCTGTTCCGTCCGCAGATGCTGTCGCCGTACCAGATGCTCGTGCCGGACCTCGACGACTATCCGTCGGCTGTGGGGTGGTTCCGCAGCAACGGACACGACGCTGTCGCCATCCATCCCTACCGGGTGGGGATGTACAAGCGGGAGCAGGTCTACGAGCGATTCGGGTTCGATGCATTCGTCCACGACACGACGATGTCGGAGCACGCGACGATCGAGCAGAACCCCTACATCTCGGACGTTTCGGCATTCGACGAGGTTCTCGAGCAGATCGACGAACACGAGCGTCCGCTGCTCGTGAACCTCGTGACGATGCAGAACCACATTCCCGTCGACGGCAACTACGACGACCCGGTGAAGGTCACCGGTGCCGGTGGGGACGAGGACCGGATCGGCCAGTACGCACGGGGCCTTTCGCACACCGACGAGGCTCTCGACGCATTCCTCGGAGAGCTGGAGAAGTCGCCGGAGAAGACGATCGTGCTGTTCTACGGCGATCATCTTCCGGGGATCTACGGCTCGACGGTGAAGAACGAGAATCACGGACTGGCGCTCTACCGCACGCCTTTCCTCATCTGGAGCAACCAGCCCGGCGCCAACCGCCCGCGACCGCTGCCGACCACGAGCCCCGCCTTCTTCCTGCCGCTGCTGTACGACGTGGCCGACGCCCCGGTGCCGCCGTACCTCGCACTGCTCGGACAGCTGCACGAGAAGGTCCCCGCGCTGCAACAGGGACGCATGCTGGACCCGTCGGGAGCGGACCTCGACGTAGCCGATCTCGACCCCGAAACCGCCCAACTTCTGGCGGATCTGCGCCTCGTGCAGTTCGACTTCTCCATCGGCGACCGACTCGCACTCGACCGGATGTGGCCCGGCGCACTGCCCTGAAGTGCTCGAAACCGCCGAAAAACCCAGGAAATCCCGAAAAAACCGGCAGAACATCGGCGTGGTGATTGTGAGTGTGCCTGCTAGTGCCTAGCGTTCCCTGGTAGGACGACCGGGCGAGGGCTCGGCCGCAAAGCCCAAGGGACGCCCAACGCGGTGCGTTTCGGAAGGACAGGTAGTGAACAAGTCTCAGTTGATCGACGCGCTGGCTGACCGTTTCGAGGGAAGCCGCAAGGACGCGGCTCATGCTCTCGACGCGGTGCTGGACACCATCACCCGCAATGTCGCGAAGGGCGAGAAGGTCGCCATCACCGGCTTCGGCTCCTTCGAGAAGGCCGTGCGCAACGCGCGCTGGGTCCGCAACCCCCAGACGGGCGAGCGGGTCAAGACGAAGAAGAAGTCGGTTCCGAAGTTCAGCGCCGGCGCCGACCTGAAGAACGTCGTGTCCGGCGCGAAGAAGCTCCCGGCGCTGCCGAAGCCGGCGAAGAAGGCCGCCGCCCCGGCGAAGAAGGCCGCCACCACGGCGAAGAAGGCTGCGGCTCCGGCGAAGAAGGCCGCCACCACCGCGGTCAAGAAGGCCGCCACCACGGCGAAGAAGGCGGCTCCGGCCAAGAAGGCCCCCGCCAAGAAGGCACCGGCCAAGAAGGCACCGGCCGCGAAGAAGGCGGCTCCGGCCAAGAAGGCCCCCGCCAAGAAGGCTCCCGCCAAGAAGGCCCCGGCCGCGAAGAAGGCCCCCGCCAAGAAGGCTCCGGCCAAGAAGGCTCCGGCCAAGAAGACCGCGAAGAAGGCCTGAGGCCCCAGCACCGCGTCCCTGCGAACGGGTCGTCCTCCTCCGGAGGGCGGCCCGTTCGCCTTTCCCGGGCGGACGGGTCTAGCGCCCCCACCACGGCGACGGCAGCGAGGCCAGCGCCCGGGCCGACGCCGGCCGCAGCCCGATCCCCACCGCCTCCGACAGCCCGTCCACGTCGTCCACGTCGCGGCGCAAGGTCACCAGGGGGCCGGGGATCGGCGTCGCCACCTCGCTGTGCGTCCGCGCCGATCCCGGCCCGAAGCGCGGCGCGAAGTCGTCGTACGCCGCCGTGTACAGCGTGGTCCCCGTGCCGTCCGCGTCCTGTACGAAGCACGGACCCTCCACGTCCGCCGCGAAGGCGAGCGCCGCGGCCAGGTCCGACTCCCGCAGCGCCGGGAGGTCCGCGCACATCGCCACCGGCCGTAGATCGGGGCGCACGGCGTGCGCCGTCGACGCCGCATGCCGCAACGCACCGTTGAGCCCGTGGCCGGGGTCGGCGCAGGTCTGTGCGCCCCGGGCGGCCAGACGCGACCCGAACGCCTCGTCGTCCGTCACGACGAGCACGCCCGCGACACCGGGGGTGCCGAGACAGGCGTCGACCGCATCGACCGCGAACGCCTCGGCCAGCACGGCGCGCTGGTCGTCGGGGACGGCGGAGAGACGCGACTTGGCGGTGCCGGGCGACTTCACCGGCAGCACCACGACGAAACCACCGGGACGCACGAACACCCGCCCATCCTCCCAGGCACGCCGCCGACTCATTGTCGCGCCCTGGAAGTGGCCGGGCTCACTGACGGGTAGCCTGCTTCCTCGTGACCGTGCGCAAGCTCCAGGAGAAGCGAGGATGGGCCTTCAACATCGCCGTCCCCATCATCAAGCCGCTGCTCCTCGCGACCACCCGCCGCGAGTGGATCGGGGGTGAGAACCTCCCCGACGGTGGCGGGTTCATCATCGCGCTCAACCACATCTCCCACGTCGACCCGCTCACCGCGGCCCACCTCGTCTACGACCACGGCCGCAAGCCCCGCTACCTCGCCAAGTCCGGCCTGTTCGAGAACAAGGCGCTCGGGTACTTCCTGCGCAGCGCCGGCCAGATTCCCGTACGACGCGAGACGAAGGACGCCGTCGGTGCGTACGCCGCGGCGGTCGACGCCGTGCGCGCCGGCCAGTGCGTCGTGATCTACCCCGAGGCCACCATCACCCGCGACCCCGACATGTGGCCCATGCGCGGGAAGTCCGGTGCCGCGCGCATCGCCCTCGAGACCGGCTGCCCCGTCATCCCGGTCGGGCAGTGGGGGGCACACGAGATCCTGCCGCCGTACACGAAGAAGCCACACGTCCTGCCCCGCCGCAAGGTCGTCATGCGCGTCGGGCCGCCCGTCGAGCTGGAGGACCTCCGCGCCCTGCCCCGGACCGGGGAGGTGGTCAACCAGGCGACCGCCCGGATCATGGCCGCGATCACCCACCAGCTCGAGCTCGTCCGCGGCGAGCAGGCACCCGCCGAGCGCTACGACATGGCCGTCCGCGGCGACCGGTTCAAGAAGAGCAGGAAGGCGAGGTGAGCAGCACCATGGGCACCGAGAGGAACAAGATCGCCGTCCTCGGCGGCGGGTCCTGGGGAACTGCGTTCTCCATCGTGCTCGCCGACGCCGGGAACGACGTCACCATCTGGGCGCGCCGCGAGGAAGTGGCGGCGACCATCAACGACGCCCACGAGAACGTCGAGTACCTGCCCGGCATCGAGCTGCCGCGCACCGTCAGCGCCACCCACGACCCCGAGCGCGCGCTCGACGGGGCCGACATCGTCGTCCTCGCCGTCCCCTCCCAGTCCCTGCGCGACAACCTGCCGACGTTCCTGCCCTTCCTGCGCGCCGACGCTGTGCTCGTGTCCCTCATGAAGGGCGTCGAGCTCGGCACCCTCAAGCGGATGTCCGAGGTCGTCGCCGAAGTGGGAGACATCGGTCCCGAACGGATCGCCGTCGTCAGCGGCCCCAATCTCGCGCGCGAGATCGCCCGCCGTGAGCCGGCCGCCTCCGTCGTCGCCTGCGCCGACGAGGACGTCGCCACCATGCTGCAGGCCCGCGTGCACTCGCCCGCCTTCCGGCCCTACACGAGCATCGACGTCCTCGGCTGCGAGTTCGGCGGCGCCTACAAGAACGTCGTCGCGCTCTGCGTCGGCATGGCCGTGGGTCTCGGGTTCGGCGACAACACCACCGCCTCCCTCATCACCCGCGGCCTCGCCGAGACCGCCCGGCTCGCCATGAACCAGGGAGCCAACCCCCTCACCCTGATGGGCCTCGCCGGCCTCGGCGACCTCGTCGCGACCTGCTCCTCCCCGCTCTCCCGCAACCGCACCTTCGGCGAGAAGCTCGGCCAGGGCATGAGCGTCGAGGAGATCTACGCCTCGACCCGCCAGGTCGCCGAAGGCGCCAAGTCCTGCTCCTCCCTGCGCGCCCTCGCCGCCCGCACCGGCGTCGAAGCCCCGATCGTCGATGCCGTCGACGAAGTCGTCCAAGGGCGCCTCACCACCGCGCAGCTGATGGAGGCCTTCATCGCCCGCGACACCAAGGCTGAGTTGAGCTGAGTCGAGCTGAGTCGAGCTGAGTCGAGCTGAGACGAGCTGAGACGAGCCGGCGGCGCGCGATGCGCGCGGCCGGTCCGTCTCAGGCGGAGATCCGGTCCAGCGCCTGCACGAGGTCCGCCCACAGGTCCTCGACGTCCTCGATGCCGACCGACATCCGCACCAGGCCCTCGGGGATGCCGGCCGCCTCCATCTTCCAACGGCGGCGTCGCTCGAAGGTCGACTCCACCCCGCCCAGGGACGTGGCGTGGACCCACAGCGAGGTGGCCCGGACCAGGAAGTCGCCGGCATCGGCACCGCCGGCGAGCACCGGCGCGACGATCGCGCCGAAGCCCGGGTAGCGGACCTCCGCGACGGCCGGGTGCGCGGCGAGGCGGTCGGCGAGCTCGGCGGCGTTCGCGCACGCCCGCTCCAGGCGGACGTGGAGGGTGCGCAGGCCGCGCAGCGCCAGCCAGGTCTCGAACGGCCCGGGCGTGGACCCGGCGAGGCCACGGCGGGCCTTGAGAGCGTCGTACGCCTCGTCGTACGCACCGTCGCCCGGCACGACCAGGGCGCCCATCAGGACGTCGCTGTGCCCGGCGATGTACTTGGT
>QFCS01002192.1_pt1 | contig 11714 bp, 11 predicted proteins | sample 3576561 | NCBI WGS metagenome assembly QFCS01 | reverse complement strand
CCGCCGCGGCACCGTGCTCGGTGGCGGGCCGACCTACGTCGTCGGCATCTGCACTCTCGAGGAGCTTCAGGGTGAAGCGCCGGGGTCCGTCGCCGCACCGCGCCGCTCATCGCCGATCCTCGGCGCCGGCCTGCCGCGACCGCAATTCACGCCGCTCCCGTCTTCCGCTCGGCCACCGTCGACGACGTCAGAGCTGACGAACCGTCACTCTCCCACCGGCACCTGATCTGATCGCGCACCATGACTGACGCATCGTCCATCGCCAGCTTCATCTTCGGCCGGCTCACCTGGGAATCGCTGCCCCTGCACGAGCCGATCGTCGTCGCCACCTTCGCCGCCGTGGCGCTGGGCGGCGTCGCCCTCGTGGGGGCGCTGACCTACTTCCGCCTGTGGGGCTACCTGTGGCGCGAGTGGTTCACCAGCGTGGACCACAAGAAGATCGGCATCATGTACATGGTGCTGGGTATCGTCATGCTGCTGCGCGGCTTTGCCGACGCCGTCATGATGCGCCTGCAGCAGGCGATGGCCTTCAACGGTTCGGAAGGTTACCTGAACGCCCATCATTACGACCAGATCTTCACCGCGCACGGTGTGATCATGATCTTCTTCGTGGCGATGCCGCTGGTCACCGGCCTGATGAACTACGTCGTGCCGCTGCAGATCGGCGCGCGCGACGTCTCGTTCCCGTTCCTCAACAACTTCAGCTTCTGGATGACCGCCGGCGGCGCAGTTCTGGTGATGATCTCGCTGTTCGTCGGCGAGTTTGCGCGCACCGGCTGGCTTGCCTACCCGCCGCTGTCGAATATCGGCTACAGCCCGGATGTCGGGGTCGACTACTACATCTGGGCCCTGCAGGTGGCCGGCGTCGGCACGACCCTGTCGGGCATCAACCTGATCTGCACCATCGTGAAGCTGCGGGCGCCCGGCATGACGATGATGAAGATGCCGGTCTTCACCTGGACGTCGCTCTGCACCAACGTCCTGATCGTTGCCTCCTTCCCGGTGCTGACGGCGGTGCTGGCGCTGCTGACGCTGGATCGTTACGTCGGCACGAACTTCTTCACGAACGACTTCGGGGGCAACCCCATGATGTACGTGAACCTCATCTGGATCTGGGGTCATCCGGAGGTCTACATCCTTATCCTCCCGCTGTTCGGCGTCTTCTCGGAGGTCACGTCGACCTTCTCCGGCAAGCGGCTGTTCGGCTACACCTCGATGGTCTACGCCACCGTCGTCATCACCATCCTGTCCTACCTGGTGTGGCTGCACCACTTCTTCACCATGGGGTCGGGCGCCAGCGTCAATTCCTTCTTCGGCATCACCACCATGATCATCTCGATTCCCACGGGAGCGAAGATGTTCAACTGGCTGTTCACCATGTATCGCGGCCGCATCCGCTTCGAGCTGCCGATGATGTGGACGGTCGCCTTCATGCTGACCTTCGTCGTCGGCGGCATGACGGGTGTGCTGCTGGCCGTGCCGCCGGCCGATTTCGTGCTGCACAACAGCCTGTTCCTGGTGGCGCATTTCCACAACGTCATCATCGGCGGCGTCCTGTTCGGACTGTTCGCCGGCATCGCCTACTGGTTCCCCAAGGCGTTCGGTTTCAGGCTGGATCCGTTCTGGGGCAAGGTTTCCTTCTGGTTCTGGGTCGTCGGCTTCTGGTTTGCCTTCATGCCGCTCTACGTGCTGGGGCTGATGGGGGTGACGCGCCGCCTGCGCGTCTTCGACGATCCGTCGCTGCAGATCTGGTTCGTCATCGCGGGGATCGGCGCCTTCCTCATCCTGCTCGGGATCGGCGCCTTCCTGCTGCAGATCGCGGTCAGCGTGCTGCGCCGCGAGTCGCTGCGCGACCTGACGGGCGACCCTTGGGACGGGCGCACGCTGGAATGGGCGACGTCGTCGCCGCCGCCGGACTACAACTCCGCCTTCACGCCGGTGGTCCGTGACAACGACGCCTGGTGGGACATGAAGCAGCACGGATACCGGCGCCCGCTGGCCGGCTTCAAGCCCGTCCACATGCCTCGCAACACCGGCACCGGAGTCATCCTGGCCGGGCTCGGCACCGTCATGGGTTTCGGGCTGATCTGGCACATGTGGTGGCTGGCCGGACTGTGCTTCGCAGCACTGATCGCCGTCGCGATCGCCCATACCTTCAACTATCACCGCGACTTCGACATTCCGGCCGAGGAGGTGGCGCGCGTCGAGGCCGAGCGCACGCGCCTCCTGTCGCAGGGAGCCTGATCCGTGAGCGTCACGACCGCTGGCCCGGACGACGAGGTCCCCGTCTTTCACGAGGCGCACGAGCACGAGCATCCCGAGGGTTCCAGCACGATGCTGGGCTTCTGGATCTACCTGATGAGCGATTGCCTCATCTTCGCGATCCTGTTCGCGATCTACGGCGTGCTCGGCGGCAACTACGCGGCGGGGCCCGCGCCCAGGGATCTGTTCGACCTGAACCTGGTCGCGCTGAATACCGCGATGCTGCTCTTCTCATCGATCACCTACGGCTTCGCGATGCTGGAGATGGACAGGGGGCGGACTGCCACGACGCTGACCTGGCTCGCCGTCACCGGCCTGTTCGGCCTGAGCTTCCTCGTGATCGAGCTCTACGAGTTCGCCCACCTGATGCATCTGGGGGCGACGCCCCAGCGCAGCGCCTTCCTCTCGGCCTTCTACACGCTGGTCGGCACCCACGGCCTGCACGTCACGTTCGGCGCGATCTGGCTGGTCGTGCTGATGGTCCAGGTCGGCCGCTTCGGCCTGACCGTCGCCAACCGCCGGCGGCTGATGTGCCTCAGCATGTTCTGGCACTTCCTCGATGTGGTCTGGATCGGCGTCTTCACCTTCGTCTATCTGCTGGGAGTGCTGCGATGACGGGCGAGACGAGGTCCGCCGGCCATGTCGACCCGCGCGGGCAGGGGCATGAGCATGGGCATGGGCACGGCGCCGACGATCATGGACACGGGACGCTGCGCGGCTATCTGATCGGCTTCGTCCTGTCCGTCGTGCTGACCGCCATCCCGTTCTGGCTGGTCATGGGCGACGTGCTTGACAGCCGGCAGGCGACCGCGATTGCGGTCATGGCCTTTGCCGCGGTGCAGATCGTTGTGCATATGATCTACTTCCTGCACATGAACGCACGTTCGGAGGAGGGGTGGACCATGATGGCGCTGATCTTCACCGTCGTCATGGTGGTCATCGTGCTGACCGGCTCGCTGTGGGTGATGTACCATCTCAACACCAACATGATGCCGACACACAAGATGGCCATGCACGACATGAATTGGATGCGGTGATGCGGTGACGGCCGGCCGGTCGGCGGGGAAGGCCGGCGCAGGCAGCGTCCGCTCCCGACGCGGACGCTCCGGTCTGACGCTCGGTCTTCTCGCGGTGCTGGCGTTGGTCGGCATTGCCGGATTTACGGCTCTGGGTATCTGGCAGCTCGAGCGCCGCGCCTGGAAGCTCGAGCTGATCGAGCGGGTCGACCGTCGCATCCATGCCGAACCCGTGCCCATTCCGGCGCGCGATGGCTGGCGCGCAGTCGACGCGGCGAGGGCCTCCTATCGGCGGGTCCGTCTCGACGGCCGATTCCTGAACGACAAGGAGACCTTGGTACAGGCCGTCACGGAGCATGGCGGCGGCTACTGGGTGCTGACGCCATTCAGGACGGAGCAGGGGACCACGATCCTCGTCAATCGCGGCTTCGTTCCACCCGAACGCCGCGACCCCGCCACACGGCAGGCCGGCAACCCGCTCGGCGACGTGCGTCTCACCGGGCTGTTGCGCATGACCGAGCCCGGGGGCGGCTTCCTGCGCAGGAACGATCCCGCGGCCGACCGCTGGTATTCGCGTGACGTCGCGGCGATCGCGGCGGCGCGCGGCGTGGCGGATGCCGCGCCGTTCTTCGTCGATGCCGATGCCGCGCCCAATCCGGGCGGCTGGCCGCTCGGCGGCCTGACGGTCGTCGCCTTCCGCAACGACCACCTTGTCTATGCCCTGACGTGGTTCATTCTGGCTCTCATGGTCGGCGCCGCGGCCCTGTTCGTCGCCCGCGAGGAATGGCGCGTCCGCCGCGACAATGGACAATCCGATTGCGAGACCGCCCGATGACAAGCGGCCCGATTGACAAGTTGTAGGTGTCGCGCGCAACGCTGCGTCGTGGCGCAGGTGTCGGCTCGGCCGCGGACGATGATCGAAATCGCGGTGCCATGACGGAGTGAGAGGGCGCCCGCGCTCTTTCGGTCGCCGTGTCCATGGAGGGAAGGGGAGGTTCGATGCCGCACGAGACCACCCTTCTGCTCACGATCGTGCTGGGACTGGGCCTGGCGGCCTGCGGCGGCTTTCTCGCGAAGCGCCTGCGCCTTCCGCCCATCGTCGGCTACCTGCTGGCCGGGGTCGCGATCGGGCCCTTCACGCCAGGTATTGTCGCCGACACGGCGCTCGCGGGCCAGCTGGCCGAGATCGGCGTCATCCTGCTGATGTTCGGCGTCGGTCTGCACTTCTCGATCCGCGATCTTCTCGCCGTGCGCCGCATCGCCTTGCCCGGCGCGCTGGGACAGATCGCCGTCGCGACCGCGATCGGTGCCGTCCTGGCGCATCTCTGGGGATGGAGTTTCGCGGCCGGAATCGTGTTTGGTCTGGCGCTGTCCTGCGCCAGCACCGTCGTGCTGCTGCGGGCGCTCGAGGAACGCAACGCCCTGGACACGGTGAACGGCCACATCGCCATCGGGTGGCTGGTGGTCGAGGATCTGGTCATGGTGCTCGCCCTGGTGCTGCTGCCCGCGTTCGCCTCGCCGGTCACGGGAGCGGCCGGGGGAGCGGCCGGGGGAGCGGGTCTGGCAGCGGGCGACGGCAGCCTCGCGGCGCGGCTGGCTGGCGGCAACATGGCGTTGATGCTGGCGCTCACCCTGGCCAAGCTCGCCGTCTACCTGATCCTGGTCGTCGTGGTGGGGACGCGGGCCGTGCCGTGGTTGCTGGAGCGGGTGGCGCGTGCCGGCTCGCGCGAGCTCTTCACGCTCACGGTGCTGGCCCTGGCGCTCGGCATCGCCTATGGCTCGGCCGAGCTGTTCGGCGTGTCCTTCGCGCTCGGCGCCTTCCTGGCGGGGGTCGTGTTGAGCGAGTCCGATTTCAGCCACCAGGCCGCCGCCGATTCGCTACCGCTGAAGGACGCTTTCGCCGTCCTGTTCTTCGTGTCGGTCGGCATGCTGTTCGATCCATCCATTCTCGTGCGCGAGCCGTTCCACGTGCTCGCCATCGTGGCCGTGATCGTCTTCGGAAAGTCGCTGGCCGCTTTCGCAATCGTCGTCGCATCCGGCTATCCGGCGCGGACCGCGTTGACGGTGTCGGCGGGCCTGGCCCAGATCGGCGAGTTCTCCTTTATCCTCTCGGGGCTTGGCCTGGCGTTGGGCATCCTGCCGCCCGCCGGCGGTGACCTCATCCTCGCCGGCGCCCTTCTGTCGATCGCGGTCAATCCGCTGCTCTTCGTTGCCATCGAGCCGCTGGCGGCATGGCTGCAGCAGCGGACGGGCATCGCGGCGCCGTTCGGGCGGGCCGGGGGACGGCTGGCGGTTCTCGGGCCGGACGATGATTCGGCGCCGCAGGACCATGCCATCATCGTCGGCTACGGCCGCGTCGGCGGCGTGATCGGAGAGGCGCTCAAGGCCGAGGGCCTGCCGCTCGTGGTCATCGAGGAAAATCGGCGCCGCGTGGAAGATCTGCGCAAGCGCGGTTTTGCCGCCGTCTACGGCGATGCCACCGCGGCCGGCGTCCTTGAAGCGGCGGGGATCGGACGGGCGCGCCTGCTGGTCGTGGCGGCACCGCGCGGCTTCCTGACCCAGAGGATCATCGAGCTCGCACGCCTGTCGAATCCCGGGGTCCGGATCGCCATCCGCACGCATAGTGCGGACGAGCTTGCCCATTTCGAGCGTAGCGGGGTCGACGTCGCCATCATGGGGGAGACCGAGCTTGCCTTCGGTCTGCTCGACTATGCCCTGCGCAGCCTCGGCTTCACGTCGGATCGGGCGGATGCGGTGGTACAGCGCCTCCGGGAAGCCGGGCATGGTGGCGCTTTCGAGCGTGGTTCCGAGCGGGCGCCGTGAGGGGAGTCGGGTCGAGGGATTCAGGGGCACCTGCAGGTGCTCTCAATCGGCGCCCTCGAGACGGTCGAAATCGGCCAGCGTGGCCTCGACCAGCGCACGGCGCTGAGAATCGCCGTCGCCGAGGGTGGCGGCATAGAGGCGGATGAGATAGCGCGCCTTCTCCGACGCTTCCCGCCACGTCGCCGCCGGTGCCGCGATGAGATGGGATTCGAGCTCGTCGCGACGCAGCCGCAGGGCCTGTTCATTGGCCTCGACCTCGACCAGCAGCCGACGCGAATCGGTGGCCTTCTGTGCCGCCATGCCGCGATGCTGGTCGAGGTCGATCGGCCTGTCGGTCATCGCGAATTCTCTGTCGCTGGCCGGACTCGCTGGGCGGCGTACCGGCCGAGAAAGGCGTTGAGCGTGTACGCCAGGCCTTCGCTCCAGGCGTGGTCCTGCCAGCCGTGCCGGGCGGCGGACTCGAGATGGGCCGCGTCCGCGTCGAGCAGACCCGTTTCGATGGCGGAGTCCTCTGCCCAGTGCGACCGCCCGGCACGGCCGTCGACATGCGCGCGCCGGCCGTCCTTCAGCCGCGCGACGACCCCGCCACACCATGTATCGTCGGCCTGACCGATCCAGGCCTTCTCGATGGTGTCCAGGTCGTCGACGCCGAAGCCGTGCCGGCTGCAGTCGAGGCGACAGAGGACCTGCACGAAATGATCGAGATGGGCGCCATCCCATTTCGTGCCGCGCATCGATCGGCGCGCCACCAGGAGCTTGCCGATCGCGACTTCAGAGGGATTGGACATGGTCCAACGTAAGCCCTTGCGCGCTCAGCACAAGGGCGCATCTCGCCAGTATCGGCAACATCGCAGATGTTGCCATGCCGGCTCTGGCGGAATCGACGCCGCTCAGGTCTTGGGCTTCTCGGGGGCGAGAACGAGATCGGCGCAGGCGCGGGCGATGTCGGAATCGCTGCTCTTGCTGCCGGGCATCACGGCGAAGCCGCTCTTCTCGACGACGTTGCTGCGCTCCCACGTGCTCGCCTTGGCGAGCTCGGCGATCTTGGCCGTGGCACCATCCTGGGCGCGGAAGCGTTCGGCGCAGAACGGCGCCAGCGCAGCCACCGTGGCATTGTGCGCGGCGATGCCAGCGTCCTTCCGCGCCGTGTTGCCCGTCACCCAGCCGCCCCAGGTGAAGCCGAGCACGGCGCAGAGGGCGGCGCCGATGACGACGCCCCAGATCATCGGTTTGGTTTCCTTGGGAATGTTCATGGCAGGAAGCCCTTCTCGGCCGCGCGCGGCCGTCACCTCGGCATGCGCAGGATCGCGTAGCCGGCAATCAGCAGAACTCGGAAAATCCGGATAGGACGGGCGGTACGGGCCAGTCCTTCGCATGGGCACTTTCCGCTTGGGCGGGAGCGCACTCATCTCTCAGCCATCGCAAGCCGGAGCTTGGTGGGCGATGGTCCCGCATTCATACACGCTGCAAGCCGAAGCGTCCACGGGCTTCGCCGGCCGCCCGGCTTGTCCCAACGCTCGACGCACGATGGCCGGCGATGCGCGCCGCACTGCGCCACCATGCGCTCTTGTCGCCGTAGCGGGGTACTTCCAGACTACGCGGCAACGGATTCGATCCGCCAACTCCTGGTCGCTGGGGAGCCGTTCTTTTGGCCCGGCAAAGTTTCGCCTCGCCTCTCCCTGTCGCCGCGTCGGTTCATCTTTCGCGGATGCTCGATCGTGCGAAGGGCGCGCGTGTGTCCATCGGCTGGCTGATGGGCGAACTTGGCGAGCGCTCGTTCGGTCTGACCCTCCTCGGCATGGCGGTGGTCGCCCTGGTGCCGGGCGCCTCGACCTTCATGGGCCTGCTGATCGCCTGGCCGGCGATCCAGCTCATCCTTGGCCATGAGACGGCCATGCTGCCGCGCATGATCGCACGACGGGAGGTCGGCGTGCCGCGTCTGACGCGTGTCGTCACTGCCGTGGTGCCGCGGCTCGCCTGGGCCGAGCGACTGGTTCGTCCACGCTGGCCCGAGCTCTTCCGGATCGCGCGCCGCGCGACGGGCGTGGCGGTGCTGCTGCTGGGCCTGACGCTGATCTCGCCGGTACCCTTCGCCCACATCATGCCGGCGTTGGTCATCATGCTGCTGGCGCTTGCCTACCTGGAGGAGGATGGCTGCGTGCTGATGCTCGCCATGGTGGCTGCCGTATGCTCGCTGGCGGTGACGGGCGTGGCGGTGTGGGGCGCCGTCGAGACGATCGACTGGCTGGATCCGGCAACGCCGCGATAGGCCGGTTGGAGGGGCGTACCTCGCTTCCGATCGCCTGCCTGACCGCCTGCGAAGTCCACACGACTACGGGCCGGATGCAGCGGTGAGGTCATCAGCAGCCACGTTACCGAGGTCGATGCTCCGTTCCCCATCCCGCCGTGATGAAGAGTGCCGCGGCCTGGCCCGCGACATCGGCCGTGTGCCATACGCCGGCCGGGTTGATCGCATAGTCGCCCGGGCGCAGCGTGACGCCCTGAGTTCCCTCCGGCAGCTCCTGGATCAGCGTGATCTCGCCTTCGGTGCAGATCACCACCTCGTCGCCCGCCGGATGCCGTTCCCAGCTTGTCCAGCTCTCGCCGAATCTGAAGATCTGCACGACCCGCCCGTCGGCGCCATCGGCGCCGTGACGCTCGGCATAGGCGGCGTACCACTCCATGCCATCGAATGCGGGCTGCCGGACGGCGTGGCCGCCGCGGCCGAGATGGATCGGGAAACGCTCCAGGGACAGTGGCTTCATGGGACCGTGACCTCCGAATCGAGGATCTGTCGTGAATGGCCCGGCCGTCTCGGCGCGCAGCCTGTCCGTGAGCCGGTCTGGCTGAGGCTGGACGCTTTCCTCTATAGCAGGAGCGCGACCTGGCCGCGATCTGGCAACGCACCGCCGCTGTCACGCCAAGGGCACTGCATATCGCGAGAGGATCATGTCGTGAATCCTTTTGCGGCTCTCTTGGGGCGTCATCCGCCGGTCGTCCTCGATCTCCTTCGTTTCGCCGGCAAGTTCACCGTCGTTGATGACGTCACGAAACCACGCCGAATAGTCGTTTCGCCGCAGGTGATGCTCCCAGACGGCGGGGTCCAGCGAACGGCTGTACTGCACGAATTCTTGAACGTTGCGGGCGCGCAGGTTCAGGCTCTCGTCTTGCCCGCGAAAATAGAAGCTGCGGCGTTCACCGACATCTCCGATCGCGTATTTTCCGGTATGCCGCTGATGGGGCTGATGCGGCAGGTCGAGCCTGACCGCGAGTGCCGGCTCATCCCGGTGACGGAACCAGACCACGGCCTCGTCGCTCTCGAGCCTCGACGTCGGCGCCTTGAATCCGAGCGTGCCGGTGAGGCACGCCAACGCATCGGCGCCCGTCCCGGGAAAGGCGATGACGGCGTCGACCTTCCTCAGCACCTCTTCGGCCATCGCCTGTGGCGCAATGGTGACGAAGATCGAGGCCGGAAATGTCTCGGGCAGCATCGGGGCGGAGTCGGAGTCGGCGGGGAAGACCTGATGTGCCTCGTCCACGATGAGCCAATGGGGACGGCCGGTTGCGGCATGGAGTTCTGCGGCCGGGTGCAGGATGTCTGAGAGGAGCTGCCGGCGCGCCGCCAGGCCGAGCGACACCGCGTTGATGACGACATTGACCCCGGTTTCCCGCAGCAGTTTCAGCACTTCTTCCGCTTGCGGCGTCGCCGGCGGCTCCACCACACCGAACGAATGTTCGAGTCCGTGATAGTCACCCTCCGGGTCGAAGACGCAGAACTCGAAGCCGCGGTCGGCCATGCGTTCGGTCAGCATCTTAGCGAGCCGCGTCTTTCCGCATGCCGATTCGCCGACGATCAGGACGTTCTGATGCGGCATCAGATGGACTGTGTTGTGCTGGCGGTCGGTGCCGAGCTTCAGGCCGAGCTTCGTGGCGAACATCAGGTGCCGGTCGTCACCGACCAGGCTCTGGACGAGTTCTACGACGCCGGCGCCATGGTCGGCGGCGAGTCGGATCTGGGCTTCTGCCTTGACCGCCGGCAGGGCGTTGGCGACGGCCGCCGCGCAGCCGCAGGCCTGCAGGAAGGCGTGATCGTTCTCCGCGTCCCCGACGCCCACGACGTTGTGTGCCGACAGGCCCAGCTCCGCCAGCGCCGCGGCGAGACCGGATGCCTTGCTGACCCCCGTCGGCAGCACCATTACGGCACCCTTGTTGAAGACGATGTTCAGTTCGAGCCCGAGCTCCTGGATGGTCTCGAGGACGGCTGACTGATGAGGTTCCCACGTGGCGACGACGCAGTGCCCGATCGAGATCGGCCCGACCTTGCGCGCCACCAGCTTGCTGACGAAATCCGCCGGCGGCGGCGGCGCCAGCAGCCTCTCGCTGCCGGTGGCTGGATCGAGAATGACGCCGCCGTTCTCGGCGACGATCCTGTCGAATAGGTCGAGATGGGGGCAGGCGTGCCTGAGGTCGGCAAGCTCGCGCCCGGTGACCATCAGCAGACGACGTCCCGACTGCTTCAGCCTTCGCAGGGCCCGGACCGTCTGCTCATCGACCGCGCCGTGGTGCGCAATGGTGCCGTCGTAGTCCGCGGCAAGTGCCAGGAAGAACATCGCAAGAGCCTCCCATGCAACGAGGGTATCGTGAAATATTCCGCACGCGTCTCCTTGGTACGGCCCAACGGATAGAAGCCCCGGCCTTTGTCGGCAACGCCATGTGGCGCGGCATTAGGAAGCCGGCCGCGATTGCCTCACTGTTCCTCCAGTATCTCCCTGACCTTGTTCGCGAACGACGACATCGCAAACGGCTTGGCGAGCACTGCCATGCCGGGCTCGAGATGGCCATTGCCGATGGCGGCATTCTCCGCGTAGCCGGTGATGAACAGGATCTTCAGCTCGGGGCGCATCTGCCGCGCCGCATCGGCGAGCTGGCGGCCGTTCAGGCCGCCGGGCAGGCCGACGTCGGTCACCATCAGGTCGATGCGCTGCCGGTTTTCCAGGATCTTCAGTGCCGAGGGGCCGTCTGCCGCTTCCAGCAGCGTGTAGTGGTTCTCGGACAGGACCTCGACGATCAGCATGCGCACCGTGGCGTCGTCGTCGACCACCAGGACGGTCTCGCCGAGGCCGCGCTCCACGGGATGGGTGCCGGCCTCGTCGTCGGCTTCGGCATCGCCCAGATACCTGGGGAAATACAGGCACATCGTCGTGCCGTGATCGATCTCCGAATAAATGCGCACCTGGCCGCCCGACTGGCGTACGAAGCCATAGATCATCGACAGGCCGAGCCCCGTGCCGCGGCCCAGCGGCTTGGTGGTGAAGAAGGGATCGAAGGCGCGCTCGATTACATCGGGCGTCATGCCCGTGCCGCTGTCGGTGACGCACAGCGACACGTACTGACCCGGCGGCAGGTCGCGCTCGCGGCCGGCGCGGTCGTCCAGCCATTTGTTGGCGGTTTCAATCGTGAGCTGGCCGCCATCCGGCATGGCGTCGCGCGCGTTGATGCACAGGTTGAGGAGGGCGCTTTCGAGCTGCGCGGCGTCGGCCCGCACGGTCCACAGGCCGGCAGCGCCGACCACCTCGACGGCGATGTCCGGTCCCATCGTGCGCCGGATGAGCT